>Ga0187769_10001116_pt1 | contig 15098 bp, 14 predicted proteins | sample 0116_SJ02_MP02_1_FD_133140 | JGI IMG/M metagenome (GOLD analysis project Ga0187769, IMG submission 133140) | Tropical peat soil microbial communities from peatlands in Department of Meta, Colombia - 0116_SJ02_MP02_10_MG | ecosystem: Environmental > Terrestrial > Soil > Wetlands > Peat | place... | reverse complement strand
TCTCCAGCGGATTCCGTGATGAAATCACCGAGCTTCGAAATCACCCCTTCGCCGATGAGCACCTTAGTCGGGAGCTCCATCAGGTGAATGCCGGACTCCACGTTGGCTGCGCCCTTCTCTCGAGATTTAAGCCCACTGCGCACCAGGGAGGCTTAACGGCATGAATGGACCCGGAATCCTGGAAAGATTAAATAAGCAACCACCGACGAGGTTTTTCGTCCGTTCTGAAGAGGTTTGTGGACCTAATGTCAAGAGATTACAACCAAGTGGGTAGGAAGACGGTGGCTTCAGCGGTCTATCACGGCACGACCACCGTCGGGCTAGTCTGCTCAGACGGGGTTGTCCTTGCCACCGACACCAGAGTGACCGCGGGGGGGTTCATAGCGCACAAACGGGGAAAGAAGCTCCTTAGGATCGACGACAACATCGCCATGACGATTTCAGGAGGGGTCGCAGACGCCCAGAACGTGGTCGACACGCTGAAGTACTATGCGAACCTGTACAGGATAGAAAAGGGGAGACCGATGGCGGTGAAGGCTGCGGCCCAGGTCGTGTCAAACGTCCTCTTTTCGTCGAGACTCTACCCCTTCATTGCCGATGTGCTCGTCGGGGGGGTGGACAGCACGGGCGGGTCCATCTTCAACGTTGACTTCTTCGGTTCCATGAACCAAGAGAAGGTAGTTGCTACGGGGAGCGGGTCCCCCGTCGCCTATGGCATCCTCGAAGCAGAGTTCAAGGAAGGGATGACTGCAGCCAAGGCTTATCCGCTTGCGGCAAAGGCAATCATAGCGGCAACGAGGAGGAACGTTGCTACAGGGGACCATTTCGACGTGGCCGTCCTTGACAAGCAGGGGTTCAGGGAGATATCTGAGGAGGAGAAGGACAAGCTCCTAGCTCAGTTTACGACTGACAATTAGTCTTGGAACAGAAAGCGACCGGCGTAAGCCTGATGAGCGCGATTCTGAACAATATCCCAGCGGAGGCTCAGATTACAAGGATAGAATACGAAGGGCCAAGGATAGCCCTTTACACCAAGAACCCGGCCTTCCTTCACAAGAACAGCTACGTCATCTCCGAGATAGTTAATTCGCTGAAGAAGCGTGTGGTCACCCGGACCGAGAAGTCAATCAGGAGACCCGAAAGCGATGCCCGACAGGCTTTGGAGAGGATCTTCCCGGCCGAAGCGGGCGTCTCTAACTACTTCTTCGACGACGCGTTGGGGGAGATTACGGTCGAGGCGGAGAACCCGAAGGTCCTGTCGCAGGAGGCAGGATTCGACCTGGGCAACGCCATGGACCAGACGGGATGGAAGGTGAAGGTGAGAAAGGCGCCTCACATAAAATCGACGGCCATTCAGAACGTGTACTTCGCCCTGAAGGCCGGGAGCGAGGCCAGGGAGAAGTTCTACAGGGAGCTCGGGGAGGCGATATTCAGGCCAAGGATGGCCGCCGAGGAGCACGTCACCATCAAAACCCTGGGCTCGTTCCAGGAGGTGGGCAGGTCCTGCATACTTGTCGAGACAGCCGAGAGTAAGGTGATGCTAGACTGCGGAATCCACCCTGGCTCCAGAAACACCTGGGACGCTTACCCGAGGCTGGACTGGGCCGACATTTCTCCCCGTGACTTGGACGCCATCGTGATTAGCCACTCGCACCTGGATCACATGGGGTTCCTCCCGGCGATGTACAAGTACGGATACGACGGTCCCGTGTACTGCACCGAGCCCACCCTACCGCTCATGACCCTCCTTCAGAACGACTTCGTGAAGATAGCCCAAATCGAGGGGGGGAGGCTGATTTACGACCAGAAAGACATCAGGGCCGTGGTTCAACACGCAATAACCCTCCCCTACGGCATGGTGACTGACATCTCCCCTGACATCAAACTCGTCTTCAACAACGCCGGGCACATCCTTGGCTCCGCCACGGTCCACCTGCACATAGGCGAAGGGGCGCACAATATCGTGTACACTGGCGACTACAAGTACGGCAGGACCCAGCTCTTCGACTCGGCGACCTGGAACTATCCCAGGGTCGAGACGCTAATCACCGAGAGCACCTACGGCGCCAAGGAAGACATCATGCCAGTCCGCGAGGAGGTGGAAATGAACTTCGTCAACGCCATAAACGGGACTCTAAAGAACGGGGGGAAGGTGCTCATCCCGACACCAGCCGTCGGGAGAGCCCAGGAGATACTCCTCGTCATCGACCAGTACATGAGAAACAAGGTTCTCGTCGAGGCGCCTGTGTTTACTGAGGGCATGATCTCCGAGGCCACGGCAATCCACGTTTCCTACGCGGAGTACCTGTCGAGGGAGTTGAGGAGCAAGATACTGGACGAAGGGGTCAACCCGTTCAAGTCGGAGTACTTCACAGAAATCGAGCACCCCACGGATAGAGAGGAAGCATACCGCGAGGGACCCGCAATTATCATGGCGACCTCGGGCATGCTCGAGGGAGGCCCCGTCCTCGACTACTTCGAGCACCTTGCCTCCTCCGAGAAGAACAAGTTACTGTTCGTTTCCTACCAAGTCCAGGGGACCATCGGTCGCAGAGTCTTGGACGGAGGAACCCAGGCGAGCCTGATGGACCAGAACGGTAAAATCAAGATTGTCGATGTGAAGGCTGCAGTCCAGAAGATAGAGGGATTCAGCGGTCATAGTGATTACAATCAAATCATCCGCTTCGTGGGCAAGGTGAGACCGAAGCTGCAGCTCGTCTTGGTGAACCACGGGGAGAAGCGCAAGACCGAGAATCTCGCATACTCAATCCAGAGGATATATCGCATTCCCGCCATTCATCCAACCGTGCAGGAAGCGATCAGGGTCTACTAGAGACAGTCCAGCCGCTAACGTTGCTGGCAGTAGCACAGGCTCACGATGAATCCGCTCTCAGATTTCAAGCACTGGCCGCAAGGTGGCCGATGCACTTCATGTCTTTCGCCAAGGCTGTTCTTTCCTGGGATTCCAAAGAAACGACGGACACCGGGACCAACCTTGCCGCATTGGCTTGAATTCAGGATTGTCCAGTAGATGGAGCCAGCCACTCCTGCGCGCGCGTCGGTGAAGCATTCCTGAAGTCCCCTACTTGCGAGTATACTGATACTCGGCAAATATGTCATTTACGAGTTTGATAGTTTCGCTGGCTCTCGTGGCCCGGTCTTCCTCCATGTTGATTCCAATGATTCGCACCTTTACTTCGTCGTAATACTCCCTCTTGACAGTAGCGATCTCGAGGTTTCTGGCTGACGCATGCGACAGGTCATTGGGGTCGATGGTGGCACGTGACCAACTCACTTTGGTGTAGTGTGGTGTCTGCTTGAAGACGTATCCCTCACTTTCTTCCCAATAGAATTTCCTTTCCCCCCGATACTTTGACACCCTTATCACATCACCTTCCATGGTCGCCTTGAACAACTCGTCACCAGAACCGCCACGCGCTCTATCCATGTGCAACACTCGCGCGCTAACTTCAACCTTGGCTGCCAAAGCCCATCCGGCTCACGCAGGCGACTCCGCCAAAGATCCCGACTCCGTCTCAGAATCCAATCGCGCTTTCGCCTTCTTCCATTCATTTTAAGCTTCCATGATAAGATTTAGTGATTATGGACTCTGAAGACGGAACCGTGGTTCACGCCTAGTCACAACACTCCACCAGTAAAATGAAGTCATGAACCCGTCACCCTCGTCACGAACATGTGGTTTTGAAATCCCCGGGCCTCATTCGAGGACTCCCGGCTAAAACGGTCAGTTCTGAATGTCAAGTTCGTCAGCGCCAAGGGTCTACCAAAGACAGTAGTTACGCGGCGGGAGATGCACCCTTGCTGGGTCGCAGTTGTGCGCACGATGGCACGCAGACCCCTTGGGCCACTCTGATGCACGCATGACCCCCGCGCAGGCGACGTCGGCGACGAGCTATGACCCAATTGGCTTCCATCGGCTAGGAGGCAAACGCCTGTCGTGGGCTCCAGCCGCCATCACCGTTTCGCGGCGGGCTTAATCGCCGTACCTCGGCTGAGCCCTCAGCTTTGCGTCTGACTGGCCTTGTCCGGCTTCCTGCGAACCACAAGCCTGGTGTCGCAGACCAGGACAGTCTCGCCTCGCTGATTCATCACTTCGTTTGAGAACCCAACCACACCATTGGACTCGCGCTCTCGCTTGTCCACCACCTTGACTGTGGCATGCAGGGTGTCTCCGAAGAAGACTGGCCGCGTAAACCTGAGCTTATCGATGCCGTAGAAGGCCTCCACCGAACCAGCGAGAAGCCCAAGCCTGTCCCAGAGCCCCGTCAGGACGGCGAGGGTCAGGACGCCGTGAGCTATCCTCTTGCCAAAGGGCCCGGCCTTGGCGAATTCCTCGTCGGTGTGCAGGGGATTGTAGTCCCCGCTAAGGCCGGCGAACGCAACTACGTCAGCCTCCGTGACTGTCCTCCGGGGGGTCTCGAAGGTCATTCCCACTTCGAAGTCGTCGAGATAGAGCCGAGGCATGCCCGGGCTCGCCCGAGGTCTTCGTTATTACGGCTATCGAGCCTCCTTGGCCCCGCAGAAGTTGTAATCCCTGGTCAGTAAGGACTTGTGACCGCAGGCCAAACGTAACCCAAGGCTCATGAAAGGCAGTTGAATTGCAGCGTCTCTGCCTGAGGGGGCAAGTCCAGTCGGCCCCTTAGAGACTGTAAGCCTAGAATTGCAGATGAAATTGAATGTACCGAATCCCTACAGGGTCCCAGTCAATCCCGACAAGCTCATCATAAGGTCGAAGTTGCTCTGGAAAAGGCGAGTCTGAGTAATACGGCCTACGACCTTCCCTCCCTCGACAACATACAGCCGTCTCACATCCTTCTCGACCATCATGCTCATCGCTCTCTAATCTTCGCGTCCGGGCCTATGGTAACGAGTGGGGATGACATGATCTCCCCGACCTTCACCTTGTCGGGTGCCATTCCCTGATTGACGCATCTGCGAAGAACGTCTCTCTCGGTAACAACCCCCTGGGGAAGGCCTCGGGTTACTACGAGCAGGGACCAAACCTTCGAGCGAATCATCAGGTCCACGGCGTCAGCAGCGGTGTCAGCTGAATCGATTGACACCACGTCCCCGTCCATCACGTCCCTGACCCTTAGAGCGACGGTCATGTCTTGAGAAACCGACCTACTTCTCCACTTTTGACTTTATAGAAGGTTTCGAATAGATTTGATGCTAACTATGTGAACTTTCTTAACGTTTCTTGCAATGATTGTCTGAAGCCCGTTCCAACCGGCCTGTGGTAGCGCTGTGCCTAGGCCGCGGTCTGGCCGCCATCCACAGGTATTACCTGGCCTGTGACATACCTTGACGCTTCGGACGCCAAGAACACCGCGACGCCCTTAAGGTCGTCGTCTTCCCCCATTCTCTTCATCGGGTTTACTTGGGTTATCATGTCACCGAACCTTTCGGTCAGGGGCTTGCTCATTTTTGTCGGGAAGAAACTGGGTGCGATGGCGTTGACCGTAATACCATACTCAGCTAACTTGACTGCGAGCTCCCTCGTGAGCGCTATGATTCCCCCTTTGCTTGCTGAGTAGCCCGAGGCGTGCATGAATGACGGGGCGCCTCTGAACCCCGAAACCGAGGCGATGTTGACAATCCTTCCCCACCTCCGCTTCTTCATCGTAGGGACGATGGATTGGCACATGAGAAATGTGCCTGTCAGGTTGACCTTGATGACTCTCTCCCACCTTTCGAGTGGCATCTCCTCGAATGGAGCTCCCCATGTGGCCCCGCTGTTGTTCACGAGAATGTCGATCGCACCAAGCTTTTCGCTCACCAGTCTCGCTATTTCTTCAACGCTGCCTTTTTCCGAGACGTCTAGCTTCGCCGAAAAAGTCGTCCGGCCAGTGGCGCCAGCTATCTCCTTCGCGGTCTGAGCACATGCTTGCTCGTCCCTGGAAGCGACAGCCACCTTCGCTCCCGCCTCGGCCAAGGCCCAGGCGATGGTCCTGCCGATCCCTCTTCCGCCTCCGGTTATCAGGGCTGATTTCCCGGTCAGGTCGAAGAGTTCGAGCGCTTTCATCTGAACCTTTTCGTATTCACGGATGGTCCTATTTTAGAGCTATGAGCCCCTTTCGGGCGTCAAAACCTCCCCTTGGGTTGGACGTTCTTTGTTGGAGATGGCGCGTGAGACTCGGCGGGGCCACCTACCGTCGAGCATCGTGACGCAGAGATAGGAGAGTGCTTATAAGGAAAGTCATGTGATTTTTCCTCACAATGGAAACGCGACGCTCTGGCATGGCGCGGTCTGCGGCAATCGCTGTTCTTGTTGTCATCGTCGTGGCGGCGGTGGCAGGTTTCGCTTCGTATTACTACGTGAGCACAGCGCCTCCCACCACCACGACTAGTGTATCGACTAGCGTTTCCACCGCAGTCACCACCCAGACCAGCGTCTCCACGGCTATCAGTACTCAGACTAGCATTTCTACCAGCATTTCCACGGCCACCAAGACTGTCACAAAGAATACGACTCAGCCGATAATATTCGGAATCTTGGGGCCCTTGACCGATGTCACGGGGATTGACGAGAAGGACGGTGCTCAGCTGGCGGTGGCAGAAATCAATGCTCACGGAGGAGTCTTGGGCAGACCTCTCGAGCTAGTCTATGAGGACACGCAGGAGGCCAACCCGACGATACCCGTAGACGTAGGGCTCGCTGCAATGAACAGAATCGTTACCGTGGACCACGCGCAGGTCATCATCGGTGGCGAAAGGAGCGATGTCGTCCTCGCAGAGGAGGCTCAACTGCCCATATACAAGGTGCCATACCTTGACACAGGCGCAGCAGACACAACGCTTGGTCAGAATGTACTCAGCAACTACAGCCTCTACAAGTACTTCTTCATGGTCAGCCCAGTGAACAGCACTGCTCTGGCGACCGGCCTCATTACCTACTACGCAACTCTGCGATACACGAACGCAAGCCTCACCAATGTCTACATTCTGGCGGAGGACATCGCCGTCTGGCATGCGCTGGTTCCTGTCCTGCAGTACGAGCTCCCTACGTTTGGATACAAGATAGTGGGAACAACCTACTTCCCCTACGGCACTTCTGACTTCTCCACCCAATTGAGCGCCGTTAGGAGCAGCGGAGCGCAAATCATCTGCATACTTGCGGCTGGACAGGATAGCGTGCAGTTGATACAGCAGTGGGCAACTCTGCAGGTCCCTGCCGTTCCCATAGGGATAGACGTGGCCTCGGAATCCCCGACCTTCTGGGGCCAGACAAACGGTGACGCGAAGTATGAAACCATCGAAGTAGGGATAGGAGACACCGGCACACCGATAAACACCATCGGCGCAAACTTCTACGCGAACTTCTCGAAGTATTATGACACTCTGCCGATATACACGGCGGATGGCGCCTACGAATCCGTGTACATCGCAGCACAGGCCATCGAGAAGGCTGGCACCACCAACGGGACCGCTCTGATACCCTACTTGGAGCAGACGAACATTACCGGTCCTGACGGAGTCGTCAGATTCGACCGTTCGCACAACGTAATCTACAATCCTGACTTCACCAAAGGCGCCGCACTCGCCATGGTCCAGTGGACTGGCTACAACCAGTACACGTGCGTGTGGCCGACCCCCCCGGCTACCAAGCCCCTAGCGCGCCCGCCTTGGATGTAACCAGCAGGTTAGGCTGCTGGGGAGGACGACTTGGGTGACATCGTCGTCTTCGAAATCCTTGTCTTCGGCGGCCTCCTAGGCGCAGTATTCGCTCTTCTGTCCCTGGGTTTCTCCCTATCCTACGGCGTGGCTAGAATACTCAACTTGGCGCATGGGTCCTTCTACATGTTGGGAGGGTACCTCTACTATGCCTTTTTCGTCCTCTCGGGGATCAATAGCGCAGCGTCGCTCGTATTGGCCGTCGCAGTGATGTTCATACTGGGCATCGGTTTCTACCTGGCCATTATCAGACCTGTCCGGTCCTCGCCAGTGAGGGTTCTTCTCATCACCCTCAGCGCGGCAGTCGTGCTGCAGGAGATTGTCACGCTAGTCCTAGGCAACCGCAACGTCGGGGAGCCGAATATCATCGGGGGCATCTCGAGTCCTCTCGGCGTCGTCGTTGAGAATCAGGAGATTCTGGCTGCCGGCGTCTCGCTGGCCATGTTCGTTGCCGTCTGGCTCTTCATCAGAATGACGAAGGTGGGCAAGGCCGTTCAGGCCGTCGCCCAGGATGGGGAGGCGGCTTCGCTCATGGGAATCAACAACACACGTATCTCGGCTCTCACGGTCGGTCTGTCAGCTGCGACAGCTGGGCTTGCAGGTATCATGCTTGGTCCGCTGATGGGCATCGCGCCGGATTCTTGGCTCAACGCGACGGTGATAGCCTTCGCCGTCGTCATCCTCGGGGGGCTCGGAAGCGTTCCGGGGACGTTTCTTGCAGCCTTCGTGGTTTCCTACTCTCAAATCTTCGTGGGCTTCGAGATCTCCGCTGGCTATGAAATCATCATCCCGCTGGCGGTCATAGCGGTGGCTGTACTCGTGCGCCCCAAGGGGTTGCTTGGGAAGGTGGAAGAGTAGAGAGGAAAATGCCCAGAGTATCTTGGATCCTCTTGCTTGCGGTGGTGCTTGCCGTGGTCCTTCTACTGCTCCCCACCGTATACCCGAATGACTTTGCCCTCACAATCCTGACGTTTGCAAACATTTTCGCCGTTGTCGCAGCGAGCTGGGACTTCTTCACCGGCCTCACCGGCAGGTTCAACTTCGGCCAGGCTCTTTTCTTCGGAATAGGCGCCTATGCAGCGGGATTCATGAACCTAGACTTGAGGTACGGCCCTCTCCTTACTATCCCTCTTGCTGGAGCCGTCGCGGTGGTCATAGGTGTCGCTTTCGGCTATCCTACGCTAAGGCTGAAGGGTCCATACTTCGCACTAGCAACCTTAATCTTTCCTCTGATAGCCGGTGACCTCACCTTCAGTCTCTCTTCGGTATTCGGTGGGGAGCATGGCCTGTACGGCCTGACGAGCATCTCCGACAGTTACGTAGTACAGTACTACGGTTCGCTCTTGATGATGCTCATTACCATCATCATTCTCATCTACCTTGCCAGTTCTCGATTCGGCCTCGCCCTTGAGTCCATTCGGGACGACGAGAGAGCAGCCTCGGCCGCTGGTATGAACGTGACGAGGTACAAGCTGATCGCCTACATGATTAGCGCCTTCTTCACCGGGATGGCGGGCGCCTACCAGGCACAACTGTTCAAGTTCGTGGGGCCCACCACGTTCTCGAGCAACATATCCTTCGAGGTCATCGCGATGACCATCATAGGTGGCATCGCAACAATCGTGGGCCCTGTGCTCGGAGCCTATCTCCTCGTCACAGTCCTTGACGGACTCGGAATCAGTTCGGACCAGTCGATTCTGGTATACGGAGTCCTTCTCATGATAATCGTCCTAGCATTTCCGGGTGGCCTGCTGGGAAGGTTGAAGTCGAACCTCAGGGCGATGAGAATCCGGCGGCTGATGGGAGGGAGGCCTGACGCCACCTAAGATTGCTGTCGAAAAGCTGACGAAAAAATACGGAGGTCTTGTCGCCCTCGACGACCTCAGCTTCCAGGTGGAGCAGGGGGAGACTCTTGGAATAATCGGCCCTAACGGTGCAGGCAAGACTACACTCTTCGACTTGATGACTGGGTTCCAACCCGCGACGTCCGGCAGGGTGATTCTCAACGGGCGGGAGATAACGGGGATGAGCCCACACCAGGTTGTCCAACAGGGCATGAACAGAACATTCCAGATAGTGCGGCCATTCAGAGACCTGACGGTCCTGGAGAATGTGCTCGTCGGACTGATCTCGGGGAAGGGCAGGCTGAGCCGGGGGAAGGGGCGCGGGGAACTCGGGAGGGAGGCGATGGAGCTGCTGCAGCTTGTGAATCTCGCCAAGAGCTCGTTGGCGCTGTCAAGGAATCTGTCCCACGGCGAACTCAAGAAACTGGAGCTCGCGCGTGCTCTCTCGACCTATCCCGATGTGCTCCTTGCCGATGAGGTCTTCAGCGGGCTCAGCGCCCAGGAGACCAACGAGCTCTCCGAAGCACTGGTGCGCGTGAAGGAGAAGAGGAGCCTCACCCTGGTGATGGTAGAGCACAGGGTCTCAAAGGTCGTCCAGCTGGCGAACAGGATGATGGTGCTGAACTACGGCAGGCTGCTATCCCTGGGCACGCCTCAGGAGATACTCCATGACGACAAGGTGCTCGAGGCGTATCTGGGGAGAGGGTAGGCTCTTGCTTGAAATCAAGGATCTTTCGGTCCACTACGACAAGGCCCTCGCCTTGGACCATGTCAGCTTGGAAGTCGGGACCAACGAGATAGTTGCCGTGCTCGGGGCCAACGGCGCAGGGAAGAGTACACTGCTGAGAACGATATCCGGCCTGGTGCGCGGTTCGGGGGAAATCTGGTTCGACAGGATCAGGCTAGACGCCCTTCACAGGCACGAGATAGTGAGAGCGGGCGTCGTGCATTGCCCGGAGGGTAGGAGACTTTTCCCAGAGATGACCGTGCTGGACAACCTGCTTCTAGGGGCCTACCTCAGGAAGGAGCACAGCGAGATTGAGAAGGACCGCGAGAGGGTCTACGAACTTTTTCCTGTGCTGAAGGACAGATCCCGTCAGACTGCTGCGACACTCAGCGGAGGGGAGCAGCAGATGGTAGCCATAGGCCGGGCCCTGATGTCGAAGCCGAAGTTACTCATGCTCGACGAGCCTTCCCTTGGGCTCGCCCCCATCGTGCAGGAAACGATCTTTCGGAGCATAACGGAGATAGCCAGGAGCAGGATGAGTGTCCTCCTGGTAGAACAAAATGCCCGACGGGCGCTCGCTATCGCCCAGCGGGCATACGTCTTGGAAACGGGGAGGATGACCCTAAGTGGGCGGAACCAGGACCTTGCAAATGATGCCCACGTCCGTGAAGCCTACCTTGCGCCCTAGGGCCGTTCTTGCTGGCTCGCGAATCGCGATCGGTGTATCCAGTCGCGAACTGGAACGAGGGAGAAACGGCGCTGGGGAGATTGTCAGCTCGTATATTCGTAGAAACCCTTCCCGGTCTTCCTGCCGAGCTGTTCGCTATCCACGAGCTTGACCAGAAGTGGCGAAGGGCCTTCTCCCGTCCGGCCGTGCCTCGCGTAGAACGAGTTTAGGGATTCCAAAATCACGTCGAGCCCCATCTCATCTCCCATCTCAAGGATACCCTTCGGGAACCCAAGCCCCAACCTAATCCCCTTGTCGACGTCTTCCTTGGTCGCCACTCCCTGCCTTATGAGCTCAGCTGCGGCGTTGACCCCACTCGCGATGATGGGAGTGACGTCGACCCTCTTTCCAGCTTCGACAGGTATCGCAGGCCTCTGTCCGCCCCTCCATTCGTAGAACCCCCTCCCTGTCTTCGCACCGAGTCTCCCTTCCTCGACCATTTGCTTCAACGGCGAATGGGCATCGGGAGGGTACCCCCGGCTCTCGAACAGCTTCTGGACGTTGTATCCCACATCAATCCCACTGTAGTCTCGGAGCAGGAAGACCCCCATGGGGAAGCCAGCCTTGTATATCAGAGCCGAGTCAATCTCTTCTGCGGTCGCTTCCCCTCGCCCAAACATCGCCATGGAAGCCCTGCCCAGTGCGTGCAGGACGTTGTTCACCACGAACCCAGGCACATACTTCCTACAGACAATGGTCTCTTTTCCGAGGCCCTTCACAAATTCGGTCGAAGTCTCTGCGACCCAGTCTGCAGTTTTAGTTCCAAGAATAATCTCCACCAGGCGCATGAGCTGAGGTGGGTTGAAGAAGTGCGTCCCTACCACACTCTGAGGCCTGGACGTGGCCTCTGCTACCTCATCTATCGGGAGAGAACTAGTGTTCGAGGCGAGGACGGCCCCTGCCGGAGCGTGTTCATCGACTTCAGTGAATATCTCCTTCTTGAGCTGCAAGTCTTCCGGGACAGCTTCGATGACGAGGTCTGCCTCGGAAACCGCAAGCTTCAGGTCCGTGGTCTTCCTGATTCGTTGAAGGACGAGCTCCGCCTGCTCTTTCGAGATTCTGTTCCTTTCCGCGAGCTTGCCTAGGCTCCACCTAATCTTCTGCAGCCCTGCGTCGAGGAACCTGTCTTCGACATCACGGATGACAACGTCGCATCCGACCTGGGCGGAAAGCTGAGCTATTCCGTGCCCCATCGTCCCGGCGCCGAGCACGGCGACTCTCCTGATAGGACTGGTGCGTGGGGGCCCTGATTCTGACCGTGGTGACGCACTTTTCGCCCTGGAGGCCAAGACAGAAATTTTCTTCCGTGCCATTCGATTTATCTGTTTTCGTGACTACTTTGGCCCTGGCGACATAAGCCACGCCAACGGCATTCTGCATCAGGCTTTCGTCTAGCGCTTCGCGCAGCTGCGCAGGAATTTCTTCCTGAACCTCAGAAGGCTGTCTATCTGCTCGTTCAGAGTGGCCCGGCATTGCAAGAGCATCTCGTTAATCACCCACTGGTCTGCAACGTCGTCAATCACTTCACCCAGGCGGTAGGTGTCCATGCGCAGAGACGCCACGGCCTTGGCGAGGGCTCTGTCTGTTGTCTGCGCCCTCCTCTCAGACAGGTCTGGGAAGCGAGCGTCCAAGTCGCTCGGAGCGAACTCCTCATCGTGCCGCAATCCCAGCCCGCGGCGCCCCTTCACCACCCTTCTGACCTCCCTCATCGATAGGTGTTGCTCACGGATTATCTCAACGATTTCTCCGCTGTCGCCATCAAGGGACACCAGTTCTTGAGCCACGCTCGGGCTTATTCGGCGCCGAATGACGTCCTCCCTCACCCCCTTCGGCAGGGCGAGCAGTCGGATCCTATTGCTGATGTAAGCTTGGCTCTTCCCTATCTTCTCGGCCAACTCTGAGATTCCGCCGTATCCATAGTCGTCGACGTATCTCTTGAAGGCCCTAGCCTCGTCGATGGCGTTCATAGTCTCGTGCTGGATGTTCTCCACGAGGGATATCTCGAAAGCCTCCCTGTCGTCCAGGTCAACAACGTGGCACGGAATGCTTCTCATCCCGAGGCGCTTGCATGCCTCCAGCCTCCTGTTACCAGCGACAACTTCGAATCCCCCACGGTCATACCTTACCACTATTGGTTCAAGAAGCCCCTTCTCCGCGATTGAAGCAGCGAGCTCCTCCAGCGAACCCAAGTCGCTCCTCAAGGCGTTCCTCGAAGGACTGATCTTCTTAATCTCAAGACTTTCCAAGAATCCTGCCAGTGGATTTCCAGGGCGCAATCTGCTCTGTCGAGACATCTCCCTGAAGACGCCTTGCCCCAGAACACCGAACTGCGGTTATTTATGATTTGGAACCACAATGTCCCGTCGACCTCACCCTCGCAGGATCCTCTGAAATTCATCGCCTCCCCATGCGCGGCGCCCTCGAAGAGAGCCGCATCTCGCTCGATGTCCACTGCTAGTACGGTCTTTGTCTCTTCAAGAGCGTGCGGAGTCATAAATACATGCCCAAAGGGGGCCCGGTATCTTGGCCGCCTCAGTCAAAGAGGTCGTCGATGGCGTCTTCAGGCTGACGACATCAAGGGCCGAGCAGTTCGCCGAAGTCGTAAGCCGAGTTCATTGCTATCTCGTAGAGTTGTCCGACGGCAAGTTTGCTCTGGTTGATTCTGGGTGGGCGAGCTCGAGCAGCGAGCTGATTGGTGCAATACGAAACGAGTTTGGAGAAGGAATCAAGATCGAAAGATTGATTCTCACGCATCTGCACCCTGACCACTTCGGCGGGACGAAGGCAATTATCGAGAACTACTCGTCGAAGGTTTCGTACCACAGGAAAGAGACCCTGCACCTGAACGCCTACTACAACGTCCTCAGGAACGGCAAGAGGAGTGCCCAATTCTGGCTCGGATTCCCAACGGATGTCCTCGAGGCCGTGCAAGTGGCAGTCAATGCCAACCGCTCGCTCCTTCCCGAACCGGATTCGTACCTAACTGAGGGAGAGAAAATTGGAGCCAGGTCAGGTTCTTGGCGGATTATCCATACGCCGGGGCACTCACCAGGTCACGTCTGCCTGTATCGACCGAGAGATGGGACTCTAATCTCAGGAGACCACATCCTTCCTGGAGAGACGTCAAACGTTGCCTACTACCCCGTCCCGGGTTACAGCGCGCTTCGATCCTACCTTGCCTCGCTGGCCAAGGTGAATAGGCTTGGACCGAGCACCGCCTTGCCGGGCCACGGAAATGTCATCGGAGATGTTGCAAGGAGGATTGAGACCATCACAGCACACCACCGGGAGCGCTTGAAAGAAGTCTACCGGAGCCTGCAGGGCGGGGAACGTTCTGTGTCAGAGGTGACATCCTCGGTAAAGTGGTCCAGGGGGTCCTACGAGTCGTTAGGACACGTAAACAGGTGGCTCGCGGTTCTGGAGACCATCTCTCACCTGGAATTCTTGGTCGAATGCGGTGTTGCCCGAAAGGTCGCGGGGCCGGAGCGGAAGTACGCATTGACAACCCACGATTGGTCGGGCGTAGACGAAGCGGTCGGCCGGATTCAGAGGACGTAAAGCGAAACCTTGCAAGTAACCCGGTGTCTTCCACTCAAGGGGCGCCCCGTGCAACCGACGTGGCACGGGAAGGAGGGCGCAGGGAGGCGCTGCAGCTTGGCTCCCTTTAGCGGATGACGAGTTGCCGGGGTTACCAAGGGAACCAATCCCGGGATTGTCAAAACACTTAACACCACCCAGGCGCGGTTGTTTACGGGGTTCCGGGTCTGAGGACCGCTAAAGAGTACCTGGGCAGCTTAGCCGATGGAAGAGAGGTCTACTACCGAGGGAAGAGAGTCAGGGACATCACAAAACATCCGTATCTGAGTCTGGCTGCTGAGCATGCCGCCCAGCTGTACAGGATACAACGGAATCCGAACTTCAAGCCTTCACCAACGACGATGGTAGACGGGCGCTTAATCAGCACGTTTTACAAGCTGTGCAGGACTCCGGCAGACCTGCTCACAAGGTCACACCTGATCGAGGAGACGACAAGGGCAGGGAGCGGGGTCTTCAACATAGTCCAAGCGATTGGCTCAGACGCAATCATGGCCCTCATGATTGTCTC
>Ga0187769_10001115_pt1 | contig 15099 bp, 11 predicted proteins | sample 0116_SJ02_MP02_1_FD_133140 | JGI IMG/M metagenome (GOLD analysis project Ga0187769, IMG submission 133140) | Tropical peat soil microbial communities from peatlands in Department of Meta, Colombia - 0116_SJ02_MP02_10_MG | ecosystem: Environmental > Terrestrial > Soil > Wetlands > Peat | place... | reverse complement strand
CACCTTTGACCGATCCCGGCGCGTCCTACCTGAAGCTCATCGTCACCGATCTTGATAAAACTCTCGCCCTTCTGAAGGATGAGCGCTTTTCCGTCATCACTGTTGGGGAAAATCCCGTCGAACTATCCGGCTGGCCTGGCATGGCCGGCAGGATCCGAGCGGTGTTCGTGCGGGATCCCGATGGATATCCGGTCGAATTGATGGAGCTGACGCCGGCGCCGGCGACAACTGCCGCCCCCGGTAGCAAAGTCCTCGGCGCGCGCGTCTCTATAGTCGTCGATGATCTCGAAAAAACCTGTCGTTTGTACCAAAGCCTGGTCGGGCCTGACTTTAACTTTTGGCTGAATCCGTCGTTAATGGGGGACACGGCTTACGAAAATTTGACCAACACGCACGGCCAGTTCCGATTGGCTGAGGCGATGGTTCCTGGTTCTCCGGTAATCCTGGAGCTCATCGAATACAAGAATCACAACGAGCATTTTCACGGCGGACACTTTCAAGATCCCGGTGCCGCGCATTTCCTGTTTATGACCAAAGACGACGGTGTGATGATCGACCGGCTCAAGGCGGCTCATTTGCACACGACCAGCCCATCAAACGCGCCGGTTTTCATCGCTCCGACGACGCGCATGTTTTTCGTATCGGATCCGCAGGGATTCTGGCTGGAATTCATGGATCACGACGTAAAGACAGACGCGACAGTCAAATAGAGGTATCCGCTTTCGCGCCTCTGAGCAGAGCTACGTTCTCGTCTGGGCGCGCCCGAGTTTAGCTCATCAATCTATCGCTGTCGGTATTGCGGCCGAAAATTCTAACTAGATAACCAATAATATACCTCTGTACATTTGATGTATATGGACACACAAATTCGCGCAAGATATGTGTGGAGGTGCTCCTTGCGCATGGGTGTTGTTCATAAGGCGGAAGACGTCGGCTGCATCGTTTTGTCGCCCTGAAATTCCTTCCTGGCAATGTAGGGAATGATCCGCAAGCTCTGACCCGCTTTACATCGCTCGTAGCAGCGGGGCAGTTAGCTGGCGGGTGGAGAACCGCTCACAACGAGCAGCAAGCCCGCGCCGGCGCGAACGTTCACGTGGCCCTGTGAGGAGTCGAGGATGATCTCTCCCCAAGAGTCTGCAGGTCCAGTACGACGAATCTGCAGATCTGGGAGGTCGTAGGTGCCACAGGCGTCAGAAGAAAACAGCCAGAGCGCTTGCCGAGTTTCGCTGGCATCGAATGCGCCGCTGCATCCGCGCTCCGGATTCGATCGTAAGCGGCCGAGCACGCCGCCGCCCACAGGTTCCCCTACTCTTTCCCGTCCCGCTTCGACATAGCCGCCGCCTCGGTAGACGACGTCGCCACCGATCTGAACGGTTGTCCAGGCATTCGGTGAGACTCCCCGGTCCGCGCCCGGGAGTGGAAGCCCGGCGCGCTGCACAGCCAAAAACGAAGCGATCGCTCGGAGACTTGTGGTGATCGAAAGCTTTGTATTGCCGGTTTCGAGCGTGTCGAAGCGAAAGGACAGGCTCGCGGGGGATCCATTTGACGCAGCCGTCACGCTCACGATGTGACCAAGGACTTTCGCACCACCGCGGATCATCCCGCCGTTTGGCAGCAGGACATCTTGCATCACGCGAGCAGTGATGACTTGGCCGGGCTTGCACTTGGCGGATGAGAGCGCCGAATTCAAACGAACCGGGAGGATGGTCCCAGCCGGAATGGCAAGTGCAACAATTAGAAAAACTACGAGTGCTGCATTTCTCAGAGCGGCATCCATACGATGCACGTCCGTTCTCCTAATGCTCCCGTAATTCCCTGGCGCCGTCTGGGCGGCAAAACCTGTTCGACGAGCAGAGTCCCCTGCAGTCGGGTCTCGGTTGATCGAGAGGCCGAAGGGTTAGAAGAGACCGAACCGTCCGTAACTGCCAAAACTGGCACAGGATGAATTGGCCCGTCTGGCACGGATTTCGGAGAACAGCCGTGTTGCAGGGAAGTAGCCGCCGGCTGCGAACTCAACGCCACTTGTCAACCGAAGCGCTGGCGCTGTAGCTGAAATCTCCGCCGAACCAATAGGTGTTTGTTTCTCCGCCGAGCACAATGATCTCGACGGGGGAACCGGGTCTTGCATCGGACGGACCACTCGGCCGGGCCCGCCGCACAAAACGCGATACGGGAATTTCACCGTCGCCGAGTTTCAAATATGAGGCATAGGGTTCAACTCCAGCCTGAGCCTGCTTCAGTTCATTCTGGCGCGTCTGCCAATAAAGCCAGCCCGGCGTTTTGGTGTTTTTGATGAGCCAGTCGCTGAAATCTTCTTTGGAGTGAAACCCGTGAGCCTGAATATCGTGCGCCACGGTGGGATCGAGCAATAGCATGGCCGCACTCACACTGGTGGAGAAGAAGTGCGTAAGCCAGCCTTGGATCACTTCGTGAATGGCAAGCGGACTGAACCAACAGACATCGTTCATGCTCCAGCCGGTGAAAATACTGATGACGCTCTCATCTGGCTTAAATCCCTTCTCCACGTGGAGCGGCTTCCAGCCGTCGGGCAGCTTGTCCTCGGTCTCCGCAAAACAAAGGTTGTTGTAGTTGAAACCGCTTCCCTGAGAGCCCATATAGGTTTGTCCCGGCATGCCCGAGCCGCCGAGGTTCTTCGACAATAGCGTCCAAGCGCGACCGATCGTTGCGTTGGCGTCGTTGAAAGGACCCATCGCTCCGATGCCGCCATTCATTTTGATTTGGTCACGGATGGGACCATTCACTACGACCATTCGCGAAAAAGATGAAGTGGAGCTAAACAGAGAGGTGACTCCGGTGGACGCGATAGCAAGAATCACGGGAAGATACTCGGGCTGAGCGCCGGCCATGACGGCGTTGATTGCCACGTGCTTGACCGTGAAAGACCACGCCGGAAAAGCGCCCGGCGCTGCGCTCAATTTGCCCACGATTTCATCGGAAGGATGACTCGTGCCCTTCAGCATTGCATTGACCTTTTCCTCGGTGGGCAGAATGATCGGCATGTAGTCCGTTAGGTTATTGTCCGCATAAAATCTCTGCAGATTTTCTGCCGTGTCGGCGTAGGTGGGTGGACCGACATCCGGGCTGATCACTCCTGTCTTCCTTTCGTCGTCACTAAGTGGCCTGGTGAGCGCATCGATTACTTCCGGCATCAGTGGCTTCCCGCTAACCGGGTCGTTACCTTCGAGAACGGCATACATTTCGGCGTCCGATTTGTTCGTGAGAGGGTGCGGGGTGAAGCAGATGCGCTCGAGAGGCATGCCACGGCTGGCGACATTCGACTTGGCAAGATCCTTAAAAGCGATTGTGACCAGGGGCGCGGTCGGAATCCCCATTTTCTCAACGGTTGCGCAGTGACCGACGGTCGCTGGGGTGCAGGTGCTTCAATGCCCGATCGCCATGATCATGGCGTTGCCTTTGGCTTTGATTTCTGCCCAGAGCGCGGGGTCGTCACCGGCCAGCCCCCCCGCTTTGAGGCGATAAACCGTCTTCACGTTCGGCATGTTCCGAGAGAACCAAAGAGCGATCTGATTGAGGAAGCGATCAGCGCCCGCGAAACCATCCGACACCAAATAGACCGTTTTGCCGTCCAGCGTGTCCAAACGCGGCGCCATGGGGATCAGTTGAATCGACGGAGGCATGCCTTTGGGGTTGAGCGTCTCGACCTTTGCTTCCATCGGCTTTACGGGGGACTTTTTCTTTTTGTTCTGATCGGCGAGAGCGGGAGAGCCGGCCAGAACTGCAGGAGAAACGCCCAGAAGTGACAAGAGTTTCCGCCGATCGATTTTCATGTTTCTGTCGCTCCTCGTCAGATCCGAAAAATTTACTATCGAGTTCGGAACCGATGTCTATCGATTGTCGAGTAAGAATCCTACGTAGCCGCTCCAATTACGGAAGAGCGAAAGCGTAGATGGCATTGTGCCCCGTTGGGGTGTGCATGTCGGGGACCTCTGCGCTCAGCTCCGGCACCTTCAAATTGTCCCCCGTCATTACGCAGATGTATTGCTTTCCATGGACTGCATACGTGATCGTACTTACCGAAATATTGCCCCCGAGGATGGCTTCCCAAAGCTTCTCGCCGGTATCGACATCAAAGGCGCGAAACCTTCGGCTCATATCACCGTGGAAGACCAAACCGCCCGCGGTCGTGAGCATGGCGCCGTTGCCCGGAGCGCGGCCGATGTCAAATCGCATCTGCTCACCGGTCGAAAGATTAATCTTGGCAAGGCCCGTGAGCGCGTTTGGATCCGAGCCGGGGCGAGGAATCACTTTCCAGCCTCCCTTTACACCAGGCCCCGCCACCGTCAGGTCGCGGCAGTTGTCCGTATACGACACGAATAGTGAGTTGTTGGCTTCATGGTACGCGGTCGGCCAGTAGCTCCTCGTGTTCCAGTAGCAAGTGATGTGGTGGTCGCCGGGCTGCTTGAAGACGATATTCCAGTTGAGGGTCGTCTGCCCCGTTTTCACATCGATGTCTGACATTACGAAGTTCGGATCGTCGTAGGGAAACGGTGTGGCCCAAAGAAACTGCCCTTTGTCGCGATCGAGGACGAAGATGGCGCCTCCCTCAGAAACCATCGCGGCGATATCGTGCATCGAGCCACGGGGAATGTCCGGATTGATCCATTTCACGAACTTTGGGTTCGGATTGAAGGCCACGCGGGCCAGTGTACGCTCGTGCGTGTGATCCGTATCCCAGTCATCGCCCGGAAGGTGCTGGTAGTACCAGATGAGTTTGCCGGTGGCCGGATCGAGTGCAAGCGTGCAGTTGCTGTAAAGGTCGGCCGGCGTCGTGCGCGAAGTGCCGTCCGGATTGCCACCGTGGCGAGCCATGCGCTGGTCAGGCATGGGATTGGCCACACCCCAATAGAGCACATTTCGCACCGGATCAAACGTTCCCGGCATGCCCCACGTGGAAGCCATCGATTGCGAGTTATCCGCGCTGTTCCACGAGGCGTAGCCGGGATCGTCGGGATGGGCGACCGTGAAGAATCTCCAGATTTTCTGACCCGTTTCGGCGTCGTCTGCCTCAATGAAGCAGCTGTCGCTTCCTTTGCCGCAGGTGCCGCCCGAAATCACCTTGCCATCTACCACGAGCGCGCCAGAGGTATTTTGCGTCTCGGTCTTGTAGGTTTCCCAACGGACCTTGCCGGTGCGGGCGTCCAGCGCGACGACGTATCCATCGACGGCCGTGAAGTAGACCAAATCATTGTAGATAGCCAGAGCCTTCGTGCGCTCGACGGCGCCGAGCTGGGGATTCTTAAAGGTGCGCTTGTATTCCCAGATCAGATCACCGTTGGTGGCGTCCAGGGCATCAACGATCCCGCCGGGCGCGATCACATACATTACGCCCTCATGGACGATGGGGATCGTTTCGGTAACCCCCTCTCCTAAACCTCGCACCCACGCCATGCGCAGCTCGCCGACATTTTTCTTGTTGATTTGGTTGAGCGGACTGTCGCGCCACGCGTCATAGGTTCGGCTGTACATCAGCCAGTCGTCTGGGCTTGGATTCAGGAGCATTTGCCCGGTGACAGGTTTGTAGTCTTTGACCTGCGCGCGTGTCCAGGTTGCCCCGGTGAGAGCCAGGCACAAACCCAGCGCCAAAATCCAGGTCATCCTCGCGTTGTTTGTTTTAATTTCCAAAGTATCTCCATCCTCCGATAGCCAGCCGGTATCCTACCTTATCTTCTGGGGAACGAGAGTCCGATCCGTAGTAACACATAATTAACATGCGAGTCACAGGCCATTCATTATGAATGCCTTAACGTCCCCCGTGTCCGTTCGGTCCTGCTAAATAAAGCGGCATCGGAAAAACTTCCTAAAGGGTGGGTCTCCTGAGGCGGCGAAACCAGCGAGGCGCCGTCAGCAGGAGCGGGGCGTAGTTTCTGCGACCTCACCCAGTGCCCCTTTGTGAATGCGGGCAGTTGCCGGTGTTTCACAGCTCAATTTAAGGAGGAAGGAATGCGAGCACTTGCTACAAGTATTGTTGCTCTTTGCTTGGCTGCTTCGCCGATCCTGGCGAGAGCAGCTCGACCGGGCGAAAACGACAGTCGGGCAGCCGGGGAGGCGACAAGCGCTTCCAGTGCGGCGACCCAGCCAAGCAATTCGACGGCCGAATCAAAGGCTGGTCCGGCTCCGAAGGCGGAGACGTCCAGCGCGGAGTTGGAGAGTGAGCTGCAGGAAGTCCGCGAGCTTTTGGAGTCCCAAACGAAGCAGCTTCAGGAGCAGCAACAGAAGATGGAGATGCTCGAACAGGAGCTCCGCGCTGCGAAGGGCGCTGGAGAAACCGTCGCAGCCGAGCCGGCAGACCCGGCGGCCAGTCCCTCACCTGCCATTGGGCCGGTTACAGGTGCTGTGACAGGAGCGCCCGCGCAAGAGAAGAACCCAGAGGAGCCCCTCTCCATTCGCTTCAAAGGCGTTTCGCTCACGCCGGGCGGCTTCTTCGCGGCAGAAACGGTCTGGCGGAACAAAGCAATCGGCGCGGACGTCAACACGCCCTTTAACTCCGTCCCGCTGCCGGGAGCTTCGCAATCGAAAATGACTGAATTCTATGGCAGCGGCCGGCAGTCCCGCATCAGCATGCTGGCCGAAGGCAAGCTCAGTGACGTGAAAATCGGTGGTTATTACGAAATGGATTTCCTCTCGGCAGGCACGACTTCCAATAACAATCAGAGCAACAGCTACACGATGCGCCAACGGCAGTTCTGGGCCCAGGCCGCTTGGGACAACGGCTGGACGGTTACGGGCGGTCAGATGTGGAGCCTGGTCACCGAAACGTTGCACGGCATGGACAATCGCACCGAGGCGTTACCGCTAACCATCGATGCGCAGTACGAAGCTGGCTTTAGCTGGGCGCGGCAATACGCTTTTCGTGTGACGAAGAACTTTAACAACAAGATTTGGTTGGGCTTCGCCATAGAAGATCCGCAAGCCACGCTGACCGTTCACGGCAACCCAACTGCTACCTGCGCTCCAGCCAATCCGAACGTGGCTGGTAGCGTGGCGACATGCTCGGCAGCAGCCTTGAATGGAACGCTCGTGACGGTGCCAGCCGCCGGCGGAACCACGAGCACTGCAGTGGTTGGCGCGACGACCTTTAACAACTTCCTCCTTGGCGCGTTTGGAACCAGCGGCGGCCTTTACAACCCACTGGGCAACTACCAGTTCAACCCCTCTCCCGACATCATTGTAAAGGGCGTTTGGGAACCTGGGTTCGGACACTACGAGGTGTTGGGGGTATTCGGCCAGTTCCGCGATCGTGTCTTTCCGTGCGTGACACAAGCAAAGACCATCGCCGGATGCGGAGGCCTAGCGACATCGACGTTTAGCGCCTTCAACGACTCAGACCATGCCACTGGCTTGGGTGCAAACGCCCGATGGGCGCTTTTCTCCAAAAAGGTCGATCTGGGCATTCACGCGCTCGGCGGCAACGGCATGGGTCGCTACGGCTCGGTGGGATTGTCGGATGTAACTACACGGTACTCAGTTACCAATCCCTTTCTTGATGGCACCTTGGCCATGATTCTCAGCTATCAGGCGCTTGGCACGCTGCAATTCCATCCCACGCCGAAGCTCGATATCTACCTCTACGCTGGCGGGGAATATGCCACTCGAACTCAGTACGCAAAGACGGCGGGGGCCACAGTCGGTACCGAAGGGTACGGAGCCACAGGCTTTGCCAACTATGGCTGCCTAACAGAGGTTTTGCCGTTTGCGGCGCAGTCCACATCCACAAGCACAGGCGTACCTACAGGGGTCGCTGGTTCCAATGGCTTTATTCCCGGAGCGCTACAGAACTGCACGGGCGACACCCGGAACCTCATCGAGGGCACCGCTGGTTTCTGGTATCGCTTCTACCAGGGTTCGAAGGGAAGGGTCCAGTTTGGCGGGCAGTATTCCTACTATGTGCGCAACACTTGGCGTGGTGTAGGAACCGGTACCGTGAGTGGCATCACCTACACCACTAACGGCCAGCCGCACGCGGACGAAAGCATGTTCTTTACGTCGCTCCGCTACTACCTACCTTAGATTGCTCGATGCGCGCAGAGGGAGCTGGACATCCAGCTTCCTCTGTGCGTAGCAGTCCCAAAGTCGCCGCTTTGAGACCTCGGCCGCCCTTTGTCCCTCTTTCCCTGGCAATTCCGTCGGCCCATACTGTCAGTGTCATATGCGAGAACGCCTCCACCTCCCATCCGAGCCGAATTCTTCAATATCCTGAATCGCGCGAACTTCAACAGTCCGAACCTGATTGTCGCAACCGTTACAGGGAACACTCCCGTGCCCAAGCCTGCGGCGGGCAGCATCACCAGCACATCGACCTCTGCCCGGCAGATGCAGTTTGGTTTGAAACTGCTTTGGTAGTGCCGAGCCGCAGCTATTTCTCCGGTTTCGAAGACCGAAGTCTGATGGTAGGCTTCGGCGGGTGACCACCCCATATGACCGAATTGCTGGACAGAGCATCGAACGCCTGGCGGCGCTAAGCGACGGCATTTTTGCCGTTGCAATGACGCTCCTGGTGCTGGACCTGCGAGTTCCCGCCCTCGAAGCCGTACACGCCGAGCGCGATCTGTGGCGGGCGCTCGTGGCACTCGCGCCTCGGCTGGTCATGTACGCGATGAGCTTCATGACCCTCGGCATTTTCTGGGTCGGGCAACAGACGCAGCTCAACCATCTCGTTCGTGGGCATCGGAGTCTTGCGTGGATTCACATGATCTTTCTGTTCTCCGTCTCGATCATGCCTTTTTCGACCATGCTTCTTGCACAATTCATGGCGTACCGAATCGCGCTCCTTACCTATTGGCTCAACATTGTTCTTGCGGGTGGGTCGCTGTACTTCAGTTGGAACTGTGCGAAGGAACTGGGCCTTATGAAGAGCGACATAGCCCTCGACGTTTTCTCCGCCATCCAGCGCCGCATCCTCATCGCCCAAGCACTTTACGCCTTGGGTGTCCTACTCTGCGTTTTCAGCACCTATTGGAGCATCGCCTTCATCGTCGTCGTGCAACTCAACTATGCGATCGCACCGAAGCTCTGGCGGCGGCCAGCGATCCCTTAGGCAAAAGCCAGCGGCGCGACATCAGCTTCCCGCCGATCGTTTTGCGCTCCAGTCCCGACTATTACCCATCACTGTAAACGTGCCCTTCATTGCGTCTCCGTTGACCGTGCCCGTGTAGTCGATCTTGATGTCGCCATTCGGTGTGCTGCGGGTTACAGAAAAGCTGATGTTATTCCCGCTGATGGTGCCGGTTACAGGTGCTTCTCCCCGTTGGCCCTTCAGCGTGCCCGTGAGCTTGGTGCCATCCTGCTGTAGGGTCAGCGTTTGAGTCATGACATTGCCCTCACGGCCCGGAGAGCTGAGATCCCACGAACCAGCGACCTTGGCATCCTGCGCCGAAGCAGCCGAAGCCAGTGAGAGAAGTACCAAGCACAGCCACACGATCCCAACAAAGTTTTTCCTCATTTTATCTCCTTCGACTGAAAAGACCATCCTTGCTGACGACTACTGAAAGATCCGAGCATTCCGCCAAGGTCAGGCTGGAAGTCTGACCTCGTTGAACAGACGCGTCGTGCCCGCTCAGCGTTACACGAACAATCTAGGCGAGCCGAACTACACCTATCCCCGGCCGGTCCCAACCTGCGCCAGATTCGCTGCTTCAAGGTCTGTTTGGCACAGGAGCTCCAGATCGCTCGAATGCGCCGCTCCGCAGCTCTCACCTTCCAGAGTCTCGGCGACACTCTTTGCGTAGCGAATGAAATGGTGGCCTGAAAGCGCCAACTCGAAGCCAAGGCGCCTTTTCTGCGGATGGAGGCCCCAGCGCCGAAGGAGCCGCACCAGAAAGCGCCAATAAGCCTGGCGGTACCCGGACAGCAACCCTTGGCGCCAAATAGATTTGAAAAGCACCCTTAACTGATACAGGAAAGAAAGCACCGGTGCTCTCTGTTCGGCGCGAACCTGCCAGCGTTCGAGCGATGCGAGGGCACGTTCGTAGAATTGGGGCGGGTCGTAAAGTCTCAGCAGCATGCGTCGAACACCTTTGAGCAGTTCGGGCAGAGGCAAGACGGTTCGGAAGTTCGGTGGAGTGAAATTGGTGAATACCGCGCGGTCTTGAATTAGGCGACCCTCTCTTGTCATCCTTTCATACAACGGCGTGGTGGGTATGGCCTGTAGGACCCCTGCCATCGCCCAAGGAATGGCCGCCCGTTCGATGAACTCGATCTGTCGGTCAAAGATGTCCGCTTGGTCACTGTCAAAACCGACGATGAAGCCTCCCATTACCCAAAGCCCCTTGTCTTGAATCGAGCGGATGCACTCCAAGGCATCTCGACGGAGGTTCTGAAATTTTTTCGATTCCTTTAGCGACTCCGCCGAGGGCGTTTCGATCCCGATAAAGACACGGGTAAAGTTTGCTTTGACCATGTCATCCAAAAGCTCTGGCCGTGAAGCAAGGTCCATGGAGGCTTCGGTAAAAAAACCGAATGGATACTTCTTTTGGCGCTGCCACCGCTCCAGCTCCCGAGCGAGCTCCCCAGCGGCTTTGTGGTTTCCGATGAAATTGTCGTCGACAATGAAGATCTCTTTGCGCCAGCCGAGTTGAAAAAGGGCGTCGAGCTCTCCGATCAATTGTGCTGGCGACTTCGTTCTCGGGCGGCGTCCGTAGAGAGTGATGATGTCGCAGAACTCGCAGGTGAACGGGCAGCCCCGTGAAAATTGGACCGGCATCAGAGTGTACTTCTCTAGTGGCAACAGGTCGAAACGTGGTGTCGGCGTGCGGCTGACATCGGGCTTTTCCGTAACACGGTACAACCTGCGAGCCAATCCGAGCTCGAGATCCGAAGCAATGTCTCGGAAGACCTCATCTGGCTCACCCACGACCACATGGTCAGCCAGCGCCAGCAATGTCTCCGGTTCGCTGCTGGCATACGGACCTCCGATGATGGTCCTTCGGCCCAGCTTGGACGCACGTTCGAGCGTGCGAGCGACGTCGTCAAACTGAACTTGCATGGCACTGAGCATCACCAGATCGGCCCAGAGGAGGTCCTCATCGCGCAACTCCTCGAATGCCAGGTCAATCAGACGAATGGTCCACCGCCTGGGACACAGCGCCGCCACAGTGATGAGACCCAGCGGAGGCATAAGAGAGCGCTCGGGAACAATTTCCGTTACTTCGCCCAGACTCCAATACGAGCGGGGGAAGCGCGGCCAGACCATGAGAGCCTTGATCCTAGGTCCGAGCGGCGGGAAAACTCGAACGTCCTCGAGGTCTTGACCCATCGGATACTCCCGTGATCAAACTCCGACCCGGTGCGAGAATTCGTAGGCCCTGGATTATAACCCTGGAGGATCTAGAAGCTCATGTTTCGTCGCGTGCGAGCTTCTGCAAATAAGAAAGCGGCGCCCAGAAATATGGAGCGCCGCTTGTCTGTAGACGTCGCGATTTCAAGGAGTTGCGTTGCCGATCTTAGGGGAGCATCTGTGAGCCAGGCAGTACCTGCATACCTTCTTCCACCACGGACTCTAAGCTGTTAGGGTCCAGTCCCAGCGCCTTCAGAATGCTCCTTTGCAATTTCCCGGTGCACGCTAGGCGTAAAGAGGAGTTGTCATGGGAACACGTCGCCCGCTTGCCAACTCGCTGGAAGGACGCTATAAGCACCTCGTGTCATTGCTCCTCAAGAGGTCACAGAAAAATGAAGCAAAGCACAAGTCGCATATTGACGACTCATGCCGGCAGCCTGCCGCGACCCGCCGATCTCATGGAGATGTACCGCGAGCAAGCATCCGCTGAGAAGCTCGAACCGAGGCTGAGGAGTGCTGTTGCCGAAGTGGTCGAGCAGCAAATCGAAGCGGGCATCGACATCGTCAACGACGGGGAGTTTGGAAAGCCCATGTCGGATGAGGTCGATTACGGCGCCTGGGCCACTTACATTTACCCGCGCCTTAGCGGCTTTGAAATGCGAGACCTGCCCGCTGATTTCAATGCGCTCACTTCCATCATGGGCAGCAGCAAGGACCGCGCAGATTTTGCGGAGTACTATAAAACGCCAGAGGCCTATGCTGGCCCCTCATCGCGTCCACTTCGGTTCCCGATAAATGTCGGGCCAATCCGATACACGGGGCACGAACTGATTCAGCGCGACATCCGGAATCTGAAGGCAGCTCTCGCTGGCAGGAATGCGGAAGAGGCTTTCATGACGGCGGCTGTGACCGGTGTGACGGTCGTGCCCGGTGAATACTACAAGCACCCGGAGGAACAAGCCGCCGCCGTGGCCGCGGCCATGCGCGAGGAGTACAGAGCGATTACCGATGCCGGAATAAACCTGCAACTAGACGATCCCATCATCGTCAACATGTATGAATGGCGGTTCTCGATGAGCAAAGACATGGCCGCCTTCCGAAAATGGGCTGAATCGCACGTGGAATTGGTGAACCATGCCCTGTCGGGTATACCGGAGGACAAGGTGCGATACCACATCTGCTGGGGCAGTTGGAAGGGGCCTCATAGCACCGACCTGCCGCTCCGGAATGTAATCGACCTGATGCTGAAAGTGAAGGCAAATCAGTATTCCGTCGAAGCGGCCAATCCACAGCACGAACACGAATGGAAGGTTTGGAGGGATGTGAAGCTGCCCGCGGGCAAGGCGGTGATCCCAGGGGTGGTGACCCACAAGACGAATGTGCTGGAGCATCCCGAGGTGGTCGCCGAACGGATTATGCGCTATGCCGAGGCCGTGGGTCGGGAGAACGTGATCGCTGGCACGGACTGCGGCTTGGGCGGCCGCATCCATCCACAAGTGGCTTGGGCGAAGCTTCGCGCTTTGTCCGCTGGCGCGACCGAGGCGAGCCGGCAGCTTTGGGAGCGAGCGACCGTTTCGACCAAGGTCTGAGTCTAGCGGCCCAGCCTTCCCGAAATGGGCCATCAAGCCGATGCTCGGTTTCGTATCCCGGCAAATTCGTTGTGCCCAGTGCGGGCCAAGCGTACGATGCTGAGGCAGAGGGTCCGATCGGAAATCCCCGCGAAAAAATGACTGAACTTCACTCTTGGGCAAAGGAAGATCATGATCTGCAAGAAGCTCCTTAGAACAGCCACTCTATTTGCTGTTTTTCTCCCTTTTTTCCGTCCCTCAGCTGCGGTGGCACAGAATCAGGTGTTGGGCCAAGTGGAAATCCAGGGGAAAACAAAAGTCGACAAAACGTCGGGCGTTTGGGTGGACGGTCAATACGTTGGCTATGTAAAGGAGTTGACAGGCGACAAGAAGCTTCTTCTTCTGCCTGGTGAGCACGAGATTGCCGTTCGGCAGGCTGGCTATATCGAGCAAGTGCAAAAAGTCACGGTAGAACCTGGCAAGAAGACGTTGATCAACATCAGCATGCAAAAGGACCCAAAGGCACAATTCCCGGGCGGGGTAACTTCGGAAGTCAAATTGGAAGTAACGCCTGATCGTGCCGCGGTCTTCGTGGATGAGGGGTATGTAGGAACGCCGAAGGATTTTAGCGGCCTTGGACGGGCTATGTTGATCGCGCCTGGCAAGCACCACGTTCGAATCGCCCTAGCTGGGTATCAAGACTTCACGACCGAGATCAATCTTCGGCCCAATCAAAAAATTACGATCAAGACGGACCTCATTCCTGGAAGCATCACGCAGGCCGGACCTGCCATCAAAAGCAACTGAGCCGGTTTTCATCCGACGATCAAACGTTCTGGAGGCGGGTCTGTTTCGATGTTGTGCCGCTGGGGGCTGGCTTTTCGTAGAACCGGCGTCAAGCGCCGCCTGAAATCGTAATCCCGCCATCGATGCGTAGGACGGCCGCCGTGATAAAAGAGGCTTCTGCCGAAGCTAGAAACACGGCGGCTGCCGCAATATCCTCGGGAGTGCCCAAGCGGCCGAGCGGCGTCCTTTGCCGCCGGGCTTCGTAAATGGCATCGCTGTTCATCTGACGGGCCCCTGGTGTTGGCACCGTTCCCGGGCAAACGGCATTGACACGGATTCGGCGAGAACCGAGTTCGACGGCTAGAGAACGAGTCAAAGATGATACGCCGCCTTTGATCGCCGAGTAGACGGCCGAGCCGGCCACGCCAAGTTCCGCTGCAGGCGAAGTATTGTTGATGATCACGCCGCCGAGTTCCGGATCCATATGGCGGAGAGCTGCCTGGGCGCTCCAAATCAGTGACTCCAAGCCTACCGCAATCATCTTTTCGCACGTATCCTGGCGCACTTCCGAGACCGGCTCGCGTCGGAACAGGATCGCGTTGTTAGACACAATGTCGAGGCGGCCGAATTCTGAAACGAGCTGATCAACGGCGTGGAGCAAGTCGTCTCTTCGGCTGACATCGATCGGGAACGCACGCGCTGTCCCTGAGCTATGTTCGATCTCGCTAGCAGTTGCCTGAGCGGTCGCCCGGTCGATGTCCGCGACGCCTACAATCGCGCCTTCGCCCGCGAATGCCAGCGCTATGGCACGCCCAATCCCGCGTCCGGCCCCGGTGACGAACGCAACTTGCCCTTTGAGACGCGACACTGTTTCCCTCCCGATGGAATTTAAGACCGAATCAAGACAGCTGAAGCAACGCTCTTGGTTTCTGAAGTGGCGCTAGGCAGTGGGCCTTCTTTGATCAAGTCAGCTGCCTTTTCGGCAATCATGAACACGGCGGGCGCTGGCCCGGAAGACGGCAGCGCTGGCATGATCGAGGCGTCGACGACTCGGAGCGATTCGATGCCGCGAACCCGCAAGCGCTCATCCACTACCGACATTCCATCTTGCCCCATCTTGCATGTGCCGCTAGGGTGGCAAAAGGTGCTGGCTGTTTTATGCAGGAAATCGCGGATGTCATCGTCGGTCCTGCAGGCATCGCCCGGCGAGTCCTCGCCCAGGACAAGAGACTTAATCGGCTCGGTTTGAAAGATGCGCCGCACCCATTTCACGCCAGCAAGCAGCCCCTCCTCGTCGCATGCCTCTGCCAGATAATTGGGGTACAGGGCCGGCGCTTGGTGGGGATCGGATGACTTCAGTAACAGTCGTCCTCGCGATTTGGGACGCACGTACGCAACGCCGCCGGTCACTCTCGGTATCGGATCCGGACT
>Ga0187769_10001113_pt1 | contig 15103 bp, 18 predicted proteins | sample 0116_SJ02_MP02_1_FD_133140 | JGI IMG/M metagenome (GOLD analysis project Ga0187769, IMG submission 133140) | Tropical peat soil microbial communities from peatlands in Department of Meta, Colombia - 0116_SJ02_MP02_10_MG | ecosystem: Environmental > Terrestrial > Soil > Wetlands > Peat | place... | reverse complement strand
TGCTCCGGGCACTCCGGATTGATGCAGTAGAGGTCGGGGCGGACCCCGCGGAACGTAATCTTGACCCGAGGGACCTTACAGGTTCCGCAGAGGAAATCGGGCGCCGGCTCGACAAAGCCGGCCGACGGAAGGGCATAGGTCGCCGTGCACGACGCCGGGTTGTTGACGCACTGGACCCAGCGCGCCCCCCGAGGGCTGCGGGCGAGCCGAAGCGCCCCCCCGCACTTCACGCACGGTCCCACGAAGTGCTGACGGTCGAGCGCGCCCGTGAGGGTCTCCTTCACGCCGTCCGTGTTCGCCGAGAGGAGGGCGTACGCCTCCCGCAGCATCTCGCGGGATTCCTCGAGGACCTCCGCTTTCGGCTTCTTCGACTCCGCGACGAGCTCCATGTCCTCCTCGAGGCGGTGGGTCATCTCCGGACGCGTGAGCACCGGAGCATGGGCCTTCAGCGCCTCGGTGACCGCGATACCCGTTGACGTCGGCTCGAGCTGTCGCTGGTTCACGTAGTGACGGTCGAAGAGCTTCTGGAGGACGTCGTGGCGGGTGCTCTTGGTGCCGAGCCCGAGCCGCTCCATCTCCTGGATCAGGGAGCCCTGGGAATAGCGGCGGGGGGGCCGGGTCTGGTCCTCGAGCAGCTCCACCCTGGGGACCGCGACGGTCTCCCCGACCACGAGCCGGGGCATCGGGACCTCGTCGGGTTTCGAGTACGGGTAGATCCGGTACCAGCCGGGGTCGGTCAGGTGCTGACCTTTCCCCTCGAAGCGCTCTCCGTGGATCTCGACTGCCGCGGTCCGTCCGATCCCGAGCGCATCGGGAGCGATCGTGGCGAGGAAACGACGGACGACGAGCTCGTAGACCGTCGCGTGGTCGGGACGCAGTTTCTTCGGGTCGACGACACCCGTTGGGTAGATCGGCGGATGGTCGGTGGTCTCGTTGCGTCCCCGGGTGGGTCGGAAGCTCGGCTGCCGGAGCACGAACTCCGCGGCCTCGGCAAACGGGCCCCCTCGGAACTTCTCCGCGAGGCTCCGCAGACCGAGCCCCCGCGGGTACACGGTATTGTCCGTGCGCGGGTAGCTGATGAGACCCTGGGTGTAGAGGGCCTCTGCGATCTGCATCACCCTCGACGCACCGAGGCCGAGGCGGGTCGCCTCGGCAACGAAGAGCGTCGTGGAGAACGGGACCGGAGGCCGACGCCGGGTCTCCTCCTCCGTGAACTCCCGGACGACCCCACTCTTGGCGCGGGCCACGGTGTGGAACACCCGGTCCGCGTCGGCCTTCTTCTCGAAGATCCCGTGCTGATGGTGGAGCCGGAACTCCTCACCGCCCTTCTCGGCGGTCGCGACGATCTCCCAGAACGGGGTCGGGACGAACTCCTTGATCGCCTGGTCCCGTTCGACGAGGAGCGCGAGCGTCGGGGTCTGGACCCGGCCGACGGAGAGGAAGCTCCGGCCCCGTTGCTGGGCGGTCAGCGATAGGTAGCGGGTCAGGAGGGCGCCCCAGACGAGGTCGATCTCCTGGCGCGACTCCGCCGCCTCCGCGAGCGCGCGGTCGACCTCTTCGAGGTGCGCGAAGCTCGTCTCGATCGCATCGCGCGTGAGCGCGCTGTAGCGCGCCCGCTTCACCTCGATGCCAGGATGCACCCGCTGGAGCAGCTCGAGACACTCAAGCCCGATCAGCTCGCCCTCGCGGTCGAAGTCGGTGGCGATGATCACTCGGTCGAACTCGCGGACGATCGACTGGAGCGCCGCGACGATCCCGGTCTCGGTCACGCGCTTCAGCGGCCGGGTCTCGAGCAGCTTCGGGAGCCCGCCCAGGGTCCACTCGGAGAGCTCCTTCGGGTAATCGAGCTCGACGATGTGTCCGCGCAGCCCGACCACGGCGTAGTGACCGTCGGGTCGGTCGAACCGGAAGACGTTCGTCCCTTCGAGACGGGCGCGCTTCATGCGGCCGTCGGAGAGCACGACGGCGATCCGGAGCGCGGTGTTGAACTTCTCGGCAACGACGAGGGTGCGGACCACGGCTCCATATTCAGGTGGGCTGTCGTAGATAAAATCAGGGGGCGAAGGACGACGGCCGACCGCTCCGAACGTGGGCGCGCGCGTTCGGCCGGGGGGGTGGGCGCGTGCCGGACGCCGACCGTGGATCCGGGCCGCGGCCCGTCGTCCCTCCGGTTCTTTATACACCCCGGCCCGTCGGGGCGACCGGCGCCGCGGTAACTCAGTTTGGGAGAGTGCAAGACTGAAGATCTTGAAGCCGCCGGTTCAAGCCCGGCCCGCGGCACCTCCTTCGGCGTAGAGCGAGCGCTTCTCGCGCGCCGGCCGCGACGGTGCTCGGGCCGGCGGGACCACGGAGGGCGGGCGGTCGGATTCAGGGAGAAGGGGTGGCGGGGACGCTGCGGACCGAGGGGTCCCGCGACCCGCCGAGCGCTACGGTCACCAAGAGCAGGACCAACAGGGGTAGGGCAAATACGCCCGAAGTAACCCAGGTGACGCCGCCCGAAGAGACCTACGGCCCGATGAGCGCGCCGGCGGTAGGGCCAAGCACCGCAAGAACGACCGCGCTCCAGAATGCCCACCGCTCGACCGAGATCAGCTGCACCGCCTCCTCTCCTCGTCCCTCCCCGGAAGGACGGTTCGGGATGGGCCTGCTCGCCGATAGTCCTGCCGCCGAACGTCGCGGCCTTCCGGTCCGTACGCCCCAACGACATCGGGAGCGAATTGAAAATCTAGGACGACTTGGAGGGAGCGGTCGCATGGAGCGTCGGTTCGCGCGGCTGGCCCCGGGCACGCCCCTTCCGCCCGGAGCATCGCTGGTCCCCGACAGCGGCATGTGCCTATCGGTCTTCCTGGTGCTCCGTTCCCCCCACGACCCGCGACGGGTCCTGATGGGCCGCGTGAACCCGGAAGCCCCGTGGTTCGAAGTGGGAGGACTCGACCCCGGCCGCCTCGAACGGGTCGGTCGGAACTGGATGTTGCCGTCCCGTCAACTGATCTTCTTCGAGGGTCCCCAGGAGGCAGCCCAGGTCATCGCGCGCGAGCAGCTGGGCTCGGAGCTTCCGACCGTCTCGGGTCCGTCGGTGTTCTCGGACCCTTCCGTGCACCCGGGCTCGGCGGCTCGCGACCCTCACTGGGACATCCACTTCGTCTTCGATGGTCGATGGCCGACCGCCACGCCCCCGTCGCACCGGATGTGGCGGGAGCTCGCCTTCGTGGACGTCCCGACGACGCCGCGCTCCGAGATCGCGCGGGGGCAGGGCGACGTCCTCGAGCTGATCGGGCTCGTCCCGGGGCCCGCGGCAACCGAGCCGCCTAGCGCGCCGGGACGAACCAGACGTCCGTGATGGAGTACTTGGGGTTGGGGTCGAACCGCGCCTCGATCGGCATCCCGACGTAGATCTCCGACTCCACGCAGTCGCGGAGGCGGACGAGCAGGAGGCTCCCGACGCCGTCGAACTCGACGAGCGCGAGGTTGTAGGGCGTTTCCTTGAGGAACGCTTCGCTCCCGAAGTGGCATGTCGTCCACGAATGCACACGCCCCTTCGTGGGGAGCTCGACCCATTCCGTCGGCGCTCCGCAGACCATGCAGTGGGCGCGGGGGGTTCCGAAGACGAAGCCGCACTTCGGCCGCCGGCACTTCGACCCGCGCAGCCTCCCCTCGGCGAGCCCGAGGAAGAACGGCGAATCCTCCGCGTAGCTGTGGATGTAATTGATGGTGTACGGGTTCCGGATGATGAGGCTCTCGACCCCGTCCGCGTCCCGATAGATCGCCGAGCCGCTGCGCTCGAGCTCCGACTGGACCTCCCGGAACTTCGAGAGGACCCGCGGACGCGCGCTCATCGGAACCCCCGCTCGAGGATCGAGACGGTCACGGACGAGCCCGTGCCCGCGTGGCTGTGGATGGCGCCGCGCCGGGGGTCCTTGAGCTGGAGGGCGGGGTCGCCGAAATGCTTCGGAATCGTTCCCTGGAGCTGCCAGAACGCAAAGACCGCCTGCATGAGACCGGTCGCGCCCACCGGGTGGCCGCAAGCGATGAGACCGCCGGAAGGGTTGACCGGGATCGCGCCTGCCCGGGGGACGGGGAACCCGTAGTCGATCCCCTTCAGGAACGGGTCGCCCCGCTCGACGAAGCCGTACCCCTCACCGTAGCGGCAGAGGCCGAGGTCCTCGTACGTCTGGATCTCGCTCGACGCGTAGGCGTCGTGGAGCTCGATGAAGTCGAGCTCGTCCTTCGGCTTCGTGATGCCGGCCATCCGGTAGGCCTCGATCCCCGCAGCGCGGCCGGCGCGGAAGGAGTGGACGCCGGGGTACGGGAGCTCCTCGTACTCCTTCGCCTTCTCGTGCGGGAGGAGCGGAACGTGGCCGAACGGACGGTCGGCGAGCCGCATCGTGTCGGTACCGCAGCCGACGCCGGTGATCCGGACCGGCTGGTCCGTGAACTCCTTCGCCCGTTCCTCGTCGCACAGGATGACGCACGCCGCGCCGTCGCTCATCGTGCAGATCTGCTCGCGCGTGAGCGGGTAGCTGATCATCTCCGACTGGAGGACGTCGTCCACCGTGAGCTGCTTCGGGTACTGGGCGTACGGGTTGTGGAGGGCGTTGCGGTGGTTCTTCACCGAGACGAGGCTCATGATCCGGCTTCCTTCGGCAATCGCCCGCCGCTGCGCCTCGCGCTCGTCCGAGATCTCCCGGAACCTTCGGAGGCGCAGGTACTCGTAGATGTGGCGGACGACCATGAGCGCGTAGTACCCGGTATAGAACCCCCCGAGCGGGAAGTCGAAGTTCGTATCGGAGGCGAGCGCGATGAACTCGTTCCCCTTCCAGGTCTGGACCCGGCTCATCGTCTCGAACCCCGCCGCGAGGCAGACGTCCATCCGTCCGCTCGCGACCGCTTCGTACGCCGCCTGGAAGCACTCGCCCCCGGTGGCCCCGCCCCATTCGATGCGGACCGACCCCTTCGGGTTCATCCCGAGGTAGTCCTGGACCATGCTCGCGGCCTTGAGCTGACGGGTGAAGTGGTCCGAGAAGTAGGAGATCCGGGTCCCGTCGATCCGGTCGGCGGTGAGGTTCGGGATCCCCTTGAGCGCGTAGTCGTACGCCCGCTTGACCATCAGCCGGAAGTCCATCGCGGGATGGGCTTTCGCGAACTTCGTGACCCCGCCCGTCACCATGTAGACGCGCCGCCCCTTCGCGGACGGCGTCCGGGCTCGGGTTGGTCGGGCCGGCGAACTCTTCGATTTCGCGCTGGAACGGGCGGGCACAGCAACTCCCTCGCGTCGGGCAAACCGGGTCGTCCTCATAAACTTCGCACGCCGCCGGGTGGAGAGCCCGCCACGAAACCGTTTAGCGGGTCCGACCGGTGGTAACTTCGATGGCGTCCCGTCCTCCTCCGAAGGACCTGCTTTCGATCGCCGACCTCGCGGCGGACCTCGACCGGGTCCTCGCCCGCGCGGCGGCCCTCAAGGCGGAGCGCGCACGGGGGGTCCGGCGGCCGACGCTCGCCGGAAAGAACCTCGCGATGATCTTCGAGAAGCCGTCGACGAGAACCCGCACGTCGTTCGAGGTCGCCATGAACGACCTGGGGGGCCATGCGCTCTACCTTTCCTCGAAGGACCTCCAGCTCGGTCGGGGCGAGACGATCGCCGACACCGCCCGCGTGCTCTCCCGGTTCGTGGACGTGGTCTGCTACCGCGCGTTCCGGCACGCGGACATGGTCGAACTGGCCCGCTGGGCCACGGTGCCGGTCATCAACGCGCTCGATGACCTCGAGCACCCGTGCCAGATCGCCGCGGACCTGCTCACGATGCGCGAGCGCTGGAAGGGAAAGTTCCCCGGGCACCGACTCGCCTGGATCGGCGACGGCAACAACGTTCTGCATTCGCTCCTGCTCGGGGCGGCCGCGGTGGGGCTCGATCTATCCGTGGCGACCCCGGCCGGCTACCGGCCCCAGCCCGAGTATGTCCGGGCCGCGGAGGACCTCGCCGCGCGAACCAAGGCGAGCCTCGCCTTCACCACCGACCCGAAGGAGGCGGCGCGGGGGGCGGACGCGCTCTACACGGACGTCTGGGTCTCGATGGGTGAGGAGGCCGAGACCGCGGCCCGAGAGAACGCGTTCCAAGGCTTCCAGGTGAACGACGCTCTGGTCGCCCTGGCCAAACCGTCGGCGTTCGTGCTGCACGACCTTCCCGCCCATCGCGGCCAGGAGATCACCGACTCGGTCCTCGACGGACCGCAATCTGCGGCCTGGGACCAGGCGGAAAACCGCCTGCACGCGCAGAAGGCGATCCTCGAACACCTCGTTCTCCCTCGGAGCCTTCGCCGTCGGGCGAAGTGAGCCCCCGTCGAGAGCCGGACCTCGCCCGTGACCGATTTCTCGCACCGGGACCGACGAGCCCACCGGGAGATCGACCGGGCGTTCTGGACGATCGTCGCGCTGGCCCTCGGCCTGACCGCGTTCGCCTTGGAAGTGCCGACCCCCCTCGGGGCGATCGCGGCGGTGGTGGCCCTGGTCGTGGTCGGGGGCGTCTATCTCGGCTGGTCCGACCGCCTGCTGGCGAGCTACGCGAACGACCTGAGGGACGCGCTCGAGGATCGGAGCACGGACGGTTTCCTCCGGGCCGAAGTGGCCTCGCCGGTCGGCCTCGACCGGCCTAGGGGGCGCCCGACCGCCCCGTCCCCACACGTGCGGCGGAGGTCCCCCGGAACGTGGACGAACGAGGACGACGCGAGCCTCGCTCGGCCCGGGTCCGGTCAGCTCTGACCGTCGGCTTCGGGCTCGGCCCGCAGGCGGACTTGGAGCAGGTGCTCGATCTTCCGGACGAGCGCATCGGGGGGACGGAAGCTTCCCGACTCGATCTTGAGGACGACCGACTTCTTCTCGTTGAGCTTCTTCCCGAGGACTTCGGGCGTCCACTGGCGTGACTCCCGGGCCACCCGGATCCGCTTGTTCCAGTCGGGAGCGAGCTCCATCTCCCCGATCTCTTGGTAGAGGTCACGTTCCTCGAGCCGTCGCCGCGGACCCGAGGGTCGACTGAGACCCATCCCGGATCGGAACGGTGCGCCAGTCGGAGCCGCCGACACCGGGGCCGGCGCCGGCTCGACCGGTGTGCCGAACCGAGCACAGTCGGGGCAGAGGGAAAGGACCGAGTGCTCGAGGCGGACCCGGGTCGTCAGGGGAACGTCCTTGCCGCACATTTCGCAGAGCATCGTCGACTCCTACTTCCCTCGCGGATGGCGAGTCCGCCGGCGTTCTTCCATCCTCCGCCGCCCCTCCTCGAATCGGAGCCGTTCCTCGACGGTCTCGAGAAGCAGCGGAGGCACGGGCACGGGCCGCCCGGCGGCATCGACCGCGACCATCGTCACGAACGCCTCGCCGACCATCCGCGTCTCGCCGCCGTGAACCGGTTCGGCATGGACCCGCACCCAGACCTCCATCGAAGAGGTCCCGACGAACGTCAGCTGCGCGTCGAAGTCCACCACGTCCCCGACGTGGACCGGTTGAAGAAAATCCACCCGGTCCAAGGAGGCCGTGACGCACGGCAACTTCGAGTGACGGGTCGCCGTGATGTAGGCCACCCGGTCAATCTCGCCGAGGATGTGTCCGCCGAAGACGTTCCCCGCGAAATTCGCGTCGGTGGGGACCATGAGCCGGGCCGTGGAGGCCCGGGACGAGCCCACCGTGGATGCCCCTGGGTCCGGCACGAGCTCTGCCTCGAAAACAGCCGCGGGCCCGACAGGGCGGGTCGCTAAAGCCGTTTCGCCGCGCAGCGCGTCGCTCGTGCACCGTGGTCACGTCGGCGCGCGGGCGGGTCGTGTCGTAGAGGGGCGAGCGGACGCTTCGACCGGGGGCGCTTCAGGGGAAATCGTCGTCCCAGAACGCATGGTGAAACCGTCGACCGACCGCCATCCCCCATGAGATCCACATCAGCACGACGACCGCGGGAACGACCAGGAACGAGACCAGGACGATCGCGAGGTTCTGATACCACGCGAAGCGGCCGGCGAGAAAGGCGAGGTACAGGACCACCCAGCAGAGCCCTCCCACGAGCAGCGCGATCGTCGCCGCGATTCGCACCTTGAGTCCTCGGAAGAAGCGGGGAACGTCCGGTGGTCCGGGCGGGAACGCGGCGCCCGTCATGGCCCCCCCTCCGACGACCTCGAGCGACCGGGAGGAACTCCGCTCATGTCGGTTTCCCCCGTCCCGCCCGGCCGGCGAGATCGTCGAGCCGCTTCGCCACTCCCTTAAGACGGGGGACGAGCGGGCCGAGGTCGCCCTTCTCCCCCCGGCCGAGATCTTCGAGGAAGGCGACGTACGCCTCCATCTCCGCGAGAGCGTCCTGCGGGGTCCTCGGTCCGCGACCCATCCACCCCCGGGTCCAGTCCGGACCTCCTCGAGCCGCTTCCGTGACCTCGTACCGGCCATCGTCGCGCTTACGAACCAGCTTCTCCTCGACAAGTTGGTCGAGAAGAGGGTAGATCGACCCCGGCGACGGTCGCCACCAGCCCATCGTCATCCGGTCCATTTCCTCCATGATCTCCGCTCCGTTCATCGGGCCCCGCTCGAGGAGCTGCAGCACCCACACCCGAAGGCCCCGATGGCGCTTCGACCCCCAACCGTACGCCCACATACTCGAAATAACGATATCGATTATTCGATATAGCCTTTTCCCCCGGAATGCTCCTGCGGGAGAGCCGTTTCACCACCCCACCGGGCTCAGATGAACCGGTGGACACTCTGTCATCGGAAGGTCATCCATGCCGACCAAAAGCAAGAGCGGAAGCACGCGGAGGGCGCAGGGAAGCGGAAGATCGTCGCTGCCGAAGGCGCAGGTGGCGACCGTCGCGGTCGTGGTCTCCGACCGGAAAAATGCGACCGAGTGGTACATTCGGAAGTTGGGGCTCGACCTCGTCGAAAGCATGGACCACTGGATCGCGGTCGGTCGAAAGGGGAAGGGAGGACTGCTCCACTTGTGTCAGCTCTCCGAGTTCGAGCCGAAGGCACCCCTCGAGCCGGGAAATTCCGGGATCACGCTGAGGGTTCCCGGGACCGACTTCGTCGCCGCCTGCGACGCGCTCAAATCGAACGGCGTCGAGTTCACCGAGGGGCCGAAGAAGGAATCGTGGGGCTGGTACGCCACCGTGCGGGACCCCGACGGCAACGAGCTCTTCCTGATGCCGGACCTCTAGCGTCGGTCGCCTGGGTGGCGGCTTCGTCCGCGGCCCGGGGGGTTCGCGGGACCCGTCCTCATCGCGCGAACGCCGCGGAAGCCCGAGCAGCGCTCTCTCTCGGAGGCGCGCGGAGACAACGCCTATATAGGGGGACCAACTGGGCGCGCCCGGAGCCCTCAGAAAATGGCGCAGAAACCCCACCTCAACATCGTCTTCATTGGACACGTTGACCACGGGAAGTCGACCACCGTCGGCCGTCTCCTCCTCGATACCGGTTACATCCGCCAGGAAGAGATCGACAAGTACCGCCAGGAGGCCGAAGCGAAGGGGAAGGCGACGTTCGAGTTCGCCTGGGTCATGGACGACCTCAAGGAGGAGCGTGAGCGCGGCGTCACGATCGACATCGCGCACCGGCGCTTTGACACCCAGAAGTACTACTTCACCATCATTGACGCGCCCGGCCACCGCGACTTCGTGAAGAACATGATCACGGGAACGAGTCAGGCCGACGCGGCCGTGCTCGTCTGCTCCGCGGCCGAAGGGGTCCAGGAACAAACCCGGGAACACATCTTCCTCGCGCGTACGCTCGGGGTCAACCAGCTCATCTGCGCGGTCAACAAGATGGACCGGCAGGAGGTCGCCTACTCCGAGGCGAAGTACAACGAGGTCAAGGAGGAGCTGACGAAGCTCCTCAAGAACGTCGGGTTCAAGATCGCCGAGCAGGTGACGTTCGTCCCGATCTCCGCGTTCAAGGACGACAACATCAACAAGCCGAGCCCGAACATGGCCTGGTTCAAGGGCCCGACCCTGCTCGCGGCGCTCGATTCGCTCAAGGTCCCGGACAAACCCACGGAGAAACCGCTCCGGCTCCCCGTCCAGGACGTCTACACCATCACCGGTATCGGGACCGTCCCCGTCGGACGGGTCGAGACGGGCAAGCTCAAGGTCGGCGACAAGATCATCTTCCTTCCCGGTGGCAAGTCCGGGGAAGTGAAGTCGATCGAGATGCACCACGAGGCGGTCGCGGAGGCCGTTCCCGGCGACAACATCGGCTTCAACGTCCGCGGCATCGACAAGAACGATATCCATCGCGGCGAGGTCGCCGGGCCGGTCTCGAACCCGCCGACGGTCGTCGAGAGCTTCACCGCGAACATCCAGGTGCTGAACCACCCGAGCGTCATCACGGTGGGCTACGCCCCGGTCTTCCACTGCCACACCGCCCAGGTCGCCTGCGAGTTCACGGAGCTCCTGAAGCGCCTCGACCCCAAGACCGGTCAGGTGGCGGAGGAGAACCCCCAGACGCTCAAGACCGGAGACGCGGCGGTCGTGAAGATCACACCGAAGCGCCCGCTGGTCATCGAGAAGTACAAGGAGTTCCCCCAGCTCGGCCGGTTCGCCGTCCGGGACATGGGTCAGACGGTCGCGGCGGGGGTCGTCGTCGACCTCAAGAAGCGCGAGTAGGCCTCGGCGGGGCCGACCGGCGACCGAGGGGGAGGGGCTATCGATGCCGCAGAAGGCCCGGATCTCGCTGAGCGGCACCGACTCCCACAAGGTGGACTCGATCTGCAAGCAGATCCGCGACATCTCCCAGAAGACCGGCGTGGCGATCGCGGGACCGATCCCGCTCCCGACGAAGAAGCTCAAGGTGCCCGTCCGCAAGGGTCCGGACGGCGGCGGGACGAGCACCATCGACCACTGGGAGATGCGGATCCACAAGCGTCTGATCGACATCGATGCCGACGAGCGGGCGCTCCGCCAGGTGATGCGGATCCAGGTGCCCGACGGCGTCAACATCGAGATCGTTCTCACCGGTTAGCCGCGTGTTCGCGCCGGGCGCGGCCCGCTATCTGGGGGCGGCCGCCGCGGTCCTCCTCTTCCTCGCCGCGCTGCCCGCCATCGGAGCGGTCGGACTCAGCCTCACCTGGGCGATCGGGCTGCTCGTGGGCGTCGCCGTTTGGACGTTCTTCGCGGCGTTCTTCCGGGACCCGGAGCGGAGCACGGGCGAGGGGATCGTCTCGGCGGCCGACGGGCGTGTACGCGCGGTCGCGCGCGAGGGGGATCGGTGGCGGGTCTCGGTGTTCATGAACGTCACCAACGTCACGTGAACCGCCTCCCCCTCGACGGGAAGGTGACCGAGGTCGAGAACGCCGGAAGCGGGTTCCGGCCCGCGTACCGGCCGGACGCCGAGCGCAACGTCCAGCGGCATTACCGCCTCTCGACCGCCCTCGGTCCGGTCGAGGTGGTTCAGATCACCGGCGTGGTCGCGCGCCGCCTGGTCTCGTTCGTCCGGGCCGGCTCGGTCGGTAAGAAGGGCGACCGACTCGGGATGGTCGTGCTCGGGTCCCGCGTCGACATGCTGTTGCCCGCGAGCCGCGCGACCCCGACGGTGCACGTGGGCGACCCGGTCCGCGCCGGCGAGAGCACCATCGCTCGGGAGGCGTCATGACCGACCGCTGGCGCGTCTCCGCGAACCTCGCGACGCTCTCGAACGGGGTTCTCGGCGTAGCGTCGGTCCTCTACGTCCTCGCGGGGAACAAACTCTGGGCGATGTTGCTGGTCGTCTGCGCGATCGGGTTCGACGGGCTGGACGGGATTCTCTCGCGCCGCAGCGCCGCGCCGCCGAGCCGGTTCGGTCGCGTCGCGGACTCGGTCGCGGACGCCGTCTCCTTCGGAATCGCTCCCGCGTTCCTGATCGCCGTGCACACCGGGAACGTGGCGACCTGGCAACCGTGGGCACCGGTCGCGGTCGCGCTGGCGGCCGCATATCTGATTGCGTCCGTCGCGCGGTTGACGTACTTCACGACCCGCGCGTTCGACCGACATTACTTCCTCGGGGTCCCGACCCCCCAGAGCGCGCTCGCGCTCGTGGTCGCTCTCCTGTTCCACGACACGCCGGCGTTCCAGTCCGTACAACCGGTCGGTGTCCTCGTGGGGGTGGCCGTGCTCTCGGTGATGATGGTCGTGCCGGTCCGGTACCCGAAGATCCGACGGGGGAGCCCCCTGCGCCTCCCGATGGCGGCCACGGCGGTCTTCGCGGCCGTCGCGCTCGTGCCCCTCCAGTTCCACCTCGCCGTGGGCTCGCCGCTCTACGAGCTTGCCTACGGCGCCTCGTTCGCGCTGCTCGTCGGCGTGGCGAGCTACTATCTCCTCGGACCGTTCACCGTTCCGCGCGAGCGTGCAAAGGCGGCCCGAGTACCATGAACGGATCGCGTAGGAGCCCCGCTCCTCGAATCTCGCGCCGGGAGTCGCTCCTCTTCGAGGCCGGCATCAAGCTCGGCGGGGTCTTCCACCAGTACCTCGGCATCCCGGTCTCGGACCGAACGGCGGCGTCGCTGGCCCGGGCGATCGAGTCGGCGGTCGGCCTGCAGCCGTTCGTCCGTCGGGTAACGGTCCGCATCCATCCGAAGCGGGGAGGTCCCCTGGGACGGGGACGGTTCGCGTACCGCTACCTGACTCCCGAGATGCTGGACGTCGACGTCCACCTCGTGGACGGCGCGACCGAGGTCGTGGCGCGCCTCCAGCACCGGCCCGACCTTCGCTACCCGCTGATGAAGGTCGTCCGGATGAACGACCCCGAGCCCGCCCACCGCGGGAAGCCGCGCTCCGCCCGGCGGCTCAGGGCGCCTTCGCGGCCGCTCCGGCATCGACCGACGACGTGACGGGCGTCGCCCGGCGTCGCTCCTCCCGGCCCGGGGCGAACTTGCGGCGGGTGTAGGCGACCGAGGCTGCGGTCCAGAGAGGCAGCGAGACGAGCAGCAGCCCTCCCGAGACGAGGAAGACGAGCCGGAAGCTTCCGAAGACCGCGAGGATCCCCGAGAGTCCGGCGCCTGCCACCGCGGCGACCCCCCCAAGCGCCGTGTTGAGCCCGATCAGGCTGCCCGCGTCGCGGCCCACGAGCCCGCGGAACAGCATGAGCGAGCTCGCGGTCGTGTACACCGCGACCGCGCCCCCGAGGAGGGCGTAGATCGCGAGGTTCGCCTCGAACGCGGCCGGACTCGCCACAACGGCGAAGGTGAACGCGGCGGTCGCGAGGTAGCCGATGCTCCGCAGGTACGTGGCCCGGTGCACTAGCCGGTCGGGGCTCGAGCGCGTGGAGAGACCGCCCGTGAACGGGAAGATGAGCGTCTGGGTGAAGTTGTTGGAGACGTTCACGAGGAAGATCGACGAGGCGGCGAGCCCGGCCGAGTACAGGTAGGGCGTGTACGAGATGTTGAAGAGGTTCGCCGAGAGGTTGAACAGGAACGAGGCGATCATGATGAGCGGGAGCTCGTGGTGGAGCTCGGACCGGGCCCATCGACGGAAGCGACCGAGCGCGCCGGAGCCGAGGGCGGGACGTTTCGGGAAGAACGGGATCGGGATCCGAAAGGAGGTCACTTCCCGGATCCGTGAGAGGAAGCTCTCGGGGTGGCGCGCGACCTGGATGGTCTTGAGCTTGCGGGGGCTCTCGCGGATCCCGAACCAGATCGCGATGGCGCTCGCGAACGCGAGCCCGGCCATCACGAGGAGCAGGTCGAGCAGCGCGTCCGAAGCGAGCGTCCAGAAGTACCCGAGCAGCAGCCCCAGGATCGAGCCGATCATGCTCATCTCCTGGAACGACGCGAAGGCGTTCGGACGCTCCTTTTCGTCGAACTTCTCGAGGATGAGCAGGTTGGAGGCGCTCGCCCCCCCCAGCGTGATCGCGCCGATGCCCCCGTAGATCGCGTAGATCTTGGGGATCGTGTCGACCACCGAGAGGACGCCGTACAGCAGCCCATAGCCGGCGAAGTTGATGACCAGGAACGTTCGTCGGACCGCATAGCGGTCCGAGAGGTGGCCCCAGACCACCGACATCAGGATGACGGCGCTGTTGAAGAGGGTCGCGGAGACCGCGACGTCCGCCCAGGTCCCGCGCAGGGTGATCAAGATCAGGAGAGGAAGGACCACTCCGAAACCCGCGGTGGCGGCGTTGATCGGAACGAATGCGAGCAGCCACGGCCGAGCCAGGAGCCGGCTCGGCCACGTCCTGAGCGAAAGTGCCATCTCCAAACCCGGGCCTAAAGCGGACTTACTTAAGCGACCCTCATTCGAGTGGCGACGGGGGTGGAGGGCCGGTGCCCTCGAGGGGCCGTGGCCTCCCGTTCCTCGACACGCTTATTAGGTGGGGGCCTTCTCGCCGCCCTCGAGGGAGTCCCGGCGTGGCGATTGGCTTCGTCCTGATTAGCACGGCTCCGGCCAAGGAGCACGAAGTCTACACGGAGCTGCTCCGCGTCAAGGGGATCGTGGAGCTGCATCCGCTGTTCGGGGAGTACGACCTGATCGCGAAGGTCGAAGCCGAGGATTTCAACGCGCTGGGCCAGCTGGTCGTCGACCGGATCCGCTCGGTCCCGGGCGTGATCGACACGAAGACCCTCACGGGCATCAAATTCTGATAGGTGTAGCAAATGTTCGATCTGGTAGCTTCGACCGTGGATTTCTCGAAATGGTACGCGTTTGTGGCCGTGCTACTGCTCGTGTTCGCCCTGTTCCTGATCCTGGCGGGGATCTTCACGGCGTACTTCGGGAGCGGAAAGAGCCGGACGATCGGCGTCGCGCTCCTCGTCGTGGGCCTCGTGGTCGGCGTCCTCGTCGCGTACGCCTACCATGCGGGGGACTTCGGCGCCTCCTCGGGCCAGCTCGGGGCGCTGATCTTCCAGTCGTTCCTCGTGATCGTTGCCGCCGTCATCGGCGCCCTGGTCGCGGTCGGGATCTTCCTGGTCGCGATCATGAAGTCGTAGACGGACGGCTCCGCACTTCGGGGCCCCGTGGTGCCTCGCCCCGGGCCGCGCGACGGCCGGCTCGTCACGCTCACGAGCGACGTCGGAGCGGCGTACGCCGCCCAGATGAAGGCGGTCCTGTTCTCGGGAGGAGTGGCGCCCGGGCGGGTGACGGACCTCACGCACGATGTGCCGGCGCACCGCGTC
>Ga0187769_10001112_pt1 | contig 15108 bp, 11 predicted proteins | sample 0116_SJ02_MP02_1_FD_133140 | JGI IMG/M metagenome (GOLD analysis project Ga0187769, IMG submission 133140) | Tropical peat soil microbial communities from peatlands in Department of Meta, Colombia - 0116_SJ02_MP02_10_MG | ecosystem: Environmental > Terrestrial > Soil > Wetlands > Peat | place... | reverse complement strand
GCGGCAGCTGATCGCCGGCGAGCATATCCACGATTCGCGTGGTTCCGAACGGTGTCCGCATGGTGACCAGCCCTAGATTCGTGTCTTTTACTGTTCCGATGATCTGCGCCTCCGATCCCAACGGATGACGTCGCATGGCTTGCAGCAACACTGGGGCCGCATCGGGCGCCACGATCGCAATCAGCTTGCCTTCATTGGCCACGTAGAGAGGATCCAGGCCCAGCAATTCGCAGGCACCGCGAACTTCTTCACGTACAGGAATCGAGCGCTCGTCCAGTTCGATTCCGACATTCGACTGTTGCGCAATCTCGTTCAAGGTGCTGGAAACTCCGCCGCGGGTAGGATCGCGCATGCAGCGAATCTCGCGAGTGACCTGAAGCATCTCGCCAACGAGAGTGTGCAGCGCCGCGCTGTCACTTTCAATTGCCGTCTCAAATTCCAAGCCTTCCCGCTGCGCCAGAATGGCAATTCCATGGTCGCCAATGGATCCGCTCAGCAGCACCTTATCGCCGGGCCTGGCACGATCGGCGGAGAGTTCAACGCCTTCTGGCACGATGCCAATTCCCGTCGTATTGATGAAGAGCCCGTCGCCCTTGCCTTTTTCGACGACCTTGGTGTCGCCGGTCACTACTTGCACCCCTGCAGCTGCCGCGGCCCGGCGCATAGAATCCACGATCTGCCGCAGCTCTTCGATCGAGAAGCCCTCTTCGATGATGAAGGCGGCGCTTAAGAACAGCGGCGTTGCTCCGCCCATGGCCAGGTCGTTCACCGTTCCGTGAACCGCGAGAGAACCAATGTCCCCGCCGGGAAAGAAAAGTGGTTTCACCACAAAGGAATCGGTGGTAAAAGCCAGTCGTTGGCCATTGATGTTCACAATTGCCTGATCATCGAGCCGAGCCAGCACCTCGTTATTTAAGTAAGGAAGAAAGACGTCGCGGATGAGTTCCGCGCTCAATTTGCCGCCACTGCCATGCCCGAGCAGAATGGTGTCTTTGGCCGGGAGCGGCGCGGGGCAAGTCAGTTCAGCGATCGACTTGGTTGCGGACATGCAACTCCTCCTAACTGGCGACTGCGTGGCGGCGATAGTGATAGTAAGCCGCGCACGCACCTTCCGCAGAGACCATGGGCGCGCCCAGAGGATTCTCCGGCGTACAGCGCATTCCGAATGCAGGGCAATTCGTGGGCTTTTTCAGTCCTTGCAGCACCTGCGCGCTGATGCATTCGGCCGGTTCGTCCACCGTGAGCTCGCCCAAGTCGAAAATGCGGTCGGCATCGTAATCAGCGTAGTCGCCGCGCAGGCGCAAGCCGCTTCGCGGGATGGGGCCGATGCCGCGCCACTTCTGGTCCGCGACCTCGAAAACTTCATACATAATTTGCTGCGCCGGCAGATTTCCTTTGTAGCTTACCGAGCGAACGTATTGGTTTTCGACCTTGGCCTCTGCCGCTTCCAGTTGCTTCACCAGCATCAGAATCGCTTCCAGAAGATCCACTGGTTCGAATCCGCCGACCACAATGGGCACACCGAAGTCACGAACCAGATCATCGTATTCACTGCATCCCATCACCGTGCACACGTGGCCGGGCGCGATGAAGCCCTGAACACGATTGTCTTCGGACACCATTAAGGCGCGAATCGCTGGCGGAACCAGCACGTGAGAAACGAGCATGGAAAAGTTCGTGAGGCCTTCCCGCTTGGCTTGCCAGGCCGCCATCGCATTGGCAGGAGCGGTGGTCTCGAAACCGATGGCAAGAAAGACGACCTTCCGGTCAGGATTGGAGCGGGCAACCTTCACCGCTTCCATGGATGAATATGCGATACGCACATCCCCGCCCTGAGCCTTCGCGCGAAACAGGTCGGAGTGTGAACCCGGCACGCGCAGCATGTCACCGTAGGAAACCAGAATCACATCCTGGCGTGATGCGAGGGCAATTGCCTTGTCGATGGTTTCAAGCGGCGTGACGCAGACGGGACATCCGGGACCGTGTACAAGCTCAATCTCACGGGGAAGCAGTTCATCGATTCCATAGCGCATGATGGTATGGGTCTGGCCGCCGCAGATTTCCATCAGCACCCATGGCTGGGTGGTGCGTTCGGCGATTTCTGCGGCTAGTGCTCTAGCGATGCGCTCATCGCGATATTCGTCGAGGTATTTCATTTGAGGTGGCCTGCCCCTGCTAAACGAATGGCAGTGGACCCACAGGCAACTCTAACCAGCGGCGAACACCTCATCGGTGATGAAGGTCACACCCCGATGTGAGCAGTGAGCCTTAGAAATCAGCCTTGCGGCACGACAGGGGGAGAAGACTACAGGGAAGGGCCTTTACGAATCGGTGGGCGCCAGTTCTTGTTCCAGCATTCCCATTTCCTGCAAGAGCTTGTAAGTGCGGTCTGCCTCGACAGGGTCGACCCGGCTGATGGCAAAACCGACGTGTACCATCACGTAATCGCCCAGCCCAGCTTCAGGGACAAAATCCAACGAAACCTGCCGCACGATTCCCCCGAACTGCACGCGGGCGGCGCGCAGGTTACCTTGTTGTTGGATTTCGAGAATTTTTCCCGGGATGGCCAGGCACACGGTGGTATTCCTCGCGGGACCAGTACAACATCCCTTGACACTTCGGTCTGTGACGTCTGACACAGCTTAAGGTGACGCGCTTCTGTCCCATGCTACTTCTTTGCCGCGTCGTTCACGATCGCTTCCACAATTTCGTCAATGGTGTCGTTCACGCGCTTGTTTGGCAGATTGAAATTGTTCGACAGGATGGAGAATGCAACCTGCTGGCCTTTCACGGTGGTTGCATAGCCTGACAACGCCTTGACCCCACCCAGCGAGCCCGTCTTCGCATAAACATGGGCACGGGGATCGAGATTGGCAAAGCGATCAGCCAGAGAGCCGTCCACGCCCGCGACCGGCAAGGTGTCGCGGAAGCTGGCGCCCCAAGGCTGGGCTGCAGCGTAGGACAATAACTGCACTACCGCATGGGGCGAAGCCAAATTTTGCCGGGAAAGTCCAGAGCCATCGTAAAAGAGGTATTGCTCGGGCATAACGCCCGCTTGATTCAAAAACCCACGCAGCACTTCGAGCCCGCCTTCAACCGTCCCAGCGGTGCCTTTCTCGCGTCCCAGGAGGCGAAGCAGAATTTCCGCGTGCAGGTTCTGGCTGACCTTATTAATAACGCGCACATCTTCGATCAGAGGCAGGGACTGGTGGCTGGCCAGAACCAGCGGTTGGCTGAGTGATGTGCGGGAAACCTCGTCACCGCCACGAGCCGGTGCTGTGGCTGTGACGGTCAACGTCGAAAGGCTGGCCAGTTCGGTATGACGAGTGCGCTGTTTGCCGTAAATCACGATCCCGCGATTTTCCAGAAGCTGATGGAAGAGCGTGGCGGCAAACTCGGCGGGATTCTCAATGGCCAGGGCTTCGTTCGCGCCGGCGTCATCGAGCGGCATATTGCCCCACAAGGTCAGCAGCGTAGATCCTGGTTCGCGGTTGATAAAGATCTTCCGGCCCGTGCCGGCTGGAGTGGTGATGATGCGATTGTCTACCTGATAGTAATCGGCGAACGGAGTGATATTAACGAAGGCTCGTTCCCCTGCGCGATCCGCGGGCAAAATGTTCACGAAGACGACATTGTCGTTGATCGTGAGCGCAGAAACGGGAGCGCCGTCCGCCAGAACGAGATCGTCCTGGCTCCAGCCTTCTCCGTAGCGCTCGAATGCGAAGTACGAGTCATCGGCAACGATGTCTCCATCCACGTACTTCACGCCCTTCTGCACCAGGGCATCTGCCAGTTGCTCGAGAACCTGGATCGGGTGATCGTTGCGCTGAGTATGCAAAGAGTAAGGGAGTTCGCGGCCGGAGAGGTTGGGATCGCCGCGGCCCACCAGCACCAGATCGCCGCTGAGGCGTCCGTATTTGTCGAGAGTTCCACTGGTTTCGACCGTGGTGCGGGAGGTGTAGCTCGGACCAATCAAAGCCAGTGCCGCAGCGGTGGTGAATAGCTTGGTGTTGGAAGCCGGGGTGAACAGCTTCTCGTCGTTCTGGGCGTACAAACTCCTGCCAGTGTCAAGCGAAACTACTTCGATGCCCCAAAAGCCATGCACCAGATCCGGGCTGGCGAGGATGGCGTCAATTCGCTTCGCGACGGGGCTGCGGGAGGCGGCTTCGACCTGCGCTGCTAACAACAGGCCAAGAAGCAACGCGAAATAAGCGCATTTTCTGTGCATTCGAGTAGATCGATTGTAGCATCGAGTGCATGCAATCGAAGATGCTGTCGGGTGGCGTCCTAATTTCAACTTGAAGGTTTCTTCGCGGACTTTGCGCTTTCTTGCCGCCCTTTGCGGTAAGAGCTTTTAACCGCGAAGGACGCAAAGGATCGCGAGGCCGCAAAGTATGGCTTGTGACATCGCACAGTCGGAGATCAGGACACTGCCTGCTGTCGATGAAATACGTCAGGTAAGCTACCAAAGGTTTAGAATCGGCGGGATGCGCCCGGTCTTCGAATGGAATCTTGGCGCCCGTCATCTGCAGTTGGGCAAGCGGACGATGATCATGGGGGTGGTGAACGTCACTCCCGACTCATTTTCCGATGGAGGATTGCACTGCGATCCTGACCGTGCTGTGGAATATGCGCTGCAGTTGCTGAACGACGGTGCGGACATTATCGATATTGGCGGCGAGTCAACTCGCCCGGGCGCCCTCGTGGCAGCCGTAGGTGACACTGCGGAGGCGAACTCATCGGTCGAGCAAACCGCGCGACGTCCGGTCAGTGAAGAGGAAGAGTTGCAGCGAGTCATCCCCGTAATCAGATCGCTGAAGCAGAAGCGTCCAAACGCGGTGATTTCCGTGGACACGTACAAAGCGACGGTGGCGCGTGCGGCAGTGGAGGCCGGAGCGGAGATTGTGAATGACGTAAGCGGGTTCCGCTGGGACCGGCAGATGGTCAAGACTTTGGCGGTGTTAAAGTGTGGAGCAGTATTGATGCACATGCGCGGGCGGCCGGAAGAATGGCGAGCGCTGCCGCCGGTTCAGGATGTCGTCATGCTGGTGAAGCGCGAACTGCGCGATTGGGTGGACGTCGCACTGATGGCCGGAGTAAAACGGGAGCGGCTGGCGCTCGATCCTGGATTCGGATTCGGCAAGAGCTTTCAGGAGAATTATCCACTGCTTAAGCGCTTCGAAGAATTTCATGATTTACGCTATCCGTTGCTGGCCGGAGTTTCGCGCAAATCGTTCATTGGGCGCGCACTGGCAAGGGATGGCAAAGATGCGCCAGTCGAGGACCGCGCCATTGGCACGATAGCCGCGCAAACCGCGCTGATTCTGAAAGGTGCGCACATTGTTCGCACGCACGACGTGCGGGCCTGTGTGGATGCGGCCAAGATTGCTGACATTGTGGTGGGCTGATGTGAATTTCTTTGCGCTGGGTTGTTTCCCCAGGCACTTTGCGGCCTTTAACCGCAAAGTCCGCCAAGGTCGCTGAGAAAAGCCAATGCCCGATGAGTCTGAAATCTACAAATGTTCCGATTGGATGCGGTGACCGATGCAACTCGACATTCTGCGTTCTCCGTCTGCCTTTCTGCGCCATCTGATCGGTTCCACTGAGTACGACTCGGTGTTGCAGGAGTCCGAAGCGTGGTGGAAGCAGGAGGGCCAGGCGATTTCCGACGCCGTGGATCGCGCCCGCACTCCGTGGATTCGCATGTTCGACAGTGCCGGGAAGCGAGTCGATGAAATCCTTTATCCGCCCGACTATTGGCGGATGCTGCAGCAGGGCTACCGTGCCGGAGTGCTGTGGCGCGCATTCCAGGATAGGTCTTTGCTGCCTTCGTTTCTTTTTATCTATCTCACTTCGTTCTACGACAGCGGCTTGTCTTGTCCGTATACGGTGTCACTCTCGACCGCCCTGCCGCTCGCCAAGTACGGCGACAAGGCCCTCAAAGAGCGATTCTTGCCACAACTTCTGCGCCAAGACGGCACGAACTGGCAAGGCGCAACCTGGATGACCGAGATCAAGGGCGGCTCCGATCTCGGCAGCAACGTGGAAACTGTGGCCGTGCCCGACGGGAACACCTGGCGGCTGACGGGAGACAAATATTTCTCCAGCAACGCCGGCGCGGAACTGGCAGTGGTAGCCGCGCGGCCGAAGGGCGCGCCGGGCGGTGTGCGCGGCCTGGCCCTGTTCCTGTTACCTCGGCGCAGGCAAAGCGGAGAGCTGAATTACACGATTCGCCGACTCAAGGACAAAATCGCGACGCGCTCCGTTCCTACCGGAGAAGTCGAGCTGCGCGATAGCGAAGCGTATTTGTTGGGGACGCCGGACGAAGGAATCTACCTGATTTTGGAAGTGCTCAATGTTTCTCGCATTGCCAATAGCATCGGCAGCGTGGCGCTGGCGCAGCGCGCCATTGCCGACGCCCTCAATTTTGCGGAATGCCGCATCGCCTTTGGACGCCGCATCATCGAGCATCCCTTGCTGCGCCGGCAATTCGATGAGCGAATCAATGATCTCCGTAACGCGCTTGCCCTTGCATGGGAAGCCGGAAAATTGCTGAACGAAGTCTGGGAGGAAAGCCGGCCGTATTCCGAGCGCTATCACCTGTTCCGCCTCATGGCTCATCTCGCCAAGTACTGGACCGCGGAATTCGCTGTGCAGACGGCGAAATGGTGCATGGAGGTGCATGGAGGCCTGGGTGTTTTGGAAGAATTCCGCGTCGAGCGCTGGTTGCGCGAGGCGATGATTCTAGCCATCTGGGAGGGCACGGCACACCGCCAACTGCTTGACGCGCTCGAAGTCATCGAGCGCAAGCGGGCGCATCACGCGCTTTTCGAGTACGTGGGCCGACCACCCCAACTGAAGGAAACAGTGAATGCCATCGATGCGCATCTTCAGCTTTCTGCCGAGCAACGGGAGCGCGAGTGGGAGCCGCTGGGCGCAAGCCTTGCCCAACTGACCGCCGGGGTGCTCTCCGAGAAGCTCGGGCGGTAGATAGCAGGGGCACGGCTTCGGCTGCGCCGTTATCGCCGGAATGCGGAGTCGCCCGAATTTGCCGTATATGTAACCTGCCCTCTGATGGAAAGCACCTGAATTGTGTTCGTCTCCGGCCCGGTTCGGCCCCGCAGAGCGACCTGCTGGCCTTCGTAGCCTTTCAACATTTCCAGGTTGGTTATGAGCCAGGTCTTTTGACTCGTCTCCTCAACAAATCTTGTCCCATCTTCGCTGACCTTGCCGGAGATGCGGAGCGTCTTCGCGTGCCGAGCTGGTGAAGTTTTCTGCACATCCGGCTTGGCCATGTCCTGCGCCGCGATGCTCAGCGAAGCCAGCACCACCAACCCGACCGTTGCCACCCTCAATTTCTTCATGCTACCCCCAAGGAGGAAATTCGCCTGCCTTGGGCAGCACTCTACCTTCAAAGCCGACATCGCAGAAATTCAAAATATTTATAGTTGCTATCAGCGGCGAAGATAGGGATTTGGCTGCCGTGTGGAGACTGGAGCCGACGATCGGACTTGAACCGATGACCTGCCGATTACGAATTTTAAGCAGGGACGTGCTACCAGCTAACCCCTCATCTTTTCAATAGCGCTCGGTTGCGCCAGAGCACGCCAAAGTTACCTCATTAGTCAGTTTCGGGACACCTTGCAGGACACCAACAATGTCAATGAGTGAGATCGCCTGGTTTCAACACCTACTCGGTGGAATTGAGAGTATCCTCTCTGGAATGAAAGCATTACGACTAGCAGCGATCGTTCTCGGCTTTGCTGTGGTGCTCTATCTGATTTTGATCGTTTTTCTCCCCGAGTGGATCATCGCGTGGGTTCCTCATCTTCCGAAGATCACGTAATGAACATCGGGCTGTCCCGAGCCACTTACGTCGTTCATCCCGTAACCGAAGGCATCGAAGTACTTTGAGTTAGCGTCCCGGCGAATCGTCACATAATCCCCATAACGGTTCACACCAATGCTGCTGGAGGTCGTAATATAAACCAAGAAGTCGCCCCAGAACCCGACAACATGATTCTCGAAATTGCCGTTGCCTCCATATTCCAGCGAAAGACCGATCTCGCCGGTGGATGCCGCTGTAAAGAGGGCTGGATAGGCATAGGCATAGCTGCTGTTCCAGATCTGAACCTGTTGCTTGAGGCTGAAACCGGAGCTGATGTCCAGCTCCACCATCTCGACGTGAGGTTGTGGGAAGTTGCTGTCCGTGCCAGCGCTCCAGGCTAGCCAGAGAGAGTTGCCCGAGCGGGTTGCGCCGATCACCGCAGTGCCGGGAAAGCCCCTGAGCTTGGTCATCCAGTCATGGACACCCGGCGGAGGTGTAGTCGAAGATAAGCCCGTGTTAGACCAGGTGAAAATGGGGACATCGGTCCAGGAGTAGCTGGTGGAGCTTTCGGGCCAGGAGAATATGCGCAACCCACTGGTATGCAAGGTGCCCGCCCAGAAGATTGCGTTTCCGGGGTTCTGAGTGAGATGAGTACCCCAGGCCGTTTGTCCGTCCAGCGGATAGGTATAGCGCATGTTGATAGTCCCGCCCGCCTTCAGCTGGCTGAGCGGAATTCGGACCACCATTCGACCACCCGTACCGAGAGCGTCGAAGCTCAGGTATAGATAGTTGTCTCCGACTGCCAGGTCGGGATAATCCATCCATTCGCTGCCTAAGCCGAAGTCGGCGGAGGTGAGGTCCCAGTAGGTCCATGCTGTTTTCGCATCCGCGGCGAGGGCCGAAGGACTGGCCACTGCCAGTCGGTAGATGTTTGGACCAGGTTGGCCATTCACGTTCGCCCGAGAAAACTGCATGACCCACACGAACCGCTCGATGCTGGGAGCATACTGCACAACCTGGTCGCAGCAGAAACCGCCGGCGACATTGTTGGGGAAGATCGTGGTGGGGTTGAGCTTCGTGAACGTACTGCCACCGTTGGTGGAGTACACGGCATCCGAGTTGGCAGTGATAAAAACAACGGTTTCGCTGTTGCCGTTGATGACGACACTGGCACTCGCACCACTCGGCTCAGTAGGGTAACCGGTCCCCACCTCGGTTCCGAGGCTTTGGTTCAGAAAGAACTCAACCGTGGGGTCAGTGTTGGCAACTACCTGCTGCCGCGCTTGTGCCGCCGTGCCTACCGTCGCGTTCTGCGCCTGCGTGCTGGCGGAGGGCGTGGCGGGAACAACGGGTCCCACGGGAACGACCCACCCAGGGATGTCTGCATCATCTGAATCCAAGCTTGGAGGCTGGCCTTTGAAAGGGCCTTTGGCAGGGTTCGGCGCAACGGAAACGGTCCCGCTGACCGCCGAACCGGGTGCGGCGGCCGGAATCTGCACCGTCGCAGTCAGGAGAAAAGAAAAGGAGTTCGCGCCAACGTTGTAGGTCCCGCCGACCGTCAGCGTGTACTGCCCTCCCGGGAAGGCATTGGGGTTGGTAAAGCTGGCAAAGAGAGGCGTCATGGCGCCGCCGCTGGCGATGGACGGAAGGCTAAAAGGGAGAGACGGTGAAGTTACTACTGACCCGCTCAGTGTAAGAGTGGTTATCTTTACACCGGTGGCTGTCGCCGTTCCGTCGTTGATGATCGGAATACCGGTGGAGATTGTGGTTGAATTGAAGAGCGCCGCACCCGGCAGCCCCAGAGATAGATCCGCTGTTGGTGAAGCTTGCGCGTACGCTGGTGCGACATCGAAAAGCCAGGCCAAAGGAACCAGCAGAAGAAAAAGCAATCTGCAGTGCTTGATATGTGGGATCAGCCGCATCCTCAAATCGCTTCCATCTGCCATTCCGACCGTGATTTGCCGTTTCATTTTGCCCCCTCACGCGCAGTTTCCGATTTGCATAACGGTCACTTTGCAGGCTCCCGAAAAAATCAATTTGCATACAATAACACGGCCCGCGCTGCGCTCGCCCAACAATTCTGGATGAAAACTTAAACAGGATTCTGACGCGCCGCCTTCGGCACCTCTACTAGCCCCTGAGCCTCGCGTCGGAGGCGTAAGGCCTGCTGGTCCTTGGCAACATCGTCAGGAAGCAACTTGAGCGCGAAAAAGCGACCCAGCTTTATGTCCTCCGCTTTATAGACCACACGCATCCTACCGCCGCCGAGCTTCTCGATGATGCGGTTAATGCGAGATGGTCCGCCCGATCATTGGGCGGAAATCTTACAGGCAGGCGTGGGGTAGGTCAATGAAAACGCGGTGATTGACTGTGTCGCCAATCGTTAGTTGGCGAAAAATCCCTATAACACTCACCATCGGGTCAATGAGTGATAACGCCTGATTTTGTAATTTGACTATTGCAGCTTCGCGTACTCGGCCTTGGCTTGTTTCAAGATGGGGATTTCGGGGTCGGCGTCTTTCCAGAGGGCGAAGAAATCTGGTAGGCGGCAAGCACGGACGCGGGCGGCATCGGCTCCGTGTGCGTTCTCGACTTCAAAGCATTGGCACGCGCTACGCCTAGATGCGCCAACGCTCCATTCCAGCAGTTCTGCGAACGGAATCTGTGCGAATCAATCGGGTGCCTTACTGGTACAGCTCGGCCGTCGCCAGAGTCCCTGTTGTATTGGCTCCCCCCGTAACCAGCACGGTGCCACTGCCTAACAAGGTCGCAGTGTGACGATAGCGCGGAGATTGCAAACTGCCTGTGGGCACGAATTGCCCGGTGCTTGGATCATATAGCTCCGCGGCAACGAGAGGAGATCCATTTTCGTCGGTTCCTCCTTCGAGGAGCACGGTTCCATCGTTGAGCAACGTTGCCCTGTGGGCCGAGCGCGGAGTGCCCATGCTTCCCGTTGTCGCGAAGGTGCCGCTCGGTGGATTGAAGAGCTCGGCCGACGCGACGGAGCTATTTGACGCATCTGTTCCTCCAGTTAGCAGCACCGTGCCGTTGCCGAGGAGCGTGGCGGTGTGTGTATAACGTTGGTCGTTCATGTTGCCTGCAGTCAATGTGAACGTCCCGCTAGCTGGATCATACAATTCCGCGCTCGCAAGAACGTTGCCGTTGTTATCAATCCCACCCGTGACAAGCACTTTGCCGTTGCTCAGCAGCGTAGCCGTGTGGGCTGCGCGCGGAGTGCTCATGCTCCCAGTCGAAGAAAAACTGCCGGTCGAGGGGTCGAACAGCTCCGCCGTTGCTTGGATCCCGTTTGGATTGCCCCCTCCTGCCAGCAGCACTTTTCCGTTGCCCAGGAGTGTAGCCGTGTAGGAATCGCGAGCGCTTACCATATTGCTGAGTGCGCTGAAAGTCTTGCTCGCTGGATCATACAACTCCGCGGACGCGATGGCGTTTCCGCTGATGTCGTCCCCTCCGGCGACGAGGACCTGGCCCGTGCCCAGCAATGTGGCGGTGTGAAAATAGCGCGGGGTTCCTAGGGCTCCAGACACTGCAAATGTTCCGCTCGAAGGGCCGTAAAGCTCCGAGTTTGCGACTGGGGTCCCGGTGTTGTCTTGGCCGCCGACGATTAGCACTGTCCCATCATTCAGCAGCGTGGCCGTGTGAGATATGCGCGCCGAGCTCATGCTGCCGGTCATCGCGAAACCGTGCGATGTCACCTGAACAGTGAAACCCTGCGGCGTAGCGTTTTGACCAGCGGAGTCCTGAACCATTACCGTAATGGGGAATGACCCGGTAACCGCCGGTTTGCCCGATAGCACTCCGCCGGAACTGAATGACAGCCCTGTCGGCAGTGCGCCGATTTCGCTCCACGTAAGCGGGAGCTGCCCGCCTGAGGCTATGAAGGCGAAGCTGTACTGTACATTTACGACGGCGGATGGCGAGTTCACCGTGCTGATTTGTGGAGGCGGCGGCGGAGAAACCATGATGGTGTAGTTCGCGCTGGTTTGCGCCGCAGGCGTAGACGAATCGGAAACCACGACGACAACTCTGTAAGATCCGGCCGTCGTCGGTGAGCCGTCGATTAAGCCAACGCCTGAGATCGTGAGACCCGGTGGCAGTGCCGAGCCCGCTGCGGCCGCCCACTGCCAGCTATACGGCGACGTGCCGCCCGTCACCGTGAGTTGGAAACCGTGTTCCGCGATATGACACGATGGGCGAATCGGCATAAAAATACACAGGCAATTCGGGGAGCCGGGCGTACACGATGGGCCAAGCCGCCCGTCATACCTTGTTCCAACCATGCCGCTCGGCGGAGCCGATGAAGTAATCGTGAGCGACGGCCCACTGATATCGATCGAGTAATTCGCGCTCCTTTGTGACGGCGTTGAAGCCGAATCCTTCACAGTCACCGTTACACTAAAGCTTCCGGCGGAAGTCGGCGTGCCCGAGATCAAGCCCGTAGAAGCCAAGGCAAGGCCTGGCGGCAAAGAGGAACCCGCGGCGGCTGTCCAACTCCAGGTATAAGGTGCCACGCCCCCCGAAGCTGAGAGAGAGAATCCGCCTCCGCTCGCACCATACGCGGTTTGAAGGCTCCCGCTCGGCGGAGCGGCAGAAGTGATCACCAGCGGCTGAAGTCCACCACTGCCGGTTCCTGAACCCCTGGCACCGCCACAGGCGTTTAGCAGAAATGCACTGACAACCAAGAGGGAGAGGAGCTGGGCGACTCTCATGATGCACCTCTTACGCAGCGCCGGGGATTATATCTCGAACCTGCCAAGCTCAGTGTTCTCGGCCTTGTAGACCACACCCATCCCGCCACCGCCGAGCTTTTCGACAACGCGAAAGTGGGAGACGATCTAGCCTATCATCGTGCGTGCGAAAGATTGCGGGTAATCTTATGGTTTGGCGGGCGGCAAGTCAATCAAGATGAATCATTTGGCGGATGTCTGCACGGCTCAGTTGTTGAAACATCTCGATAGCACAAGTTGACCAGCACTCAAAACGTGGAATCGCCTAGTAACGTAAGTTGACCGTGACCGCAGCAAGCTTGCAAACTCCTGCACACCACTAGGGAGGCTCTGAAGAATCTTCCAACTCGCTGCGCCAGGTGGTGTACAATTTCGGCCGCCTTTGAGGATGGCAGGCGAGACGCCCGTCTTGCCCGAGGCCGTGAGTCTTTCATGACAGTTTTTTCCTGCTTCTTTCGCATCTCCAATCGAAGCAGTAAAGCCTTTCGACTTAGTACCGACATTTAGCAGGATCGATCTCAGAGGGACTGGGGGAGGACTTCGATGAAAGGTCGGCGTGCTCGAAGCCAGATTCCAAACGACGGAGCGGGAAGACAACCTCTCCGCTGCCATGGTCGACAGTCAAGCGGCTTTGCGATAGTCAGGAGCCGGGAGGCGCTTGCTGCCACTCAACGAATAAATAAAGGAGCGATAAGTAACAGGCGCAAACACGCCGATTTCCGGTACAGGAATCTCGAAATGAGGAGAAATCAAATGAAAAATGTGCGAATGAGGAATTTGTGGAATCTGTTTGGGGTGGGCATGCTCAATCGATGGCAACGGGCGCTTGCCGTGGTGCTGGTATGCGCGGCAACGACCACGACCGTGCCGGCACAAGTCGTAGTGACGTTCAAGAATCTGGCCAATTTCGACTTAACTGATGGCAATGAGCCAAACGGTCTGGTGCAGGGAGTGGACGGGAATTTCTACGGCACCACAGATCTGGGCGGCGCCAACTCATGCAACTGCGGGGTTATCTTCAAAATCACACCTGGCGGAAACCTGAGCGCGCTATACAGCTTCAGCGGCCCCGATGGCGAGTTTCCGGCGGCCGGGTTAACGCTTGGCTCGGACGGCAATTTTTATGGAACAACCAGTTCCGGAGGCTCAAACCAAGGAGGCACAGTATTCCAATTCAATCCTTCTACGAAGGCTGTAACCGTGCTGTACAATTTCCCCGAGACAACGGTCGACGGCGAGTATCCGGAGGCAGCCCTGGTGCTGGGCAGCGATGGCAACTTTTATGGAACGACGTCCGGGGGCGGGAAATACAGCTCGGGCGTGGTTTTCAAAATCACCCCAAGCGGTGCCCTGACCACGCTTTACAGCTTCTGTAAAAAGGGCTATCCATGCACCTCGGATGGCATGGAGCCTGAGACAAGCCTGATGCAGCTGCTCGGCGGACCTTTTTACGGCACAACCAACTCAGGCGGAGAACACATGTCGGGCACGCTATTCGCAATCAACCCGACGACGAAAGCGCTCGTCAAACTGTACGACTTTGAGAGCGCGCCCTCTTCTGGGCTGGTGCAAGGCAGCAAGGGGGAACTTTACGGAACAAGCGGCTACGGCGGAGCGTATGGGTACGGATCGATCTACGAAATTGGCTACCTGGGAGGCACCCCGACGACAATCTATAGCTTCTGTCAGCAGCAGCCTTGCACGGACGGCGAAAATCCGACCGGACAGCTGCTGATAGGAACTGATGGCAATCTCTACGGGACAACGTACTCCGGTGGTACCGGTGATGGCGCTATCTACTTGATTAATCCCACCGGTATTGGATTCACGCCGCTGCACAACTTTGCCGGCACGGATGGCCTCAACCCGGCATCCGGCATGATTGAAGCCACGAGCGGGATATTGTACGGAACCACCACGGGCGGGGGAACCAGCACGGCTTGCTCTGGGCAGCCGTGTGGCACGGTGTTCAGTTTGACATCTAATGCTTTGCACCGGTTCATCGAAACCGTCCCCATCGCAGGTCCCGTGGGGCCCAGCCCTGTCATTATTCTCGGAAACGGCCTGACTGGCGCAACCAGCGTGACGTTTAACGGCACGGCTGCAACGTTCAGCGTCACGTCCCCTACGGAAATCACGGCGACTGTTCCCAGCGGTGCAACCACAGGCAGGGTAAAGGTAGTCACTTCCGCGGGCAAAACGCTCACCAGCAACGTGGCTTTCGTGGTAACACCATGAGGACCGATCGCGGGAACAGGTGAAACCGGAGGCCGGTGGGAAGGCAACCACCTTCCGCGTGGACTCTGACACGCAGGTAACGGCAACTGTGCCGACGGGGGCAAAGACAGGAAGCGATGCTCTGAGTTCAGGAAGCAGCTTTTTATCGGCAGGGTTTTGTTAGGTGTTCTTAGGAAAACCCAGCCCGCGAGTCAATCAGCGCGAAGGAGTTGGGCAATTTCTTGAGTCATGGTTGACGAAAAATCCCCATAGCACTCATCATGCTCGTCTCGGCTACATTGGGCAGAACCGGATTCT
>Ga0187769_10001111_pt1 | contig 15117 bp, 13 predicted proteins | sample 0116_SJ02_MP02_1_FD_133140 | JGI IMG/M metagenome (GOLD analysis project Ga0187769, IMG submission 133140) | Tropical peat soil microbial communities from peatlands in Department of Meta, Colombia - 0116_SJ02_MP02_10_MG | ecosystem: Environmental > Terrestrial > Soil > Wetlands > Peat | place... | reverse complement strand
TCTGATCGCTCCCGAAAAAAGCTGCCGGAGTTGGTGCGGGCGAATTTGCTGGTCGAGCCCTTCGAACCAGTAGAAGACTTCCCTCAGGGCCTCCTCCGTGGGAGCCGTTTCCGGCAGTTCTCCCTCGCCGCACGGGGGTGGCGCCAGCTCAAATTTCTTCGAGAGCGCGACGTAAGTGGTATACAGCAGCCGCGCTTCTTCCCACTTTCCGTTCGCGTCGCCGCGAAGGACACCCGTTTTGGATGAGGCTGGGCTCCGTGTGCCCGTCTTCGTCGCAGGAGGCAACTCTAGAGCTCCTGAAGGTCTCGTCTTGAGCGAAGGTCTCAGGCAGGAGATGCCTTCGCGACAAGAATGCTCGACTAAACTCCGAGCCTTGCTAATACGCAACAGCACGAACGGAACCAAAAAACGAGCCTACAACCGGCGTGTAAGTTACTGATTTATTGGTAGTTAGTGCGGCGAGGTCCGGGGGTTGGATGGCCGCGTCTCACGCTGAGACGGAAATATCTCATGCCTCGCGGCCCGGAGCGCTTCTGGAGCCTGTCTCAATTGGAAAGTGGTTTGGGCGCGCTTGTGGCTTCGGCCACCTTTTGTGCGATCCCAAAATGTTTTAGTTTGCGATAGATCGTCGCCCGGCTGATACCCAACATCCTGGCGGCCAGCGCTTTGTCTCCTCGCGCCTGTCCATAGACTCGCTCGATCGTCGCGCGCTCCAGGTCCGCCAGCGCCGTCGAAGTCAGAGCGGCGTTTCCCGGCCCCATTTCGTCCGCTTCGGCGGCGCGGGCTATGATGGGCGGCAAATCGTGGACGTCGATCGTCTGCCGGCCGCCGAGCGTGAGCGCCCTCGCGATGCAGTTTTCGAGCTCGCGCACATTTCCGGGCCATTCGTATTGCAACAGGCACTTCATGGCCGTCTGTGTGATCTGGATGCTCTCGTTGGGCGCATAGCGTTCCAGAAAACAGTCCACCAGAAGAGGAATATCTGAGCGCCGTTCCCTCAGCGGCGGCAGATGAATCGTTACGACGTTCAGACGAAAGTAGAGATCCTTCCGGAACGTTCCCGCCTGATAGGCCGCCTCGAGATCCCGGTTCGTGGCTGCGATGACGCGGGAGTCCACGCCGATCCTTTGATTGCTGCCTACGGGGCGAATCTCCTTTTCTTGCAAGGCCCGCAGCAACTTGGCCTGCATTTCGGGCGGCAATTCGCCGACTTCATCAAAGAAAATCGTGCCGCCGTTCGCCGCCTGGAACAATCCCTGCTTCGATTTCAGCGCTCCCGTGAACGCCCCCTTTTCATATCCGAATAGTTCGCTCTCGATCAGCGTGGGCACGAGCGAACCGCAATCCACCGCCACGAACGGCATCCGCGCAAGCGAGCCGCCGAAATGAATCGCCCGCGCCACCAACTCCTTCCCTGTCCCGCTTTCCCCGCTGATCAGCACCGGCGTGCGCGCATCTTTCAGCCGCGAAATCAGCCGCATCACGTCTTGAATGCGCGCCGACGTGCCGACGATTCCTTCCAGTTGCATTCCCGCGTCCGCGCGCTCGCGCAGGAATTGGTTCTCCGTCACGAGCCTCACCTTCTCCGCCATGCGCTGCAATAGTAGCCGCAGATTCTCCACGCGAAACGGCTTCTCGATGTAGTCGTACGCTCCGAGTTTCATCGCTTGGACGGCGGACTCAATCGATCCGTAGCCCGTCATCACAGCCGTTTCCGTCCGCGGCAGTAGCGCCTTGATCTTCGGCAGTAGCTCCACGCCCGACATGTTCGGCAGCTTCAGATCGGTGATTATGATGTCCGCCGAGCTGCTTTCCAGACACGCCAGGGCCGCTTCCCCGCTTTCCGCTTCCAGGCAGGACAGGCCTAGCGCCGAACCGACGGTCATGCACAGACGCCGGATGCTCCGTTCATCATCCACGACCAGAAAACGCAGTGTTGGTTCGCCGCTCATATCTTTCAATTCCTCGCTCCGGACGCGGAATGCTCCGAATCCATATCTGCCGGGGCAATCTCTTCCGGCTTCGCCGCCAGCGGCAAACGCACGTGGAACGCGCAACCGAATCCATCCGCGTTGTTCGCACAGAAGATCTCGCCGCCGTGAGCCTGCACGATTCCATGGCAAATGCTCAGCCCAAGCCCCGTCCCTTCCCCCGCTTCCTTCGTGCTGTAAAAAGGATCGAAAACGGAATCGGTGTCCGCGATTCCCGGCCCGTTGTCCTGAAAAACGATCTCCACGCCGGATTCGTTCTGCGACGTCTCGATGAGGATTCGCCCCTGGCGCGGCGCCTCGCGGACCGCATCAAACGCATTGTTGAGAATGTTCAAGAACACCTGCTGCAATTGCTGTGCGTCGCCCGCAACGCCCGCAAGGCTTTCATCCAAATGCAGGATCACGTCTACCTCGTGCTTCCCAAGATCGCGCCCCCGCAGCTGCAATACCTGCAGCACCACGGCGTTCACGTCCACAGGTTCGCTCTGAACGGGTGCAGGCCTGGCGAATCGGAGCAAATTCTCCACAATGGATTTCGTGCGTTGCGCTTCCTGTTGGATCACGACAAGCTCTTCCCGGACGCTCCCCGGAATCTCTGGATTTTCCAAGAGCAGTTGGGAAAACCCGAGAATCGCAGCCAGTGGATTGTTCACCTCGTGCGCCACCCCCGCGACCAATTGCCCCATCGCCGCCATCTTTCCCGCCTGCACCAGCTTCGCCCGCAGGACGCTCGCGTCCGTGATGTCCGCCACCGAACCCACGATCCCTCGCGCCTTCCCCGTTTCGTCGCGCATGGGGCTGAGGTTCAGCGAGTACTGCCGTATGCCGCCGTCGGTGCGCCGCAACGGCAATTCGAGATTCCAGATCGGTTGCCCCACTCGCGCCGATTCCAACGCCGAATCCAGGGCCGGCCGGCGTGCTGTGGGAACAAGGCACCCTAGTGATCGCCCGCGCAATTCTGATCCGCGGTTGAGACCGAGCATTTCAACAAGTGCGTGGTTGATCTCCAGGATTCGCCCGTCCAAATTGCAGAAGAATAGCCCTTCCTGGATGCTGTCGAACAATTCCCGGTAGCGCCGTTCCGCCTCGCGCTGGCCCGTCATGTCCTTCAACACGTGAATGGTCCGTCCTGCATCCTGCGCGCTCTCGCGAACTTGCGATGTCGATATCAAGTACGAACGGCCCTGCGCGATCAACAGCCTCTCGCCGGACGGGTCCGCATCCCCGGAACAATAAGGACACGCGCCCGCGTCGCCTCGGGCGGCCAGTCCCCGCAGCGCGCTCATGGGCGCCCCCACCAGTTCTGCCGGAGATCTTCCCAGGAATTCGGCGAGCGCTCGATTCAATCGAAGCAGGCAATTCTGTGCGTCGTGGACCACGATGAAATCCGTGATGGCGTCGAAATCCTGGATCCATTGCTTCTTCGATCGTTCGATCCAGCGGAACATCGTGGCGTTCTGTACAAGGCTGCCGGCCAGCGTGGCGAACGCCGCAAACTCATTCGCTTGCTTCTCCGTGAACGCGGCTCCAGGATTGCAACGAAAGGCCAGCGCAATTCCCGGCCGCCCTTTTTCCCCAACCAGAGGAGCAGCGACGATCGCACTCGCGCGAATGGGATCGCCCGCGTTGAAATCTAGTGCGGCGACTTCGTTGTCCCATGCTGCCTTGAGCGATTCCGCCGCCTCCCGGACAATGGGAATCCGTCCCAGCATGATCCGGCCGTCCCTTGACGGATCTGCTTGCCACCCCTCCGCTTCCACCACTCGGAACTCTTCCGCGGTAATCGCTGTGGCGCAGAGCACTCCAGTCGCTCCTAACCACTTCCTCATGGATTCGCAGAATTGCCGATACAGTTCCCGTTCATCCCGGCCTCGCGCCGAACCGGCGAAATTCGCCAGTAGACTTGCGAACGACTCTTCGGGCGCCGTGAATTGTGACTTCTGCCGAGTGGCACGCATGGGGTTCGGGGGCCTGCGCACAGTTCCTTATTGAGACAAGGCACGTTATCGGGCTGTCTCAAAATGGGTCAATAGACCTCCGGTTTTCTCGTGCTGAAGTGGGTAATCACAACCAGCGCAAGTTCGTCTCACCCTGAGACGTGTTTGGCCGTCTATCCAGCCGTTTGAGAAAGGCACTCACATCTGTCGCTCCGAACCCTCAACTGTAGAATTCCATAACTAGCTGATAATAAATGGGTTATGGAATTGTATCCCGCCCCCAAAATACCCCCTCCCGGCGTCCCCGCTGGCACCACCCGTGCAATCTTCTTTTAGGCTGGCTGAAGGAGGAGGTTGCCCATGTCGACGAGGATAAGGGGTGCGGGACTCTGCCTTCTGCTCTTCCTTTGCACAATCGGGGCAGTTCCACACCGCACCCTCGCGCAGGACTCCACTCAGCAGCAAGAGTCCAAGCGAAAGGTGAGAAAGCGGGTCGAACCTGTCTATCCCGATATTGCCAAGCGCATGAATCTCACGGGCAAGGTCCGGATCCAAGTCGTGATCAACCCCGAAGGTCACGTGACGAGCACCAAGGAATTGGGCGGGAGCCCTGTCTTGCTCAATGCGGCGGAGCAGGCCGTGAAGCAATGGTCCTTCGAGCCTGCACCGAGCGAGACCACAGAAGTCGTCGAATTCAATTTTACCGGGGATTCGAATTGAGGTCCCAGAACCAGACACTGACGCTCATTCTGCAGCGCCGCCGGAGGCATTGGCGATGAATATTGCAAATACGATTGGCAAGAAACTCTATCTAGGCTTTGGGGCCGTGCTGGCCATTCTCTTGTTTCTTTTTGTCGTGAGCCTGTCGGCTATCTTGCGTGAGCGCCAAGAGCAATCCGCATCGACAGCAGCGGTGGCCGACGTGCGGCTCATCGAGTCGGCGCGCTACCAGATCATGCAGAACCGCCTCGCGCTCTCCGACTACCTCTTGAGCGGCGACTCTCATGAGCGCGAGACCGTGAATCAGGGAATCGCAGCGCTGGACGATCTCTTCCGCACTGCCCAGCGCAATTCCTCGGATCAGACCCTCAACAACGCGCTCCTGGGCGTTCAAAAGAATGAGCAGGACTGGGCCGGGCAATTCGCCAGACCCCTGATCGACAAGCGCCAGCAGGTGGACGCCGGCAATTCCACCGTCTCCGAGCTTCAGGTCTACTACTTGCAAAAGGACCCCGCATCTTGGGTCTCCCGCTCCACCACGATCTTGGGCGATGCTGACGATGCCATCCAAAAAGCGCTTGATGACTCCTCCGTTTCCGCCGAGCGCACCGCGAACGTTGCCGTCATCGTGGATTTCGTCGGCGTTCTTCTCGCCATCGGTCTCGGACTAACCATTGCGTACTACACCGCTCGTTCGGTCACCGTGCCCCTCGATAAAATGATCGAAGTGGCCTGCGACATCTCCGAATCCGGAGACCTCGATCAGAAGATTGACACGAGCCGCGAGGACGAAATCGGCTCGCTCGCCCGCGCGTTCAACGATTTGGTCCAGTACCTCAAAGAGATGTCACGTGTGTCCGCGGCCATCGCCCGTGGCGACCTGACCGTGGAAGGCCGTCCGCGTTCCGAGCACGACACTCTCGCAAAAGCATACAGCGAGATGGTCCAGGGCCTCCGCTCCATCGTGCTGCAGGTCCGCGACGGCGCCTCGCAGGTCGCGGCCGGCTCCGAGCAGGTTGCATCGGCCTCGGAGGAATCCGCCAAGGTCAGCGTCCAGACCTCTTCTGCAATCGACGAGGTGACCAGCACCATGCACGAGATGAGCGTCAATGTGCAAAACGTCGTCAAGAACACGCAGAGCCAGGCTTCCAGCGTTGCCGAAACTTCCGCCTCGATTGATGAAATGGTGGCTTCCATCAAGCACGTCGCCGACACCGCGAAATTCCTGCTCGATATCTCGCGGCGCTCGCGCGAAGAAGTGCAGTCTGGTATGGACACCATGCAGAAGACTACGGAAGGCCTCAACCGTACGAACAAGACGATCCACACCTCTTCTGAAATCATCACCGCGCTCGGCCGCCGCGCCGACGACATCGGCAAGATCGTCGAAGTGATCGACGATCTCGCCGAGCAGACAAACCTGCTCGCGCTAAACGCCGCCATCGAGGCCGCGCGCGCGGGCGAGCACGGCCTGGGCTTCGCCGTCGTTGCGGACGAAGTCCGCAAACTGGCCGAGAAATCAGCACAGTCCACGAAAGAAATCTCCGAGCTGATTGAAAGTATTCAGAAGGAAGCTCGCGAGGCCGTCGACAACATGGAGCGCAGCACCGCCATCGTGGAAGAAGGCCTCACCATGGGCAATGACTTGCAAGCCGCACTCGGCCGGATTTCCGCGGTCGTCACCGAGGTGCACAAGTTTGCGCAGGAAATCGGCGCCGCCACATCCCAGCAGTCGAACGGCTCCGCGCAAATCGCCCGCGCCACTTCACGCCTCACGGAAATTACGCAGGAGATCAACTCTTCGGTGGAAGAGCAAGCTTCAGGAGCCGAGGTCGTCGTCCGCGCGATGGAAAAAATGCGCGAACTCGTTCAGCAAGCCACCTCCAGTTCCACTGAGCTGGCCGCCGCCTCCGAGCAGATGTCCAAACTCGCCCGCGGTTTGCTCGAAACCATGGACCGCTTTGCCACAGAAGAAAACCAGGGCGTGGAGCGCCGGGCGACCAGACCCGGCCCGCAACGCAAGGAAAATGAGCGCGGGCGGTCTTCTACTCCCGCGTACGCCGAGTTGGTTCAGTCCTGAGCGTGGGGCGGCCGGTATGAATAAGGACCTGCAAGTCGTCGGCTTTCGCGTCGGGGACGAGACGTTCGGCCTCCCGATTTCGGCCGTTCGTGAGATCGTCCGCGTCCCGGATATCACCGCCGTTCCCAGCGCCCCCGCCCACATCGAGGGCGTCATCAACCTGCGCGGCCGGATCGTGTTCGTTGTGGATTTGAGGAAGCGCTTCGGGCACTCCGACACTACTCCGAACAAGAAGAATCGCATCCTCGTCGTCGAATTGGGAGACCGCATCCTCGGCCTCATCGTGAATTCGGCCTCCGAAGTTCTGAAGATTCCTCCTTCTGAGATCGAGGCGCCCACCGGCCTGTTCCAGGAGGATGGCTCGCAGTATGTAACCGGAGTCGGAAAGCTGCAGGGGCGGCTGGTTCTGCTGCTCGACCTGCAAAAGATCTTGAAGCCCGGTGAACTCGCTCCTCTGGGCGAACTTTCCGGAGCCGCAGAGGTCCGCGCGTAGGCGCGCGGCCCGTTTTCGGCTGCAAACTATTTGAACAGAGAGACCCGAGACGCCATGAGCACATTGGTTGCGCCGATCCCCCTCACCGATGCGGAACTGAAACTGCTCCAAACGCTCGTCTACCAGGAATGCGGAATGTACTTCGATGAGCGGCGCTCCCATTTCCTTCGCGACCGTCTTCAGCGGCGTCTGAAAGCCTGTCAGCTCGACTCCTTCTACAGCTATTACCGGCTCCTCACCAGCCATGAAGGCAAGCAGGAGTTGACCGCGTTGCTGGAAAACCTCACCGTCAACGAAACCAGCTTCTTCCGCAATCGCCCGCAGCTCGAGCTCTTTCAAAAGACGATCCTCGAAGATCTCTTGCAGCGGAAACAAGAGCGGCGCGATTGGACGATCCGCGTTTGGAGCGCAGGTTGTTCCACCGGGCAGGAGCCTTACACCATTGCGATCCTCATCTGCGACGCTCTTGCCTACTATTACCTTCGCCATCCGCTCCCGTTTGACGTGCCTTCTCCCAAGCCGCTGATTCCCCCGCCCTGGCGAGTGGAGATTCTTGCCTCCGACATCAGCTATGCCGGCATGCGCCTGGCCCAGGAAGCGATGTACACCGAATCGCAGATGGAGCCGGTGGATTACACCTGCCGCCTGCGCTACTTCGAGAAAATCAGCGACCGCTACGCTGTCAAGAAGTCGCTCAAGGAATTGGTCCAATTCGACTTTCACAATCTGAAGACCGAATTCCTGCCGCAAGGCAATGACATCATCTTCTGCCGCAACGTCATGATCTATTTCGACGAAGCGGAACAAAAACGCCTGGTGGACAAGCTCTACCGCTGCCTGAATCCGCACGGATACCTGTTCGTGGGCCATGCGGAGAGCCTGTTCGGACTCTCGAAGGAATTCCGAATGATTCACCAGAATAATGGCACCGCATACCAGCGCCTGGAGCCGACACTGTGAACTTCTTCTCTGAAGAACAGGCCGCCGAACTTCGCGAGCTGATGTTTGAGAGCTCGGAGGAACTCCTCCAATCTCTCAACGAAGCCGGCCTCGAGCTGGAGAAGAATCCCGCCGACGCGGAAAGCATGCGCCGCGTCCGCCGCGCCGTGCACACCCTCAAGGGCGACTCGGCGGCCTGCGGCTTCCAGGAATTGAGCGAACTTGCGCACGAGCTGGAAGACATGCTGACACCGCAATTGGTGGAGTCCGCCCCTGCCGCGCTGGCTGAGGTTGTCTTGACGGCTGCCGACACGTTTCACGCCATGCTCGCGGCCTACCGCGGAAAGATGCAGCCGCCTTCCGGCGGAGCACTCCGCGCTCAATTGAAGCGCCTGATCGAAACTCCCGCCGCGCCACAAACCGCCGCGCCACTTGAGTTCCGCACGGATTGGACCGAATACGAGCAGCGCGCCATTCGCGACGCCGTCCAGCGTGGGAATTCCGTCTTCAACGTTTGCCTCGCGATCGATCCCGCCAATCAAATGCGCGCCGCTGCCGTGCAGATCATCCGCACGGCGCTACAACAGTCTGGAACAATCCTGGCGATTCGCCCACAAGACGCTGCGGCGGCCGAACCGGCCTCGCAGGTCCAGGCAGTCATTTCCAGCGTTCACTCGCGAGAGGCGATTGTCCACCGTTGCCGGATCCCCGCGGTGGTGGCCGCCATCGCGGTCGAACCGGTGCAGATCGCTGTTGCGCCCCAAGTGAAGCAGGATGTCCTCGGTATTCTCCTCGAATCGGAAGCGGAAGCCGTGGCCGCGGAGAACTGCGAAACCTCCTCCCGCGACGCACTGCACGGGCAAGCACAAGTTCTGACGGGCGCTGCGGCGGCCGAGAACATTCTCCGTGTGGATTCCACTCGCATTGACGAGGTCCTGAACCTCGTCGGCGAACTCATCATCGGCAAATCCATGCTTCACCGCACCATCCAGGAATTCGAGAGCCGCTTCCCGAAGGACCCACTCCGCGCACAGCTCGCGGACGGCCTTTCGTTCCAGACGCGTGTGCTCGACGAGCTGCAGAAAGCCGTCCTGAAGATTCGCATGGTGCCGGTCGAACAGCTTTTCCGCCGCGTGCCGCGCATCGTGCGCGATGTCGCCAAAGCATGCGGCCATGAAGTCGACGTCGAGGCTTCCGGCCAGAACACCGATCTCGACAAGGGCATTCTCGACGCTCTTGCTGAGCCGCTCTCCCACCTCGTCCGCAATGCGGTGGATCACGGCATTGAACCGAGCGCGGAGCGCATCGCCGCGGGCAAGCCGCCGCGCGGCACGATCCGGCTGAACGCCTTCCATCGCGGCAACCAAGTGGTCCTCGAAATCTCCGATGACGGCCGCGGCATCGACCGCGAGAAGACGCTTCGCCGCGCCATCGAGGGCGGTTTCCTCAAACCCGCGGAAGCGGAACACCTCAGCGACGCCGAGATCGTTAACCTGATCTTTCTGCCCGGCTTCACGACGAGCGATCAGGTGACGGAAGTTTCCGGCCGTGGCATCGGCATGGACGTTGTCGTCGGCGTGCTCGAGCGCCTGAAAGGCACGGTCACGGTCGAAAGCCAGCTGGGCAAGAGCACGACGTTTCAGCTCCGCGTGCCGCTGACACTGGCGAGCGTGTCTTCCCTGTTGTTCCGTTCGGGCGACCGCACCTATGCAATCGAGCTCTGTTCGGTGGCCGAAATCGCGCGAGTGGATGCGCGCGAGATTCACATCGTCCAGAACCGCGAAATCATCGAGCTGCGGAAGCAGATTCTGCCGGTCCTGCGCCTTGAACCGCTCGCGGTGAACGCTCTCGGTGAACCGCGGGGGACGCGGGCGCCTCAGCAATCGAACAAACTTTTTATGCTGGTCGTCAGCCACGGCGACCGGAAATTCGGCCTCGTTGTGGACAGCCTGCTGGGCGAAGAGGACCTCGTGATCAAAGCGCTCGATGGAGGTTTCGTGAACTCCGATCTGTTGAGCGGCGCTTCCATCCTGGGTGACGGGACGGTGGTGCTGGTGCTGAACGTCGCGGCGGTCGTCGGAAAAGGGGCAAACACCTCGCTGCGGAGGGCAACGGCATGAGGAACACGATCCGAGTGCTCGTCGTAGACGATTCCGCGCTCATGCGGAAGTTGATTCCACAGATTCTGAGCCGTGACTCAAGCATTGAGGTCGTCGGCACAGCCATGGACGGCACGTTCGTCCTGCAAAAAATCGAAGAACTCAAGCCGCACGTCATCACGCTGGACCTGAAAATGCCGCGCATGGACGGCATTGAAACGCTGGGCGAGATTATGCGCTCGCACCCGCTGCCCGTCGTCGTCGTGAGCGCCCATTCGGAACAGGGCGCGCACGCTGCACTGAAGGCGCTCTCCCTCGGCGCGTGTGATTTCGTCGCCAAACCGGCGGACGCGAGTTCCGGCAACCTGAACGACATCGCGACCGAACTCGCGACAAAAATAAAGATCGCAGCGGGCGTGAACCTCTTGAAAGTTCCCCGCGAATTCCACGCGCGGCTGAAGCCCCGCAAGGTGGCTCCCAAAGAAAATGCCAAGCCGACGAAGGTCGTCGCCATTGGAGTTTCCACCGGCGGGCCGAATGCTGTACAGCTTGTCTTCTCCGAGCTGCCGCCGGATTTCCCCGCCACGATTCTGGTTGTGCAGCACATGCCCGAAGGCTTCACGGACATGTTCGCGCGCCGCCTCGACGAGTCCTCCTCCATCCATGTGAAGGAGGCCAAGGCCGGCGATTTGCTGCTCCCGGGCCGCGCGCTCATCTCTCCCGGCAACCGGCACATGAAGGTCCGGCGCATGCCCCTAGGTGAAGTCGTGATCCTGGACGATACGCCGCCGGTGAACGGCCACCGGCCATCCGTGGACGTGCTGTTCCGTTCGGTGGCCCGCGTGTACGGCCGCGACGCACTCGGCCTGCTGATGACGGGAATGGGCGAAGACGGCGCCGAAGGGATGGGTGCACTGAAGGCGGCGGGTGGTTTCACGGTTGCGCAGAGCGAGGAGACTTGCGTCGTCAAGGGGATGCCGAAGACGGCGGTGGATCGCGGGTACGTAGACAAGATCGCACCGCTCGACATGCTGGCGCGGCTGCTGTGCAAGCGCTGCGCTCCCGAGGCGCAGCAGGGCAAGGACGAGCCGGACGCCGTGTCACAGGCGCAGGGTATCGCACGAGATCCAGGAATCGAGAAGGAGTAAGACAATGGCACAGTTTGCAGCGCTAACTCGCAAAGAGGATCAACAGCCGGTTCGCTACCTCGTCGTGGACGATTCGGTCTTCGCACGGAAGAACCTCGCCCGGATGATCGACGCCTTCGGCGGCCAGGTGGCCGGCGAAGCGGGCGACGGTGTCGCCGCCATCGCCGAATACAACCGCGTCAAGCCGGACCTGGTGCTGATGGACATCACCATGCCGCAGATGGAGGGGATCGAAGCCGTCGAGCAGATCATGCGGCAGCATCCCGACGCGTGCATCGTGATGGTCTCGTCGGTGGGATACCAGGACAACATTCTTGCGGCGTTGCAACGCGGCGCGCGGCACTTCGTGCAGAAACCGGTGAAGCCGGAAGTTCTGTACGAGATTCTGCGGTACGTGTTGTACGAGCAGGTGGTGGGCGCAACCGTCGAGACAGGAGAATCGAACCAATGAAAATGGAATTGTTGCAACCGTTCATCAACGCCGCCGACGCCGTGCTGGCGCAAACGCTGCAGTGCGCGACGACGGTCGGGGACGTCACCATGGAAGAGGAAGGATACCGGCGCAAAGGTCTCGCCGCGATCATCCGCATGCGCGGGGAAATCGAAGGACGCATCATCCTGGATATCGAGTCGCGCACGGCGGTCAAGGCCGCGAGCTTTCTGTTCGGCGATGCAGCGGTCGTCGAGTCGGAGGAACTGGTCCGCGAGACGGTTTGCGAACTGGCCAACATGCTCATCGGGAACGCCGTCACCTCGCTGAACGATCAAGGGTTCCATTTCAAAGTCACTCCGCCGGAAGTCCACACGGCGGAAGAGGGTTTCCAGGCGACGGCGGATACGGACGCGCTCGTGATGTCGTTCGAGACGCCGCATGGCACCGCGTACCTTAACCTCGCCGTCCGGAAGAACACCCGCCGCCGAAGCGAACGCGTCCCTTCCCGCCTGCCGGTGTAGCAGGCGCGGGAGGCCTGGCCCGGGAATCGTGGCGCGTCAAGTGTGGCCGGGGATCCTTTTCCCAAAGTTGGAATGGCGTTATCAACAGAGTTACCTCCCATCCCCCCACCCCCTGTTTTTATGTAAGTGTTGAATATAAAAGACTTGCGGGCCAAAAACACGTAAGGGCAATAATATACTTGACAAATCAGACCGCCTGACATACTATTTGGCTTGTGAGGGACGCCATGAACAAGCCAAAGACACTACAGCAAGCCATCGTTCACTTCTCCAATCCCGATAACTGCCTGAGCGTGATGATTCGACTCCGCTGGCCGAACGGGAAAGTTGTCTGTCCTACTTGTGGCCGGGATGACGCCGCGTTCCTCACCAATCAGCGAAAGTGGCAGTGCAAGAGCATTCACGAAAAGCGGCAGTTCTCCGCGAAAGTCGGAACCATCATGGAAGATTCCGCGCTGCCTCTTGATAAATGGCTCGTCGCTATGTGGATGATTGCCAACTGCAAAAACGGAGTCAGTTCCTACGAAATAGCGCGGGCGCTCGGCATCACTCAAAAATCCGCATGGTTCATGCTTCACAGAATCCGGCTTGCTATGCAGCGAAAGTCCCTCGTCAAGATCGGCGGGAAGGGCAAAGAGATCGAAGTTGACGAAACTTTCGTTGGTGGCGCGGCCCGATTCATGCACCGCGACAAGCATCGTCGCCGCATCACCGAAACCGGAACCAAAGACAAAACTGCGGTCGTGGGAATCCTCGAACGTGGCGGAGAAGTTCGCGCGGCAGTCGTGGGAAGCCGTCGCAAGAAGCCATTGCAGGCTCACATTCGGGAGAACGTCCGAGAGGGCAGTCAGGTTTTCACCGATGCGCTCCTCTCCTACGATGGACTCCGCCATAGCGGATACGAGCATGGCGTGATTGACCATGCCGAGAAATACGTGGACGGGAAAATTCACACCAACGGCCTTGAGAATTTTTGGAGTCTGACTAAACGGGCGCTCAAGGGAACCTACGTGAGCGTCGAGCCGTTCCACCTGTTCCGGTATCTCGACGAGCAGATGTTCCGGTATAACTTCCGCGAACTCCCCGACGATGGCGCACGATTCGAGCACGTCGCTTCTCGCATTCTCGGCAAGCGTCTCACTTATGCCGAAGTCACTGGCAAGGTGGGTGCGACGCCTAGCCTGCCCAACTAGTAGATTGCCTCGCGGGAAGCGGCGGATTTCTTAGATTTCCGCCGCTTTTTCGCGGCTTTTTCTGCATTCAATTTGGCTTGGACAGTGCTATGCGGAACAGCCAACACTTTCTTCACCAGTCTCTCGAATGCATCATACTCATTGCTTTTTCTCATTGGATTCCCTTGCTCAACAATTCCATGAATTCGCGGATTCTAGTGATGACTCCCAGAGCTTCAGCGTCATTGTAACTCTTGCGAGTGTGGGAGATTTCGTTTCTCCAAATGTCCCGGATGAACACGCACTGGTCTGCCGCCTGAGAATAGAATTGAAGTTTCATATTCTTTTTCGGGCCATGCGCTAGCGCACGCGCAGCAGTTATTTTCGCGTTGATGCCTTGAATCACTTTGTCCCAGGTTGCGTATTCGGTCGGTTGAGGTTTTCCTTTGTCGGTCAATCGGACTCCGACTTGCTTGGCGATATTTCGCAGTCCGATCTCTGCAACTCGCATCATCTGAAAAACGCAAGCGGTATTTTGCTCTAAAGCATAACAATCTGCGGCGCGCTGGCTATCCTCTTTCACTTCCGGGAATCGAGCCCAGATTCCTTCCCATGACGAACCAAACTTGTCGTGCATCGTTGCCTTTTCGGTGGGAACAAAGGCGAAGCGCCGATAGCAAAGTTCAGAATGTATCGCTTCGAGAAGAACTTTCGCCTGGTTCCGCAGCTCAGACCAGGTAATTCCTTGCCTAATCTCCTGATTGAAATGATGGAAACGAGCTAGGGCAGCAGCAAGCTCAAGTTGTTCGCACTGCGTTTGGCAATACCGAAGCATAGGCACATACCAATGGTTCATGCGTTCATCGGGGACCCGAATTGGCCCCAGGTTAGAGGAATTAAACTCACCAGCAATTACCGTCTCTTGCAGAAATTCGATTGCGCGAGCCAACTGCCATACGTTGTAGTAGCGCATGATTTCCGACAGAGTCAAAAACTTGCAAAGGCAATTTTGCACCAGTGAAATCTCCTTTTCACTGGCAAAAATATAGTGATCTTACCGCCTTGATTCGTCAACTATATTATTGCCCACGTAAGTGCTGATTATAAAGGACTTGGCAACCGTTTGTTTTCAACGAGATACGAAAAATAGCGCAGGGGTTTGTAAGTGCTGATTCTAAAGGGCTTACGGGCGCGCTAAGTCCTTTGCTGTGTATCACTTTTGGGTTGCCCAAAAATGGTGCAATTCCCAGGTGGGCCGAGGCGACGGAGGAGGGAGCGGCGGGTTGAGGTTCAGCGTACACACCGAAGGGTAGCAAACGGATACTCTATTGTCAAGTCTAAAGTGAGTATTCGAAATGATTTGCACAGCCTGCCTCCCGACAGGCACGTTCGAAAGGGATGGGCGATGGAGGTTGGCTGGTTCAGAAGCGAGAAAAAACCCGCACCCTTGCGCGCGGCGCAAGGATTGATTGGATAAGAGCGAAGGCTCCGATCGGAGGCCGCGTATGCTTCTGATTGGAGGACCGAAGCAAATTCGGTCGAAAGGAGCCTTCGATGAGGATTATAGGGTGTGACTACCACCCG
>Ga0187769_10001109_pt1 | contig 15124 bp, 14 predicted proteins | sample 0116_SJ02_MP02_1_FD_133140 | JGI IMG/M metagenome (GOLD analysis project Ga0187769, IMG submission 133140) | Tropical peat soil microbial communities from peatlands in Department of Meta, Colombia - 0116_SJ02_MP02_10_MG | ecosystem: Environmental > Terrestrial > Soil > Wetlands > Peat | place... | reverse complement strand
TGGGCGTGTATTTTGAAGAAGAAGTGCAGAGAAGATATCCGGAGTTTCCGACGCGGCGGGGCGCGTGGAGTTGGGAGGATTACTTGCCGCCGACGGGAAACAGCCTGCGGGAGTTGGTCAGGGCTTATAGCTAGAATCCGGCGAGTTCCTCACCGCGTTCTTGCAACTGACATTTTGAGCACGCTCATTCCATTCATCGGAGAAATATTTGCGCAACTGCGGGCGGCTGCGGATACGCGGATTCTTGCCGAGATTCGCGACGGGCAAATCACCGGCGTCACTGGCGGCGAATTGCTGGAGCTGGTCCGCAAGGCACGGACGTTTATTGCTTCGAAGGGCTTGCAGAAAGGCGACCGATGCGGGCTGTTGGCGGCCAACAGCATTCGTTGGGTGGCAATGGACTTGGCGCTCACGGCGGAAGGGCTGATCGTGGTGCCGCTGTATTCCCGGCAGGCGCCGCCAGAGTTGGTGGCGATGATGAAGGACTGCCAGCCGTCGCTGGTGTGCTGCGGGGACGCGGAACTGCGGCAGGGGATTGCGCAGAATTGGAAAGAAGCGCCTCCGCAGTTTTTGTTTGACGAGATTTTTGCCGGCGTGGATGGAGTGCAGTTGGAGCGGCCGCAGGTGGGGAAAGACAGTCCGGTGACGATCATCTACACGTCGGGAACTTCGGGCGAAGCCAAGGGTGTAGTGCTAACGGCGGCGAACGTGGGCTTCATGCTGGACCGGACGGCGGAGCGATTGGATCAGTTGATGGCGGGTTCGTCATCCGGTGCGAGCGGGCAGGATCGCATCTTTCACTATTTACCCTTTACGTTTGCGGCATCGTGGATCGCGCTGCTGACCTTTCTGAAGCGGCGGAGCCTGGTCACGATCAATATGGATCTGGCGAAGATCGCGAATGACATGCGCGTGGTCGCTCCCGATTATTTCCTGAATGTGCCGCAGTTGCTGGAGCGCATGCGGCGCGCGGTGGATGAACAACTGTGGCAGACCGGCGGCGTGGCACAGGCGATTTACTCTCGCGCGAAAGGTGCATGGGCACGAAAGCAAGAGGCTCAGCCGAAAGTAGGCGATGCCATGTGGCTGGGGCTGGCGAATGCGCTGGTGTTTCCCGCGATCCGGAAAAAGATGATCGGGAGAAATCTTAAGGCGCTGATCTGCGGGTCAGCGCCGCTGAGTGCGGAGACGCAGCTTTATTTCATGATGCTGGGAATCCGTGTGCTGCAGGTTTATGGGCTGACGGAGACCACGGCGATTTGTACCCTGGACGATCCGAACCGGGTTGAGGTGGGCCGCGTGGGGCCGGCGATTCCGGGCATGGAGATGAAGTTGGGCGAGCATGACGAGATCCTGGTGCGCGGGCCGAATATTTTTCCCGGTTACTGGAACCGGGCCGAGCAAACGGCGGAGGCTTTGCGCGACGGATGGTTTCACACCGGCGATCAGGGCGAAGTGAACGCGGCGGGGAATTGGCGAATTGCCGGGCGGATTAAGAATTTGATCGTGCTGGGATCGGGGCACAAGATTTCGCCGGAGCCGATCGAAACTGCGATTGCCAGGAATCTGCCGGAAGCGCAGCAGGTGGTTGTGGTGGGGAACGGGCGGGGGTATTTGACGGCGATTGTGACCGGGAGCGTTCGGCCGGAGCATGTGCAAGCCGCGCTGGATGCGGTGAATCCTGAGTTGCCGCATTACAAGCAGGTGCGGGCTTTTTTTGTGCGCGCGGAACCGTTCTCGATCGAGAGCGGAATGTTGACCGTCAATGGAAAATTGAAGCGGGATGTGATCGCGGCGCGGATGAAGAATGAAATTGAGGAGATGTACCGCGTAAAGCAAGCTGTGTAGCGTGGGCAGAGAGAGTTTGGAAGCCACCAGGGACATTAACGTGCACGACGGAAGAGCCGAGTCTCACATTGCAGGCCGGGATGCCGGGAGCGCCTTGTCATGGAGGTTTGCCGATGGCGTGATCGAATTGGCGCTGCATCGGGAGCCTTGTAACGAACTGGGGTTGGCCTCGCTTGAGGAGTTTGAGAAATTTGCAACCGCTTTGCAGGTAATGCAGACGGATGCGCATGCGCTGATTATTTATAGCGAGTTGAAGCCGGGTTTCTGCGCGGGAGCGGATCTGCGCGAGTTGTATCAGCAGTCGCAGACCATGGAGAAAGCCGAGGCGGTAAAGGGTGTGCGGGATTTTCTCGAGCGCATTCACCGCGTGTTGAATCTGATTGACGCTGCCCCTTTGACTACCATTGCCGCCGTGCACGGAGTGACGTTCGGGGGAGGGTTCGAGCTGGCGCTGGCTTGCGACCTGATTATCGCCGACAAGATGGCGCGGTTTTGTTTTCCGGAGTTGAGGTTGGGTTTGATTCCGGGGTTCGGCGGGATTCCGCGTCTGAAGCGGGATTTGGGCAATGCCGTGGTGCGGGATCTGCTGCTGACGGGGCGCAGCTTTAACGCGAACAAGGCGCAGCAGATCGGGCTTGTGAGCCAGGTGGTGGGTGAAGGCGAGGCGCTGCGGGTGGCGCGGGCCACGGCGGCGCAGTTGGGAAAGTTCGATCGTGCTACCGCTGCGGCAGCGAAGAAATTTATTAAGCCGATCCCGCACGAGGAACTGCGGCGGGAGATCGATATTTTCTGTGAGCTGTTTGCGCGGCCGGCAGTACAGGCTGGGTTGCGGAAGTTTGTCGAGAGCACGGATGCGCAGCCTTATCTGCCGTAGAGAGTTGCGAGTACCGGGTGCCGAGTACCGAGTGAAAGCAGGTTCCTCACCGGGCCTTCGGCCCAGTTCGCACTGACATCAAGTTGGATTGAGGAGATATGCAGACGGCCGAACAGACGCTGGATGAAATCATGAACCTGGCGGCGGCGCACTTCAAGGTGCCGCGGGAAAAGCTTGCTCCCGATGATGACTTCTTCAAAACCTTGGGAATCGACAGCTTGCAGACGCTCGATCTGTTGACCAAGCTGGAAAATCATTTTCATGTGGAGCTGCCGGATTATGAGTTGCAGGGAGTTTCCGACTTTCGCACACTGGCGGGGAAGATTCAGGCGCGACTCTAGCACACCAATGGTTGATTGCTGATTTTTGATTGATGATTGTAACTGTGCTCGAGGCTCGGGTTGTTAATCAACAATCATCAATCTACAATCAGCAATTCTCTTATGCTCGATCTCCAAAAATATAGCTGCCTGGGCGCGGCGTTGCGCGATGCGCTGGATCGTTTTTCCGGCGAGACCTGCTTGATTGAGGCCGACCGCGACCGCGAGAAGACGCGGCTTACTTACTCCGACTTCAAGGAAATCAGCTTGCCTTTGGCACGGGCGCTGCAGGATGCGGACTTCGATGCCGGGGATCGCGCGGCTATCCTGATGACCAATCAGTCGAAGTGGCTGATTTCGGCCTATGCGATTTTCTACAGCGGCGGTGTGCTGATTCCGCTGGATTACAAACTGACGGCAGCCGAGCAACTGCAACTGCTCGAGCACTCCAAGGCCAAGGTGCTCGTGGTTGAGTATTACCTGTGGCGCGCGATCACGCAGTCGCCAGAATTCCACAACATCAAGGCGAAACTGGTGCTGGTGACGGAGGCGCCGCTGGGAGCGGACCTGGCAGGGGGATTCCGTTGGGAAGATTTCAAACGCAAGGGTGCGCCGGATTTCATAATGCGGCGGCGGGAAGACGTGGCTTGCATCGTGTATTCGTCGGGCACGGGTGGGCGTCCCAAAGGTTGCGTGCTGACCCATGAGAATTATCTGGAGCAGTGCCGGGCGCTGACGGCATGGTATCCATTCTGGCCGGGAGTGCGGTATTTGAGCATTTTGCCCACCAACCACGCCATTGATTTCATGGTGGGATTCATTGGGCCATTTGTGTGCGGCGCCTGCGTGGTGCACTTGCGGACGCTGCGTCCGGAGTTTGTGCGGGATGCGTTTGTGCGCTACCGCATCACTTATGTGTCGCTGGTGCCGATGATCGTGAAGAACCTGGAGCGCGGGTTGCGCGCGAAGTTCGACGAGTTGCCGGCGTGGAAGCGCGCCATTCTGAATCGAATGATTAGGCTCAACAAAATTTTCACGCGCGGCACGCCGCGCGTGAAAGTGAGCCGCGCGCTGCTGCCGCAAGTGCATCGCGCATTTGGAGGAGAGTTGCTGGCTCTGATCACCGGCGGCGCTTTCATGGAGCCCTCGACTATGCAGTTTTTTTATGATCTGGGAATCCCCGTGGTCAACGGCTACGGATTGACTGAGGCAGGGACGGCGCTCACCTTGAACGATCTGAAACCATTTCGCGCGGACACGGTGGGCAAGCCGCTGCCGGGTGTGGAACTGCGCGTGCTGAGTCCGAATGAGGAGGGAATTGGCGAAATTGCCGCGCGCAGCAAAACTGTGATGTCGCATTATCTGGACGATGCTGCACTGACGGTGGAGACCATCGTCGATGGCTGGCTTCTGACCGGCGATTTGGGGCGGTTTGACAACACCGGGCATCTGCAGCTTTTCGGCCGGAAGAAGAACATGATCGTCACCGCAGGCGGAAAGAATATTTATCCCGAGGATATCGAAACGGTTTTCGACGGACTGCCCGTGAAGGAGTACTGCGTGTTCGCGGCCAACTATGTTTGGCCGCAAAAGGAATTGGGTCTGGAGATGCTTGTGATCGCGCTGCGCCTGGAACAGAATCAGCGCTTCGACAGCACGCTGCAGGGTGAGGTCCTAAACCGTAATCGGCGGTTGCCCGATTTCAAGCGCGTGGGCGGATATGTGATCTGGGAAAAAGATTTTCCGCGGACGGCGTCGATGAAGATCAAGCGGCAGGCACTGGCGGAAGAAATGGGAAAGAGGCTCGAACGAGGAGCGGTGGTGGGGCTGTGAATGGGCGGGCGCCGTATCTGGCGATCGTGAATCCTGCGGCGGGTGGCGGACGCGGCCGCAAAATGCTTGGTCCGGCGTTGCAGCGGTTGCGAGCAGGCGGGATTGCGATTGATGTCGTGGAGACGCGAGGGGCCGGGGATGCTACGCGGATCGCGCGCGAGGCTTACGGGCGTGGACAGCGGCACTTTATTGCCGTAGGCGGGGACGGGACTTCGTATGAAGTAGTGAACGGGCTTTTCCCCGAGGCGAGTACGGGCGAGCGTCCGACACTGGGGTTCTTGCCGCTGGGGACAGGCAATTCTTTTCTGCGCGACTTTAGCGACCGCGGGGTGGAGCACGCCATCGAGTCGCTGATTGCGGGGCGGACGCAGGCCTGCGATGTGTTGCGGTTGCGGCACCGCGGCGGAGTGATCCACTACATCAATTTGCTGAGCGTTGGTTTTGCGGCGAATGTGGCTACATTGCGGGCGCGGCGGTTCGCCAGCCACGGACAGTTGGGATACGTCGTTTCGATTTTTCTGGGGCTCGCCCGGTTGCACCGGCGGCCGTTCCCTGTGCGGGTGGACGGAGAAACCGATTTTGACTGGCGGCGCTGTTTGTTTCTCACCTTCAACAACAGCAAGTTTACCGGCGGCACCATGATGATCGCGCCGAAGGCTGAGGTGAATAGCGGACTGATTGAATACGTCCGCTGGGGCGCGATTGGTCGGCTGGGCCTGATGCGGAACTTGCCGAAACTTTACGATGGCACCCACATTGAGCATCCCCTGGCCGAGCGAAGGGCAGTGTCGCGGGTGGAGTTTGATCTCGATGCTCCAGTGGATTTGATGGTGGATGGGGAGGTGTTGACGCTGCATTGCGAGGAGTTGGATGTTTTGCCGGCAGCATTGGACGTTGTTGCATAGACGGTGAAGCACAGCACGAGAGGGTATTTGCGATGGATATGACTTCGAGACTCGCACGCTGGGCGCCTCGGTTGACGCAGGCGACCGGAATTCTGCTGGTCTTGCTTGGGATCATCCATCTAATTGCTACTCCCTTTTTGTTAGGTTGGTTGAGCCGGCAACTGCATTCTGATTTCATCCCGCTGGCGATCGCGGCCATGCGGCTGAACCACATTCTCGTTGGCATTCTCCTGCTTCCTTTGGGAATATCGACCTTTTGGTCGGGGAAGGCCCTTGAACAATCGTGGGCCCTCCGCCTGGCGGGCCTGAACGCGCTGACACTTCTTTGTCTTCCCATCCTGCTCGTTACCACGATGCCCCTTGAGTCGCTTGATGCGCCACTCTTTCGTTTGGCGATTCTCGTCGTGTGCGCGGCCTGCCTTGTGCAACTCTTGGCCGTCATAGGAGTCTGGAAGTCTCGCCAGAGAGACTCGCAAGTCATGCCTGCGCGGAAGCCGTGATATAAAAAAGGATCATGTCTGAAACGAGGCGAAAACGGCAGCAGGAGCGGGTAGAGACGCCGGAGGTGAGTCCACTGTCGCGGAAGAATTTGACCTGGGGCGGGATTGTGGTGCTGCTGATCGTAGCCTACGGCGCGTGGTGGTACTACACGAATCACCGCTATGACGACTTCGCCAAGTGCCTGTCCTCGAAGCAGGTGAAGATGTATGGCGCGTACTGGTGTCCACATTGCGCCGAGCAAAAAGAGGAGTTCGGCAAATCATTTAAGTATGTGAACTATGTGGAATGTGCGATCAAAGGTACGCGCGAGATGGCGCCCGCGTGCAAGGCGGCGGGAGTGCAACATTATCCGACGTGGCAGTTCGGGACGAATCCGCTCGTGGAAGGAAAGTTTCCGCTGCAAGAACTCAGCGATAAGACTGGGTGCAGTTTGCCGTGAGTGCGACCGGAAATCAACCGGCTGCGGCGAATGCGATTTCCGCAAAGGACAATCGGGTGCTGTTCTTGGCAATCGCGGTTTTGGCTTTTGCCGGAGTGCTGGTTTCGGCAGTATCGCTGCAACGGCATTACGCAAAGTCGGCGTCGACGTTTTGCGATATTGGCGAAAAATTTAATTGCGACATCGTGAACCGGAGCGAGCAATCGACCGTGATGGGAATTCCGGTGGCGGCGATCGGCGTTGTCGGCTACGGAGCTCTGTTAGCGCTGGCGACGGTTTATCGGTCGCAGAGGGAGACGCCGCTGCGCTTGCTGGCGATGGCAGTAGCGGGTTTGGGGTTCGCACTGTATCTGACTTATGTTGAGCGGTTTGTGCTCGATACCTGGTGCATTCTGTGTTTGAGTTCTCTGGCGCTGATTGCAGGGATTACGGTGCTGGCGGGAGTGGTGAAGCTGAGAGCGAGTGCCTCTGATTAGCCTCGTGGGCTAACGCCCGCATCCGTTTGTGCCACTTATCGCAGCGTCAAGCGCTGCGCCACCCCAAAAGCAAACGAAAATTCTTCTGATGGCAAGAATCCAGAAAGTCAAAAATGAGGCCGGGTCCGGTACTGAGGTTGTGCGCGCCAGCGGAGCGGTTGGCGATCTGCGGCTGCATAAATTCCCCAGCCGCATCTTCCGGAACACGCGGTTTTTGCGAGTGTGGCTGCCGCCGGGGTATGACGATCCAGAGAATGCTGGCCGGCACTACCCGGTGTTTTACTTGAACGACGGGCAGAATTTGTTTGAGGCGGCCACTTCCTTCACGGGAATCGAGTGGCAGGTGGATGAGACGGCGGAGCGCTTGATCCGCGAAGGCGCCTTTCCGCCGCTAATTGTTGTGGGCATCGATAACACCGGCAGGGACCGGGTTCGCGAGTACATGCCGCACCGGTCCATGCATCCGATGACCTTGCGCGTGCGGGGGCGCGATTATCCAGATTTTCTGATGAAGGAAGTGATGCCGTTTGTCGAAGGCAATTACCGCGTGGCGACGGGGCCGGAGAATACCGGGCTTGGCGGGTCGTCGTTGGGTGCGCTGATTGCGCTGTATACGGTAATAGCGCGGCCGGGAGTGATTGGCCGGTTGCTGCTGGAGAGTCCGTCGCTGTGGGCGTCGCACCGGCAGGCGATCAAAGAGAGCCGCCCGGTGCGGATCTGGCCGGAGCGGATATTTCTGGCGGTCGGAACTGACGAAGCAGGAAGCCCGGAGCGGAGTCGCACTGTAGTGGACGATGTGCGGGAACTGGCGGCCATCATGCGGCGGGCGGTGCTCAGTGAGAAACGGTTGCGGCTGGTGATCAAGCAGGGAGCCGGGCACAGCGAGGGGGCATGGGCGGAACGGTTTCCCGAGGCGCTGCAGTTTTTGTTCGGGCAGCAGGTTTAGGTTATAGAGAATTCAAAACTGGATTTTGAATTCACAGCTGATTTCCTGCCAAGATTCCAGATCCCATACAACAGGGCAGCCATTACGGGGACGGAAAGCTGGAGGTGTGTCCAACGCGCGAGTGGGCCGAGCAGCGGAAGTATGAATGCCAGATAAAGAAGGAGTTTGAAGTGTCGAGTGCCGGGTTGCTCGGGTTGAGTTGCGATCCAGTCGGAGAGCAACAGGAATGCCGGCGCAAGGATGACGACATCATAGACGGTGAGATGCGGGGCGAGGAGAACAGTGGCCAGCAGCAACGCTGAATAGCGCAGCGACAATGACAAAGACAGACGGCTTCGCCAGCAAACTACGGTCAAGGCCGATATCAGAACTGTTGTGATGAGGTAGAGCGCGAAAGCAACTGCGGGCCAGGGGATGAGCATGGTCCAGAAGGTGCGCAGGCAGTGGGTTTGGTAGATTCTGGGCTCCAGCAGTGAAAGCAGACTGGGCAGGTCGAGCAGCGTGCGCATCCAGTCGCCCAGCGGATCAGCGCCGTAGTAGAGCCAGGCTGCAACTAACTGAATTGCGGCTGATAGCAACGCCCCGGCGATCACCTGCCAGTTGAGTGTGATTGTGAAAACCAACGCAGCGGCCAGCGCGAGTTGCGGCTTGAAGATGAGGCATCCAAGAGCCAGGCCTGCGAGGAATTTGTGCTGCGCGCGCAGGGCGAAGAAAGCGAGGGTGAAACAGGCGAGAGCCAGAGCCGAAGTTTGCCCCCAGGCGATGAGGTGCCAGAAAGCGGGGAAAGCAAGAGCAAGAATCACGACGGTGGGTTTGTAGTTGCGCAGGTTGGGACAGGTGCGCCAGAGCGCATAGCAACACGCACCGTAAATGAGCGCGCTCAAAGTGAGCCAGAAAATCAGTGCGTAAGGATAAGGCAGACGGGCGAAAGGCGCGAAGAAGATCGAAACCTGCGGCGGATACAGCGGCAGATAGCGGATGCCGGCCGCGGCCGGAACGCGCTCGGCAGCGAGTTGCGCTTGCGCATTCGTGTTATACAGATCGGCGCCACGGTGCGCGAGCGCGAGCGAGCCCAGAGTATAGAAATGCAGAAAGTCTGTGCCCTTGAGATTGCCGGCTCGATCCAGCAGGCCGGGGGTGGACATATTCCAGAAATAGACCGTCCATAGGCATGCGGCCAGAATCAGCCCGTGAGCGCGAACGCGCCGGGCGCTGATCCGGGGAGCGGGGTTGGGACGTCGGGTCACGCTACAGCTCGCCCTCGGCCGCTGCGGTGGGCTTCCAGCGTCCGCTGTCAGGAGCAAACGGGGTCGATTGTGAGGTCACCACCCTGCAGAGCAAAATGAGGAAGCCAAACGCGGCGAACGGAATGACCATGCTCGTAGCGAGAGGGAAGGGCCGCATTTTCTGAAACCAGCCGGTGTGTGGGGTAAGCGACTTGGCCACTGCCAAGACTGCGAGGAGCGGAGACAGCGCTGCGCACAGGCAGAACACCGAAATGGCAACTCGCATCACAACCCTCCCTTGAAAATCTCGCCAATACCGAATCGCCAGCAGGACAACGGGAACCAGGAGCACGTGGTTGAAGGGCGCAATTACTGCGGGAACAATCGAAACCGTTAGGGTCAGCGCGAATGACAGAGCGAGAGCGAAAGCTGGGGAATCGGCCGGCTGCCGCCGCGCCCGCCAACAGAAAACTGCCGCGGCAGCCAACTCCAGGATCGTCACTAGCCATTGCACTATAGGCGGCAAGAGCAGTCCGAGAAACGACGTGGTGCTGGTGTATTCGGCATAGTCCCGCATTACGCCCGGGTAGCGCATCAGCCAGCCCGGCAACAGCCACTCGGAGGCCAATACGAGCGCTGACAGGGCCGCCGTGAAACCCCAGAGCAGAGACCGCCGACGCTTCCAATCGCTGCAGATCCACAACCCGAACCAGGCCAGAGGAAGCAGGCAAGCTTGGGGTTTGATCGTGGCCACGGCCAGCAGCGTTCCAGCTAAGAACAAACGTCCGGAAGCAACGGCGACGGCCGCCCCGGCGAGGAAGCAAGCTGCGAAGAGAAGCGGTTGCAGAATGCTGAGATTCTGAACGACCGGAATGCTGCTAAGAACCACGGCGAAAAGCGCGGCCAGCGCGGGCAGTGACAGCCGGATGCGCAGAAAGCGCAGCCAGAGGGCTAGGTTTAGAGCCGCGAATGCGGCCAAGATCCACCATAGGATAGTCCGCACTGTTTGGAACGGCGTCCAGGCCGTGGGAGCGACGAAGAAAACAAAATACATGGGATAAACGAAGCGTTGCTGGTCTCTTCGTTCTTCGGGGCGCGACGGCTCCAGTTCTTTGCCGTAGAAAGCGATCTGGAGTTCGCGATTGACCTCAGCGCCGTAGGGATCACGGTGATGCAGTAGGAGTTCGCGCGTGGCGTACCAGCTGGGATAAAAATCGCTGAGAGCCTTTGGCTTCAAGACGGAAGGCGCTGCCGACGAATTATGCTCTGCCTCGAAGATGCGGCTCCAGTAGAGGTACATGCTGCTCGAGCAAATCAGCACAACCAGCCAGAGGGCGAAATCCCTTACGGGAACTCTGGTGGCCCGAATCAGTCGGTGAGGGAGCGCGTCTTGTTCGGCATCTGGCATTCGGGCTATGAGAGATCAGTCGGAGTAGGGCAGAGGCCGGGCCGCAGGGTCGTCACCCTCCACCAACCACACATGCCGGCCGCGAAAATACTGCAGCAGTTGCCGGTTGTCGGCCGTCCCCATGTCGCGCGCCCAGACCACTTTGGCAGCGTCAATCTCCGCTTCGTTGTATACCCACTCGCGGACTGGATCGTGGCGCGGTCCATAGCGCACGATTACCAGCTGAAGGTCCGGTTGCTGCCTTAGCTGCCGCAAAATTTTGGTTCTCTCCAAATCGCCGCGCGGCCAGGCAGCTTCAATGCTCACATGAGCGCCCGCCGCCGTCACGCGCAGAAGAATCATAGCGCACGCCAGCATCGGGATTGTGCGCACCAAAGCTCGTCCCACCGGGCGGCGCGCGGCAGACCATTGCCACAGGTGACGCATGCCCTGCACCAGCAGCAAGTACAGAGCGCCGGTGGCGGGAGCGAAGTAGTGAGGCAGCGTCCAGGTCTGCACCGAAAATGCCAGCAACATGGCGGCGCATATGAGAAGCGGCAGAAGCATTTTGCGCTGGCGCACGACCCAGGGAAACGCCAACAGAGGCAGCGTCAGCAGTGGGCCCAGATAAAACTGCCACCAGGAAACGAACTTATCCGCAGCGCGCCGCAGATATCCGGTGAAGGTGCGGTTACGCTCGAACTCGCCCAGCTCCCAACGGTAGAAATCGCGCATCACCGCGTGGTGATACGCCGGCTCGGGGCGAGGGCTTTGCCAGATGAAGTAAGGAGCGGTGGCGTAGGTATCGCGATTCGTTTGATAGGCCATGCGAAACGGATTGCCGGTGACGCGGTAGTAGTAGTAGCCAGTGGATACGGCTGCGATTATCAAGACAGAGACGATGGGCACAACAACTCGCGGTACGGATCGCACCAGCGCGGGGCGATTTCTACTCGCGAGCCAGAAGAGCATCGCGATAGCGATGGGGATGGAGAACGCAAACCCCTCATACGGCCGGCTGTTAGCGAGGATCGCGAGGCCCACCGCCATCAGCAGAGCATCGCGCACGCGAAGATGCCGGCGCAGGCGCGGCCAGGCTCCGAGGACGAGCGCGCCGCCAAGAGCCGCGACGGAAGCGCACCAATAAGTATTCATCCAATAGCTGAGGATGCCGAGCCGGAGCACGGCCAGCGCGGCTCCCAGCAAGGCCCAGGGTGGGGGCAGCCAGCCCTGCAACATCCAGCACAAAGCCGAACACAACAAGGCAGTCACGAGTATTTGGCCGATCCACGGATGTCCCAGCAATTGCCCCGCAGCTAGGGCTAGGCCTTCCGCCGGAGGATACATCGACATATAAGTGGGCTGCTCAATGATGTGGAAGCTTTCGAAGTGAATCCACATAGGATGAGTGGGGTTTGTGAGCCGGCCGTGCGCGAACGTATCGCCTGCGAGCAGGTAGCTGAACTCATCGTTGAAGCGTGGCTGGGGAATGCCGAGGATCGGGATAAGGGCAACGCGGATTGCGATCACGCTGAAACCCACAAGCACCACGGAGAGCCTTTGGCGGCGGGCCAGGCGGGCTAGGGGTCGCTCCAAAGAATAGAAAGTGGGAGCTTCCGGGCGCCCCGCACTTCTTCGAGACGAAATAAAAATCAACCAACCGGCAGCCGCCAGCAGGAGGAGTTCGAGCAGTGTCACAAACCAGGGAGCGAGCCGCAGGGAAAGGTTGTGCATCGCGAGACAGGCCGGCATTACTTTGCGCGAAGAATCCAGATTATCATTAAACTGCGGTTCGATTCTCACCGGCCGTTGTCTTATAAATGGATGGGCAGCAACAATCTACCTTTGCTCTCAGATAGGATGTGAGTGATGGCGTGGCGACATCACGACTCGCGGCATCTAGGAAAATTAAGATGGCAAATGTGAAAACAAAAAAGGGTGTGATCGGAATTCTCACTGGAGGCGGCGATGTGCCCGGCTTGAATCCCGCCATCCGCGCCGTTACCATCCGCGCTCTGGGCGAGGGCTGCCAGGTGATCGGCGTGCGCCGGGGGTGGGCCGGGCTCATCGACATCGTCCGCGACAAAGACTACGACAACAGCGAGAACTTTCAGACGCTGTCGGAAGATCTGGTCAATCGCACCGGCCGCACCGGCGGTACTTTCCTGCACACCTCGCGCACCAACCCCAGCCGGGTGGAGAAGTCCCGCGTCCCGCCTCACCTTCAGTCCTCTTATAACGCCGAGAAGAACGACCTGACCGCAGAAGTTCTGCAGAACCTGGATTGGCTGGGCATCGACTACCTCATCCCCATCGGCGGCGATGACACGCTAAGTTACGGCGTTCGCCTCTATCAGGAGGGCGTGAAAGTGGTCGCCATTCCCAAGACCATGGACAATGATGTTCCCGGCACCGACTACTGCATCGGCTTCAGCACCTGTGTCACGCGCACCATCTCCATGACCAACAGCCTGCGCACCAGTGCCGGCTCGCATGAACGCTTCATGGTGCTCGAAGTCTTCGGCCGCTACGCCGGGTTCACAGCCATGCTGCCCACCATGGCCGGAGCCGCGCACCGCTGCGTGATCCCGGAATATCAATTCGACATCGAGCGTCTCACCGAGTTGTTGGTCCGTGACCGCCAGAAAAACCCCAGCCACTACTCCGTCGTTCTGGTTTCGGAAGGAGCGATGTTCAAAGGCGGAGAAATGGTCTTTGAAAAAGAAACCACTGACGCCTTCGGCCACAAGAAACTCGGCGGCATCGGGGACTTGGTGTCGGAGAAACTCAAGGAGCTTTCTCCCAAGTACAACAACGGCAAAACCATCAACACTATTAATCAGAAACTTGGCTACCTGGTGCGCTGCGGTGATCCCGATGCCATCGACTCGGTTGTCCCGATGGCCTACGGCAACCTGGCCCTGGATCTGCTTCTGGGCAAAATCCACGGACGGCTTGTGGTGCTGAGGAACGGCCGCTACGACAATATTCCCATCGACACGGTTACGGCCTCCAAGAAGGTTGTCAACGTAAAGGAACACTACAACACTGACCGCCTCCGGCCCTACTACAAGAGCTTCGAGATGAAGCCGCTTTTCATCATGACCAGCGAGGGATAGTCGTAATTAGCTTCCGTTGCTGCTATAAGCAGGGTTGTTCGTGAGGTGAATTATGGCCGTTGCGACCGTGACCAGCGTGAACGTTAAACAGGCTGTGCCGTTTTTCGGCGTCACCAACATGGAGTCTTCTCTACGGTTCTATGTTGATGGGCTTGGGTTCAAAATGAAGAACTACTGGATCCCCGACCGGGCCGAAGACCATCCTGACGGGAGAATTCGCTGGTGCTGGCTTCAGCTTGACGACGCCTCCATCATGCTTCAGGAGTTCCTGCCGCAAAATCGGCCAAAGGAAATGCTTGGGACCGGTGCTTCGGTCTCCTTCATGTGCGAAGACGCGCTCGCCCTTTATCGCGAGTTCAAATCGCGTGGAGTTCAGACGCGGGAACGCCCATTCGTGGGAAACCGTATGTGGGTTGTGCCGGTTACCGATCCCGACGGCTATCGCATGGAGTTTCAGAGCCCCACCGATGCGCCGGAAGAAAGCGAATTAGAAGAGTAGGGTTCGTGCCGCCCGATAACTGACGAAATCAGCCCATAGCGCTCTTTGACCCTCCCGTAGATGCCGGGTTGTCGGTATTTTATGCGGAGCCGAGCGAAAAGATCCTGCCTCGCCGCTTCCCCGAAGGCTTCCACCGATACTACCTCTTAACCCTTGAGTCCAACGGCGGGAACTCGCTCGCGGCACCAACTTCAGGTCTAGGCTATGCGCTGTTTCCGCGCTAAACTGCACTCACACACATGCGAGTTCTAGGCATCGATTGCGGCGGTGAGTACACCGGTTACGGCGTGGTAGAGATGCATTCCGGTGGACAGTTGGTGTGCCTGACGTGCGGAGCGATCAAGCTTTCGCCGCGGGAGCCGCTGCCGCGGCGGCTGTCGCGCATCTATGACGAACTCGGCGGACTTATTACCCGGCATCATCCGGATGAAGTTGCGATTGAAGGCATCTTCTATGCCCTGAATGTGAAGTCGGCATTGAACCTGGGGCAAGTGCGCGGAGTGGCTATGCTGGCGGCGGCTGCGGCCGGCTTGGAGGTCGCCGAGTATTCGCCGCTGACCATCAAGTCCTCGGTCGTGGGATATGGGCGCGCGGAGAAGCAGCAGGTGCAGCACATGGTGACGCGTTTGTTGGGATTGGCCGAAGCTCCCGAGCCGATGGACGCGTCGGACGCGCTGGCCATCGCCATCTGCCATTTGCATACTGCGGGCACACTGGCCAGGCAAAAGGTTGCAGCCCGGTGATGATTCAG
>Ga0187769_10001108_pt1 | contig 15133 bp, 8 predicted proteins | sample 0116_SJ02_MP02_1_FD_133140 | JGI IMG/M metagenome (GOLD analysis project Ga0187769, IMG submission 133140) | Tropical peat soil microbial communities from peatlands in Department of Meta, Colombia - 0116_SJ02_MP02_10_MG | ecosystem: Environmental > Terrestrial > Soil > Wetlands > Peat | place... | reverse complement strand
GTTCCGAAGACAAAGTCCGCGACCCGCTCCTGGGACTTGCGCCAGCCCAGCACGTCGGTGCTCTGCCATGGGTAAAGGACATAGCCGCTCTGATTCCACCCGGCGGTCTGGCCGCTGATCGCATTGATGCCGTCGACCGAAACGACGGCCAGGACTCGACCGTTGGCGCGGCTTTGCAGGCGCACGGCATACCTGTGCCCGGGCAGGCCCGCGATCCAGCGCTGGCCGTTGTGCCAGTACACGGTCAGGAGCTCGCCCGAGTCGCGATCCACGATTTGAACCTCGCCCGGCGGGCGAAGCGTTGGCGCGGCAACGTCGGCGCCATGGACGGGAGCGCACAGCGCGCAGGCAGCAAAGAAGGCGGACACTGCGCCGATGGCGTGGCGGATCATTGCGGGCTCCTGTTTGAACACGGTCCAGCTACAAACGAAGCCGGCCCGCCGACGGGGTTAAACCGTCCCAAAAATTTTGCGCTCGCCCCGGGGCTTCGACGCCGCGTGCGTCCTGGGCAACAGCTCCCAGCATGGTGTCCTTTGCCCATAGAAGGCCACGCTTGCACCGGGTCTTGTGCACTTGCACAAGCCGCTGTGCCTTAACCGCGTCGGCCCGTGGGGTGCTGCGGCCGGTGGGATGTCGCGGCGGGCGCCTTGCCGGACGCAGTTTGCGGGGCGCGTGCGGGGTTGGTCCCGGCGCACGCGTTCGCACTGATTTTTGATACTGTTATTATTTACAGTATGCAGATTCCGTATGTGGAACTCCACTGTTTATCCAATTTTTCCTTCCTGCGCGGCGCGTCGCATCCGGAAGAGTTGGTCGAACGTGCGTTCGCTCTGGGCTACGCAGGACTGGCGCTGACCGATGAGTGCTCATTTGCCGGTTCCGTGCGCGCCCACTTGGCCTTGCGCCAAGTACGCGAGAGCCATCCGCAGGCAGCAGCCTTCCAGTTGATCCACGGCACCGAGATCCAGCTTGCCGACGGGCCACGATTGGTATTGCTGGCGCAAAGCCGCAGGGGCTATGGCAATTTGTCCGAACTGGTGACACTGGCCCGACGTGCTGCGAACAAGGCCCAGTATCGGATCGATTGCGCCGCGCTCCAGGCCAATTCGCATCTGCTCGATGACACCCTGGCGCTGCTGGTCCCCGGAGCATCGCCTGCGGCCGGCCGCAACGTTTGCCGGAAATCCCTCGACGCAGCCACGATCGAGCAACAGGCGCTGTGGCTAAAGGCGTTGTTCGCAGAGCGTGCCTGGATCGCATGTGCGTTGGTAAATGGACCCGACGACGCACAGCAGCTCACGGTGCTGCAGGCCGTAGCGCGCCGCTGTGGCATGGCCCTGGCGGCTACGGGGGAGGTGCACATGCACATACGGGGCCGCAAGAAACTGCAAGATGCCCTTACCGCGGTGCGCAGCAAAACACCGCTGTCTCAATGCGGCGCCCGCCTGGCTCCGAACGCGGAGCGATATCTGCGCCCCCGCACCCGCCTGATGCGCATTTACCCTCTAGAGCTGCTTTTGCAAACCCAGGAGATTGCCCGGCGCTGTGACTTTTCACTCGATGAATTGCGCTACGAGTACCCGGACGAAATCGTCCCCGGGGAAGAAACACCGGCAAGCTACCTGCGCCGTATCGCCCATGAGGGTGCCGCGCAGCGCTACCCGGCAGGCGTGCCAGAAAAAGTTCGGGCTCTGCTGGAGCACGAACTGCGCCTGATCGCGGAGCTGCGCTACGAGCCCTATTTCCTAACGGTCTACGACATCGTCCGGTTTGCGCGCAGTCGCGCCATCTTGTGTCAGGGCCGCGGCTCGGCCGCCAACTCGGCCGTGTGCTACTGCCTCGGGATCACGGAGGTCGATCCGGAGCGCATGAGCGTCTTGTTTGAACGCTTCATCAGCCGCGAGCGCAACGAGCCGCCCGACATCGATGTCGATTTCGAACACCAGCGGCGCGAAGAAGTGATGCAGTACATCTTCGCCAAGTACGGCCGCGAGCGCGCCGCGCTGACCGCTGCCTTGCACACGTACCGGCCACGCGGTGCGCTGCGTGACCTGGGCAAGGCACTTGGGCTTTCACTCGATCAAGTCGACAAGCTCGCCAAGACTGTGGCCTGGTGGGATGGCCGGCGCATCGACCCCTCGCAGTTGCTCGCTGCCGGCTTCGATCCGGAAAACCCGCTCATCGCGCAGCTCATCGAGCTGGTGCACCAATTGATCGGTTTTCCGCGCCATCTTTCGCAACACAGCGGCGGGTTCGTGATTGCACGCGAGAAGCTCTCCCGCATGGTTCCGATCGAAAACGCCGCGATGGCCGATCGAACGGTGATCCAGTGGGACAAGGACGACCTCGATGCACTGGGTCTGCTCAAGATCGATGTGCTGGCACTGGGCATGCTCTCGTGCCTGCGCCGCGCCATCGACCATGTCAACGTGTTCGGGGCGAGCGTGGCCGCGGCACCCGCCTCCGCCGCCGTCGCGAAAGCGGCTCCGATGACGCTTGCCGATATTCCGGCGGAAGACCCCCAGGTCTACGAAATGCTGGGGCGTGGCGACTCGCTGGGTGTGTTTCAGGTCGAATCGCGGGCGCAGATGAACATGCTGCCGCGCCTGCGACCGCAGTGCTTCTACGACCTGGTAATCGAGACCGCGATCGTGCGGCCCGGTCCGATCCAGGGCGGCATGGTGCACCCGTATCTGCGACGGCGACAAGGCCTGGAGCCTGTCACCTACCCCTCGGCGAGTGTGCGCGCAGTACTGGAGCGCACGCTCGGGGTTTCGATCTTCCAGGAACAGGTGATGCAGCTCGCCGTGGTGGCTGCCGGCTTCACGCCGGGCGAAGCCGATCGTTTACGCCGCGCCATGGCGGCATGGAAGCGCAAGGGGGGCATCGGCCCGTTTCGCGATCGACTCATCAGCGGCATGCTCGCGCGTGGCTACAGCGCCAGCTACGCGGAGCAGATCGTGCGCCAGATCCAGGGTTTTGGCGAATACGGTTTTCCCGAGAGCCATGCAGCCAGCTTTGCGCTGCTGGTGTACGTATCCGCGTGGTTCAAGTGCCACCGGCCGGCCGCGTTTTGTGCCGCCCTCCTGGACTCCCAGCCGCTGGGGTTTTACGCGCCTGCGCAGATCGTGCGCGACGCCATCGACCATGGGGTTGCTGTGCGGCCGGTATGTGTGACAGCCAGCCATTGGCACTGCACGCTCGAAGCCGATGCCAGCGATCCGATCACAGCGGCGGTGCGGCTGGGACTGGCACTGGTGGAGGGACTGGCTGAAGACAGCGCAAAACGCATTTTGGCAGCGCGAACCCAATCGGCCTTTGTCAGCGTGCAGGACCTTGTGCGCCGCGCGCAACTAAACCGCGGCGAACTCGCGCGACTGGCCGCAGCCGATGCGCTTGCGGCTCTTGGCGGCCACCGCCGAAAAGCATTGTGGAGCGCCCTGGGAATCGACGTGCAGGCGCCGCGCCAAGCGCCCCTGGCTGCCGAAGCGCCGGCACACGAAACTGCACCGGAGCTGATTGCTCCGACGGAAGGCCAAGACATCGTGGCCGACTATCGCACCACCGGCCTGAGCCTGCGTCGCCACCCTCTTGCCCTGTTACGGCCGCGCCTGCAGTCCATGCGGCTGTGCAGCGCCCGAGAAGTCGCCCGTGGCCGCCACCGACAACTGATCCGCACCGCTGGCATCGTCACCTGCCGCCAGCGCCCCGCCACGGCCAGCGGGGTGACTTTCGTCACGCTGGAAGACGAAACGGGCTGCGTCAACATCGTCGTGTGGCGCGCCACCGCCGAGCGTTTCCGCAAAGAATTGCTGGGAGCCTGTCTGCTCGTCGTATACGGACGCCTGGAACGGGTCGACACAAGCGCAAGCCCAGTCGTGCACGTGATCGCCGATCGCTTGGTCGACCACTCTGCGCTACTCGGGGGGCTGATGACCAACAGCCGCGACTTTCACTAAAACGCGCAGCGCAAATAACACCTTGCCGCGTGCAGCGCGCGCCGGCGCTCTCAGCCAAGCAAAAACCAAATGACCGGTCTCGGTCCCACGGCAACGCGCCGCAGACCTAGGCCGCAAGGCCCCTTGACCTACGAAGCTCTACGATTTACGCAACCGCAAAAAACGCAACGCCCAGCGCCGTGATCCCAAGCACCACCACCAAAAAGAAGCGGATGCTGTGCCACACGTCCACATCGTCCATGTCGCTCTCCATCTCGTAAATGGGAATTGTTATTCCCGAAATAACCATACGCTCTGCTCCGGCTTAATACACGCGTCCGAAAAGTGGTTAAGGGAGCCGCGGTCATGACGCTTCGCTTCGCGGCGCAAGGCGGCGCGACGGATCTCGCACGGCCAAAAGGAAGAGCCCGACGCCGCCCGCCCGGGGGGCACTCCGCGCAGCTCAGGCGTGTTTTTCGTAAGTGCCAACAAGTTCCGCCTGGGCCAGAACGTGGCCTTGCATGGCACGCAAGAGCTGGTCCTTGGTTGGCTCTCCCAAGTCGGGCAGCACCGTGTCGAGCGCGTAGAGCTTGTGGAAGTAGCGGTGGCGCCCGATGGGCGGACACGGTCCGCCGTAGCCGGTGCGCTTCCAGTCGTTTTTGCCCTGCAAGGTGCCCGCGGGCAGCGCGTGCGGGCTGATGCCCTGCGCCAGGCCCGTCGTCTGTGGCGCCAGGTTGTACAGCACCCAGTGTACCCAGGTCATTTTCGGCGCCACCGGATCCGGCGCGTCGGGGTCATCCACGATGAGCACCAACGAGCGGGCCGCGTGGGGAACGCCAGACCACGACAGGGGCGGCGAGTGGTCTGCGCCTTGACAAGTGAACTGCCGCGGAATGCTTGCCCCGTGCGCAAAAGCACTTGAAACGATCTGGAGCTTCGCCGCCATCGTGCCTCTCCCGAACCTTGAGGTCGGCCAATTTTGACACCAACTCGCCGCCGCGCACGCGCTGCCATCCGCACAAAGACAATGCGCGCGAGGGGGCGGCTGGCGCACCGCTCGCTCGTGCCAGCAGCCGGTGCACCCGGTCGGCCGCGCGCGCTCCCCACTGTGCGGACACGGGAATTGCAAGCCCACTGCTCGAGCGTCGGGGCCTGCGCGAGTCGCGGCGGGGCGTCGCGTGCCTGCGCAGCGCGCCGTCACGTCCGCGGCGCGCATCGCGCTTCCCGTGCAATGGCCTTGCGGGCAGCCACCCAGTGACACGGGCGCGTAGTACGCTTTGGTTTGATCGGTACAGAGCTGTGACGGCGCAGCCAGCGACTCGGGCCGTGCGCTCTCGGGCGCCCAGCCGCCAGAGCGGTCGCGCGCGAACGATCCACCACCGGGCCATTTGCCTGATGAAGCAACCCGAGGACAGGAGCGAACGAACATGCCACGCAATCGCCGCATCGTGCTCGCCAGCCGGCCCGCCGGCAAGGCGACCGTCGAGAACTTCCGCCTCGACACGGTGGACACGCCGGTCTTGGCGCAGGGTCAGGTACTCGTGCGCAATCACTGGCTTTCGCTCGATCCGTACATGCGGGGCCGTATGGAGGAGAGCCGCTCGTATGCAGCGCCGCAAGCTCTGAACGAAACAATGCAGGGACAGACGACCGGCGTCGTCATCGAGTCGCGCAACCCGGCTTGGCCGGTCGGCACATCCGTTCTGGGCACTTTCGGCTGGCAGGAATACGGCCTCTCCGATGGCAGCGGCTTGCGCAAACTCGACACCCGGGCGATTCCGCTGTCATCGTACCTCGGAGCGGTGGGCATGCCCGGTGTGACCGCCTGGTACGGATTGAACCGGATTATTCAACCGCGGGCAGGCGAGACCGTGGCGGTGTCGGCCGCAAGCGGTGCCGTGGGAATGATCGTCGGGCAGCTTGCTAAGCGCGCCGGCGCCCGTGCCGTTGGCATCGCGGGCGGTGCCCAAAAGTGCCGCTTCGTAGTCCAGGAGCTGGGCATGGATGCCTGCGTCGACTACAAGAGCGGTGACCCCGGGGCGCAGCTCAAAGAAGCCTGTCCCAATGGCATTGACGGTTACTTCGAGAATGTGGGCGGTGCGGTGCTCGATGCGGTGCTGCCGCGGATGAACGCGTCGGGCCGCATCGCATTGTGCGGATTGATTGCGGGCTACAACGGTGCGCCGATCCCCATTTCCAATCCCCGCTGGCTGCTCATCAGCCGCCTGAAGCTCCAGGGTTTCATAATTTCCGAGCACCTCGATCTTTGGCCACAGGCTCTCGAGGAACTCGGCGCGGGTGTTGCCAGCGGCGCTATCCGATATCGGGAGTCGGTGGTGCAGGGCCTGGAAAACGCGCCGGGGGCTTTCTTGGGGATGCTCGAAGGTCGCAATTTCGGCAAGCAACTGGTGAAATTGGTCGACTAGCGGCGCCAATCGCTTCGCCATTGCGCGCGCGGCCAGCGCAAAGCGGTTGCGGCAGCCGCGAACGATCGGTCGGCTTTTCACGCGGAGTCAAACACGTGCAAGATTTCGTCGGGCGAACCGCCGTCATAACCGGTGCGGCCAGCGGATTTGGCCGCGAATTTGCACGCCTTGCACGGCTCGAAGGAATGCGGCTTGTCCTGGCCGACATCGAGCCCGACGCGCTCGATGCGCTCGTGGCCGAACTCGGCGGCAAGCCCGACGTGATCGGAGCGGTGGTGGATGTTTCCGACGCCGAGCAGGTGCAGGGCATGGCCGCGCGTGCCCAGAGCGCCTTCGGTGCGATCCACTTGCTCTTTAACAACGCGGGTGTGAGCGGCGGCGGTTACGTCTGGGAAAACACGCAGCAGGACTGGCAGTGGGTGCTGGGCGTAAATCTCATGGGGGTGGTGCACGGCCTGCGCTGCTTCGTGCCGCCGATGCTCGAGACGAGCCGCGCCGGCGAACCCGCGCACATCGTCAACACCGCTTCGGTAGCCGGATGGGTTAGCGCACCGCTCATGGGGATATACAGCGTCAGCAAACACGCGGTCGTGACGCTCACCGAGACCCTGCACCAGGATCTGCGCCTGGCCGGCGCGAAGATCGGCGTGACGCTGTTGAGTCCGGCCTTTGTGCCAACGGGCATCGTCGAGAGTGAACGCAATCGGCCCGCGCGCTGGGCCTCCCGCGCACCGGCGAGCGCATCCCAGCGCGCCGCGCAGGAGCAAGTCGCAAAAGCGATCGAAAGCGGCCGGCTGAGCGCAGCGCAGGTTGCGAGGATGACCTTCGATGCCATCCGCGCCGACCGCTTCTACGTGTTCACCCACCCGCGCATCTTGCCCTCACTCACCGAGCGCGTTCGTCATGCCGTCGAGGGTCTGCCGCCGGCCGATCCCTACGAATCGCGCCCGCAGAGCCGGCCGCGGGTGGGCTAAGGCCGGGCGCCGCCTCGCAGTCACGCGGCGTTTCGGCTCGACGCCTTTTTGCGAGCCGCGGGCCGTGCTGCCATCGGCTGGCGTGGTGGCACTCCCGTGTGCTGGGTGAGGATGCGCCCCCGCGTGACGGGAGAGACGCGGCTACCAGGGGCGGTGGAGTTTTTGCGGCGCGCGCTTTGATAGGCGCCTTCGCCGGCGGGCTGATAGCGTGGCACCAGATGCTGCTTGCCGTTACCGATCAAATCGGCGCGACCCATCGCCTGAAGGGCCTCTCGCAGCAGCGGCCAGTTCTTGGGGTCGTGGTAACGCAAAAAGGCCTTGTGCAGACGTCGCCGGCGCTCCCCGCGAACGATGTCGACGGTTTCGCTCGCGCGGCTGACCTTGTGGAGCGGATTTTTGCCGCTGTGGTACATCGCCGTGGCCGTCGCCATGGGGCCCGGGTAGAAGGTCTGCACCTGATCCGCGCGAAAGCCGTGTCGCTTGAGCCAGAGCGCAAGATGCAGCATATCCTCGTCACTGGTCCCAGGATGCGCGGCGATGAAATAGGGAACGAGGAATTGCTTCTTGCCCGCCTCCGCGCTGTATTTCTGGAACAAACGCTCAAAACGGTCATACGCTTCGATGCCCGGCTTCATCATCAGGCGTAGCGGCCCGCTCTCGGTATGTTCGGGTGCAATCTTCAAGTAGCCGCCCACGTGATGCTCAACGAGCTCACGAACGTATTGCGGCGATTCGAGCGCCAGGTCGTAGCGCACGCCCGATCCGATCAGGACTTTTTTGATGCCGGCAACGCCACGCGCGCGCCGGTAAAGCGCGATGAGCGGACCGTGGTCGGTCACGAGGTTCTGGCAGATCCTCGGATAGACGCACGAAGGCTTGCGGCATGCGGCCTCAATACGCGCAGAGCGACAGCCCATGCGGTACATGTTGGCGGTGGGTCCACCCAGATCGGAGATCACACCGGTAAAACCCTCGACGTGGTCGCGAATGGTTTCAATCTCGCGCAGAATCGACGCTTCGCTCCGGCTCTGAATGATGCGTCCCTCGTGCTCGGTGATCGAACAAAACGTGCAGCCACCAAAACAGCCTCGCATGATGTTCACACTGAAGCGAATCATCTCCCACGCGGGGATCTTGTTCGGCCCATCAGCCTGTCCATATCGGGGATGTGGTGCGCGCGCATAGGGCAAGTCAAAAACCCAATCCATCTCGGCGGTCGCAAGCGGCAAGGGCGGAGGATTGACCCAGACGTCGCGTGCGCTCGGGCCCTCGCCGTGGGCCTGCACCAACGCCCGCGCGTTGCCTGGGTTGGTCTCCGAGTGCAATACGCGGGACGCATGCGCATAGAGCACGGGGTCGGCGCGCAACTGTTCATAGGCGGGCAGGCGAATGACCGTGCAATCGCGCGGCGGCAAACGCCGCTTGCCGCTGCCACCCACGGGCGGTGCGGCGATGGGCCGCCAGGCCGCGCCACGGACCGCGCTTTCGCGAACGCAGGCCGACGCCCGCGCGGCCGCGCGCTCCGCGGTCGTCTGATAGGGGTTGGCGTAGGGGTCGGGCCCGAGGTGGGTCGCATCGGGATCGTCAACGCACGTCGAATCGATCTCGAACCAGCCGGGCTGAGATTGCCGGCGGACAAAGGCGGTGCCGCGCACGTCGCAGATAAGCTCCAGGGGTTCGCGCGCGGCCAGACGGTGCGCGATCTCGACAATGGCACGCTCCCCGCTGCCATACACCAGGACGTCGCATTTGGCGTCGACGACGATAGAACGACGCACCTTGTCTTGCCAGTAGTCGTAGTGCGCTATGCGCCGCAGCGAGGCCTCGATTCCGCCCATGACGAGCGGCACGTCGGCGTAAGCCTGGCGACAGCGTTGCGCGTACACGAGAGAGCAGCGATCCGGTCGCCGACCCCCGACGCCCCCGGGCGTATACGCGTCGTCACTGCGCATTTTGCGGTCGGCCGTATACCGGTTGATCATGGAATCCATGTTGCCGGCCGTCACGCCGAAAAACAGATTCGGGCGACCCAGAGCACGAAACGCCTCGACGCTGCGCCAGTCGGGTTGCGCAATGACCCCCACGCGAAACCCCTGCGCCTCGAGCACGCGTCCGATCAGCGCCATGCCAAAACTCGGGTGGTCGACGTACGCGTCGCCGCTGACCAGAATCACGTCGCAACTGTCCCAGCCGAGCGCGTCCATCTCCTCTCGGCTCATGGGCAGAAACTTTGCCGGCCCCAGGCGCTTGGCCCAGTAAGGGCGATAGGCCGTGAGCGCACGCGCCGGGCGATACGAGATGCAGTTCGCCTGGTTCTCTTGGGCACCGGCCGCAGCCGGCGTCGGCATCGGATCGACGTGGGCCACCATATCGACGGTTTTCATGAAGCGCTGCGCAACAAAGAATCTTAACTCGGTTGCGTAGGCGCCCACCGCGCCCGCCGGCGAAGACCCGATTGCCTTGCACGAATGCCAGGGCCAACGGATACCCGGGCCCCAATCAGGGTTGCTCAGGAACCTCCGCGCCGGGCGCAAGAGCCGAAACAGGCTGCCGGCGCGCGTGCTCGGCGCCCAGGAACAGGTACATCGCCGGAACCACAAAGAGGGTGAACAACGTGCCCACCGTAAGGCCGCTGAAAACGACCCACCCCATTGCTTGGCGGCCCGCGGCACCGGCTCCGGACGCAATGGCCAGCGGCACAACGCCCAGTACCATCGCCGCCGTCGTCATCAGAATCGGCCGCAGCCGCACACCGGCAGCCTCGACGACGGCGTCGAACTTGCTGCGACCGGCGCGCTGCAATTCATTGGCGAACTGGACGATCAAGATTCCGTGCTTGCTGATCAGCCCCATCAGCGTCACGAGCCCGACCTGCGAGTAGATGTTGAGCGACGAGAACAAATTGATGTAGATGAGCGCCCCGAAAAGAGCCAGCGGAACCGAGACCAGGATGACGATCGGGTCACGGAAGCTCTCGTACTGTGCCGCCAACGCCAGAAAAACGATGATGATCGAAAAGGCCAGCGTGATCACAAACCCGCCGGTTTCCTTTACAAACTGCCGCGACGGACCCGAGTAGTCGACCGAATACGCCGGCGAAGCGACTTCGGCCACTGCGTCGCGCAAGAATTGCAACGCCTCTCCCTGCGAGACGCCGGGCGCCGCGTTGACACCGCCAATCGTGACGGAATTGAGCTGCTGAAAGTGCGTGATCGTCTCGGGCACCACGCTCGTCTCCAGATGCGCCACCGTAGAGACGGGAATGTTGACTCCGCTGGGCGTGCGAAACTGGTAGTCGAGTACCTGCGACGGGTTCAGACGATCGACTTGCAGAACCTGCGGAATCACCTTGTACGAGCGCCCGGAGATCGAGAAGTAGTTCACGTAGGCGGCGCCCAGCGCCGAACTGAGCGCCGAGCCGATGTCGCTGCCCGTCATTCCCATCGCGCCGATCAGATCACGATCGACGACCAGCGTCGTCTGCGGCTTATCGATTTTGAGGTCCCCGTCGACAAAATAGAACTTGCCGCTCGCCCGCGCCTTCTCCAGTACCGCCTGCGCGATGTCGTTGAGATTGACAAAAGGCTCGGTCGTATTGATCACGAACTGCACCGGTAAACCGCGCGAACCGGGCAGCGGTGGAAACTGAAACGCAGCCACGCGCGCCCCGGCGACGCGGTCCCACTTGGCCTGCAGCTCCATCTGAATCTGCGTGGCACCGCGGCTGCGCTCGTCCCACGTCTTGAGCAGCGTGCCGCCGAAACCCTGGTTGATGGTCGGATCCCCCGTGAGCTGGAACATCTGCTCGTATTCGGGGATTTCGCGCGCCGCTTCGAAGAGCTGGTGCGCATAGGTCTGCATCTGTTGGGCGGTTGCATTGGGCGGGCCGATGACCTGGTAGAGCACGATTCCCTGGTCCTCGGTGGGCGCGAGTTCGCTCTTGGCCGTGAGAAACAGGGCCACGGCCGCAAAGAGCAGCATCAGCCCCATCACAAGCAGCACCACCCACGTCGTGAGGATCGCGCGCAGCAGGCGCTGGTAGCCCGCGTGCAGGCGCTCGAACTGCCGATCGACGAACAGGGCGAATCCCGACTGCCAGCCGCTTTGCTGGAAGAGCCGCGAGCACATCATCGGCGAGAGCGTGAGCGCAATGACACCCGAGACGGTCACGGCGCCGGCAAGCGAAAACGCAAACTCGGTAAATAGCGCACCCGTGAGGCCGCCCTGAAAGCCGATCGGCACGTACACGGCAACCAGCACGATGGTCATCGCGAGGATCGGTCCGCCGAGTTCGCGCGCCGCGATGAACGCCGCTTCCATCGGCTTGCGTGCTTCGTCGTTGATGTGGCGAAAGACGTTCTCGACGACGATGATGGCGTCGTCCACGACCAGACCGATGGCCAACACCAACGCGAGCAGCGTCAGCAAGTTGACCGAGTAGCCCAACACCAGCATGACAAAGAACGTTCCGATGAGCGACAGCGGCATCGCAACCAAGGGAATGACGACCGCCCGCAGACTTCCGAGAAACACGAAAATCACGGCGGTGACAATCAGCAGCGACTCGATCAGCGTCTTGATCACCTCGCGAATCGAGGTGTTCACAAACTTGGTCGCGTCATAGACGATTTTGCCGGTCAGACCCGCGGGCAGCTGCCGCTCGATGGACGGGAAGACGTTGCGCACCTTCTGGGCAACCTCGAGAAAATTGGCCTCGGGCGCAACCTTGATGCCGATGAACACCGAGCCGCGGCCGCTGAAAGCGACGTTGTAGTCATAGCTTTCCGCTCCCAGCGTGACGGTGGCAACGTCCTCCAGGCGCACGAGCGCACCGTTGCCCTGTTTGACCACCAGCTGGCGGAATTCCTCCACGCTGTGCAAATCGGTGTCGGCGCGCAGGTCCACCGTCACCATCTGCCCCTTGCTCGAACCCAGGGCCGCCAAGTAATTGTTTGCGGCCAGGGCGCTGGCCACGTCGGCGGCGGTGATGCCGTGAGCGGCCAGCCGATCGGCATCGAGCCACGCCCGCAGCGCGAATTGCCGCCCGCCCAGAATCTCGGCCGTCTGCACACCGTCGATCGAATCGAGCTTTGGTTTGACCACGCGCACGAGGTAATCGGTCACGTTGTTGGTCGGCAGCACTTCGCTGTAAAAGCCCATGTACATTGCGTCCGTCGTCTGCCCGATCTGCACGGACAGCACCGGCTGCTGCGCCTGTGGCGGCAGCTGATTGCGCACCGAACTCACCTGGGTGTTGATCTCGGTCAGTGCGCGGTTGGCGTCGTAGTTCAGACGCAGCGTCGCCGTGATGATCGACTGGCCGTTGAGGCTGTTCGACGAGAGGTAGTCAATGCCCTGGGCCTGCGCGATCGCCGCCTCCAGTGGCTGCGTAATGAATCCGGCCACGGTTGCGGCGTCAGCCCCGTAGTAGGCCGTTTCGATCGTCACCACCGCGTTTTGCGTGCGCGGATACTGGTTCACCGGAAGGCTGGCAAGCGATCGCAGCCCGAGTACCAGGATCAGCAGGCTTACGACGGCCGCCAGAACGGGGCGCCGAATGAAAATGTCGGTGATGTTCATGACCGTCGTTTCAAGGTCATCGCGGCCGCCAGCATCAGCGGCCCGATCAGTGTTCCTGTGGGGCCGGACTCGCGTCGTTGCGAGGCAGCACGCTGTTGTCAACCCGCAAGAGCGAGCCGGTCTTCAGTTTCAGCTGCCCGCTGGTGACGACCACGTCGCCTTCCTTCAAGCCGCTTAAAATTGCCACCTGGTCGCCGCGCGTGGGCCCCGTCGTGACGAACGTTTGCTTGGCGGTCAATGTGGTCTCGCCCTTGTCGTTTTTTCCGGATTCGACGACGAATACCGTTGCGCCGTAGGGATTGAAGGCCACTGCCGCCTGCGGCACCGTGATGTGGCGCTCCCGCGAACCGATGAGAAGCTCGACTCGGGCAAACATTCCCGGCAGCAGCTCGTGCTTGGGGTTTTTCATCGTCGCCTCGACCTGAACGTTGCGCGTGCCCGTGTCGGCGGCCGGGTTGATCGCGCTGACTTTGCCGCTGTACGTCTGCTGCGGCCAGGCATCGACATGGGCGTCGACTGCCGCGCCGGCGCGCACGCGAGACAACTCGCGCTGCGGCACGTTGAAATCGAGATACAGCGTGTCGATCGACTGCAGCGTCACGACCTTGTCGCCCGCGTTCAAATACTGGCCGGGGTTAACCGTCGTGATACCCGTGCGGCCCGCAAACGGTGCGCGGATCGTCTTTTTTTCCACCACGGCGCGTTGCTGTTCGACCTGCGCCGTCTTGCTCTTGAGATCGGCTTCGTCGGCGTCGATCGTCGCTTGGGCGACCGCCTGCGCCGCAAGCTGACCGCGGTCGCGCACCAGCGTCGTACGGGCAAGATCCGCCGCGGCCTCCATGGAGAGCAGCTGCGCTTTTTCCGCATCGGCATTGAGCTCCACGAGCACGTCACCGGCCGCCACGCTCTGACCCGATCGAAACCGGATGGCCCGCACCAGACCCGCGACTTCCGTGCTGAGGTCGGTCCCGCGCCAGGCCCGCAGGCTTCCGACCGTATCGATCTGGTTGCGCCAGTCCTGCATCTGCGCCTGTGTCGTGGTCACGGTGGGTGGGGCTGGTGGCCGGATCGAGGCGATCTGGCGCATCACCAGAAAGACCTTGACTCCCACAATGGCCCCGATGAGCACCACCACCAGTACAACCGTGAGCAGCAGGCGCCGCCAAAGTGAGGGGCGCTGCGTGCCCAGCGATGGTGTGGATTCCCGGTTTGCCATTGCCCGACTCTCCGCCCGATGCCTATGCGCGCTTCGGGCGCGCAGGTGTCGCGCTCGCCCGATCGACCGACGCCCGCAATGTCTGCGTTGGCATCATTGCGCGCGTGCCACCGGCTTGGTCTGCGCCTGGGATTGCGGCTGGTTCCACCATCCTCCTCCCAGAGCCTGGAATAAAGCCGCGGTGTCGGTGAAGCGGTCTGCTTGAGCCTGTACCACCGCGACAGCGGCTTGCGCATATTGCTGTTGTGCCGTGAGCAGGCTCAAGTAGCTAATCGAGCCGTTGTCAAATTGGGTTTGCGCAAGCTCCGTTGCGGCCTGCGCCTGCGTATAGGCGTCGGACTGCGCCTCCAGCGCCTGCGCATCGAGCGCCAGCGCCCGCAGCGAATCGGCAACATTGGCAAATGCCGTCAAAACGGTCTGCCGGTAAACCGCCGCCGCCTGGTCAAACGCCGCGACCGCGGCGCGTCGCTGCGCGGCCAGCGCGCCGCCATGAAAAATCGGCTGAACCAGGCCGGCACTCAAACCCCAGACCGCGGAATCGGCCGTGAACAGCTGTCCCGTGGTGAGCGCCGTATAGCCGTAATTGCCGCCCAAAGTAATTTGCGGGTACAGGTTGGCTGTGGCTACGCCGACCTGCGCGCTGGCCACATGCAGCAGCGATTCGGCGGCAAGGATATCGGGGCGCTGGTGCACGAGATCGCTGGCCACGCTGACGGGCAGGTCGGCCGGAAGCTGCATCTGGGAGAGCGCAAATGCGGACACGTCCAATTCGGACGGGGCCTTGCCCAGGTAGACGGCCAGCTGATGGCGCGTTTGCACCAACTGGCGCTCAAGCGGCGGGATCGATGCGACCGTTTGCGCCAAGGCGGTGCGCTGCGCCAGGACGTCGCTGCGCGTGACCGCGCCCAATTCAAAGCGCCGCTCGACGATCTGCAGTCCCGAGCGCTGGAGCCGCTCGACATCGCGCAATGCCCGGATCTGATCGCGCAAGGCCGCCTC
>Ga0187769_10001107_pt1 | contig 15135 bp, 13 predicted proteins | sample 0116_SJ02_MP02_1_FD_133140 | JGI IMG/M metagenome (GOLD analysis project Ga0187769, IMG submission 133140) | Tropical peat soil microbial communities from peatlands in Department of Meta, Colombia - 0116_SJ02_MP02_10_MG | ecosystem: Environmental > Terrestrial > Soil > Wetlands > Peat | place... | reverse complement strand
ATTTACGAGGATGTCGAGCCGCCCGCGAAACGCGGCGGCGGATTCGACCGCGGCCTGAAGATCCGCGACGCTCGTGACGTCGGCGCGGAGAGCCACGGCGTTGCGCCCAAGCCCGGTGATTTCGCGCACGAGCGAATCCGAGTCCAGCTTCGAGCTGCGATACGTGATGGCGACGTCTGCGCCTTCGGAGGCAAGGCGCAACGCGATGCCGCGCCCGATCCGGCGCGCCCCGCCCGTCACCAAAGCGACCTTGCCTTCCAACGGAAGTGCCATGCGATTATTCCTTGCCTTTTCCACCCAAGGATCACCGGCAAAATCACGCCACTGTCAAAGTCTCCTCGACAAGTGTTCCAGCAATCGGCCGCGAGATGGCATCAGGCGGAAATTGTCCCAATGAAATCGAGACCCTGCGTTTCGCCCGCCCTGAGGGGCTGGAAGCTTCAGCTCCCACAAAACCGGTCAGACAAGGAACGGGCTTCCGCCCTTGAAGCACGCAGGATCGAATTCATTGGCTAGATGAAATTACTCGCCGCCTTGGGCGATGGCGTAGCCGGGCAAGTTTTGTCCAGAAGCCGTCCGCTCGACGTGAACGCGAATTGGCGGGCCCTGCTCGTCGTCGGTGGAACGCAGGACCGCTATCGTGGCGAGCGCCTCGGTATAAAGGCGCGTAACAAGAAATGTCTCCTCACTGCCAATCTTTCGCCACACTTGTCCGACTTGAACGCGACGCTCAACCATGGATGGCTTCCCCGACTTCATGGCAATCACCGCCCGGACTACGACGACAAATGAATGTAGAAGGAAGATCCGCGAGTGTCAATGAGCGGAAGGCAAGCACGCCTCAATGGGCGGCGAAAACACTGCCTTCGGGCGTCATTCCGAGCCCGGAAAACGCAACTTCAGTTACGGCTTCCGTTGCGCTGAAACCTGAACCAACGGGCTGTTCACCCGATTCATGCTAGAGGGCGTTGTCGCCTCGCTCGTCGTTGCGAATCCGAATGGCATCCGCGATCTTCGATAGAAAGATTTTTCCATCGCCGATCTTCCCCGTTCGCGACGCCGTCACGATCGCCTGTATGGCGTGGTCCACTCTGTCATCCGCCAGTACCATTTCAATCTTGATCTTCGGAATCAGATCCACCGCGTATTCCCGGCCGCGGTAAATCTCGGTGTGCCCCCTCTGCCGTCCATGCCCTCGGGCTTCGAGTATAGTCATCCCTTCGAAGCCCGCCTCCTGCAACGCATTCTTAACGGCATCCAATTTCGACGTCTGGACAATTGCCTCGAGTTTCGTCATCGAAGTTCATCTCCCAATCTGGATCTCGGCCGCAACGCAAGAGCTGGCCCGAGCGCATAGCTATGATGAAGTTTCCCAGTAATAGCCTTCTTCTCCGTGCTGCGAAAGATCCAAGCCCTGCGTTTCCTGTTCCTCGGAGACTCGCACTCCGATGAGAACATCCACGATCTTGAGAAGGATCAGCGTTCCCACGCCGGCCAGAACCCACGCCGTCGCCACGCCCACAGCCTGATTGAAGACCTGGTGGTAATTCCCTTCCAGAAGGCCCGATGCCGTGACCTTGCCACTTCCATCTCTAAATATCGGATTGATGGCACTCGACGCAAAGACTCCCGTCAGCAGTGCGCCAATGGTTCCTCCGGCCCCGTGCACTCCAAAGGCGTCCAGAGAATCGTCATAGCCGAACCGGGACTTCACCGCGGTGACCATCCAAAAGCAAAAAGCTCCCGCGATGAATCCAATGGCCAGCGCCGACATCGGGCTCACAAACCCCGAAGCGGGCGTGATGGCAACCAGACCAGCCACGCAGCCTGAAATTGCTCCCAGCGCGCTGGGCTTCCCCTTGGCCAGCCACTCCGACCCGCTCCAACCCACCACGGCCGCGGCGGCTCCGAAATGCGTGGCCACGAAAGCGCTCGTCGCCAAGCCGCCAGACGAGAGCGCGCTACCCGCATTGAATCCGAACCACCCAACCCACAACAGACACGCACCGATGAAACTGAGCACAACGCTGTGCGGTGGCATTGGTTCCCTCGGATATCCAAGGCGTTTCCCAAGATAGAGCGCGCAGACCAATGCGGAAACTCCTGACGTGACGTGCACGACCGTGCCGCCCGCAAAATCCAGAGTCGGAATGCGGCCGCCAAGCGCCGCATTGAGGACTCCGCCCTTTCCCCACACCATGTGAGCCATGGGGTCATAAACAAAGAGAGACCACAGGACAATGAATACAAGCATCGCGCTGAATTTCATACGCTCCGCGAATGCCCCACAGATCAGGGCAGGCGTGATGATCGCGAACATCAATTGGAACACCATATAGCTTTGAAGCGGGATCGTGGCGGAGTACGCCGCGTCCGGCTGCAAGCCCACGCCCCGCAGGAACATATTGTGAAATCCCCCGATGAAATGAGCCCCGATGAAACTTTGCCCCGACCCAAACGCCAAACTGTAACCGACAATCGCCCAGACAACGGTGATCACAGCCATCAAGGCAAAGCTCTGCATCATCGTGCCCAGGACATTCTTCTTGCGCACCATTCCACCATAGAAGAGCGCGAGGCCTGGCCCCGTCATCAATAGCACCAGCGCCGCGCTTGCCAACATCCAGGAGTTGTCCGCCGAGTTTCTCGCGTCTGAGGCCTCACGCTCGACAGCGGCAAGGCGATCCACTTTGATGTCCGGGGCCACAAATGTGGCCGAGACGGTCGGGGTAACGGCGGTGGGCGCCTGTGCAAGAACCGCCGGAGAGAAGCAACCACAAACCAACAAGAGAAGAACCACTAGCCGTGAAAACATTTGGCCTGACATGAGTTTGTAGATTTCTCCGTTCACAAAGTCTTAGCAACAGCCGACCGATGCAGGTGAATTGGCTTATAGAGAATTTATAAAGGAAATTGCGTCTTCACCTTTCAGGGCGGCCGTTAAAAGTACACCTGTGTCCGTCAAGATGCAACGCCGCCGCAGTCAGAATTAGTTCCAGCCTACGTACGGAGAACCCGAAGCCGAGTGCCCTGGCACGGGTGCTTTCACGCTAAGGATGTACGGGCAATTCTCGCCGCAAGAATCTCTGAGGCTGGCGCGCCCGGAGGGATTCGAACCCCCGACCCTCTGCTTCGAAGGCAGATACTCTATCCAGCTGAGTTACGGGCGCGCGTCTCATGCTGACTCTAAATCATTTCTTGCGGCTAGCGATACAGTTTTCCTAGCGGACCCGGGATCCCCTGCCTCTTCACTTCCGCCATTCTGGCCGGGCGGTAGAGACAGAGGTCGTACTGCCGGCCCCGAGGCCGGGTAGCCGGTCGGGAGCGGTGCCAAGGCTTGTCAAGAGGGCAGAACTTCAGTCCTGCCGAAAGGAACTGGGCCCTCATGGGTTTCAACCACTGAGGGCCTTCGCGTGGCCAAGCACCTGAGTTCCAAGACTTGGGAAACCATTGGCGGGCCTTTGACATCAGATAACAAGGGAACCTGTCCGCCTCGCTTGGGTGTACACTGCAGGTAGGCGAAGCATAGGATTCAGATTTACGGAGGAGAGATGATGAAGCGCATTCGCGAAATCATCCTCGGTGGTTTCGTTTCCGCAGTTTTGGCCTGGCCTGCACTCGCCGCGCAACAAACAACTCCGGCACCGCCGCAACAGCCCGCTGCGCAGAGTTCGAGCCAGCCGCAATCACAGACGCCACAACAGAATCAGCAGAGCCAGCCCGCTCAGGCGCCGCAGGCACCGTCACAAGCTTCGTCGCCGTCGCAGCCTGCCCCCACAGGCAGCCCAACGACGCCGAGCGCGGACGGGTCACAGACTTCGGGCGGAACCTCGAACTCCACCTCGCAGCCACAAGTGTCGCCATCGCAGGGTCCGCCGGCTCCTCCGCCGGACACGAGTTCCAACGGTCAGACAGCTTCTCAAGGACAACCAAGTCAGCCGCAGCAGCAGCCTAAGCCCAAGCCCGGCTCCTGGCAGGATGTCGATTCCATCGGGAACCGCAACGTCGGCAAGGGCCTGGACATGTATTCGCTCGAAACCGAAATCGCCATGGGGAAACAGGCCGCGCAGGAAGTCGAACGAACTTCCAAGCTCGTGGATGATCCGATCGTCGTGGAATACATCAATCGCGTAGGGCAAAACCTGGTTCGCAACTCGGACGCGAAAGTTCCCTTCACCATCAAAGTGATCGATTCGGATGTGATCAATGCGTTCGCGCTGCCGGGCGGGTTTTTCTACGTCAACAGCGGGCTGATTCTCGCCGCCGACAGCGAGGCGGAACTGGCCGGCGTGATGGGCCACGAAATCGCGCACGTCTGCGCGCGCCACGCCACGAAGAACGCCACCAAAATGGAGATCATGCAACTGGCGACGATCCCGTTGATTCTTCTCGGGCCGGGCGGCTGGGCGGGATACGGAATCTACGAAGGCTCGCAACTCGCGCTTCCGCTGTCCTATCTGAAGTTCTCGCGCGATGACGAACGCCAGGCCGATTACCTCGGGCTGCAGTATATGTACAAGGCCGGATACGATCCGAACGCGTTCGTCAGCTTCTTTGAGAAAATCGAAGCCGAGGATAAGCGCAACCCCGGCACGATTCCCAAAATCTTCGCGGACCACCCGCCGACGCCGGACCGCATGGAAGCGGCGCAACGCGAAATCGCCACCATACTTCCCCCGCGCGATCAGTACATCGTGACGACCTCGGAATTCGATATGGTCAAGGCCCGGCTGCGCCGGATCGAAAATCGCCAGAAGGTGCAAGAAAACAAGCCCGATAGGCCCACCCTCCGCACCCGCACCGAGAGGCAGGGAGAACCCCAAGGGCAAGCAGAGCCTGGCCAGTCGGGCGGCGATGGGTCCACTGCGTCTTCCACCTCCTCGGATGACCCGGATCGGCCTGTGCTGAAGAAGAGGACGCAAGCACCGGACAACAGCGGTACGAATGGCGGCAGCAACAGCGGCGGCACAAACAATGGTGGTACGAATAATGGGGGCTCCGGTAGCGGCGGCACGGACAACGGCGCGGGAGGCAGCACCGCTCCCAGCAGCACGCCGAGCGCCGCTCCCAGCACCCCGCCCAGCGGCAGTGGGACGCCCGCACCTACCGGTGGCGGCGGGACGCCTAACTAAACGCCGTTCGGATTTTGGGGGTTCAAGACTTCAAGATGCGCAGGTTTCGGTGCTGGGGCTAAGAGTTGGAGCTGTGCGAGGTTAGATGGACCACGCCCATGCGGCGCATTTCTTCGGAGTAATATCGGCGGTATAGTACTTCCCACTCTTCGGTGCCCTCTAGAATCTCTCGTTTCTGCGAACCGATCTTTTTCCGAACCTGCGCTTCGACCTGTTCTTCTTCCTTGAGCAAGGTCTGAAGCGTCTGGACGATGGACTGTCGAATCGTGTCGCGGTCTTCGACGAAAACTACATCTTGACTCGCGACGAGCAAGTCGGTGATCACGTGCGAAAGGCGATTCGTCTTCTCGCGGCTCAGCCTCATCGCAGGATCAACTTTCTCTGGCGCGCCAGCTCGCCCTTCACCTTTTTGAACATCTCCTGATACGATGCGCCGGTCCGGCGCATCTCTTCGGCGTGATCGGTGAGAATCTGGCGAACTTCTTCGTTCAGGCGCTCCTCGATTCCGATCTCGTCCTGCATGGTCTTCCGAACGCGTTCGGTAAGCGCCTCCGCCGACGGCGATTCGATCATCTTGGAAGCAAGCAGGCGCTTCACCACTTCCTGCGCCATAAAGGCGACGTAGTCCCGCGACAATAGCAAGCGTCCGGCCTCCCAACGAAACATCAGTCTAAAGGCGGGGTAAGAATAGTGTCAAGGAAGCATCCGAAGATGTCTTGCGGGCGACGGATTCCCCGCGGGGATTCCTCGAGCGATCGCGGAATTTGACGGTGCGCGGGAAGTCGCGTAATCTGTTTGACGCGATGCAGATGCAGAATGGGCGGTTAGCTCAGCGGTTAGAGCATCCGGTTTACACCCGGAAGGTCGTCCGTTCGAATCGGACACTGCCCACCATCCTTGGCGAATAGCGGGGCCGTAGTTCAGCCGGTTAGAACGCCTGCCTGTCACGCAGGAGGTCGCGGGTTCGAGCCCCGTCGGCCCCGCCAATGTTCGACGAGGCTCAGTGGATTAGTGTGCGATTCAAGAGTGTTCGTTCCCACGACCAACGTCCGAGGCGCTCCCCTGTCATGGCTTTCACCGGTGATATTCACTATGGCATCCGTAAAGTTCGCTTCAGCTTGAAGCTCGTCTGCCGACCCTGGCTGCTGGCCTTGATGCTGTGCGCCGCGCCGCTTCTGCTCCACGCGCAAGCACCAGCCGCAACGCCAACATCTCCACCCGTCCTGCCGGCGTGGGCGCAGCCGGGTTCCGCCACGCATGTCCAGGTGGCGCCACCGGCGGACTTTCACAGGCCCAGTAGGAATTTCGCTACGCCGATCGGCATATTTGAGGGCCAGTCTGACGTTGGAAGCGCGGTGGTACCGGGCAGCGCCAGTTACGACGCCGGCACGAAGCAGTACACCGTCAACTCCGCCGGCTACAACGTCTGGTACACGCGCGACGAATTCTGTTTTCTCTGGGAGAGAATGTCCGGCGACGTCTCACTCGCGGCGGACATCACGTTCCCGGACCCGAACGGCTACGGCGACCGCAAGGCGATACTCATCATTCGCCAGGACCTCGATGATGATTCCAAGGAGGTCCTTGTTGCCCTCCACGGTCTTGGCATGATCCAACTCGCGCAGCGCCCCGAGAAGGACGCGCGCATCAAGGACACGGAGTATCGCATCGGTGGCCGCGGGCGTCCCGGCGGCGACAGCCCTGACAGTCTCGTCGGCGTCATGGCCAAGCGCATCGGCATAGAGAAGCGCGGCGACTCTTTTGTGCTCTATGTCAGCTTGGAAGGGGAACCGATGCACCAGTTTGGCCCACCCATCACCCTGCACATCGACGGGCCCTTCTACGTCGGCATCGGCTTCTGCTCGCACCTGCCGGACAAGTCCGACACTGCGGTGTTCTCGAACATCATTCTGGAGAACTCCGGAGGCAAGGTTCGCTAATGCCGCGCGGAGCGGGATTCCCTGCACTTTGCCAGAGTGAAAGACTCCAGGCGCGCACCCAAGAAGGTGTCGGGCGGGAGGGCCGGTCGCCGGGACCTGAAAAGGCTGCCACCTGAGACAACTCCATGCTCGAGCAAACCTTCGATTGCGCGCGAGGATTCCGTTGACAGACCGCGGAGAACAGGCTATATACGCTCAAACATTCATTTCGCCCGGCGGGGCGGTAAAAGGTATCCGTTGTCTGCGCCGCGCAGCTCGATTTGAGTGCGAGGAACCCCGTAGAGGCGAGCTGTTGTTTTGTTTCCGGCGGCCGCAAAGAGCCGCTGGACCCAGGAAGGCTCGGTTGAAGTCAGAGAGCTGTTCCTACGTAATCGGACGAGAAGCTGCGGGGCCTTGCGTAAGGCCTGCGCGTATCGTCGGATTCCTCCCTTTACGCTCCTTCAGCTTTCTGGGGGAGCCAGGTTTTTTCGCAACGAGTTTCTTTCGCTCAGAGATTACTTCGCGCCGCACGCTCAGCGCGTGCGAAAATGCATGGATGGAAAGGAGCCTTGGAAATGGCAACCTCACATAACCCGCGGAAGAGCGGGAGTTTTCGCAGCGCGGTGGCGCTGCGTTTGGCTGCGCTGGGAATCGGCTTCGGACTCGCGCTGGCCGCGATGGTATTGCTGCTGGCGCCGAGAGTGGCGGCGCAGCAGGGCGCAGTGCTTTCGGGGAAGGATATCGCGGAGATGTACAAGCCCGGCGTGGTGCAGGTGGAGACCGACTGGACCGCGAACGCCACGGTTCCCCAATGGTCGTTGCCGCAGGCAAGCGTACAGGCCCTGGAGGCTGTCGCCACGCGGGAAATCAAGGCTGGAACGATCTCGGGCTCGCAGACAGATATATTGAACGCCATGATCCAGGAACTGGCGAGAAACCCGCTGCAGTACTTGATTCCAACCGATCAACCGGATCCAGCGGTGAAGAACCCCCTGGGCGTGAGAGCGACGGGCTCCGGGTTCATCATCACTCCCGACGGCTATATCGTGACCAACGAGCACGTCGTGGCGCAGACGGACGAAGTGAACGAACTCTTTGTCAACACTTTGATGCAGCAACTTACCGATAGCGACGTGGCAAACCTGCAAAAGGCGCTGAACGACATCGTACTCACGGAGGACGAAAAGAAGCTCTACACGCAGGCGATGGCTGCGTACTATTCGAAGTACGCCCAGCTCTCCGTTCAACCTCGCGCCGTGAGCGTGCAGATCGGCATCGCAATTCCCGGCCTGCCAACGCTTCCGAAGGGCATCGTTTGCGACGTGCGGAAAGAGGGCGAAGTCACCCCCGGCAAGGATGTTGCGGTGCTGAAGATCGAGCAGACCAACCTGCCGACGGTTCCGGTCGGAGACGATACAAAAATGGAAGTGGGCGATAAAGTGTTCGTGATTGGCTTCCCGGCGGCCGCCGATCAAGCGGGCACAGCGAACCCCGTCGGCGTGGAGCCAACGTTCACATCCGGCGACATCAGCGCACGGAAGACGATGGCAGGGGGATGGCAAGCCCTTCAGACTGACGCCGATATTACGAACGGAAATAGCGGCGGTCCGGCGTTCAACGAGCAGGGACAAGTGATCGGCATCGCGACATTCGGCGTGCCCACGGCGACGGCCGCGGGCATCAATTTCCTCGTGCCGATGAGCATCGCCGATCAATTCTTGAACGAATTGAATATTAAGCCTCAAGAAAGCCAGCTCTCGAGGCAGTACATCCAAGCCTTGGGTGACTATCACGCCGGCAAGTGCAGCACGGCCCTGAAGGAATTCGAGAACATCAAGGAACTCAACCCCGGATTCCCCTTCGTACAAAATTACATTACTCAGTCCAGCCCCGGCGGCGGCTGCGTGCCTACGTCGACTTTCCCGCTGACCTATGTGATCGTGGGAGGAGTCGCATTGCTGGTCGTGATTATCGTCGCCGCGTTCGCGTTGATGAAGAAGAAGCCGGCGCCGGCCATGGCAGGAGCGGGCGCTGGAGCAACGGCCATGCAAATGCCGACGGGCGCCGGGGCGCCGCCACAGATGCAAGCCGGGTACCCGCCTGCCGGCATGCCGGGGGGCGCGCCCGTGATGGGAGCATTGCCGCCGCGCAGCTACGGAAGCCTCCAGTGCACATCGGGCTCCGCAGCGGGCCGCCGGTTTGAAGTCACGAAGGCGGGCTTGCTGATTGGGCGCGACTCGGCCAAGTGTCAGATCGTTCTGACGGATGATGCCGTATCGAAGGAACACGCCTGGGTCGTTCCCCTGGATGAAGGTGTGATGCTGATCGATCGCGGCTCCACCAACGGCGTTTTCGTGAACTCGGTGGACTCGCCGAAGGTGAGCAAGGTCCAACTGCATCACGGTGACAAGATTTACATCGGCAAAGGCACGGCCGCGTTCACATATCTGAGCAGCTAATCGCTCAAAGCGAAAAAGGATGGGAGGACAGCATGGCAAAGTTTTGCGCAAACGGACACCAGATGGAAGATTCGTGGGAGATTTGTCCGTACTGCCAGAAGACCGGATTTGACGCACCACCGCCGGGCAAGACGCGGATCGAATCCGATCCCGTGCCTGCCGCACGCGGCGGGGCGCCGGCGGCCGGCGGCGGTGCGCGGAGGACGGTCGTCATCGGCGAAAAACCGTCGGGCGCGGTCATTGGCTGGTTCGTGGCGTTGAACGGCAACCAAATGGGCGAGGACTTTCGCGTCCGCGAGGGACACAACGTGCTGGGGTCGTCACCGGAATGCGAAATCGTGCTCGATGACGCCACCGTCTCGGCCAAGCACGCGAGCCTGCGTCACAAAGACGGCAAGTTCCTGCTCACGGATTTGGATTCCACGAACGGAACATTCGTCAACGATAAAACCGATTCCATCGCGCGGGAAGAGATCAAGGACAACGACACGATTCGCCTGGGCAAACTCGCCCTGAAGTTCAAGTGCCTGTAGGCGACGGCCACGGAGACTCATGGAAATCCGGCCGGGAGTCGATCTCGCGAACCTGACCGACGTGGGCTGCGAGCGAGAGAACAACGAAGACTATTACTGCTACGCTGAACCCGAGGATGACGAGATTTACGCAAAACGGGGACGGCTGGCGGTAATCGCCGACGGAATGGGCGGGTACGAAGGCGGCCAGTTCGCCAGCCGAATTGCCGTCGAGAGTGTGCGCGCCGCGTACCTGAAGGATCCGGAGCAGGATCCGGTCGAGGCCCTGCTCGAAGGGTTTCGGCTGGCCCATCTGGAGATCCTGGGCAAGGCGAAAGAGGATCCCGGGCTCGAAGGAATGGGAACCACGTGCACGGCGGCGGCGATTCTCGGAAGCAATCTGATCTACGCCCACATCGGGGATTCCCGCCTCTATCTCATCCGTGGCTCTGAAATCACCCAGATCTCGCACGATCATTCCTACGTCAACAAGCTGCTCGAAGCGGGCATGATTACGCCTGAGGAAGCGAAAGTCCATCCGCAGCGAAATGTCCTCATGATGGCGTTGGGCGCGCGGGGCCAGGTGCGTGCGGATTGCCCCAGCGACCCGCTGCCGCTCCGACCCGGCGACACTCTCCTGCTCTGCACCGACGGGCTTTCCGGACTGGTCGCCAACGAGGAAATGCAGAAGGCCGTCACGGGCATGCCCCTCACCCAGGCGTGCAAGGAAATGATTGAGTTGGCAAAATCGCGTGGAGGATACGACAATATAACCGTGCAGCTGCTGCGCCTGGCAGCCAACGATTTGAAGAAGACTTCAGCGGAGTAATAGGCACCAAGGACCCGGACGATGATCGGAACGCAAGTAGCCAATTACAAGATCCTGGAGCAAGTGGGCGAAGGCGGCATGGGCGTCGTCTACAAAGGTGTGGACGTCACGCTGGACCGTTTGGTCGCCATCAAAGTGCTGTCTGCCGAACTTGTCGGCAATCCTCAATTAGTCGAGCGATTCCGAGCTGAAGCAAAGGCCCAAGCCACTCTCAATCACACGAATATAGCCACGCTGTACAGCTTCCTGCAGGTCGAGGGGAAATGCATCATCGTCATGGAATACCTCGAAGGAGAATCCTTCGATCAGATGATTCGCCGCAGAGGTGTGATTCCGTCGGAGGAGGCTGTCCCGTACTTTAGACAAGCGCTGCTCGGGATCGGATTCGCGCACCGCGCGGGAATCATCCACCGCGACATTAAGCCCGGCAACATCATGGTGACGCGGTCCGGGATCGTGAAAGTGATGGACTTCGGCATTGCCAAAGTTCTCGGCGGCCAGCGGCTGACGCGGACAGGCACGCGCATGGGAACCGTGGCCTACATGTCGCCGGAACAGATTCGGAACATGCCGGTAGATATTCGCTCCGATATCTACAGCCTCGGAGCCACTCTCTACGAATTGTTGACGGCCCACCTGCCATTCGAGAGCGACAGCGATTTCCAGGTGATGTCCGATCACGTAAACGCCATGCCCCCCCTGCCCACGCAGCACTACCCCTACATTCCACCGGGGTACGAGCAATGCGTGATGAAGGCGCTGGCGAAGAATCCGGCAGAACGCTTTCAAACCGTTGAAGAGTTTGGCGCCGGGCTCGAGCACCCGGAAGGCTTGCCTGGTTACGTGCCGGGAAGCCCCATTTATGCGCCTGGAGGCCAGCCGGTTACATGGGGACCAGTAGGGCCGGGTCAGGGAGGCCCGCCGCGTTCGACACCTCCACGCACTCCGCTGCCGGGTTGGGCCCAACCCGGCACGCCACCGCCGGGAGGCCCGTGGACGCCCCCGGGCGCGCGTATCGGCACGCCACCACCGGGACAACAATCTATGTCCGGCGCGACGTGGGTAGAGGGATCGCCGGGCGCAATTCCAGGCATGCCTGGCGGAAGCATGGGCGGTGCGACCCAAATGTCGATGCCGCCCATCGGCCCGGTCGGGGCGAAGCCCTCGTTTTGGACGCAGAAGAATATCTTGATTGTCGCGGGCGGAGCGGCGCTGCTCTTGGTGCTGCTCGTCGCCATGGCAGTCGCGATCACACATCACAATCAGACAACGGCGGGCGGCGGCGGTGGTGGTGGCGGTGGTGCAGGCGTGACGCGCTACTCCACGGCGGGTGGCGGCAATGCTCCCTATTACGCCCCGGCAGGAGGATCTACCTCCGGCGGGAACGCGGGCGGGGGACCCGCAGGTGGCGGAGCGCCGACCGGTGGTGGCGGACAAGGAATTGGCAGAGCGTTGGCACCTCCCCCCGCCCCGGCGGGTGGCAACACTCGAGCCCCAGCGGGGCCGGGGCGCACGGCACCTCCTCCGGCAGCGCCTCCTCCGCGCAAGACGGGCGGCGGGGCCCAGCCTGCTGCGCCTGCGCCTCCTCCTCCCGCACCGTCGGGCGGGGGCACCCAGCCAGCAGCGCAGCCAGCACAGCCTGCAGCGAGCCCGGCCGTTACGGCCGCGCAAACCGCGCGGACTGAGATGGCGCAGAACCGCATCCTCGAGCCGCACAATGATTGCGCGCTTTACTGGGCGATCGTGGCGCGACAAGGAGGCAACTCGGACGGCGCGGCCATCGAGAACCAAATCACAAATTATGAGATGGCGCAGATTAGAACGCTCTACGGACAACACAATCTAGAAGCCGCCGCAAGCATCGTGAACGACATGCTCTTGTTCTATCCGGGCAATCAGCAACTGTTGCAGGATAAGGCGACAATCGAACAGGCGAGCGGAAGTGCGCCAGGGGGCGGAGCCGCGCGGCGGTTCCTTGTGAATCACCGGCACGTCAATTGGGCGCGAGGTGCACAACAGGCCTATTGCCAGGGGACTCTCACGATCGGAGCCGATGGCTCAGTAAGCTACTACTGCACGAAGACTTTTGATCCGACGGGACGCTGCGACCGCGTCACGTTCCCCAAGGGTTCGATCAAGGTCGCGAAAATGAACGGCACGGAACTGCATCTGGAAGTGAATGGTCAAGGTAACTGGGACTTTTTTGGAGCGAGCAACGATATCGCGGCGGCGTACCAGATTATAGCGCCGCTTGCACTCAAACACTGATTTGAAGCGACAGCCCGCAGCCGTCGTACTGTTCCTGACGATGGCGGCGAGTTGTCTCGCCACGCTGGTAGCACGCCCACAGTCTCAATCCACATCCGCATCGCCAACCCCGTCTGCAATTCATAGGTCGAGAACTGAATTCCTGGTGCGCATTGACGCGATCGCGCCGCCCGCGAGCGCTGAAGCCATTCCGCGTGATACTTCCGCGCGGCTGATTCCCTGCTCCGGCTGCGCCTCCCGCCGAGCGAACGGCCCCGTGGAACTGCACGCGGCAGACGCGCATGTCGTCGTGGGGAGCGCACCGCCAGTAAGTTCGGTGACGCTGATAGGAGCGTGGCGGATTGCGCCGGACTTGGGCCGCTCCGTGGAATCGAATGAGCGCATGGTCGCGACGGCCGCAGGCGGCCGCCTGCAACTTACTCTCACCATGCCCGAAGAGGAATACGTCGCGCGCGTGCTCGCGGCGGAGGCAAGCAATTTCAAGTCGGATGAGGCGCTGAAAGCCATGGGCGTCGCGGTGCGCACGTATGCGTTGCGATTTCGCGGCCGCCATCACGCACAGGGATTCGATTTTTGCGATGCCACGCACTGCCAAGCGCTGCGCCTTGGCGGCCTGGGCACGCGCTTCCTGAAAGCGGCTCAGTCCACGGAAGGGCAATTGCTCTGGTACGCCGGGGCGCCCGCCGCGACGTACTACTACCTCGATTGCGGCGGCACGACTGAGGCCGGCGGACAGGACTGGCCGGATCACGACACTCCGTATTTGGTGCAGCATGCGGATCCCTATTGCGTGCTGCACGGGCGCACACCGTGGATCACGTCGCTGACGCACGAGGAAATCGCGCAAGCGCTCGTCGCGCAAGGCATTCACGCGCCCAAGGACTGGAAGACGGTGACCGTCTACTCGCACAGGCAATCCGGCCGCGTGAAATTGCTGAAAATCGCGGGTGAGACGCCGCTCTTGATTTCGGCCTCGAAGTTCCGCTTGGCGGTGAACCGCGCCTTTGGGGATCGGCTTCGCAGTGATCTTTACGAAATCTCGCCGCAAGACGGCGCATTCGTGTTTCAAGGTTACGGCTCAGGGCACGGGATTGGTCTTTGCCAAAGAGGGGCTGACGTGATGGGAATGTCCGGCAAGAGCTATGGCGAGATTCTGGCGTTCTATTATCCCGGCACCACGCTGGGGACAGGCCCGCCGCCCACGATATCAACCCAGCAAATCAGCGAGGCAATTCCGCAGAGGTGACGCTGCCGTGAGACGCAAAGAGAAAAAAGAAGTACGGAACCACGGCCGAGGCTCCAGGGGAATCTCAAGACGCGAATTCGCGCGCCGCGCCGCCGTGGCCGCTGCCGGGATTTCGGCCGCGCCCCTGGGAGTGTTCACCGGCGCCGTCGGTTCACCCGCTCCGGCGCAACAGCCTCCCGCCGAAAAACTCTCCGCAGCTGGACAAGCGGAGGCGGCGGCCAAGACTCAGTACCTGCTTGCAACGTACGGCGCTCGGCTGACCGACGCGCAGCAGAAGGATCTCCGACGGCTCATCAAGGAAGGAGTCGCGCCGCTCGAGGAACTGCGGAAGTACGCGCTGAGCAACGGAATTCAACCCGCCACCGTGCTGCGACTCTACCCGGAGCCGCAGCCGAAATCAAAAATGCCGGCCAAGCCCGGCGCTAGAGGCGGGCGATAGTCACGCGCGAGGCAGACGTTCTTTTTCTCTCTGTGACGGAGCTGGCGGCGAAGATGAAGTCGCGCTCCCTTTCTCCTGTCGAGGTTGCGGAATTTTATCTGAAGCGCGGCGAGTCGCTGGGGCCGCGGTACAACGCTTACGCGACCCTGACGGCTGGCCGGGCGCGTTCGGCGGCACGAAAAGCGGAATCCGAAATCGCCCAGGGCCACTATCGCGGGCCACTGCACGGGATTCCGTACGCGGCCAAGGATCTGCTGGCCGTGCGCGGCTATCCGACGACGTGGGGCGCCGCACCGTTTGCGAATCAGCAGTTCGACTACGACGCCGCCGT
>Ga0187769_10001106_pt1 | contig 15137 bp, 9 predicted proteins | sample 0116_SJ02_MP02_1_FD_133140 | JGI IMG/M metagenome (GOLD analysis project Ga0187769, IMG submission 133140) | Tropical peat soil microbial communities from peatlands in Department of Meta, Colombia - 0116_SJ02_MP02_10_MG | ecosystem: Environmental > Terrestrial > Soil > Wetlands > Peat | place... | reverse complement strand
GCGCGGCGGTGGAAGCACGCCGATGAACGATCACTTCGCCTCGGTGTGCGGAATGGAAGTCGTACTCGCCAATGGCGAGGTGGTGCGCACAGGCATGGGTGCGCTGCCGGGCTCGCGAACCTGGCAGCAATACAAATATGGGTTCGGTCCGTACATCGACGGCGTCTTTTCGCAATCCAATTTCGGCATCGTGACAAAAATGGGCATCTGGCTGATGCCCGAGCCGGAAGCTTACCGCGAGGGAACGGCCATGGTGCCGAAGCACGACGATCTGATTCCCTTCGTCGAGACGCTTTCCTTCCTGATGGACGCAGACATCGTTCGCGGAACGATGCAACTCGAAAGTCCGCTGCTCAATTACAGGGCATCGCAGGGCGGCAGCGTACTGGACATGCCTGGCAGTCCGTCGATCGCGGAGATGGAGAAGATCGGCGCGGAGAAAAACCTTCCCCACTGGAGCATGGTGATGCGTTTCTGGGGCCCCCAGAAGCTGATCGATGCGCAGTGGGAATACGCAAAAGAAAAATTCTCGGCGATCTCCGGTGCATCGTTTAAGGATGGCCGTGCCTATCAATTCCCCGTTGAGCTGAAAGAAACGGATGACATACTGAGTACTTATTTGGGTATTCCGAGCCTCTCCGTGTTCGCGCTGCCTTCCGGCAGCCAGGGCCATCTAGGTTTTTCGCCAATCGTTCCGAGGACGGGCGAGGCTGTGTTCGAGGTGCTGAAGGCGTTTGGCCAAGCTTATGCCGATCTCGGAGTGCCGCCAAAGAATCAGTATTTCGCTCTGCCGTGGACATTCTTCCCGCACTCGTTCGTGCTGTTGGTCGGGGTGCTGACCTGGCACGACATTGAGAAGAACCGGGAGAGCCGCAAGGTGTTCCGGCGCCTGGTGGAAGTGGCTGCCGAACACGGCTGGGGCGAATATCGAACGCACGTCGCGTTCATGGATCAAATCGCGGAGATCTATTCCTTCAACAACCACGCGCTTCAACGATTCCGCGAAACGATCAAGGATGCGGTTGATCCGAACGGCATACTTTCTCCGGGCAAGAGCGGTCTGTGGCCCAAGCATCTGCGAAAAGCACGAGCCTGAGAATCCCGAAATCTAGACTCCATGACCGGACCGATCAGTGCGCCGCAGGAATCGGGCTACGCTATGGGCTTTTGCGCGGTGACCATGTTCTGAAACATTTTTCTTCTGGCATGCCACTCAAAAAATGCCCATCTTCCTTACCAATTGGCGCAACACACTGAAATCTAGCTCCAGTTGGAAAGCGAGGAGTATCATCCGCCAATGCGAGACGTACGATGGATCACGCTCGTCCTTCTTTTGATTCTGCTCGCGAGCGGCGCGCGTAGCAAATCCGATGACTGGACGCCCCTGGTTGCTGCGCCGCTTACCCCCAACAGCCAGGCATTCCCCGGAACAGACGGAAAATGGCACATTGTCTACGAGTTGGTGCTTACGAATGCCAACGTCACTCCAGCTACGGTAAAGAGAATCGAAGTGGTCGACGCCAGCAGTCCGTCTAGGGTTTTGACGTCATACGAAGGCAGCGAAGTGCTAACGCATTTGCGGACGACGGCCAACATTCCTGCGACAAATGCAACGATTGAATTCAACGGCACCCGTCTGTTCCTGATTGATATCGCTCTGGAAGCCAGCGCCATGCGCCCGAAGCGTTTGCTGCATCACTTCGAGGTGCTTGGGGGAGCTGCGCCGTCGCACACGGCGGGGACGCCCGTTCCCCTCAGCTACACGATGGCTCCATTCGATGTGCTCGCTGGACTTCCGGAACTGGGCCCGCCGCTGGTGGGCAAGGGCTGGGTGGCCCTGAATGGATGCTGCGAGGTGGGCGGCGTTCACCGCTCTACGGGCTTGCCGGTCAATGGCAAAATCTGTTTCGCGCAACGCTTTGCAATCGACTGGATGCGCATGGACGACGGGGGGCACTTAGTGAATGGCGATCCGTCGGACGTGCACAGCTACCCGGATTACGGCGCGAATGTGCTGGCGGTGGCCGACGGCAAGGTGGTGGAGACGCTCAACACACTGGATGACCAGAAGCCGGGCCACCTGCCGGATCCGAAGACGATCACCCTAGAGAACGTGGACGGAAATCACGTCGTGCTCGATCTGGGCGGTGGCTTGTTCGCCTTCTACGCGCATATGCAAAAGGGATCGGTAACCGTGGCTAGGGGAGATGAGGTGAAGCGGGGCCAAGTTCTGGGGAAGCTCGGGAACACTGGAAACAGTTCGGCGCCGCACCTGCATTTTCATCTGATGGACGGCCCATCGGTTCTGGGGTCGAACGGCTTGCCTTATGTCATCGATTCGTTCGTCTATGCCGGCCAAGTGCCAGCTGCCGAGTTCGCGCAAGCAAGCAACGTGGAAGGAGATTGGAGCAAAGGGCTGTTGACGACGCCGAGCCCGCGGCGCCGCCAGTTCCCTCTCGACTTGACGGTCATAACTTTTCCCGCCGTGAAGTAACTGCATCCTGGATCAAATCACCTGTAAATGTTGACAGATGCTTATTTCAAGATTCTCGTTAATGATAGAAACTTAGGTCAACGAAGATGCAAGAACCTACTTTTGATATCTGGTCCGGCACACCCGACAAGAGTGGCAAGTGGTTGGAGACAGTGGCGGGGCTGGGGAACGCCCAGCGACGCATGAAACAACTAGCCGCGCAAACCCCGGGGAAATATTTCATCTTCAACGTGTGGAATAGCTGCGTGCTCGATCAGATCGAAACGCACGAAGAATCCATTCTAGCGCTCGAAGCAAAAGTCGGCGGCACCGGCGGACGCTGATGGCTGAGCCAAAAGTCGCTGGCAGCAAAGGAGGGCGGGATTGATGATTTCGAAATGCGCAAATCCTAGCTGCTCCGCAGCGTTTGATCATCGACAAGGGAGATTGCATCGTTTTCCCAAGTGCCGTACGGAACATGGCCCCCCGGCAAACACTCATTCCGTGCAGCATTTTTGGCTCTGTGCAACATGCTGCAAAACGTACTCACTCAGGTACGACGAAGATTTGGGAGTTACTCTCGGCCGACAAGTTGAACGAGGCTCCGCTCCCGAGATGCGTCAGTTGATCGCGGCAGCATGACTGTTGCAGAAACAGGACTAACCCCTCGAAGGAAGAGCACGATTGCCTGGTAGATCGCGAATTTCCGTAATTGCTGGATCGAATCGCCACCTCCTGGACAGGCAGCTACGATGAAACGTTCATCCCCATCACGGTCAAGAGTTAAGGCGCTCTCCGCCGCGAGCCGGTCGAAGAAACCACCTCAAAAGGCTTCCAAGAAGGATCGAGAATTCGAGATCCTATTGAGAAGGGCGTTTCTTAGCCTCGACACGAAAAGCACCACGACTTTGAACGCAAAAACTCGTGGCCAGAGGAAGCAAAGGAAGGCCAATAAATAGAGGCGGGCCAGAAGGTAAGCGCGCTGAGTCTTGGACATTGGCACGCTGCCACGCCGGGGTGAATCCGTCAGCTAGCGTAGATGTGCATTCGCAGTCCGAGGCCTGGGGGCGGCACGCTTCTTACTATGCTCTCTCCGTAGTTCCGCCGTGGGGGGTGCGCTCCATTTGCTTTTTTGTGTTTGTTGGATTTTCCAGGGCCGAATCACCTGTGGGTGGTGGGACTTGTCCATGACAACCTCCCTTAGACTTTCAGTGTACTCCCGACGCTTCGATCTGCCCACGTTGCCCTGGGCTCTAGTGGACAGGCAGGTCTTTGCCTCATGCTTGGGGCGCTGACAATCCGGGAGCCTTACGCAGCAGCGTCATCGATAGAAAGGCTCCGATCGACGAACCGGCGGCGGCAAATAGGACGTACTGCCATTTCTTAGTGTAGCTAATGACCGACAATGGATACCAAACGCTGCTCCAAGTAGCCGCCGGCACACGCCGCTGTGACGAGACCGCTGCATTGAACATGACATACACTGCATCGGTTGCGGCTGTCGAGACAGCACTCCAAGCGACAACCAAGGATCAATCCGCCACATTCCTCTCACCTCGATTCAGCAAAGCGTTTGCTACCGCGAGTGACGCCGAACCTCACACACCGCCCATGATTCGGCAGGCCGCTGACAAAGAGAGAGCTCAAAATAAGTAAGGTCGGCGACACAAGCATGGTCCTAGAAGGAATACACATATCGGTAGGAGCGCGGATGTGAAGGGGAAGCTAGCGTAGCGAGGGACGTCATTCACGCCTAGAGTATAGAGGAACGGAAAAATCTTCGTCGCTTCACTGCGGCTCAAGCATCCCCAAAATCTCTTTGACTCTGTATCGGCTCGCCCTGTCCCTAGGGCTGCCGCCGTCTCGTATCAGCCATTTTGTGAAATCTTTCATACTCACGGTGTGTTCGATTAACACGTTGGTGACAGAGACTCTTATCGGCTGAAGTCCTTCGGGTATTCCGCCAACCCATTCCTCTCCGCGCAGCGCTTTGAGGGCCAATGCGATGGCTTCGTAAAGCGTCTCGGCGGCCACGTGGACCGTGTGCTCCACGTCATCCAAATCTTTGATTGTGACGCGACACGGCCGAGTCGACATACAGGCACCTTATCATATTCGCTTTTTGTTCGCCATGCGTCTACCGCCTGGTGACTTTCAGCAAAGAGAAGGTCGAAAAGGAGCGCGGCTCGGGCCGATCATCCGAGCCGCTGCCATCCAGATCTTGCTGTGGTAGATTTCGTCAATGACTGATAACGGGGTCGACGAACGTGCGGTAGACCCGATCGACCGGGGCTAATAAATTGCAACCTCAGCTGAGTGGCGAATACTCCCTTGCTACTGGCGAAGCCGCCGTTCGCCGCCTTCATGCGTTACACCGGATCTATTCGCCCGTCGGCCGCCGAGTTCTCCTGCAAGCGGGCCTGAAGCCCGGTATGAACGCCGCGGATTTTGGTTGTGGCGTGGGAGCTACGACCCGCATGCTGGCGGAGCTGGTAGGGTCTTCAGGGCATGTCACTGGCGTCGATGTTAGCGCTGTCCAGCTGGAGCAAGGTCGCGATCTTTGCAGGACCGCTAAAATTGCGAATGTGACCTTCGTGGAGGCAAGCGCAACGGCGACTGGTTTGCCTCGCAATTCATTTGATCTGGTCTATTGCCGCTTCCTTTTGCTGCATCTCATTGATCCAGCAGCTTGCCTCCGCGAGATGCGGGAAGTTCTCAAGCCTGGGGGCATAGTGGTCGTGGAAGACGGAGACTTGACTTCGGCAGGCAGTACTCCTGTCAGTTCACTCCGAGCATTCGCAGACTTGTTTGGCCGTTTGGGTCCGACGAGGGGTTTGAATTACGCGTTAGCAAGTGACCTGTATCATCTAGTGAGAGCAGCGGGTTTTTCCGAACCCGATATTGAGATTCACCAGCCTGCCATTGCTCGAGGAGAAGACCGGTTTCTGCTGAAATGGTCAGTTGAAGAAGCGGGATCGGCCTGTATCGCCGCCGGACTGGTCACCCCCGAGGAGCTGAGGAACATCGTTTCAGATATGGACCGCGACACGCGGAATTTCGATATCCTGGCCCTTATGCCTCGAATGAGTCTGGTCTGGGCACGGAAGCCTTATTGAATGTTTTTCCATTGCTTCACTCAAACGACCGTATTGAACGTGGACGCATGCGGTGCGTGTCTTGGTAGTTTCCGCCACGCGTGATGCCGATTCCGAGTCGCAGGAGTTCTGCTTATGATTCGAAAGCAATTCATTACAGCGTTGCCAGCAGCAGTGCTTTTGGTGGCTCCCGCGATAGCGCTTTCGCAGGGTCCACAGAAACAGACGCTCATCATCAACGGGCAAACCACGCAGGTGCCAGTGATTCAGTTGAACGGCCATCCCTATGTTGGTTTGGAAGGTCTGGCGGACGCCGTGCATGGCTCGCTTAGCTATGCGGGAAACATGATTGCTCTCAGCGTATCGGTCGGCTCCGCCAACCCCCCTTCGTCTGCGACGACGTCTATGGGGCCCACCCCCGCGTCCTCGTCGGTTGCGTCGCCAAATCCGGGATTCTCGCGGGAGTTCTTGAACGCTGGAATCGAACAAATGTCGACTCTTCGGGAATGGCACACAGCGCTCGCGACGGCGATTCAAAATGGGATTCCTCTATCGGCCGGTTTGCTTGCGCCGTATCGCGCGCAAGCGACCACCAATCTGCGCCTCGCCTTGGTCGCTGCCACCACGCCTTCCGATCGCAGTGCTTATCAACTATTGAGCAACGAGTTTGAGGATATGGCGAAACTGAGCGACAAATATCTCAAGCTGCGGGCCAATATGTCGTACATTGCGCCAGACGCACTCGAAAACGATGCCCTCAACCAGCGCATCATAGCCTGCGGCCACTCGCTCGGATCCATGGCGGCAAGCGGGCAATTTTTCGATGATGGCTCGTGCAATTAAGAGGCTGGGTCAACAACTTCACTGCATGCGGAAGCGGGTGGCGGATGGTGGTCGGCGTAGATCAGGAGAGGATTCCGATCGACTCGACGGGACTGGTCACGGTCCGTTGGCCATTCGCGTTGATTTCCATCCGGAAGCCTGCGTAAATCCCCCGCATCTTGCAGAATGAACCTCCGAGGGTCGCTCCTGCCAGCTGGGCCGGAGTCAGTTCCAGAAAGAAGGGGCCGCCCCTTACTAAGATCTCGCCGCTCGGGCCGTCGATAATCGTAATCTCGTAGAGGCTGTTGCGGGTTCGGACTTCTAGCTTCTCCATATCCTCCATGCAGTCCACCTGCACGCCGTTCGTCCACGCGTGTTGGGACCAATTGTCGAGGATCGCTCCGCTGGGGACAGAATCTTGGTTCGTCATTAATTCTCCGCTTTTTAGATGCTCGGAGAGCCTTTTCGGGTGCTGAATGTTTTGTCGTCCTGAAGTCCTCATGGGTCTCATGGAGCGCACCTATCGCCGATCGCTCCTAATATGAAAACTCACGCCGGTTGGCTAGCTCTAGTTCGCGTCAGACAACGCGTTTGGCTGGCGCGTTATTCCGCTTTCTTCGCGCCTGCAAAAGCGGTAATTTCCCAGTGCGCTGTTTTGTATCCTCGATTTTTGGGGGGCCAGGAAACATATCCGAGTTACGGCAGAGCGGTCCTGCCAAATTTCGGGATTCGGCTAAGGAGAGTCTTAATGAATCGGAACCGAGTGATTAACTGCAACACGCGCCCCGCCCCAAACACAATCATCTCTCTCTTTAAACCCTTGATGATGCTTAGCGTGCTTGTGCTTCTATCCGGCATCGCAACGTTTCCTCAGAACACTGAACTTCAGGAAAAACTGGCGGCTGTGAAGCAGGCCGCCGCCGAAAACAAGCAGCGGCTTCAACAATACCAATGGATCGAAACGACACAGCTGACCCTGAAGGGAGACCAGAAACCTCCCACGCAGAATTTGTGCCAGTACGGCCCCGACGGCCAGGTGCAAAAGACCCCCATCGGTCCTCCTCCGCAACAACCCAGTGGCGGCAGGATGAAGCAAAGAATCGTAGAAAAGAAAAAAGAGGAGATGCAGGACTACATGCAGGATGTGAAGAGTGTCCTCGCCATGTATGTTCCGCCTGACCCCCAGCGCATGCAACAAGCCTACCAGGCTGGTAACGCAGCCGTGAGCCCTGTCCCTGGCGCCGTGAATCTGGTTTTCACCAACTACGCCCAGCCCGGCGATAAAATGACACTCACATTCGACACCACCGCCAAAAAGATCAGCGCGCTGAGCGTCAATACCTATATGGGCGAAGCGAAGGATGCAGTCACCTTGCAGGTTCAGATGGGCAGCCTTCCCGATGGCACCAACTATGCGCAGCAGACCGTTTTGAATGCTGCGGCGAAGGAGCTTACGGTGACCACAACCAATTCCAACTACCAAAAGCGGTAATTCCAAAACATCCTTGCCGACAGCGCGACAATACAGGTACGACGCGCGCGTCGAGGTGCCACAGGGCTCTTCGTCGGAACAGGCAAGCACCTTTACTGCAACCATCCCCGGGGGGGGCAGTATGCCGTCGCAAGATTCAACGGCGTCATCGCAGAAATCGGTCCAGCTTGGACGGCCCTGCTGCGGGATTGGCTGCCGGGAAGCGCTATGCGACTCGACTCGCGCCCGTGGTTCGACTGCTACCCGCGTGAATCACAGATATGATCCCGGGCGGGCATTTTCGACTGCGATCTTTGGATTCCGATCACACCGCTTTGACGCTGCCCAGCCAGTGGCGAAACGCTTCTACCGTGGCAGCCTGAGATAGTCATCCACGACCTTCGCGGCACTGCGGCCCTCCGAGATGGCCCACACGACGAGGGACTGCCCTCGGCGCATGTCGCCTGCCGCAAACACGCCGGAAACCGAGCTCATGTAATTTCGCGTCGCAACATTGCTGCGCGCATCGAGTTCGACGCCCAACTGCTCGAGCATTCCTTGCTTGACCGGGCCCGTGAATCCCAACGCGAGCAGAACCAGATCCGCATCGATCGTGTATTCCGTTCCAGGAATTGGCTCGAACTTCGGCGGCGGTCCCACGCGGACGGCATGCAGTTGCTTGACGTTTCCCTCCAAGTCGCCTGTAAATTTGTTCGTTCCCACGGCCCAGTCGCGCCGGCCGCCCTCTTCGTGTGCGCTTTCCGTTCGCAATTGCAGTGGCCACAATGGCCACGGTGTGGTCGCGTGACGCTCTTGGGGCGGCATCGGCATAATCTCGAATTGCACCACAGATTGCGCCTTCTGCCGGTGGCACGATCCCAGACAATCTGCGCCCGTATCGCCGCCACCAATAATAACGACGCGCTTGCCAGTTGCCAGAATTTGATCTGCCACTTCATCGCCCGCAATCCGCTTGTTCTGCTGCGGCAGAAACTCCATCGCGAAATGGATGCCCTTTAGCTCGCGGCCGGGGACGATCAAGTCCCTCGGGTTTTCCGCACCGCCAGTGAGCAGAAGCGCGTCGAACTCTTTCTGAAGATCCTTCGCCGGCATGCTCTGGCCAACGTGAGCGTCGGTCCGGAAAACCACACCTTCTGCAGCCATTTGTTCGAGCCGCCGGTCAAGTACGTGCTTCTCCATCTTGAAATCAGGGATGCCGTAGCGTAGCAAGCCCCCGATGCGGTCGGCTTTTTCGAAAACAGTGACGGCATGTCCCGCCCTGGCCAGTTGCTGCGCTGCTGCCAAGCCCGCCGGCCCGGATCCCACCACGGCGACGCTCCTGCCCGTGCGCGTTTCTGGCGGTTCCGGCTTGATCCAGCCTTTCTTCCAGGCATGCTCCACGATCGTCTTCTCGATCAGCTTAATGGTGACGGGCGGCTCATGAATTCCGAGCACACAAGCGGCCTCGCAGGGCGCCGGACAGATACGCCCTGTAAATTCGGGGAAGTTATTTGTGGCATGCAGCACGCGGATCGCATCCCTCCACTCGTTGCGGTAAATCAGGTCATTCCAATCCGGAATGATGTTGTTCACCGGGCATCCGGTGTGGCAGAAGGGGATTCCACAATCCATGCAGCGTGCGGCCTGCGTGCGGACTTTTTCCTCGGGAAACGGCTGATACACTTCAAAATAATCGTTGATGCGCTCGTTCACCTCGCGTCGCGTCGGAGTCTCGCGCGCATATTCCATAAAGCCGGTGACTTTACCCACGGATCACCTGCCCATTGGCCTGTTTTCCGGCTTGCGCGGCGAGCAGCCCGGGAGGTATGCGCGGTACGCCGAGCACACGCTTGTACTCGTGTGGGAACACCTTTACGAATTTCGGCAGCGTGGACTCCCAGTTCTCTAGGATCCATTTGGCCTGGGGGCTGCCGGTGAGTTCGCTGTGGCGCGCGATCAACTCATGTAACGTTTCGATGTCCTTCTGCTGCGTCACTGGCTCGAGGTCAACCTCTGTGCGATTGCATTTCACCGATCCAAAATCACCGTGGTTATCAAGTACGTAGGCGATACCTCCGGTCATCCCTGCGGCAAAGTTACGGCCCGTTCTTCCCAGAACGACGACCAGTCCGTTGGTCATGTATTCACAGCCATGGTCGCCGACACCTTCCACCACAGCCGTCGCGCCGGAATTGCGCACCGCAAACCGCTCGCCCGCCATTCCGGCGAAAAACGCCTCGCCACTCGTAGCACCATAGAGGCATACGTTGCCGATCAAGATATTTTCTTCGGGCACAAACTCCGATTGTCGGGGATGGTAGATGATCAGCCTTCCGCCCGAAAGCCCTTTGCCCACGTAGTCGTTCCCATCGCCTTCGAGCGTGAGCGTCACGCCATTCGCCAAGAACGCGCCGAAACTCTGCCCCGCACACCCCGTGAACTGCACTTGAATGGTGTCCTCGGGCAATCCCGCCGATCCATATCTCCTGGCGATCTCGCCGCTCAGCATCGTTCCGACCGTGCGGTGAACGTTGCGAATCGGCATGCTCAAGGAAACCGGCGTGCGGCTTTCGATCGCCTCCTGCGCCATTTCCATCAGCTTGTAATCGAGCGCCTTCTCCAATCCGTGGTCTTGCCCGATTAGATTTCGCCGGCCCACATGACTCGGCACCGGAGGGTCGTAGAGTACGGCCGAGAGATCGATCCCTTGGGCCTTCCAGTGCGTCACGTCTTCGCGTTGTGCCAAGCAATCGACGCGGCCCACCATCTCATTGACGGTGCGGAAGCCCAACTCGGCCATGATGCGGCGCAGATCCTCAGCCACGAAAAACAGGAAATTGATTACATGTTCGGGCTGGCCCGTGAACTTCTTGCGGAGCTCCGGGTCCTGTGTGGCCACACCTACGGGACAAGTGTTCAAGTGGCACTTGCGCATCATGATGCAGCCCATCGAAATCAGCGGGGCGGTCGAGAACCCAAATTCCTCGGCACCGAGCAGCGCCGCGATCGCCACATCGCGTCCCGTCATCAGCTTGCCGTCCACCTGGAGGCGCACCCGACTGCGCAGGTCGTTCAACACCAGAATTTGTTGGGTCTCGGAAAGCCCCAGCTCCCACGGCACGCCGGCGTGACGAATCGAGCTGATCGGTGACGCGCCCGTTCCGCCGTCATAGCCGCTAATCAGGATGACATCGGCGTGCGCTTTGGCCACGCCCGCGGCGACCGTTCCCACTCCCGCCTCCGCGACGAGCTTCACGGACACGCGTGCGCGCGGATTGGCATTCTTCAGATCGTGAATCAGTTGCGCCAGATCTTCGATCGAGTAGATGTCGTGGTGCGGCGGCGGTGAAATCAGTCCCACACCCGGAATCGAATGCCGCACGCGCGCAATTACCTGATCGACCTTGTGCCCGGGCAGCTGGCCGCCTTCACCTGGTTTTGCGCCCTGTGCGATCTTGATCTGCAAATCGTCCGCGTTCACAAGGTAATTGGTCGTGACCCCAAAGCGCGCCGAAGCGACCTGTTTGATCGCGCTCCGCCGCAGATCGCCGTTCGGATCGGGCGCAAACCGCACCTCATCCTCGCCCCCTTCGCCGGTGTTGGATTTCGCGCCGATGCGGTTCATCGCGATCGCCAGTGTCTCGTGTGCTTCCTTGCTGATGGAGCCAAACGACATGGCGCCCGTCGCAAACCTTTTCACGATCTCTGACGCCGGTTCCACGTCCTCGAGCGGCACCGGGTCACCCGATGGTCTGAAATCAAACATCCCGCGCAGCATCAGAAACTCGCGGTTTTGCTGGTTCACGATATCGGCGAACTCACGGAACGTCTCGGGTTTGGCCTGCCGTACGGCATGCTGCAACTTGCTCACACTCAACGGGTTCAGCAGGTGCCGCTCCCCGCGCACGCGATACTGGTATTCGCCCCCGACGCGCAGCTCCGTTTCCGACTCCTTCGGTGCCTCGATCGCAAATGCGTGTTTCATCAGCGCCTCGCGCGCGAGCACCTCCATGCCCACGCCTTCGATTCGCGACGCCGTGCCAGTGAAGTAACGCTCCACGAGCGATCGATTCAGCCCGATGGCCTCGAAGATCTGCGCGCCTTGATAACTCTGCAGTGTAGAAATTCCCATCTTGGAAAAGGTCTTGAGCAGGCCCTTGTCCGTGGCCTTCATGTAGCTTTTGAACAGCTTGTCCCAGGAATATTCCGACGGAAAATGCCCGGATTTAAAAAGATCCTCGAGTGTTTCAATGGCCAGGTAGGGATTCACGGCACTCGCGCCATAACCAAGCAGCAAAGCAAAGTGCATCACCTCGCGCGGTTCGCCGGATTCCACGATCAGTGCCACCTGGTTGCGCGTTTTTTCGCGAATCAGATGGTTGTGAACCGCGGAAAGCGCCAGCAGGCTGGGAATGGGAGCGCGCTCGTGGTCAACGCCGCGGTCAGACAAAATCAGCAGCGTGTAGCCCGCCTGGATCGCTTGCGAGGCCCGTGCGCAGAGATCTTCCACGGCTTGCTCGAGTTCCCTCTCCCCCTTGTCCACCCGGAACAGCGCGGACAGCGTTGTCGCAAGGAAATCGCCCCACTTAACGCTGCGCAGCTTTTCCAGTCTCCAGTTGGAGATGATCGGATGCCGCAGCTTGAGCGTGTGCGCATTCTTGGGTGTCTCGTCCAGTATGTTGCCCTCGCACCCAATGTAGGTGTTCAACGACATCACCAGGTCTTCACGGATCGAATCGATCGCTGGGTTCGTCACCTGCGCAAAGGTCTGCTTGAAGTAGTTGAACAGCAGCTGGGCCTTGTCGGAAAGGCACGCGAGCGGCGTATCGATTCCCATCGATCCCACGGGTTCCTCGGCCTTCAGAGCGGACGGCTGCAGGATCGTTTTCAGATCCTCGTCGGTATAGCCGAAGGCTCGTTGGCGCATCAAGATCGTCTTGTGGTCGGTGGGCTGGACGTTTGTCGGAGCGGGTAGATGATCCAGCGTGATTTGGTTTTCGCGGATCCACTTCGCATAGGGCCGACGGGACGCGAGTTGCTTCTTCATATCGTCATCGGAAATCAGCCGCTTTTGCTCGGTGTCGACAAGCAGCATGCGGCCCGGAGCGAGCCGCCCCTTCATGCGAACCTCTTCGGGCTTGATCGGCAGCACGCCCGCTTCCGAAGCCATCACCACCAATCCATCCGCGGTCACAAGGTAGCGGCCCGGGCGCAATCCGTTTCTGTCAAGTTTCGCGCCGATCACGCGCCCGTCGGTGAAGGCAACCGCTGCGGGCCCATCCCAAGGCTCCATCAGCGATGCGTGATACTCGTAGAAAGCCTTGACATCGTCCGGCATCGTCGGATCGCTGTCCCAAGCCTCCGGAATCAGCATGGACATCACATGGGGCAGACCCCGTCCCGCCAGCGTCAGAAGCTCCACGGCATTGTCCAGCATCGCCGAATCGCTGCCACCGGGCGTGATAATCGGCAGCAGCTTCTGGAAATCCTTTCCAAAAAGCGGAGAGGCGAGCACCGACTGCCGCGCGTACATCCAGTTCGCGTTCCCGCGCAGCGTATTGATCTCGCCGTTGTGGCAGACATAGCGATACGGGTGGGCCAGCTTCCAGCTCGGAAAGGTATTGGTCGAAAAGCGCTGGTGAACAAGACACAGCGCGCTCGTTACATCGCTATCGGAAAGTTCCTTGTAGAAGTGGGTGATCTGCGGCGCCAGCAGAAGACCCTTGTAGACAATCGTGCGCGAGGAAAGCGAAGGCACATAGAAGAAATCCTTCTCTTTCAGCTCGGACTCGGCGACGAGCGCTTCGGCGCGCTTGCGGACGACGTAAAGTTTCCGTTCGAGTGCATCTTGATCCATGCCGCGCCCGCGCCGGAGAAAGATCTGCTCGATATAGGGCTGCGAGTTCCGCGCCAGCCTTCCGATGGTGTCTCCGTTGATGGGCGTGTCACGCCAGCCGATCACGCCCAACCCTTCCTTCTTCGCCGCCTTTTCGAGAATTCCTTCGCACAAGATCCGCTCTTGCGGATCGACGGGAAGAAACACCATTCCGACGCCGTATTCTCCGGCGGGAGGCAGAGTAAAACCCAGGCGTGCACACTCGCGCTCGAAAAACGCGTGCGGAATCTGGATCAGGATTCCGGCTCCGTCACCGGTCTCCGGATCACAGCCGCACGCGCCGCGGTGCGTCAGATTCACGAGGATCTGAATGCCCTTCAGTACGATATCGTGCGACTTGTGTCCCTCGATGCTTGCGACAAACCCGATGCCGCACGCGTCGTGCTCGTGCCGTGGCGAGTACAGCCCCTGTGCCTTCGGCATCTTCAGAAAGGGATAGGGCACTTCCTCGCGCCGTTGGCGCGCCCGTGAATTGGCTCTACTGGTCGACTGCATAGTCGCTGTTTGGCTCCTGCTGGACACCCGCAGCGTCGTTTTGTCACGTCTGCGAAGCCAGAGATCCTTTGATACTATACACCGACACGCCCAGACTGGTGTGCTTTGGCTTTTGAATCGGTTGGATCACCGCTTCGAACGGTGGCCTCCGGCAGGCGCACCAGCCCCCCCCCGCGATTACAAATTCCTTATGCCTCGGTTATGCCAGATTTACGGCTTGCGGGCTAAGGTTGGGCCTGCGGCAATGATTCAGCCTCCTGAACCCGGCGATCGGATCGGACGCTATCGAGTCGACAGCCTCATCCAAGCGGGCGGCATGGCCTCGATCTATCGCGGCACCGACGTGACCTCTGGCGCCACCGTAGCGATCAAGATCCCCCGGCCTGAGCTGGAATCGGACCCGCTCTTCTTCGACCGTTTTCATCGAGAGGCCCAGATCGGGCGCAAGCTCGATCACCCGGGCGTCGTGAAGGTCTTGCCCGCCGAGGATGATCCGCGCGTCTGCATGGTTATGGAGTGGGTCGAGGGCCGCCCCCTACGGGATCTGCTCGAGGAGCAAAAAAAGCTCTCCCCCGTCCGGGCCGCACACATCGCGCTCGGCATCTGCGAAGCACTCGGTTACATTCATGAGCACGGCGTGGTCCACCGCGATCTGAAACCGGACAACATCATGATCGACCACGAGGATCGCATTAAACTCATCGATTTCGGCATCGCCCGCGAAGCAGGAGCCCGCCGCCTGACTTTCGCCAAGCTCACCAAAAGCATGGGCACGCCTGATTATGTTTCTCCCGAACAGGTCAAAGGGAAGCGCGGCGATGCTCGCAGCGACATCTATGCCATGGGTGTGATCTTCTACGAGATGCTGACCGGCGAAGTGCCGTT
>Ga0187769_10001105_pt1 | contig 15143 bp, 18 predicted proteins | sample 0116_SJ02_MP02_1_FD_133140 | JGI IMG/M metagenome (GOLD analysis project Ga0187769, IMG submission 133140) | Tropical peat soil microbial communities from peatlands in Department of Meta, Colombia - 0116_SJ02_MP02_10_MG | ecosystem: Environmental > Terrestrial > Soil > Wetlands > Peat | place... | reverse complement strand
AGGCAGCACGGAACAGATTGAATCGCCTAATGACCTCAAGCAATTGTTGCCGCGGCTCGGTTGTCCTCACAAAGTAACCGCAGGTTACCTCGCCACGCTTTAGCAGTCAGGAGAATGCGACTTTCGCGGGCGGAAATCCGAGATAATTCCTGATCATCGCAGCCGATTTCGTACAGCGCGTCAAATCCCAGCATTCGCAGATAGGTTGCGAGACGGCCAAGATGAGTATCCACGGCGAAGCGAATGTCCTGCAGTGGCGGACGCAATTGCACAAGAGAGGACACATCCAGCGAGGTAAAGGTGGGATACACGCTGATGTGTTCACCGTCGCGCACCAGATGCGTAAACCCCACCGGCCCACCGCTGACGAGAATGAGATCGATTTCCGTATGCGGCACGCCCAGCGACTCGATTACGTCTTTGACGGAAGCAGCCAAGAAAACCGCATGGGCGAATGCCGTCATGCTCGAAGGAGCAACATGATGATCAAAAGAATATCCGGTATCACCCTCAAGGTCTCAGACATGGTGCGGTCGGTGCACTTCTACAACGAAATCCTCGGCCTGGAGGTCATCTATGGAGGCCCGCATGCCTTCTTTACTTCTCTTCGCCGCTGCGTCATTGGAATGTGCGTGAGGGGCAGAAAGTGGGCGTCGTGGGCCTGGGTGGCCTGGGCCACATGGGAGTGAAGTTCGCCCATGCCTTTGGCGCGCGGGTTGTCCTGTTTACCACCTCGGCGAGCAAGACGGCGGACGCACTGCGGCTTGGCGCGCACGAAGTGGTCGTGTCCAAAAACGTCCCAGAGATGCAGAAACATGCCTCCAGCTTTGACTTCATCCTGGATACGGTTTCGGCCGAGCATGACTTGAGCACCTACGTCTCGCTGTTGAAGCGAGATGGGACCCTCACGCTGGTGGGCGCGCCTCCGATGCCACTGCCGGTTTCGTCGTTCGGGTTGATCTCTGGGCGCGCCAACTGGCCGGCTCCGCCATCGGCGGCATTCGCGAAACCCAGGAGATGCTGGATTTCTGCGCCGAGCGCGGCATCACCGCCGACATCGAGCTGATCCGAATTCAGCAGATCAACGAAGCTTACGAACGGCTGCTGAAGAGCCACGTGAAGTATCGCTTCGTCATCGATATGGCGTCCCTGAAGGAGAAGTAGTGTGCGCCAACGAATCACGTCCAACTACTGATGGTACCCGTAGGAGAAACAATGCAGAAGCGCAAACTTGGAAAAAGTAATCTGGAAGTCTCGGCCATCGGGCTCGGCTGTATGGGAATGAGCTTTAGCTATGGCCCGCCTAAAGACACGCAGGAGATGATCTCGCTGATTCGGTCGGCAGTCAAACGCGGCGTCACATTCTTCGACACCGCCGAAGTATACGGTCCGTTCACAAACGAACAGCTCGTGGGCGAAGCGCTATCGCCCATGCGCGACCAGGTGGTCATTGCCACCAAATTCGGGTTCCAACTCGAGCCCAACGGAGAGCCGGGGTGGCTGGGGCTGGATAGCCGGCCGGAGCACATCAAGCAGGTCGCCGAGGCTTTGCTCAAGCGCCTCAAGACCGATGTCATCGACCTGTTCTATCAGCACCGTGTTGACCCGAACGTGCCGATTGAAGACGTGGCCGGAGCGGTAAAGGATCTGATTCGGGAAGGTAAGGTGAAGCACTTTGGCCTTTCTGAAGCGGGAGTTCAGACCATCCGTCGTGCACACGCAGTTCAGCCCGTGACTGCACTGCAAAGCGAATATTCGCTGTGGTGGAGAAAGCCGGAAGCGGAAGTCCTGCCCGCTCTTGAGGAACTTGGAATTGGCTTGGTTCCCTATAGTCCTCTTGGGAAGGGTTCCTGACGGGGAAAATTGACGAAAACAGCAAGTTTGACAGCTCCGACTTCCGAAGCACTCTGCCTCGCTTTACGCCCGAGGCTCTGAAGGCGAATCAGGCTGTCGTCGATCTGCTCGGTAACATCGCCAAGCGGAAACAGGCGACACCTGCTCAGATTGCGCTCGCTTGGCTGCTTGCGCAAAAACCGTGGATTGTTCCGATCCCCGGCACGACCAAGTTGTCTCGCCTGGAGGAGAACATCGGCTCGGTCGCAATCGAGCTTACATCAGACGACCTGCGCGAAATCGACAGCGCCGCCTCGAAAACCACGGTGCAGGGGGATCGGTATCCGGAACACCTGGAGCAAATGACCGGTCGCTAAGCGAAACGGCATGGCAAGCAGCTTGGGATTGCTGCTGGTCTCCGGGAATTGCTCGATTGGAACTTGCGGGTGGGCGGGCCCACACCCTGAGTGCCGTCGCGCTATCATCCTTTGAACAGCAATGATGAATCGCTTCCGAGTTTCCAGTGCCATCACCCGCAGGCTTGAAGATGTTGGGCTCTCGCCTTCGCTGGTCTTGCACCAGGCAGGCCTGCCAATTGGCCTTTTCAACCAGGAAAAGGTCCTGCTGACTACCGACGAGTTCTTCGCCTTCTACCGCGGCATTGCCGAAGTCAGCCGCGATCCGGCTATAGGGCTTAGGCTGGGGACAGAAGATCGGATCGAGCGCTACGACCTGATCGCGATCGCCGCGCTTTGCAGCAGATCCTTCCGGGATGCCCTGGAGCGCCTGGGCCGTTACAAGCAGCTCACCTGCCCGGAGAAGATTGATCTGGTAGAGCGAGGGAACGACTGCGCGGTGCATTTCACATGGTTGTTGGCCCACGAGGAAGAACCTGCCGTGCTGGTGGACGTTTGTTTCGCATGGATCGTGACCATCGCCCGGCGCGGCATGGGCCGGCCAGTCTGCCCCACGCGCGTCGAATTCTTGAGACCGGAAGCACATCGGCGGGTATACGAAAGACACTTTCAGTGCCCGGTCAAATTCAAGGCAGCGAAAAACGTCCTCGTCTTCAGCAAGCAAGACATGGACAGCCGCTTCCTGACGCACAACGCTGATCTCCTGGCCGCGGTCGCACCCCAGCTTGAGGCCGAACTGAAGCAGCAACTTGCGGAGAAGAGCCGTCGCGAACAAGTGAAAGGCGTCCTGAAGGGTTTGCTTGCCGGGCAGCGTCCCGGCATACAACACGTTGCGCGAGAGCTGCACCTGAGCACGCGTACTCTCCAGCGTCGCTTGACCGAAGACGGCGTAACGTTTCAGCAGGTGATGGAAGAGGCCCGCCGCGAATTGGCGCGGCACTACCTCTTACATTCGTCGCTCGAACTGAACGAAACCGCATATCTGCTCGGCTACGAGGGCGCCAATTCCTTCTTCCGCGCCTTCCACGCATGGGAGGCACTTCACCCGGCCAGTGGCGCACCATGCACATGGCTTCCCCGTAATGGATGAGTATTCCATCTGGAGGATCCCGATGGCCACGAGTTGTCCTTTGCAAAGCCGCTGCGGTGAATTTCAGTAGGGGCGCGTGTTCCGTACGAGTGGGTCTCAGCGTTTTCTGCTGTTCCGATGTCGCCGCTCGGCAGCTGGGAGGGGCTTCGTCGAAAATGCGTCAGCGATATCAGCGATGGTTCGTAAAGGGTTGGACTCTTCGTGCCACGTTCCAGTTGGCCGATGTAGCGTTCGGTGTAGCCGAGTTCGTCTGCCAACTTCTGTTGGCTCCAGCCTTGAGTGACGCGCAGGGCGGGACACCGAGACCGCCTCGCCTAATCAGCGAGCTTCACCGTGTTTAGCGCCAGCAATCTTCTTGAGCATGCACCCCTGGTTACCTGGGTACACCCATCACCACGGGCTTCGGGCTCAGGAGAGGGGCACCTCCAGGAGCGACCGGCTGTAGATTAGCCTTTGCTAACAGCCGCAGTCGCCATTCTTTGCCTCCGCAAATAGCCGTTGCCCACTATTTTCGACTTCCCTACATTATGAAAATAGTGGAGAATGCGATTTTCACATCGTGAATATGGCAACGCCAAGGACAATTCACATCCCCGGCCGGAAAGTCTCGCAGGGCACCTACTCCGCCTTCGTACCCAACCCCTTGCCTCCCGAGCTTGATTGGTCGCCACGGCTCATTGGCGTATTGTCGGACGCAGACCGGCTTATCGGTAGATTGGCCGGCGAAGGCGGACGGCTCCCGAATCCCCACATCTTGATGCGGCCTTTCGTCAGACGTGAAGCCGTCTTGTCTAGCATGATTGAGGGCACCCAGGCCACGCTCGGTGAGCTGCTTGCCGCCGAGGCGGGAGCGGCCGTGGACCGCCCCGAAGACCTTCGTGAAGTTGGCAACTACGTGATTGCTCTTGAACACGGGGTCGCACGCCTGAAGAAGCTCCCACTCTGCGTCCGGCTGACCCGCGAACTGCACGAAAAACTCATGACCGGAGTGAGAGGACAGCAAGCCGCCCCAGGAGTTTTCCGAAAGACCCAGAACTGGATTGGCAGACCCGGCAGCACACTCGCAACCGCTTCATATATCCCGCCCCCTCCCGGCGAGGTGGAGCCCTGTCTCGCAGCATGGGAGAAGTTCCTGCATGAGTCCGATCTGCCGCCCTTGGTGACCATCGCGCTGGCCCATTACCAGTTTGAAGCAATCCACCCGTTTCTTGACGGCAATGGCCGAGTCGGGCGCCTGCTCATTACGCTGTTCTTGATCGAACGGCAGATCCTCCCCACACCGCTGCTCTACCTGTCGGCGTTCTTTGAGGCATCGCGGCGCGACTACTACGACAGTCTGCGCGGAATCAGCGAACACGGGGCATGGAACGACTGGCTGGAATACTTCCTGCTCGGCGTTGCGCGGATGTCCGAAGATGCCCTGAGCCGAGCCACTCGTATTAACCAGCTGCTTTCTCAATGGCAGAAGCGAGTCTCAGGCGAGTCAACCAATAATCCGTTGCGCGTGGTCGAACTCTTGGGAGCAAATCCTTTCATCACCACGACGGGAGCTGCCACCAAACTGGGCGTCGCCTTTACGACTGCGCAGCGCGCCATCGAACGGCTGGAACAGGCGGGAATCCTCAACCGCGTAGGTAAGGCAAAGCGTGGCCGGGTTTCTTGTGCACGCGCACTGCTGGACATTCTGGAAGAACCCGCCCAGCTCAAACCTGTCCCAAAGAAACCAGTTTTATTGCGGGATAAGACCTAGGAACGGCCTCACGCTTGTCGGATATCCTGGCTTTGCCTTGAGGCTGCCCTTCAAGCTTGTATGTGCCCCGACGTTCTACCTGCCCATCGGACAGAGTGTGTTTCCCGTTTCAAAATACCGGCTCATCTGCGAGCACCTTCTCAAGAAGGGCATCGCAGTGCCTGACGACTTCGTAGAACCGGCGCCGGCGAGCGATGAAGATATCCTCCTTGTCCACACTCCTGAGTACGTGCGGAAGCTCCGTACGGGAGCTCTATCCGCGAGCGAGGAGGTACAGCTAGAAGTCACGTATTCGCGGGAATTGGTTGAAGCCTATTGGCTCTGCGCGGGCGGCACCATCCTGGCCTCGCAGTGCGCGCTGCGGGACGGAGTTGCGTTCAACATCAGCGGCGGTTTTCACCATGCCTTCCCTGACCACGGTGAGGGCTTCAACCTGATCAATGATGTCGCGGTGGCAATCCGCCGCATGCAGAAGGAAGGCGCCATCAAGACTGCCATGACGGTTGACTGCGACGTTCACCACGGCAACGGCACGGCTGCCATTTTCGGCAAGCGTAACGCAGCGCCAGCGCCGTGGCCGGAGCGCCTACCGTACATGCGGGAGTCGCCCGCAGAGGACGTGTTCACGATCTCACTCCACCAGGAGAACAAGTACCCAGCGTGGAAGCCTCCGTCTTCGATTGACGTAGGCCTGCCGGATGGCATGGGTGACGACGAATACCTCCGCTGGCTGGAGAAGGCTCTCACGTCCGGCTTGCGGCGGTTCCAGCCCGATCTGATCTGCTACCTGGCGGGGTCCGACCCTTACAAAGGCGACCTGCTCGGAGGTCTCGCACTGACCATCGAAGGCTTAAAGCGCCGAGACGAACTCGTCTTCAGGACAGCTATTGCGCACGGAATTCCGGTACTCGTTCTGCCGGCTGGCGGCTACGCTTCTGACGTGCGCGATACGATCACCATTCACTGCAACACTGTAGTCGTGGCGCAGCAAATTGTTGCCTCTGCACGACGAGATGGAGTGCCCGCTGCTTCCGTCAAAAAGCCGAGTGCGTAGCACTTCCAAAGACGGTCGTGTCCGGGTTTCATGGTGTCAGTTCATTTTGGGCACGCACCATGGTTGTTAATTGACGAGGAACTATTGAGGAACAATAGTGCTACCGTGCAGCAGTGGCGCGATCGGCTAAACTAGCCGGCGGCGCGCTGCCTAAGCGAGCTGGAACCCACAATCGGGAGGGGACTCGAATTGAACACCCCTGACCGGGTCCCAAGGCGGAACAACGTCGCCCGAGTGCAACGCTTTGCCCGCGAACGCGCTGACGCGCAAGCCCGCCGTATCCCCTGGCAGCGCCTGCTTCAAACTCGCAACGAGTACATCGACTCTTCTTCCATTTGCTGACAGATGCCGGGATAGCCACATCAGCGTCCTGAAGCGCGTTTTGGCGTTCTGCCAGGCACTCCTATAATCGCGCCGGCATTATGGTTCTCACTTCCTCTGCTCCGTCCATTCCCGTCTGCCGCGAGCGTGTGCTGAGCGTCCACCGGCAAGAAGATTCCGCTGCGTGCGTATTGGCGAACCGAACGAATCTTCGTGTTCCCGGCTTGCTTGCAAGCTACGTCGCCGTCGGCGACGAGATCACATTCCCGATCCCCGCGGGAGGTGCAACCGGTGCGGAGATCTACATTACGAAGGGTCCCTCTTCGTCGGGGCTGAATCGTTGTCTTTACCAGGCGCCGGTCGGGTACGTCACACAGCCCAAGCTGGACAAACGCAACCAGCACTTCGTTTCTGCCGAGGTTCAGCAGAAAGCCCTTGGCATCTGTGCGATTCTCCTCCCCTGCGGAGCGTTGCGGGACTACTTCTACATCCTGCCAGGGGTCGCCGGCAAAGATGCTCAGCCCAACTTTTATGAAACATTGCGTATTCCAGCGAGCGCTTCTCCTGCGGAGCTTCGTGTGGCGTATAAGCTGCGCACGCTGGAAGTGGCCGGTAGCCGTAGCGAACAGGCAGCCCTGGACCGGGCCTTCAACATTCTCGGTCGGCCAGAATTGCGCGCGTGCTATGACGCCCTGCTAGCTGATCCCGAGGCCCCAGCGATATTTCCTTACGGCGGATTTGGCTCACTGCTCGTGAGTGGCGAGCGCTCGCGCGACGGGCAGACGTTCTTCGCGCAGCGCATCCTGGCATTCTCGCCAGAACGGAGGCACCGCCGATTCCACATGTCGCTGCACCAGTGCGATTTCTACGAGGATCGGGCGTTATGCCGCGATGTGCGCCGCAAGCTCGAATTTTGGCTCGATCCCGCCCTCCTGCATACGCTCTGGGATCCCACCTGGAATCAGTGGAAGCATTTGTTGGCAACCAAAAATGGAGATCGATGCGACTTTTGTTCCAAGCGGCAAGTACCGCAAACACCGGGGCGAGTGGGAACTCGTTACTTGGGAAACAGCGCTGCCGAGCCGACTCGCCGTCACACTCCCGGCGGACTTCCAACAGCAGGTGGAAACCGCCCGTGCAACCTATCACCGCTTCGGCCAATATTCTCGCGGGCTGGAGCAGATCCGTCTGCGTCTCCAGTACCAGGCCATCGAAAGAGCTGAGCTGGAGCGAGCTTGCGCGGCGTTGCGGATTCCCGCAGATTTCGATGTCTCCCAGATCAGACTGGCGGGTTGCTTACGATCCGTTCTTTTATCGCCAGCTTTCGCGCCGAGCTCGCCGCATCTACCTATTTCGCGACGAATACATTTTCGATCTGGAAAAAGCCGTCGTGACCGAAACCCCGCAGCTCGGCCATGCGACTTACATCTTCTCCAAGCCACGAAATATGAACGGTTTTCTCGCCCTATACACCAAGGTCACGAAAGAAAACATTCGGCGGAATCGCGACAATATAGCCGAGAAATTGGGATTCCTGGGCCGTGTAATTCACGGTAATAGTCCCAAGGTTTGGCTGAAAGAGATCCGGCAATGCGTGGGGGAGACAATCGACTTTGCGGCGAGCCTTCCGGATTGATTGCACCGCCCCGATAATTCGACGGCATTACTCTTGCTATCGTGGTGCCATGGCTGACTCAGCCGCTTGCCGCGTCCAGTCAAAGTGCGATTGGTGAAAAACCGCTAATCGCAAAATCCACCGCCCCGCAAACTCCCCACCCTCAGTTCAGCGGTGCACCGAGACCGCTGCAGCACGCTGACTTAAACCACACTTTCAGTCGCCAGCTCTTAACTTCATAACCCACTCCCGGACTCAACCGAGCCCGCGCGCGACACCGCGGACAAAAACACGTTTGACGCGGTCTCGATTTGCAGCTAATAGCAACGCTGGTGAGCAAGCTGTGCCTCGTGGTCAAGCCAAAGAATGGACGTCATGTAACCATATCCGTGGCGGGCACGGCTTCGGAGCACATTTGCACTCGTCCTCGCGAGAAGTCTCACCCCTGTTCGAAACCCTCAGGGGACCGAGCCGAATGCGTCGATACAAGGCAGTGCGAAGAACTCAACGAAGACTCGTCCCCAGTGCCTGCCGTTCTCGCGGTCGGTTCTCGTATGAAGGTTTGCTTGCCTCAGGAACTTTGCACGCTGTGTCAGTTGTTTCTCATGCTGTTCGCTTTCCGGTAGGAGTTGCTGTCGATCATGCCAGCCGACTTGAAGATAGTTGCTAGAAATGAGCCGGGTGAACCCGACCCGCTGCTCACGCCCGAGCAGGTCGCGAAGCGCCTCAATACGTCGCTCGATTGGGTTTGGGACCATTCCTCCCGTAAGCTGCCCTTGCTGCCGGTCATTCGCTTCGGCGATGGTCCGGGGCGCGCTGGAATACTGCGCTACAGGACCAGCAAGATCGAGGAATTCATTGTCGAGCAAGAGCACCTTTCCCCTACACGGCGCAAGAACTGTGGGCGTAAAATGAGGAGGCCCACTTGTTCCCCCACAGAAACTGAGGAATGAATGGGAAACTCGCACCAGCGGGGTTGGGTCCTTCTGCGCGGCAAAAAGTGGTACGGATACTACCGCAAGACAGTGCTCGATCCCACAACTAATGAACAGAGAGTCGAAATCGTTCCAGTCGTTCTTGGCCTGAAATCACAGATTACGAAGTTTCAGGCCCGGGAGGCACTGGAGCAGGAAATCACGAAACAGACCCGCCAAAACCTGGGCGGGCGCGTCATGAACGACGGCTCGGTCACTTTCGGTTGGTTTGTGCGAAACCGGTTCTTCCCCTGGAAGGAGGCCAACTGGAAACCAGAGACAGCCAAGGTAAAGAAGTTGCTGATTGAACGGGATCTGATCGACAGCTTCGACGGCATCCCGCTTGAGAACTTTGACCGCTTCACCTTGCAAGTGCACCTGAACCAGCTGGCCAAAACCAGGTCGAGAGACCGAGTGCTGCAGATGCGGGCGTATCTGCGGGATATCTTCGCCGAGGCGGTGGAGCAGGACTTTCTCACGAAAGACCCGGCGCGGAAGGTGACCGTCCCCGCGCAGCTGCGGGACACGGATAAAACCACCCTGAGTTGGGAGCAGCTACGCGCTGCACTTGCGCAGCTGACTTTGAGGGATCGCATCCTGCTGGAACTTGATATGACCAACGCGCTGCGTCCAAGTGAATTGTTTGCACTGCGTTGGAAGTGCTTCAACCACGCCGAAGCGAAAATGCAAGTGCTCGAAACCGCCTACAAAGGCGCGTTGCGGCCTTGGGGCAAGACGAAGAAGAGCTTGGGGGTAATTCACCTTCCCCAAGCGCTGGCCGAGGAGCTGCAGCTGTGGAAACAGCAGTCTCCCGATGCTTCGCCCGAGGCCTTCATTTTCGCCGATGCCAAAGGCGGGTTCATGGACACCGGCAATTACCGCCGGCGCGTGTTACACAAGCTAGCCGACGAGTTGGAATTACCCAAACTGACCTTCCAAGTGATCCGGCGCACGATCGCGACGCTGGCGCAGAAGAAGGGTACGGTGAAAGACGTTCAGGGACTGCTGCGGCACTCGCGGGCGGCAACCACCACCGACGTGTACATGCAGGAGATTCCGGAGAGCGTTCAGGCCACCATCAACGCGATTCACGCAGAACTCAAAAGCGACCCGCCAGCAGTCGCAGCGGGTTGAAAGGTTCTGCGAATTTGCTACCAAATGCTACCAAAGCGCGTCGCGGGGTTCATCACAAGTGATTGAAAGGATTGGTGGACCTGGTCGGGCTCGAACCGACGACCTCTTCCATGCCATGGAAGCGCGCTCCCAACTGCGCCACAGGCCCACGCTTTGATTTCAACGACTTAGGAAGGGCTTGCTCACTACCGTACCAAATCGTACCAAATTTTGGGAACATCAGCCAGCCGCAACCAACTCCGGCTTGAGCCTCAGCTCCGTGTTCACGGCTTCGATGACCGCCTCGACGCCCTCCGCAATCTCCTGCATGTAAACATCCGTTGTGGTCGCCGTGCGGCTGTGACGCAGCATTCCCTGCACATCCTTCACGCCGCCCTTCTTCTGTGCCAGCGTCGCGATGCTTCGCCGGATCACTTGGAAGGTCAGCTTGGGAAGCTTCAATTCTTCGGCGAGCCGGTGCAGCACCCGTCTGCGAAAGTTTCCGGAATCCATGAACTCGCCCTTCTTGTTCTTCGCAAGAATGAACGCTTCGGGCGAAGAGTTCGGGCATTCCTGCTTCCACAGCCAGAGGTTATCGGCCAGCTTTCTCGGAATGGGAGTCGTCCGCAGGGAGCATTTCGTTTTCCCCCACGGGCGAATCTCTCCGCGATAGACCGTTTCCCTCAATTCCAGGCTGCTACCCTGCTCCGAGTAATTAAAGCAACGCCACCGCAAGCCGAAGAGTTCTTCCGGCCTGAGCGCATTCGTCATGTCCAGTTCGAGGATGAGCCGCTCTTTCAGGCTCAGCTTCGACAGTGCTGCCCTGAGTTGTTCCCAACTCAGCGTGGTTTTGTCGGTATCGCGCAGGTTTTCCGGCGCCTTCACGTTTCTGGCCGGGTCTGTCGCCAGGAACTCCTGATCGACGGCCTCAGCAAATATCGCTTGCATGTAGGCTTTGATCTGCAGCACGCGGTCCTTGGAGCGCGTCTTCGCCAGGTTGTTCAGGTGCACCTGCAACTGAAACTTGTCGAAGTCCTCCAACGGGATGCTCTCGAACGCATCGAGCAGGTCCTTCTGGATGATGCACTTCTTGTCCCGCGCCGTCTCCGGCTTCCAGTCCGCCTCTTTCAGCGGATACCAACGGTTACGGACGAACCAGCCAAACGTCACCCATGAATCCTTGTTGGGTGCGCCGCCTCGTCCAGCTTGTTTTGCGATTTGGGCATCGAGTTCCTCTCGCGCTTGCGACTTGCTCATGCGCGAGCGCGAGCCGAGAACGCCGATCCGCTTCTTCTTCCATTTCGCTTGTCCAGTTCTGGGGTCAATGAGCTTCAAAACCACACGGAATCGTCTTGGTCGAGTGGCTGCGGGAACCGGGGCTGCTGCGGAAGCAGTCCCCGGCACCGCCGCGTCGGTTTCACCGAAGATCGATGGCTGGGAAAAGGCAACTCCATTTGCCAGCCTCTGCTTCCTTTGGTGCCTCGGCCGTCATCTTTCGCCAGCTTCCCGGCGAACTCGCGTGTACCACTACCCTTTGGCGAGGTCCATGGTGGTTGGGGGCTTGTCATCTGCGACCGACATCCTCGCGCACTTGGATTGGCTCTGCGCGTACAGCACCAGTTCAACGCGGTTGGAGATTCCCAGCTTGTTGAAGATATGGAACATGTAGTTCTTTACCGTGTTCTCACTCAAGTTAAGTCGTTGAGCAATGTCACGATTCCCGAGACCGTCTGCGACCAGACGCACCAGATCTTCTTCCCGCTTAGTCAATAGGTTGGCACCATTGGCGTCCACGACACGCACTGGCGACGCCTGCGCCAGGGCATCAATAATGAACTCCAGTTGCTGTGTTTTAGCCCAAATCTGACCTTGATGCACGCAGAGGACGCACTTGCAAAGCCGTTCGAAGTGCGATTCAGAGCGGGCGAACACGCCCCTAGCGCCGCCTCGGAACGCCTGCACCACGACCTCCGGCTCTGAACGGTCGATTAGGAGAACGAGCCGCATTTCGGGGTACTTGCTGTGAATTTCCGGAAGGGCAGACAGCCCACTGAGGATTCCGTCCCGCAAGGTACTGCTGATCAGGGCCACCTCCGGAGCGGTGTCGTTGATCAGCCGAAGTAGTTCATCCACCGACGCGACGCAGCCGACTACCTCAAAATGCGAGTGTCTCTTTAGACCAGCGGCTACCAGACCACAAGCCATCAAATTGGCGTCGGCCACAGCTACTCGTACAGGCTTTAGCTGCGGCTGGTTGAAAGGACGCACCGTTGCACCTCCAGAACACACGTGAAGAGGACGGGGACCGTTCGGCCGGAACAAGAAACCTGCGGAGCACGCGCCATTCTGCCGCAGCACTAGCGACAAATATGTGACGCACATCACCGCTCAAAAATCAGTGCAAAACCGCATGGAACGACGGACGAGACAACTGAGATGGGCTAACCAGACGCTTTTTGTTGCACGCCAGGCTTTGGCTTCGAAGCCCGAGGAAAGATCCGCCAAGCCTGCACCTGCGCAATCATTCGGCGTCCGACCATCGACACCGCAGGCACAGGCAGACGGCACGCGTAGCACCCACGTCTCGACGTAGATTTGTGTGATCAAGTGACTGGGACGGAAGGCACAATGAGCTGCTCAGTGTCTCGCTCCACTGCGAAGCTTGTCTCAATCTCGCCTCGGAATAGAGAAAAAACTCTCCCTAACTTTTGTGTGTATGGCGTAGGTAGATTCTTCCACCCGGGACACACTTTTTGGCCTGCCGATCCACCAACAAAAGTAAGGCACACTTTCTAAATCTTGTGTCTGGTGCGCACAACACCTAATGTGCATGCGTTTATTGCGGAGTCGATCCGTTTGCCAGACACACTCACAACTACGCTGCGTACAGGTGCACCAATGGACCTGAGGAGAGCGAAGCGCTATCCCCAGAGCGCCCCCGTCTCTTTCTGGTGGGAGCGCGCGGACGGAATTTTGCAAGAATGCCAGGGGACAACCCTGGACATCAGCAGCCAGGGAGTGTTCGTTGTCGCCACGCCATCTCCGCCCGCTGGAGTGCCCGTGGAAGTCGAAGTGTACTTGCCTTCGGCCAGTGGAGCACCGAAGTCGGTGCTATTGCACGGGGAAGGCAGAGTGGTGCGTGTTGGCAGAAAAGGTCGGGAATCAGGATTTGCAGCCGAAGTACTGTTTCAGACCGAAGGTTCGAGCGGCACCGGGGGCGTAATTCATTGAGAATGGTTGTCGGTTCTGGAGAGCTGTAGCGGAAGCTGTAGTGCGACGTAAGTAGCCGGCTCGTCCAGCAGGAAACGATGAGAACAGAATTCTTGGGGAGTCAGGATGTGACTCAATGGGCGGAGCTATGTCGACAGCACGAGTAGAGTGGACCGCGCAGCCGAGTGTACCTTTCATCGAAAGCACGCCCGAATACGCTTGCTGGTACGCGATTCAGACGCGGTGCCGCTTCGAGAAGAAAGCTGCTACCCAATTAGAGAACAAGGAGATCGAGGTCTTCTTGCCCCTGGTAAAGCAAGTCCATCGCTGGAGCGATCGACGCCAGATAATTGAAGCGCCGCTGTTTCCGGGCTACGGCTTTGTCCGCCTCGCGAATTCACCGGCTTGCCAGTTAAGAGTCCTTCAGACCGTCGGAGTAATCGGGTTCGTGATGTCAAACGGGGGTCCAGTTCCCATTCCTGAGCAGCAGATCGATGATGTGCGGCTTCTCCTCGCCAACGAGATCGCTTGCAAAGCGTATCCTTTCCTCAAAGCCGGGCAGCGGGTTCGAATCCGCGGTGGTTGCCTTGATGGGCTGGAAGGAATCCTGATTTCCGAGAACAAAGACCACAGCCTCGTAATTTCCATCGAATCCATCCAGCGCTCCCTGGCCATCCGGATCGACGGTTACGACGTGCAGGCGATTTGAACTCCCTTCCCGGCACGGCTTCCGAAACAGGAGTAAGGAATAGGAATGAGCGAACTGGCGACCACGCTTAGCGAAACGCCGTTCTTCTTGCAAGAATCCGACGACGAATCGATTCTTCTGAGCAAAGTGGCCGACCGTACATTGCGAATCGTGGTCGTCGGGCTGGGGCACGTTGGGCTCCCAACCGCATTAGGTTTCGCCGAAACGGGCTGGCAGGTGCTCGGAGCTGATAGTGACCAAGATAAAATCCTGCGGCTGAAGTCAGGCGATCCCGGTTTCTACGAAGCCGGTCTTGCAGAACTTCTCGTCAAGCACTTGCAGACAGGTTTGTTTGAGCCCATTCAGGACTTGGGGGCCGCGATCCGCTTGGCGTCGATTGTTTTCATCTGTGTGGGGACCCCACAACACAAGAGCGGCGAGGCCGACCTTTCCCAGGTCGAAAACGTTGCGCGCACTATTGCCCGCAACTTGAATGGGTACAAGCTGATCGTTGAAAAAAGTACCGTACCGGCTGTCACTGCAAAGTGGATCAAACGAACGATCGAGAGGTACGCGGGAGGGAACGGAAGGGAGGACAATGGTGGCCCTCCGGTCACATTCGACGTGGCATCAAACCCGGAATTTCTACAAGAAGGGTCCGCACTGGAGAACGTGTTCCATCCGGATCGTGTGATCTGCGGCGCGGAATCGGAGCGTGCTCGCAAGATCCTCACCGCGATGTACGCACCGCTGCAACGGCCGATCATCACTACCGACTTGAACACCGCCGAGTTGACGAAGCACGCATCGAACTCGTTTCTGGCAATGAAGATCTCGTTTATCAACATGGTGGCGGATTTGTGCGAGGCCATCGGTGCCGACGTTACCAAAGTCGCTGAAGGGATAGGCCGGGATCCACGGATCGGCAGCGCGTTCCTCCAAGCCGGCATCGGTTTTGGTGGCTACTGCTTCCCCAAGGATCTACGAGCCTTTATTCACCTTGCCGACAGCTATGGCATCGACTTCTCACTGCTGCGGGAGGTAGAGGCTATCAACCAACGGCGAACTGGAATCTTCGT
>Ga0187769_10001104_pt1 | contig 15149 bp, 18 predicted proteins | sample 0116_SJ02_MP02_1_FD_133140 | JGI IMG/M metagenome (GOLD analysis project Ga0187769, IMG submission 133140) | Tropical peat soil microbial communities from peatlands in Department of Meta, Colombia - 0116_SJ02_MP02_10_MG | ecosystem: Environmental > Terrestrial > Soil > Wetlands > Peat | place... | reverse complement strand
GTGGTGACGAGGCCCAGCCTGTTCGAGATCCTGTGGACATGAGTGTCAACCGGTATTGCGGGCTTGTTGAACGCGTAGACGAGGACGCAATTGGCGGTCTTCCTCCCGACCGAGTGCAGAGTCAGTAGTTCCTCCATGGTTGAAGGGACCTCTCCTCCGAAACTGTCTAGGAGTTGCCTTGACACCTTGATTATGTTCTTCGTCTTCATGTTGTAGAATCCTGATGGTTTGATTAGCCGCCTCACCGTCGAAGGATGAGCAGAGGCCAGCTGTTGCGGTGTCCTGTATCGTGAAAACAGGTTCTCAACGGCCTTGGAGGTGTTTTCATCACGTGTTCTGTGAGAGAGTATCGTGCCGATTAAGATCCTGAACGGGTCGCCCTGCTCCTTGTCCTGCAGTTCCGCCAGGGCCGTTGCCCGGGCGTCCGACGAGCTATACACCATCTTTCTGATTCTGGCCAGGATGACGGATATCCTCAATCTTGCCCAGTCGCCCATGGATTCTTCTTGTACCACTGAGATATCTCCTCACAGGTGGTTCTGAGGTCGTACCTCGGCGCGTAGCCAAGGTCGGTCCAGCCGTCTTGCGTTGCGAGAAGGAGGCGCGCCCTGAGTTGTTCGCGCGTGTAAGGCGGGAGTGAGGAGCCGGAGAACAAGCCCTCCCTTCTGACGCTCGACTCTTTTCCGAGAGAGGCGGAAAGAGAACTCACGAGTTCTTCAGGTGCGGCATCGAAGGACTTGATCAAGTGCAGGCTCGGACAGGCCTTGGTGTTCGTCGCTGCGCGGTACATCGCTTCGGCGACGTCTCTGGGGTGGGTGAAGGACATCTTCCCGGAGGAGGGGAGAATGGCCGAACCCTCCTCTATCATCCGGAGGAGAGGGATTGTGAGCGACGAGTCCCTCGGTCCCACTGCTCTTGCAGCCCTGACAATGACTACCCTCGGAGAGTCAGTGCGCTTCGCGGACTCGAGGAGGAGCCTGTCTGCTTCGAGCTTCGACTTCTGGTACTCGTTGCTCGGTCTCGGGTCGGAGTCGGTCGACACCGTCCGTGGGCTCGAGCCGTACACGTCTAGGGTGCTCAGATGGACGAAAGACTTGGCCTTGGCCTCCCGTGCGACCTCCAGAAGGTTGGAGATTCCCTCCGTGTTCATCCGCATGAAGTCCCTGTCACTGCCAGGCATCGGGGAGGCCATGCTGTAAACCGTGTCCACCCCTTCCATCGCTTCGTGGAGGGAGTGGTGATCGAGGAGGTCAGCCTCGACCAGCTGGACCCCGTTCAGGTCCATTATCTTCAGGTGGGCTCCCTTCCGGAACACCCCCTTCGAAATCTCGTTCTGCTGAAAGAGGTACTCCACGACGTGGCCCCCGATGAATCCAGTTGCGCCTACGAGCAGGTTCAAGGAATGCGACCTTTGTGAATTGTCATGAGGCGCCGAGGTGGGTGTGCCCGTGCTTCTCCCCGGCGGGAGGCCTAGACTCGAACTCCCCCCTCACCAGGCGCAGCTGCAGGTCCTCTTCGAACTGTGAGACGTCGGGAACCAGCTCTTTGAGCTTCCTCTTGGCTGCGGGTGAGAGCTGAGGAGAGAAATTTTGGCCGCCGAACCGACCGTAGGCCACTCCCGAAAACTTGATTCTCTCCCCCTTGAGCTCGATGAACCCCCGCACGAGATTGGCAACTTCGCCCTCGCTCACGTAGTCGATGACGATGTTGTAGTCGGGCAAGCCCAAGTTGACCGCCCGTTCAGGAGGCCGCTTATATTTTCTGAGGCTTGATTCTTCACCGCCAAGGCTCTGACGAGCTCTAACCGGAGCTGTGGCCGCAGTTCGGACAGAAGACTTCGGTCGTCGGCTTGGTTGCCCCGCAGTACTTGCAGATTGAAGCCAGTGCGCCCGGAGCATCGGCTGACAGCATCCGTGCCCTCGTGGCTCTGAACTCATAGCTTGAGTAGAACTCCTTGGCACTGCGGACTCTACTCTCGAACGCAGGATGGGTCTGGAGGAGTTCTGCCAAGGAGCCGCCTTGGATTGCTGGGCCCCCGCCTTGGGTCGCCAGCTTGACCATCAGGGACTCGAAGGGTCGGAAGTCGCCCAGAACCAGAGTCGCAGCCCTGTCGGCGGAGACCTCGGACGCACGATACCAGTTGAGCATCAGCATCCTGACCGGGAGGTTCAGCAGACCGCCAGCGTACTGCGAGGTGACGATCTGGGCGCCTGAGGCGATCGACTCGGCAAGCGAATGATAGAGGACATGCTTGCTCCTGACGTGAGCAAGCTCGTGGGCGAGCAGGCCTTCCATCTCCATGTAGCCCAGCATGTTAAGCAGTGGGGCACATATGACCAGGAGTGGTGCTTCATCCCTGCCCGCCGTGAAGGCATTGAGCTGGGCGAAGGGTGCAACGTACGCCCTCGGGAGGGCGTCCAGACCAAGAACATCGCCACAGGCCCTGAGAAGAGTGTCCAGTTTCGATGGCGGGGCGATTCTGCTTGCGTTCTTCACGAGCCAGGCCTCGAGCTTCCTGCTGTCCGGAACCACGAACTTGCTGAGGATGCGCGGAAGAGGTTCCGTCGCCCTCAGGGCATCCAAGGTGCTCCTGTCGTCAGGAGATGCGAAGTCATTCGGAGCAATGCCGATAGCCGGAGGAGGCTCGAGCCTCGCGCGACAGCTCAGGCAGAAGACTCTGTCCGTTCGGTTGTAAATCCCGCAGAACCTGCAGACTACCTCGGTCGCAGTGCCCGAAGCGGACATTGTGACGTCTCTACACACTTCAGTTAGTTTATCCTTTCCGTCTGACCGTCACGATTGACTCGCAGGTTCGCGCGCCACCGAGGGGGACATTCCTAGGAGCCACGTATTCCTGAACTTGGGAATCGACGACACGGCTTAAAAGAAGGTCGAGGGCCGTTCGGCCTATGTTTGAAGATCCGATGCAATGGGTCGTGATTGGCATCGTTGTGATAGCCCTGCTCATGTGGGGGCCTAGCAAGATACCCCAGCTCGCGGCTTCCCTCGGGAAAGCAAGAAAGGAGTTCGATACCGCCAGAAAGAGCTTCGAGGACCCGATGGGAGCCTTGGTGCACACTGCAACACAGCAGCCCACCGCCCAGAGTCCGGCGACGCAGGTTCCAGTTGAACAGCCCCAGCCTTCCGGAGACGAAGTCCTAGTCAAGACCGCAAGGGAAATGGGAATCGCCACCGAAGGCAAGTCTCGAGAACAGCTGTCCGCCGAGATGGTCTCCAAAGCGACCCAGAAGGCCCCGGCGGCGCAGCCCGCCCAGCCGCAATAGACTGCCTCCTTGGCAACCGGCGTTTTCCATCCTAGAGAATCGTAGCCTCCCTTATAGCAGTCCACTACAACAACCCCAAGGAAGGAATTGCACTACGAGAGTAGTCCTGTTAGGGGCTGCGGGCACTCGGGTGCGTAGGGGGCTCTGACAACGATGACTGCTGATTTGACTTCGAAGGGAGGAGCACAGAAACGATCGTCGCTGCTCGTCATATGCCTAGGCATCGGGGGAGGAGAATGACCTCCGCCAATGTGAAGAAGCAACTCTGGTGGTACAGGAAGTTCCGAGGGGCTGCCTTCGCCAGTGCGATCGGATTCCTTGTACTTACTGTGGCGATAGCACTGCCCTTCCAGCCATTCTCGTACCTTCCGCCAATCATCGTTGGAGGCGGCCCTGGGACGTGGTTTCTCTTGGCGTACCTGCTCTTGCTCGCGGTCGGAGTCGCCGGGTTTGGCGCGTTCTCCAGTTTCCTTCACACAATCGAGACTCACGAGAATCGCTCTGTCAGCTCGAGCGTGATGTGGCCAGCCTTCATTCTCATCTGCGTGGGGTTCGCTTCCGGTTGCATGCTTCTCGCCATCGCGGGGGCCAGCGGCGGTTACACGGCAACCATAAGCAACGCCTCCGGGACCTCCGTGGAGAACCTGCTCAGGCCGTTCGTGTATCCCGTCACGGTGTCAACCCTCACGGCCGTCGTCGGTGCCGCCCTGGCGCTCTACGCGATGATTCGCGCTGGGTGGCCCGCGCCTTGAAGACGCGACCCTTCGCTCCCGTCCTGCTGTGCTTCGTTGCCCTTTGCCTTCTCCTCTCGTCCGAGTCGGTCTCGGCATTCTCTTGGATTCTCGAGGCGCCGGACCAGTCGTTCCCAAGCCAAGGGGCATATCCAGCAGCCTCCTGGGCCTTGGGCGTCGTGGCGCCAGAAGGGGCAGAAATGGCTGGAGGCGGCAGCCTGCATTGGGAGGACGCAAGAAACGTGACCGCGCTGGTGGTCCTTCCGAGCATCGAAGCCCCCGACCTACCCGTCTACGCGGTGCTCTCGCTAATGACCCAGGACGAGTCCGTACTCCAGGTGGCCGCGGGGATAGAGGCGAACGGGACTTCCTGGTCCACCTATGCCGATTTCGACACCAACGTGGGTTCCATCTCACCCAGCTACCAGCAAATCCTCAACGCGAGCCAGCCAGAGATGTCGCAGGGTGCTTCCATCTCGCTGTCAATCTTCCAGTCTGCTTCGGGCGCGTGGTCGCTGAAGGTGGAAGACTCTCAGACCGGCGCTTCTGTGACCCAGGCCTTTCCAGGAGGAGCCACAAGGGAACTCAGGGCGGGAGACCAGGAGGCCTTCGCCCTAGAGTCCTACTCCAGGAACCAGACGACCTTCGAGAACATGGGGAACCTCACTCTGAGAGCACTTCTGATCGACGGCGAAGCGGTCGCAGGGGGCCTCTACTCCTATGGAGACTGGATTCCAAACCGCAATCCACTCTTCGTCGTTGGCAGCCTGGGTGCCAGCCCGCCACTCTTTGTGTCGGTGGCACTCGGCGGGGAGTCTGCTGTGTGGAGCTACCTAGCCCAGTGGGGTGGCAACGGTCTGAGCTACTCGCCCACGACCGACACGACGCTGGTCCTCCCACTGGCCGCCGCGCTCTTGGTTGTCGCCGCAATCGGGCTCCTCCTGACCAGGATGAACAGCCGAATCACCCGTACTGGCACGGTGCAGCGTTCCGATTATCCGAATCCGGGCGACGCTTCTTGGGACAGAGCGCTCTGCGTGGGTGGCGACTCTGGCCATCTCCCGAAACCCTAGCTGAGGTGGTCTCGTGAGGCGGGGCCCAACCTAGGGCTGGAAGTCCGGCGGCCGGTATCTCGCCATGACCATTTCTTTCAGAGAGGTCACAAGGTCGAAACTTGAGCCGACGATGTCGGTCTGGGTTACCATTCCCAGCAGCTTCCCTCCGTCCATGACTGGCAGCTTCTTGATCCCGTGGGAGGCCATGACCTTCGCAGCTTCCTCAAGCCTCTCGTCGGGAGTGATCGTGATCAGCCTTCTCTTCATGAAACCGACGGGCGTCTTCGAGGGGTCAAGGCCGCGCGCAATCGCCTTGGAGACATCTCCTTCGGTGATTATTCCCACTGGCCTCTGCCCCTTCACTATCACCAAGCATCCGATCTTCCATCTCGCCATCAGCTTGGCCGCGCCCAGCACGCTGGAAGCCCCACCTATGATGCGAACGTTTCTGCTCATGATGTCCTTAACGTAGAGCGTGGCCTACCTCACCACCAGAACCGCGCAGTGCGCGTGCGTGACGACTCCGTCCGAAACGCTTCCAAGGAGGAGCTTCTTGAAGCCCGTCATTCCCCTGGTTCCCATTACTATCAGGTCGACTCCCCCTTTCTGTGCGAACTCCAGTATCGCCTGAACTATCGAGGTGGCCTCCAGCAGCTCCGCCTTCGCGGCCACCCCTTCCTGTTTGCATGCCTCTTCGCCGCGCATGAGGACCTCGCGCGCCTTCGCTCGAGCGGAGTCTTCCAGCGACTTGTAGTCCAACAGCGGCATGGGCCCTGGGCCGCCGTAAGCGAGCGAAGGCAGGGAGTAGACGTGGACCAGAGTAAGGGTAGCCCCAAACTCGGATGCGAGCGCCGTCGCCCGCTTCACTGCCTTCATGGCGTCTGGCGACCCATCAAAGGCTACGAGTATCTTGCTGAAGCTGTTTCGGGCCATTTCCCTAGAAAGGAGCGGAGCCTGAGTTATTTAAGTCGGCCACCTCACTCGCGAGAACGACCGGCTTCTCCAGAGGAGGAGTCCTTGAACAGAGCAGTCACGAGCCGCAAAGGATTCTGTTCAATCGTCTTTCGAGCGGATGCCGCGCATCAGACTGGGTTTCCTCGGGGAGAAGGATTCGTTCTACGGCTGATTCCCAGTTCTTGAGAGTGGTTATCAAGGATTGAAAAGAAGCTGAGGACATTAAATAGCGCTCGCGTCGACCTTATCAGTAAGGGAAAAGAAAAGATGCAAGAAATACACAGCAAATGGGCAGGTCGATTCGTCGCAGCGGCCATAGTGCAGGGCCTGATTGCGGTAATCGTCACGGTGCTCATCGTCGACCCAACAACCCTGTTCAATGGCTCCGGCCTCTGGTACTCTGCGTCCAAGGTGATTGCGGGCGGGGGCGCGGGCACGTGGATGTTCACAGGCTACGTCCTATTCCTGATAGTTGGAGTCATGGGAACAGCAGTCACAGCGATATTCTACGTGTACATCGAAGGCATTCAAGGGAAGGTCTACTCGGGTTTGACCTCCTACCTTGCAGCGGGTCATCTATTCCTCATGACCGTAGGCGTGGACGCGGCGATGTTCCTCATGATGAGGGGAGGATACCTGGCGGGCTGGGCCGCGGCAGCCACCTCCTCGGGTGGCGGGGGACTGACGTCCCTCCAGATCCACGAGCAAATCCTTGGTCAACTCACCTACCCCATTGGCTTCTTCGTTCTCGTAGGAGCCCTTGGCGCCGTGCTCGGCGGCCTGGGCTTCGTTCTCAGAAGCAGGTCAAAGTAGCCTGCTTCTGCCCTTCTTTTTGCTTCGCCGATGCCCGAATAGGCTAAAATACGATTCAGAGGGGGTATCTAATCAGAGGCTTGCACCTTCCGGGAGGAAGGGGCTTTCACAATGGAGATAACCAATCCCACCACCGCGAAGGCACTGGTACAGGCGCTAGGGGACGAGTACTCCAGGAAGATAATGCTCGCGACGATTCCCACGCCCAAGTCTGTCGAAGACCTGAGTAAGGACAACGACATACCTCTGAGCACCTGCTACAGGAGGGTGCACGAGCTGGTGGACGCGCAGGTACTCTTGATTGACAGGATAATAGTGACCAACGACGGGAAGCGCTTCGAGCTTGTCAGGAGCGCATACAGGGCGGTGCAGGTAGACCTCGAGGAGGGGGTGATGAAGGTGAACGCCCTGGTGAACGAAGACATGGCTGAGAAGCTCAGAAGGCTCTGGATCTCCATGAGGGAGTGAGTCTGGAAGTCCCTCTTGGCCGGCGCGCAAGCCTAAAAACGGGATTCTGGGGGGAGGTCGGCTAACTTGGACCTGACCTTGGACCTCCTCAGAGTTTCCCAGGCCCTAGTTCTGGTCTTCGGGCTCGTGATAGTCTACTACGCCGGGAAGAGCTATCGAAGGACGAAGAGCAGGTCCATGCTGATGCTCGCTTTGGGGTTCGCGCTGGCCAGCATCGGGTCTGCCGTGGGAGGACTGGTCTTCGAGCTGATGGGCAACGACGTACAGACAGCCGGCGCTCTTCAGGCGGTCGCCCAAGCGGTGGGATTCCTGGTCATACTCCTCTCCCTTGCTGTTGTCAAGGACTGACACTGACTCGAGACGTTCGCACACCCTCCTGATCTTCTTCGGGTCCGACGCAAGGGCGACAATGCGCCCGAGCACCTTCCGGACCGGCCCGAGTTAGAGCCTTAAGGGCCCATCGGCTGGCCTGCGAACCGGTCACGGTTGCTCGTAGAGTCCAGGGAGAGTCGGAACGTCTTCTGGATAATCTTGAACAGGCCCGAGAAGGCGAACGCCATCAACGAAGAGATGTGGCGCGGGATTGCCGGCAAGCTGGACGAGGGATCGGCGTCCCGCGGTTCCAGGGTTGTCGCCATCACTGGAACAGGCAGATTCTTCTCCGCTGGCGAGGACATCGTCGACCTGAGCGGGGCAACGACGTTTACCGCAGCGTACGACCTTTTCATCGGGACACTGAGACCAGTCTTCGACAGAATGCTGAGATGCCCGAAGCCCGTCGTCGCCGCCGTCAACGGTCAGGCGGTCGGAGCGGGAACCGAAATTATATTCGCATGCGACTTGGCCGTGGCGAGCCCGGAGGCTTCGTTCTCCCTCGCCCAAGGAAAGAGGGGAATCGGCCCCGCGCTCGCCCTGACGCTAGGGATGCCCGTCTTGGGAAGAAAGCGGCTGACGGAAGCCGCCATGACTGGCCGGAGGTTCAGCGCGGAAGAAGCAGAGGATTGGGGCATCATCAACGCGGTCGCGTGGGGAGGGCTCGAGGCCGAGGTCGAAAGGCTCGCCGACGAAATCGCGCAGACCCCTCCCGCCCTGACGAGGACGATGAAGGAAGTGATGCTCACGCAGATGAGCATGCTGGAGTACGAGAGCGCCTTCCACCACATCGCGATGTACTCTCAGTCACAGGAGACAAGACAGGGAATCAGCAAGTTCATCTCGAAGACGGACTGAGGTGCGCTCTACTTCTGTCCACCGGCGACTGACGGTTCTAGGACGCCCGAGGCACGCTTAAGAACGGCGCACGGCGTTCTCTACTGGAAGCCGCTTGCAGGTAGAATCGAAGGAGGAGAACAGGGTCTTCTGGATAGCCCTGAACAGGCCCGAGAAGGCAAACGCAATCGACAGAGCCATGTGGAAGACGATGGCAGAGAAGTTGGACGAAGCGGCTTCATCGAGCTCCTCTCGTCTCATAGCGCTGACAGGGAGGGGGAAGAACTTCTCGTCTGGAGCCGACATAGCCGACCTGGCAAGGGCTTCCACCCACACGGACGCCTTCGAATTTCTCCTCGGGACCATCAGGCCCGTCTTCGACAGGATACTCAGGAGTCCGAAGCCTGTAGTCGCGGCGGTAAACGGGCCTGCCGTCGGAGGAGGCGCCGAGCTGGTGTTCGCATGCGACATGGCCATTGCCGGCCCCGACGCGTACTTCTCGCTGGCTCAGGGCAGGTACGGCATAGGACCAGCCCTCGGGCTGACCTTCGGCGTCCCGGTTCTCGGGAGGAAGAGGCTGGCCGACATGGCTCTCACTGGGCGAAAGGTGAGCGCTTCGGAGGCGGAACGATGGGGACTCATCAACTCCGTGGCGCAGGACAATCTGGAGGCAGAGGTCGAGAAGCTGGCCGAGCACGTTTCGGAGACGCCTCCCACTCTCATCCGAGCCATGAAGGAGGTGCTTCTAAGACAGATGAGCCTGGCGGGCTACGAAAGTGCGTTCAGCTACTTCGCGATGTTCTCCCAATCCCAGGAAGCGAAGGCTGGAACACAAAGGTTCCTATCCAAGAAAAAGTGAACTCCGAAAAATCGCCGCGACCGATTTAGGGAGAAATGGTAAATAGCCAACGACGAGCCGCCTCGGCATGGTAAAGCCGCCGGTTCCAATTTCATTTGACAGCTTCAACTTCTCGGTTGAAGAGATAGAGGGCTATCTGGGAGGGATCCCGGACGACCCCGCCTTCCAGAAGCCGATAGTGCCGAGATCCTACACCTTGAAGAACGGGGAAACGCTCATAATCAGAACGGCCGAGAAGAAGGAAGCGCCTGCGATACTGCAGTCGCTGAAGCCCCTCATCGACTCCAAGTACGATAAGGACTTCTACCATCTTGTCGGGACAAGGACATATGCGGAGATACTTGCGTGGCAGCAGAAGAGGCTGAAGGACACCTACGTCATCGTGGCCACAAAGAAGGACGGCGAACTCGCTGGCGTCGTCGACCACAGGTACTGGGACAAGAACGTGGCGATCAGCCTGCACACACTGGTCCTCAAACGCGCAGAGAGGCTGGGCGTCGTCCTGTACCTCTCTAAGATTGAACACGCATTTGACATCGTAGGGGTGAACGAATGGTGGGCGACGTTCGAGAGCCCGTTCGGCTTCAGGCTGGGCTTCAGGTTCAATCACGTGACCAAGCCATGGCCCGAGATGCAGCACGAGCTGGGCGGCGCGCGAATCTTCTACATCAACAAGCAGCAGTGGGAGCAGTACGTCAAGCCCTTCGCCAAGGAGCACGGTTGGTTGGGCAAGACGCCGGTGGACAGGAAGGTCGTCGACGCGACGAGGCCGCTGAAGCCGACCACGAAGCTCGAGATAGAGTTCTAGGCGAACTCCAAGCAGTGGCTCGCGGGTTCCACCCTGGCGCCTAATGGGAGTGCTGTGTGAGTTCTATCAGTACTCGCCCTGTGTCCCTGGGAAGGATGAAGTTGACGAGGGAACCGAACTTCCCTGGCGCCGGCTTGTCGTAGGTGAAATGGAAACCCTTCGCGCCGTACTCTCTCATGCTGGCCTCGATGTCCTCCACTTCGAAGGCGATGTGATGGATTCCCTCTCCCCGGTCAGCGATGAACTTGGCAAGGCTGCTGTCAGGACCGGTTGGCTCGAGCAGTTCGAGCGAGATGTCGCCAATCGGGACCAACGCGATCTTCGCTTTCTGCGACTCCACGACCGTCCTCCTCTCTTGGAAGTCCATCATCCTTCGATAGATGTCCAGAGTCGCGTCAACCGATTTCACGGCTATTCCGATGTGGTCAAGTTTCAATCTCTTCACCTATACGGGCGAACCCGGCCTGTATTCGCCGAAGACGCTTCTAAGGGCGTCGCTGATCTCGCCAACGGTGCACCCTGACTTTGCCGCGCTGGTAATCTCCGGCATGGTGTTTCGCGTCGACAAGGCGGCGCTCTTCACTTTCTCCAGTTGAGCTTCGATCGTTGACCTGGCCCGCAGCCTCTTCAGCCTTCTCAGCCGGGCAATCCTGGTCCTCTGGATACTTTCGGGCAGGGCGAGCACCTTGTAGCCGTATCGCTTCTCGGGCTTGAACTTGTTCACCCCGACGATGACCCGCTTGCCCGCCTCTATCTCCAGCTGCTTCTCGTAGGCGGACCGAAGAATCTCGCGCTTGACATAGCCACCCTCGATTGATTTCAGCATGCCTCCCATCCTGTCGATGGTCTCGATTTCCGCCATTGCGAGCCCCTCGAGCTTCGAGGTGAGGTGCTCGACGTAGTACGAGCCCCCCAGCGGGTCCGCGGTGGACGCGATCCCCGACTCGTTGGCTATTATCTGCTGGGTTCTCAGCGCGACCCTCACCGCCTCCTCCGAGGGAAGGCCCAGCGCCTCGTCCTTCGAGTTGGTGTGCAGGGATTGGGTTCCTCCCAGGGTGGCCGCCAAGGCCTGTAGCGCGACCCTGACCACATTGTTCTCCGGGTCCTGGGCGGTGAGCGTCTCCCCTGCCGTCTGGGTGTGGAATCTCATCTTCATCGATTCCTCGTTCTTTGCGCCGAACCTCTCCTTCATGAGGTGCGCCCATATCCTCCTGGCGGCCCTGAACTTCGCCACCTCCTCCAGGAAGTCGTTGTTGCTCGCGAAGAAGAAGGAGAGGTGCGGGGAGAAGTCGTCCACGGCCAGTCCTCTCTCCCTCGCTGCATCAACGTAGGCGATGGCGTCGGCGAAAGTGTAGGCGAGCTCCTGGACTGCCGTTGCACCGGCCTCACGTATGTGGTAGCCGCTGATGCTTATCGGGTGCCACTTCGGGTACCTCCTAATCGAGTACTCTACCAGGTCTATGGCCAAGCGCATCGAATGCGCCGGCGGGAAGATGAACGTGTTCCTCGCCAGATACTCCTTGAGGATGTCGTTCTGAACCGTACCTCGCACCTCCTCCGCCTTTGCTCCCTGCCCCTCGGCGATGGTCGCGTACATCGCGAAGAGGATGGGAGCCGTGGCGTTGATCGTCATCGAGGTGCTCACCTGGCTCAGGTCGATTCCCTCGAACACGTCGCCCATGTCGTCCAGCGTGCTGATGGCGACGCCAACCTTTCCAATCTCACCGAAGGAGCGCGGGTTGTCGGAGTCAAGGCCCAGCTGAGTGGGCAGATCGAAGGCGATGCTGAGGCCAGTTTCGCCCTGCGAAAGGAGGTATCGGAGGCGCTTGTTGGTCTCCTTCGCCGTGCCGAAACCCATGTACTGGCGCATGGTCCAGAGGCGGTTCCTGTACATTGCTGGATAGATTCCCCTGGTGTACGGGTACTCGCCGGGCGTTTCGGGCGGCCCGGGCCAGTCACTGGCACCGAAGAATGGTTTGGGTTCTTGCTTCGCTGGGCTCTCTGTCATTCTCCTGCCTCCAAGGTTGGCCCACCTTCGTTCACTTAGGCCTATCGGCAGGAGCGGGCGCCGAGAGGTCCGGGTTGCTCTCTCTTCAGCTGAACCTCATGATCAGCTGGCCCTTGGTCACGCCGTCGCCCTCCTTCACGAGGACCTCCTTGACCACGTGCTTCCCGTCCGCGCGGAGGACTGACTCCATCTTCATGGCCTCGAGCACAACCAAGGACTGGCCCGAGTCGACGGAGTCACCTGACTTCACGTCCACGGAGATCACCTTCCCGAAGAGGGGGGACAGCAACGCGTTCTGCTCGGCAGCAGCGGGGGGTGGCCCCGCCGGGCTGGCCGACCCGGCCCGAAGCTGCGGCTGTGCTCGTCCCAGGGTTATCTGTCTGCCACCCATCGTCAATCTCAGAGACGTCTCAGTCTCCTCGTCGAAGACGACGCTTACTTCCTTGCCATTTACGGTGGCCGCGATTCGATTGTCCGAGTCGGCTCGAGCTAGCTGGACCTCGAAGTGCTTCCCTTCGAATGAGACGTTTATCGTCTCGCCCATCGCTGCCACTTCGACGTCCACCTTCCTACCTCCGTTGAAGAGTTCAAACTTCATCAAAATACCTCGCCTCTCTGTTTCCCGGATACGTGGTCCACCACGAGCGGCCGCCAGCACTCGCTTCCATTGGCACCTCCCTGTGGACGCCCTTGGCGAGTATCGCAGCGCCAACTGCAACGGCCTGTTCGTCTAGGCTCCTCCTCTCTTCCTCGGCCCTTTTCACCATCTGATCGACGATTCCTGTCCTTTCGATGAAGTCGGTGCTAAAGTCCCACTTCATGAACGGAACAGATTGGAGCAGCGCTTGATGGAAAGGTATTGTGCTCTGGATTCCGGAGATCGAGAACTCCGAAAGAGCGGCCAGCATTCGCTGCCGGGAGTCCTCAAGGTCCGACCCGCGCACGATGATCTTTGCCACCAGCGAGTCGTAGAAGGTCGGTATGTTGTAGCCTTCGTAGAGCGCCGTGTCCACCCTGACGCCTGGCCCGCCCGGCAGCCGAATCTTTCCTACCACCCCTGCCGCTGGAGCGAAGCCCGCAAGCGGATCCTCGGCGTTGATCCTGCACTCCATCGCGGCTCCAGTTCTGACTATCTCTTCCTGTGAGAGAGGAAGGTTGCCAGTCGACGCGACGATGAGTTGCTGTTTGACCAGGTCTACTCCCGTCACGGCTTCCGTTACTGGGTGCTCTACCTGCAGCCTTGAGTTCACTTCCATGAAGTAGAAGTTCTGGTTACGGTCCATGAGAAACTCCATGGTCCCAGCGTTTTCGTATCCAACAGCCTTGGCCACCTTGACGGCGTAGCCACCCACTCTCCTCCTGACCTCCTCGGAAATCGCGGGGCACGGCGTGAGCTCCACGAGTTTCTGGTGCCGCCGCTGGATGCTACACTCCCTCTCGCCCAGCCAGACCGCGTTTCCTCTCCTGTCCGAGAGCACCTGGATCTCCACGTGCCTGGCGGGAGCGATGAGCTTCTCGACGTACATGCCGGCCCTGCCGAAGGCACCCTTCGCTTCGTTGGTCGCCCTCGTGAACCCCTGTTTGAACTCGGTCTCGCTCCCCACCTCCCTGATGCCCCTCCCGCCGCCGCCGAAGGCGGACTTGAGCAGGACCGGGTAGCCCAGCGAGTCGGCGATGCTCTTCGCTTCCTCCACGTCCTCGATGATTCTTTCAGTTCCCGGGATCACTGGTACGCCCTGGGCCTTCGCGAGCCTCTTCGATTCCGTCTTGTTCCCCGTCGTCAGGAGCGTCTTTGCGGTGGGGCCGATGAACTTGATTCCCTCCTTCTCACAGGCGGAGGAGAAGTTCGAGTTTTCCGCGAGGAATCCGTAGCCGGGATGAATGCCTTCGGCACCCGTCTTCTTGGCTATGGAGATGATGGACTCGATGTTGAGGTAGCTGTCAGCGGGGGCTGGTCCGCCCACCCTGTGCGCCTCGTCGGCTATGCTGACGTGAAGCGCCCTGTCATCCGCGTCCGAGTAGATTGCGACAGTCTTGACACCCATCAGCCTGCAGGCCCGGATGACCCTGACCGCTATCTCTCCCCTGTTGGCTATCAGAACTTTGTTGAACATCTGCCAAGACTTCAGAGTTGGATGTTGCCGTGCTTCTTCGGGGGCCTGAACTCCCGCTTGCTCTTCAGGGTCCAAAGGGCAGATATGATCTTCGAACGAGTCTCTGCCGGGTCGATGACCTCGTCCACGATTCCGTGCGCGGCGGCTGCGTATGGGTTTGCGAACTTCTCCCTGTACTCCGCGGCGAGCTTCGCCGCCGTGGCCTTCTTGTCGGTCGCCTCGGCTATCTCCTTCCTGAATATGATCCTGATCGCCTCCTCCGGGCCCATCACTGCGATTTCGGCAGTGGGCCAGGCGTAGTTGATGTCTGCCTTGCTGTACTTGGAGCCCATCGCGCAGTAGCCCCCGCCGTAGGCCTTCCTGGTTATGATGGTCACCTTCGGAACCGTGGCCTCGCAGTAGGCGAAGAGGAGCTTCGAGCCGTTCTTGATTATTCCCCTGTGCTCCTCCTCGGTGCCGGGCATGTAGCCGGGCACGTCTACGAATGTTATGACCGGTATGTTGAACGCGTCGCAGAACCTGATGAAACGGGCGGCCTTCGCAGAGCTGTTCGAGTCGAGGACACCAGAAAGAACCAGGGGCTGGTTTCCCACGATGCCGACGGTGTCGCCATCGAGCCTAGCGAATCCCACTGTGACTGTCGGGGCGAAGGCTGCGTGCACCTCGAGGTAGTCTCCGTTGTCGACGACGCTCCTAACTACGTCCTTCATGTCGTAGGGCTTCTTCGGATCCGTGGGGATTATCTCCCTGAGTCTCTCGTCGCGCCTCTCTGGAGAATCTCCGGTCTTGACGTGCGGCGGGAGTTCGGAGTTGTTCTCCGGCAGGAAACTCAAGAGCCTCCTGATC
>Ga0187769_10001103_pt1 | contig 15160 bp, 18 predicted proteins | sample 0116_SJ02_MP02_1_FD_133140 | JGI IMG/M metagenome (GOLD analysis project Ga0187769, IMG submission 133140) | Tropical peat soil microbial communities from peatlands in Department of Meta, Colombia - 0116_SJ02_MP02_10_MG | ecosystem: Environmental > Terrestrial > Soil > Wetlands > Peat | place... | reverse complement strand
GTGCCGCTCGCGGGCGAACCGTCCTTCGATCGCGTCTTTGCTCTACTCTCGGAGTTCTTGCCGGGGGCGCCGATCGTCGGTTCGACATTGGGAGAACTCACGCAGCACGAGCGCGAGTTGCTCGATCTGATCGCCCAGGGACTGGACAACGCACAAATCGCCGCGCGCCTGGATCGGGCGGAGAAAACCGTGCGCAACCGGATCACCCTGATTTTTTCCAAGATTGCCGTCGAGAATCGCGCCCAGGCGATCGTTCGGGCCCGCGAAGCGGGGTTCGGTCGATAAAGGCTGGGTTCGGGACTGTCGTCCCGGGCAGCTGTGCAAGTCCTGCCCTCTGCCTGACCCAATAGGGACTGCGGTCCCGAGACGGCGCGCGCGCCGGTTGTTGTAATGGCCTCATCGCTGGACCCGCTGGCTCCTTCAGTGGGTGCGAACGATGGAGGCAGATCATCATGAGCGCACTGCTATCGGTTGGTTACGGCCTGGCCTGCTACTCAGTCTTTCTTTGCACAATCCTGTACACCATTGGCTTCGTCGGTGCCTTTGTGGTACCAAAATCGATCGACACTGGCGGCGGGGCGCCGCTGGGCGAGGCTTTGGTCGTAGACACACTCCTACTCTGCCTCTTCGCGGTTCAGCACAGCGTGATGGCGCGGCAGGGTTTCAAGCGCTGGTGGACCCGGTTCGTCCCGCCCGCGATCGAGCGCAGCACGTACGTCTTAGCCGCAAGCCTGACGCTGGCGCTGCTTTTCTGGCAGTGGAGACCAATTACGGCCGTGGTTTGGCAGATAGAAGATTCGGCGGGCGTCTTGCTGCTGCAAGCCGCGTTCTGGCTCGGTTGGGCGGTGCTGCTGGTGAGTTCGTTCCTCATCAATCACTTCGAACTCTTCGGGTTACACCAGGTCTTTGCGCGGTTCGTCGATCGGCCAATTCCACCACCGACTTTCAGGACGCCACTCTTCTATCGCTACGTTCGTCACCCGATCTACCTGGGTGTCCTGATTGCTTTCTGGGCTGTGCCTACGATGAGCGTCGGACATCTGTTATTTTCCATCGCAATGACCGGCTACATCTTTCTCGGTATCTGGTTCGAGGAACGCGATCTGATCCATCAGTTCGGCGACCGCTACCGACTTTATCGCGAACATGTCGGAATGCTCTTGCCGCACGCGGGCAAAGCCCGCGACGATAAACGGGCAGCCCAATGAGCGCACTCATTTAACCGGTGCAATCCGCGGGAGAGCGAACAATCCATGGAAGCGTTGGCTCTCCCTACGCGCTTGCGGCCTTGTCATCAGCGCACTGATTGGGGCTACCACCCCGCCTCTGGCGATGCGCGCCCGCTTCAAGCGATTGAGTAGCAATCCCCGGGCGAGGCTGCGGCGCAAGTTCCCGAACCTGGTATTTGGAGATCACTCCGGCGACAGACTCCCTATCGAATCCGTTTGCGCAGCCAAGTCGTCGACGCGCGCCATCTTCCATCTCCACGGCGGCGTCTTCTTCACGGGCTCGCCAGCTTCGTGCTACAAGCAGACAATGCGCCTCGGCTACCCCTTCGACGAGGAAGTGTTCGGCCCGGCTTATCGCCTCCGACCGGAGCATCCGTATACGGCGGCCTTGGACGATGCGCTCGCCGCGTGGTATTACCCATGCACGGTGGACACACCGAACATGGATAAGACCAGTTGCGACAAAACACGTTCGCTGTCGGTGCGGCGAATAATTGTCTGCATTGCATTCAACTACCGTCACTCGCCCTTCCCTTTCCGCTCTCGCGAGTGTTGCTTCGTGACCGCAGCGTCCGCAGCATAATGCTGCGCGAACACATCGAAGCGTTAAGGCGACTCTTGCCGAGCCCCCGTGGCGCAACTGCTTCGGCGAGTGCTCTGGAACGTCGATAAATTTCCGGAGCACTTAGTCGGCGGGCAACGAAACGCACGCCTCCGCACAATATTGAGAAGACCTAACTTTTTTGATTTTTGGAGGCGGGGGCCGGAATCGAACCGACGTACACGGATTTGCAGTCGGAGTACACGACAAGAAAATCAATCGCTTAGCGAATTTACCACCCAGGGTTTTTTGAATTTACCACCCTTGACAGGACCGGTTGGACGCACCGCCAAGAATGGCAGCCTCATCCGTAGAAGCGGCGTCTTGAATCTCGACGAGTGCTAATCTTTAGTCATGATCGACTGGTCCACCTGCCCTGTAGTCGAACGCGACCGTGAGCGCGTGAGCGGCGCGTGGGTGTTTCGCGGCACTCGAGTACCAATCGCGGCCTTGTTCGAAAATCTCGAGGACGGCACACAGGTCTCCCAATTCGTAGAGTGGTTCCCGGGCGTAACGCTGGACCAGATCCATGCCGTCCTGGAACATGCGGCACGTAGCGCCTTGGCTCAGGCCTGAGTGCGCGTCCTTTTCGATCAAGGAACGCCGGTACCGCTAGGGCATTTCCTCTGTCAGCGAGTCGGGCGCCTTTCCACGATGACCTGCAAAAGCGCCTGGTCGCCGCGCAAATCCCCCGTCGCGCCCGGGCCGGACTTGCGCCGCGTGAATCAGGGAGATCCGCTGCGGCGCACCTCCGTGCACGGACGATCGCTCGGCCTGGCGTCGCCCGCGACGTTCCGCACCGCGAAATTGCCGCTCCGGAGGAGTTTTCTCGACGGCATGCCACGAATCTCCACTGTCAGGCGGCCTCGAGGGTCCCCTTCAACGCTGCGCAGCCTTCATCCATCAACGCGCCGACGACATTCGCTGCCGACTCGGGGAGCACCTCGACGACCCACATGATGCGCGTGCGCCCGTCACCCGCGTCCGACGTTTCGAACGACGCGCGGTGATGCTGCAGCCGCTCGCTCCTCGCCGAAGACACGAGCCGTCGCGCGCGGTCGTCCACGTCGACGATAACCGCACGACTTAGCCGTACACGAACGTAGCGATTCAATCTGCACCGTCCATGCGGCAGTCGGTCACGAACCCGCGCGCAAGGCGCGTGTGCACCGCGCCAAGGTCCCGAAACGCCGTCCATACCGCGTCGGTCGGCGCTTGGACCCCGAGCTCCTTTCGGATGGAAGTCATACTCTCTCCAGAAATATGTAGAGAATCATCGCATCCTCCTGTCATCGTGCTAGAAGCTCAGAGCGGCCGCGCCACGTTTGAGCAGCTCATGCATGGCACTTGCACCTGTGATTACGACGCCGGAAAGTAGGTTCTCCTGCGTGTAGCCCCGACTCTTTACGCAAGGCGTGCATGCCCAAAGGGTTCCGCCTCTTTGCAGAAAGTCGCGCAGCATGTCGGCCATCGGCTCGAGCGGCCTGACATGCGTCATTTCGGCCGCGCCGCGCCGCGCGATGTCAACGCCGGAACTCGTCAGAAAGATGGAAACTCTTAGCCCCGCGGTAATTCCTCCCAAAGCGATCGTCAAACCGACCGACGACAGCTCGTGGTCGATACCATGGCTAATCACCACGACAAGATCCCTAGTATTCGGTTCCATTGTCTGTCCTCCATCGCGGTAAATCGTTATGATGAATTTACCTAGCTTCCGCGTTGGGTTCCATGCTCAAGACACCGGCCGTCTTGCCCGAAACACCGCAGGCCTCGTCCGACCTGCTCTCCGATCTTCTTGCCACGATGCACCTGACGGGCACGGTGCTGTTTCGGGCCGAATTCCGCGAGCCCTGGTTGGTCGAAACGCAGGGCAGCCAGCGGCTCGCGCAAGTGCTGCCGTTTCGAACGGAGCACATTGTTCCCTTTCACATCATCGCTGCGGGTGGTTGCCGCGTGGAAATGCCGGATGGGCAAGCCGCTTGGCTTGAGGAAGGCGACGCGATTCTGCTTCCTTATGGCGAGAAACACCGCTTGGGTGGGCACGAGGCTGCTTCGCCGGTGCAGTTCGGAGAAATCCTCCCCCAAGCTCCGTGGACTGGGATCCCGTTTGTGCAACATGGAGGTTCTGGAGCCGTTACTACCATCATTTGCGGCTTCGTACAGTGCGACGAGCTGCTGTTTCACCCGTTGCTTCGCTATCTGCCGTCTCTGATGCACGTTCGCCCGGATGGTAGTGCAGGCGATGAGTGGCTATCAAAAACGATACGACATACCGCGTCGGAGGTGGGGCATCCAATGCCCGGATCGCGAAGCATGCTTCCTAGGCTGACGGAAGTGATGTTCGTTGAGATCTTGCGCAAACACATGCAAGGCTTGACCCACGAAGCAGTGGGCTGGTTCGCGGCTGTGAACGACCCGATCGCGGGAAAAGCGCTGAAGCTCATGCATGCGCAGCCTCTGCGCGACTGGAGCGTCGATGAGTTAGCGCGGTTGGGGGCAACGTCCAGAACTGTGCTTGCCGACCGATTCAAACACTATTTCGACCAACCACCCATGCAATACCTTGCCCGTTGGCGAATGCAACTGGCCGCGCAACAGCTCAAATCGGAGGTCGTACCGATAAAGACAATCGCGGATAGGAGCGGTTACGAGTCGGAGGCTGCCTTCAGCAGGGCATTTAAGCGCTACTTCGGATCGTCACCGGCGGACTGGCGTAAGAACAAGCCCGCTATCGATTGCCTTTCGAAGGCAGGATGACGCCACATCAGTTCTTGGAAAAAGTGCGCGAACCGGTTGGGTGCCGAAACGCAGTTTTTTACGGACTAAGTGGCCGCTCGTTGATGCGGTCCTCTCCAAAGAGCCAAGGATGTGCGTTGTTGCGGCGATTGTTCTTGCTCCGGCCTTGCCCGCTGTTGGCCGATCAGGAAAATCCCAGAGGTCCAATCCACGCTGCCCCGATGATCGTCGTCCGCGAGAATCGACGGCGCAGCTACTACAACAAAGGCGGAGGCCCACGGTAAGGTTGCCCTCAACGAATTACGAATCCGTCGAAGGTGTCCAATTTGGCGCGTTGAAAGGACGCCGCAAGCGCTCTTGATTTTTGGAGGCGGGGGCCGGAATCGAACCGACGTACACGGATTTGCAGTCCGCTGCATGGCCACTCTGCCACCCCGCCGTGCAAAGGCACGGATGCGCCGGCGAGCCCCGCGCGAACGGCGGCTTCGCAATCCAACGAAGCCCGGTCGAGAGGCTTCTGAAAGGGAAATCTGGAGCGGGAAACGAGTCTCGAACTCGCGACCTCAACCTTGGCAAGGTTGCGCTCTACCAACTGAGCTATTCCCGCAGAGGGACCGCAGATTATAGCCGCGCTCTAGTCGGTGTCAAAGCGGCCGATTCTCCTTTGTCTCTTGCACCGGGCTGCGCGCAAGCGCCAAATGGGGCCAGGCCAATCGCAGGTAAAGCAGCATCGAGTAGATCGTAAGCAGCGCTGCCACGTAAATCAGAACGGTGCCGATCGCGTGGACGGGCACGACTCCAAATAGTGGCTCGTGGTACAGCAGGACCGGGATGGCGACCATCTGGACGATAGTTTTGAACTTGCCTACGGAGTTCACGGCAACGTTCTGCGAAGCGCCGATTTGGGCCATCCATTCGCGCAGAGCCGAGACGGCGATTTCGCGCCCGATGATCACGAGCGCAACCAGCGCGTTGACCCGACCGAGCTCCAGTAAAACGATGAGTGCCGCGCAAACCATTAGCTTGTCGGCAACCGGATCCAGGAACGCTCCGAGCCGACTCGTCAGCCCGTATTTGCGCGCAAAGTAGCCGTCGAAGGCGTCGGTCACAGCAGCTACGGTAAACAGCGCGCAGGCCGCCAGGTCTTTCAGCTCCGGTGCGATCCACGTGTCCGGAAAATAATAAACAGCTACCAGAAACGGGACCATCACAATTCGGGCCCAGGTCAGCAGCATTGGAAGGTGGAAAAAATTACTTTGCATGCTGCATCTCAGAAGTGTTCAACAACGCCCTTGCTGCCTGCATCATCGCATCTGCGCGCAAGTTAGCAAACTCCAGCACTTGCGCATTGCTCGCCCCCCGGTACAGGTTGTCTCCACCACGGCGATAGGCTGGATCATAGTGGGTGCAGACGATCTCGCGAGCCAGTTCCTCCCACTGACCCGCGTCAAGAAGCTGTCGCCACTGTTCGACACGCTTTCGTCCATGTTGGGGAACGAAGAATTCAAGGCGCTCGCGAAGCCAGAGCGGATTTCGGCAGGTCGGTTCGTAGCGCTCGAGAAGATGGGCTATGCGTGCCTCGAGCGGGGCATTCAGGCGCACACAAGTTGAGCCAATCAGTGCTTCGAAAAGCGCGGAAGGAACGCTGAGCCGCCCGATGCGCCGACTCTCCGACTCGACAAAGACGACGCGTTGGGGATCAAATTGCCGCAGAGCTTGCCAGATTTGCGTCTCAAACGCCTTCTGGCCGGGTTGTAGGTCGTCCGCGGCGCGACCGGGCTCCACCCCTCCCAGGACCGAACCTCGGTGCCGTGCCAAGTGCTCGAGGTTGAGCACCTGTCCGCCGTTTGTGGTCAGGGCTTCAAGCAGAGCGGTCTTACCGCTACCGGTAGGACCGTGGAGCACAATGAAGCGATACTGCGGCGGCAATTGGGCCAGGTCCGCGATCACCCTGCGGCGAAAACCCTTGTATCCGCCGCGCAATTGGCGCGCCGACCAGCCAACCTGGTTGAGTACCAGTACCATGGCGGCACTGCGCTGCCCGCCGCGCCAGCAGTAGACGAGCGGTCTCCATTGCTTGGGATGGTGCTCAAAACCGCGCTCGAGGTGCTGTGCGATGTTGCGGGCTACGAGGGCGGCTCCCAGCCGGCGCGCAGCAAATGGGGACACCTGCTGGTAGATCGTGCCCACGCGCGCGCGCTCCTCGTTGTCGAGGACGGGATAGTTCTGGGCCCCGGGGATGTGGTCGAGCGCGAATTCGGCCGGCGAGCGCACATCAATCAGTGCGTCGTAGCTCCCGAGCTCGTCGACGGATGCAGTAGGGGGAGTCGAGTGCATTGCCTCGCGCAATAGCTCAAGCGTGCTCTACTCGATGGTCTTGCCGGGAACCGCGGCCGGGCCGCCCGATCCTTCCGTGCCATGGAGGCGGGAGTGGATCTGCTGAGCCAGACGTCGGGATATGCCCTGCACCTGGGCGATGTCCTCGATGGAGGCTCCCAGCAAGCCACGCATGCCACCGAAGCGCGTGAGCAACCGCTGGCGGCGCTTGGGCCCGATCGACTCCATTTCGTCGAGCTGCGAGGCATTACGCGTGCGCGCCCGGCGCGTACGCATCCCCGTAATCGCAAAGCGATGCGCCTCGTCGCGAATTTGGGCAATCAGCATCAAGGCCATGGAGTCCGGCGGCAGCCGCAAAGGCGCCCGCCCGTCGGCAAAGACGAGTTGCTCCGTGCCGACCTTGCGTCCTTCGCCTTTGGCCACGCCAACAAGCAAACTCGGATCAAGACCGTACTCGGCGAAGACCTGTCGCGCTACCTCGACCTGACCCGCTCCGCCATCGATGAGCACCAAGCCGGGCGCCGGGGCTTCGCCGCGCGCAACCGGGCCGTAGCGGCGGGTCAGCACCTGACGCATAGCGCCGTAGTCATCGCCCGGAACGAGACCATCGATGTTAAAGCGCCGGTATTGCGCGTTGCGCATCGCGTGGTCCGCGTAAACGACGCAAGCCGCCTGGGTGGCCTCCCCTGCCGTGTGGCTGACGTCGAAGCATTCGATGCGCAGCTCGCTCGGGTCTTCGACCTCCAGCCCCAGCGCTTCGACCAAGGCGCGTGTGCGCGCCTGCTGCGAACCCTGCTCGGCATGGTGGCGGCTCAGGGCGATGCGGGCGTTGACGAGCGCCATCTCGAGCCAGCGGCGCTGTTGCACCTTCGCGGGAGCTGCGTCTGACCCCAGTATTCGGGTACCCGCACACTTGGGACCGAGGTAGGCACGCAGCTCGTCCTGGTCGACCCGAACATTGACCAGCACCAGCGGCGGGCACGCATGCTCGCAATAATGCTGCGACAAGAACGCCTCAACGATCGTCGAGAGTTCCTCTTGCGCCTCGCCTGCGCCGCTCGTATGCATGGGAAAGTATGCCTTGTCCCCCAGGTGGCGGCCGCCGCGGACCATCGCCAGGTTGACGCAGGCCTGGCCATGCTCCATCACGGCCGCAACGATGTCGACATCGGCGCCGGAACCCGCCAGATCAACCGACTGCTGGTGGAGCACGCGCGTAAGCGAGGTCAGTTGATCGCGCAAAACCGCCGCCTGCTCGAAATCCAGTGCCGCCGATGCGGCCAGCATCCTCGACTCGATCTCGCGCGTGATTTCGCTGGCCCCACCCCGCAAGAAGTGCAAGGCTCCTTCCACGCTGCGACCATAGGCAGTCGGATCGATCAGTCCGACACACGGCGCCGTGCACAGTCGGATCTGATGCAGCAGGCACGGACGCGAGCGGTGCCGAAAGACGCTGTCTTCGCACGTGCGCAACTGAAACACCTTTTGCAAAATCTGCATGCTGTCGCGCACCGCCCAGGCACTCGGGAATGGCCCGAAAAAACGCGCCCGCCGGTCTGGCAGGCCGCGGAACAGACTCATGCGCGGGAACTCGTGCTCGCTGAATTTCAAATAGGGGTAGGACTTGTCGTCTCGAAACAGCACATTAAAGCGCGGCGCGAGCGACTTGATCAGGTTGTTTTCTAGCAGCAGCGCGTCGGCTTCCGAATCGGTGACCGTGGTCTCGATCGATGCGATTTTCGAGACCATCAGGGCGGTACGCGGGCCAAGCGCGCGCCCGAAATACGATCCGACACGTTTGCGCAGGTCCACTGCCTTGCCGACGTAGAGGACTACGCCCTCGGCATCGAGCATCCGGTAGACGCCCGGCCGGTGCGGCAGACGCTCGACAAGCGCCTTGGCGTCAAATTCACTGGGCACAGCCTGAGCCATAACTAGCGAGGGGTAACTGCGCCAGCCGCCGGCCGGCATCCGATTAGGACCGGGCCGGCTGCAGGTTCGTTCCCGCGGCGCCCTGGGCCGCGCTCTCCTGGACAAGGCGCAGATCGCGCAGCGCGCCCGCATAGCGCTCGGAGCGCAGCGGGGATGCCGCCGGCAAGGCGCCGGTGCGCGGGACGAGTCGCTCCACGCGCTCCCCAAAGTACCGCGAAGGTGTCCATTGCAACTCGTCCAGAACCCGATCGACTCCGACCTCGTCGTTGCAGATGATCGCAAAATCGCAGCCGGCCGCCAGCGCGGCACGGGTCGACTGCGGGAGGTCGCCCGCCGCGCGTGCGCCTCGCATGGACAAGTCGTCGCTAAAGACCGCCCCGGCAAATCCCAGGCGCTCGCGCAAAATCTCCCCGATCCAGCGCTTTGAAAAACCCGCCGCTTGTCGGTCTACCGCCGGGTAGACGACATGCGCCAGCATAACCGCATCCAATCCCACGCCGAGCCACCCGTACGGGGCGGCGTCGGCGCGTGCAATTTCCTCGAGGGTGCGTTCGTCCGTCGGCAGTGCGGTATGCGAATCTGCGAGCGCCCAGCCGTGCCCCGGAAAATGCTTGCCGCAGTTGCTCGTTCCCGCAAGCGCCAGGCCGTAGCCGATCTGATTGGCGAGCAGGGTCACGACGCGCGGATCGCTGTGCAAGGCGCGGTCCCCAATCACCGAACTCCTTGCCCAGTCGAGGTCGAGCACGGGAGCAAAAGTCATGTCGACCCCATGGGCGCGCAATTCGGCGCCCAAGACAAAGCCCGCCGCCAGGGCAGCACGGCATGCGCCGAGCACGTCGCGGTCCCAGAGGCGTCCGAAGGAACTCATGGGCGGTATGTGCGTGAAGCCCCTGCGAAAGCGCTGCACCCGCCCGCCCTCGTGATCGACCGCAATGAGCAGCGGAGGATCGCGCAGCGCGTGGATTTCGCCGCACAATTGCACAAGCTGCGCCGGGGACTCGTAATTGCGCGCAAATAAGATAACCATACCAACTAACGGGTGCGCTAACCGCCGGCGCTCGGCCTCGCGCAGCTGCGTGCCCGAGATGTCGATGACGAGCGGTCCGCGCATTAGAGGGTCTGGCCCTCGCCCACGGTTTCGGCCACGGCATAGGCCAAGGCGAGCCGGTCCAGGTCGGAAATCGATACGTGCAGTCGGATGCGCCGCTCGCGCAGATAATCGGCCAACGCTCCGCTGGCAACGACCTCCGGTCGACCGGAGGCCGAGTTGACGATCTGTGCGGCACGCCAGTACATCGGCCCGCGCATGCCCAGACCCAGGGCCTTGGAGATGGCCTCCTTGGCAGCAAAGCGCGTTGCCAGGTAGAGCGTGCCGCGCAGCGGCGAGCGCGCCGTACGCGCGGCATGCACCCGCAACTCCCGCGGACCTAAAATTCGCTGCGCGAAGCGCTCGCCGTGGCGCGCAACGGCTGCCTCGATGCGCGCCACTTCAATGGCGTCGGTGCCGATGCCCAGGATCATCGCGCTCCTTCGCCCGCGGCGCAAAGCCACGCTACCTCGGCCTGGCGGATCTGCGCCTGGTAGAGGCGTACCGTGTGAGCCAGGCCGAATTCGAGCGCATCGCTGATCAGCGCGTGCCCGATCGACACTTCTCGCACGCCGGGAACTGCGCGCAGAAAGTCCCGGAGATTCAACAAATTCAGATCGTGTCCGGCATTGACCTCGAGGCCGGCGCGCAGCGCAGCCTCGGCCGCAACCCGGTAGCGCTCCAGGCTTGCCGATTGCTCTGCCGTGCCGTGCGCCCGCGCATAGGGCTCCGTATAGAGTTCGACGCGATCCGCGCCCAGCGCGCGGGCAAGCGCCATCTGTTCGGGCTCCGGATCCATGAACAGGCTCACGCGCGCCCCGCGGTCGTGCGCCTGGACAATGAGCGGGCGCAGCCGCTCGCCGTCGCGCCGCAAGTCCCAGCCGTGGTCCGACGTCGCCGCATCGATCGCGTCGGGAACGAAGGTGCACTGGGCGGGGCGCACAGCTTGCACATGCTCCATGAGCTGGTGCAGCGGATTGCCCTCGAGGTTGTACTCCACGTTGGGCCATTGGCGCAACAGTTGCGCAACTTCGCGCACATCGGCCGGTCGCACATGGCGCTCATCGGGACGGGGGTGCAACGTGATGCCATCGGCGCCAGCCTCCAGCACGAGCGTCGCGGCGTGGGTGACACTCGGAATGTGCAGCGGTCGCGAATTGCGCAGCAACGCAACGCGGTTCAGGTTAACGCTCAATGCGGTCATCTTCACAGGTTGCGCAAGTCCGACAAAATGCGGTGCGTATTTAGCGGCCGACCGTGCAGATGGTAGCCGATCAACTGACGCAGCAAGGCGCGCGCGTCGGCGGCTTGCGCCACCGCGGCAAGGTCGCGTCGCGCAAGCGCCTGCATGGTCTGACCGCGCACGCAATACTCGGCGCCGCGCGCGGCTTGTTCGGCCACACACCGTACTCCGTGCTCTGGGTCAACCCGATACCAGGCATCCGGATCGATCGGAACGCCGTCGCTTGAGGTCTCAAATGACGGTGCCACACCGATCTCCCGGAGCAGATCGAGCTCGAAGCCGCGCAGTGACTGCTCTTGCCGCGCCGCGTCGAGCGAGAGGGCCCGCAGCGCGCGCGCATACGAAAAGAACAAAGCCTCGTGCGGATCTCCCCGGGCGACGAGCCGCACGAGCAGCTCGTTGAGGTAAAAGGCACTGAGCAGCTCGTCACCGCGCAGTGGCGCCAGCCCGCCGACCCATTCGGCTCGCACCAGCGACTTGATTTCCGCACGCCCGCTCCACGACACCGCAATCGGCGAAAACGGCGCGAGCAAACCGCGAAATTGCGACGTCGGCCGTTTGGCTCCGCGTGCGACCAACCCGACGCGCCCATGATCGCGAGTCAGAACGTCGACAATCAAGCTCGTCTCGCGCCAGGCGTAGGAATGCAGAACAAAGGCGGGCTGCTGGTCGACCCGCGAATCGGAGAAGCGGCGCGGACGAAACCCCGGCGTCCCGGCCGGCGCTTCGGTGCTCATGGGCGCTGGGGCGCCTGCACCCCGAGGCGGTCGAGCGAGCGAGCGTTGTTGCTCCAGCCAGCGGCAACCCGCACGTGAGTCTGCAAAAAGACCGGCTTGCCCAGCAACCGCTGCATGGCCAGACGCGCCTTGCGCCCGATCTCGCGCAGCTTCGCGCCGCCCGCGCCAATGACGATGGCGCGCTGGGATTCGCGCTCGACGAGGATCTGCGCCGAGACAACCGCGCGCCCTTCGGACTCATCCCAGTTCTCGATGGTGACCGCCAGCCCATAGGGCAGCTCATCGCCCAGCAGTCGAAAGGCCTGCTCCCGCAGCAGTTCCGCGGCCAGAAACCGCACGCTGCGATCGGTGATCTGATCCTCGTCGAACAGCGCCATGCCCGCGGGCAGCAGGGCACGCACCGCCTCGAGCAAATCGTCGAGCTGCCAGCCACGCGCGGCACTCACGGGCACGATGGCGGCAAACGGATAGCGCTTTCGGGCACTGTCCATCAAGGGCAGCAGTTGCGTCTTGTCGCGCAAGGTATCAGTCTTGTTCAAAGCCAGAACGACGGAACTTGCGGGCCTGCCCGCCGCGCCGCCGGCGGCACTTGCGCCCTCCTCGGTGTCTTGCCCGCGGGGACGGGGCAGCAGCCGCAAAACGGCCTCATCGTCCTCGTGCCAGCCGTGCGCATCAATGACCATCACGATTGCGTCGACGCCATGAATCGCGGCGTCGACGCCGGCGTTCATGCGCCGTGTCAGCAAGTTTCTGTGCCGATGCTGTAGCCCCGGCGTATCGACGAACACGAACTGGGTTTCGCGGCGCGTGAGGACTCCGAGAACCCGGTGGCGCGTCGTTTGCGGTTTGCTCGAAGTAATCGAGACGTGAGATCCGACCAACGCGTTGACCAGCGTTGACTTTCCGACGTTAGGCCGCCCGACAATAGCGATCATGCCCGCGCGAAACGCGGGCGCCTCCGGCGAGGTGTGCATCGCCAGAATCAGCCGGGCGGAGCCGACTCGGTGGCGGCACCGGCTTCGGCGGCCGCCGTTTTGACGGACGGCGCCCCGCCGTCGCCGGTGGCGGACTCGGGTGTCGCGCCGGCCGCAGCCGCAACCGCAACCGCAGCACCCTTGCGTTTGGCCCGTCGCAGCGCCTGCGCGGCCGCCTGCGCCGCCTCTAAAGCGTGCTTGGCCGCCGACTGTTCGGCGCCGCGTCGGCTGCGCCCGCTCCCGCGCACCCCAACGTCGAGCTTTGGTATCGCGCATTCAACCTCAAATTCCTGGTTGTGCGCGGCGCCCCGGGTCTCCACCACCTTGTACACGGGCAGCGGCAGGCCTTTGGCCTGCAGATACTCCTGCAGCAGTGTCTTGCTGTCCTTGCCCAGGGTCTTGGGATCGACCTGCTTGAGCACGGGTTCGAACAGCCGCCCAATGACTTCCCGCGCTCCTTCGAAGCCACCATCGACGAAAACCGCACCAAATACGGCTTCCATCGTGTCGGCAAGGATCGAGGGTCGGCGAAAGCCCCCGCTTTTCATCTCGCCTTCGCCCAGACGCAAAAAGTCGCTCAGACCCAAACGCTCGGCGATCTCCGAGAGTGATTGCTGCTTGACCAGATTGGCGCGGATACGAGAAAGATCGCCCTCGTCCATGCGGGCATATTTCGAAAACAGCAGTTGCGCAACCACGCAGTTCAGAACCGAGTCACCGAGAAACTCTAGGCGTTCGTTGTGCACCACCCCGTGCGAACGATGGGTAACGGCCTGCTGCAGCAGCTCGCCGCTCTTAAACTTGTACTGAAGGCGCTCTTCAAGCGCGGACAAGTTCATGATTTGACGGAAAAATCCCGCTCACGGCTGCGCGACCCGTCCGGGATGGTCACGATTCGAGCCCGAAAAATCGATCACGATGCGCACATTGTCCAGCACGGGCACGGAGTACGAATACGAGTAGGAGACGACGATGCGTTCGCCGTCCTTGGTGATGTCCAGGTCCTTGCCCGTGATCGATTTGATATCGTCGACCGTCGCATACCGGTCAAAGGCGTGACGGATGTCGGGCACGGTCTGCCCTTCACTCGCGACTTTCTGCACCGCGCGCTCGACCGCCAGATACTCGGAGAGCGCGGGCACGATTTTCATTCCGATGGTGAGCAAGATGACCACGATCACGCCGACGAAGATCAGGCTGACCAGGCTCAGCCCGCGCTGATGCGTGGCCCTCGAGATGCTGCGGCCGCTCAATTTGCGTGCCGCCCCTGGGCTATTTGAAGCTACCGATTCGTCGAACATTGCCAAAATTCATCCAAATGAAAAACGCGTGCCCGACGATGTTGCGATCCGGCACGAAACCCCAGAAGCGGCTGTCCTCGCTGTTATCGCGATTGTCGCCCATGACGAAGTAACTGCCCCGGGGAACCTTGCAAGCCACGCCTCCGTCACTGTAGACGCAAGCGTCGGGATTTGTATGCTGCGCTGCAGCACGTATTTGCACCCCATTTCCATCCAACATGATGACACGGTGATCGATCGAATCTATTTTTTCGATGAATTGCTCGTAGGTTTGCATGCGGGCCGGATCGTAGTAGCGATCCATGGAGAGGAGCGCCACCGGGGCGCCGTTGATCCGGAGCTCGTGGTTACGATATTCGACCCGATCGCCGGGCAAGCCGATCACGCGCTTGATGTAGTCCTGGGTCGGATCGTGGGGGTACCGAAAGACGATGACGTCGCCCCGTTTCGGATGGCCGACTTCGATGACCGTCCAGTTCACGATCGGCAAGCGGATCCCGTACTCGAACTTGTTGACCAAAATGAGGTCGCCGATTTGCAGCGTCGGGATCATTGAGCCCGAGGGAATGCGAAACGGCTCGTAGAGAAATGATCGCAACAAAAACACGAGGGCGATGACCGGAAAAAAGCCCGCGGTGTACTCCAGCCACCAGGGGCGGGCGGCCATGCGCTCCTCCAATGCATGGCGTTCCTTGGCAACGCGATCCGGATCCGCTTCGCGGGCGGCCTGGTTGCGCCCATCGAATTCGGCGAGTTCCTGCGCGGCCGCACTTCGCCTCCGCGGCGCAAACAGCGCGTATTCGGCGGCAAAATACACGCCGCTCACAACTGTGCTCAGAAACAAGAACAACGCAAAGTCAGTGGGCACGAACCCGGCGATCATGGCCAGCACGTACGCGCCCAAGAGCCCCAGGATGACGGCAGTCAATGCATTCATTTGTCCTCCACCTGCAAGATCGCCAGAAAGGCCTCCTGCGGTATCT
>Ga0187769_10001101_pt1 | contig 15164 bp, 17 predicted proteins | sample 0116_SJ02_MP02_1_FD_133140 | JGI IMG/M metagenome (GOLD analysis project Ga0187769, IMG submission 133140) | Tropical peat soil microbial communities from peatlands in Department of Meta, Colombia - 0116_SJ02_MP02_10_MG | ecosystem: Environmental > Terrestrial > Soil > Wetlands > Peat | place... | reverse complement strand
CGTTGAGCTGCAACAGATAGCGCAAGACGCGTTAGAAGACGCGCTGCTCATCGGCTGCAATGAATCCCAGATGCGCCAGGCGTTGCACGAGCTCGTCGATGCGCTCGTGAATCCGTATGCAGCGTTTTCGCCCAGGGGCGAGGACGAATCGCCCAAAGACTAAGCGCTCAGCCAGGCAGCGCCGCGCACGCCGGAGGAATCGCCGTGCTGGTTGCGCACCAGCACAGTCTGCACCTGGTCAGAGAATACCCACTTGGCCCAGTATGCAGGCACAAGTTCGTACAGCGACTCGATGTTGGAGATTCCGCCGCCTAGCACGATCACGTCCGGGTCGACGATGTTAATTACCACGGCAAGGGCCTGCGCCAAGTTCTGCGCATAGCGCTCGAGTGTCTGGATACACGAGCGCTCGCCAGCTTGCGCGCGCTGCGCGATTTGCTCGGCGGTAAGCGCAGTTTGGGTCTGCGCAGCGCTGGCGAGCGCATGATCGGCTGCCATTGCCGGACCCGAGAGCACCGTCTCTACGCAACCGACGCGTCCGCAATAACAGGGGCGCGGTGCTCCGAGCGTGCGTTGCGCGTCAAGGATCAGCGGATTGTGGCCCCATTCGCCCGTGATGCCGTTGGGCCCATCCAGCAGCTGCCCGTTTACGACCAAACCGCCGCCCACGCCCGTGCCAAGGATCACGCCAAATACGATGGCGCTGCCTGCCGCCGCTCCATCGGTGGCCTCGGATAGCGCAAAACAATTGGCGTCGTTGGTAATCCGAAGCTCGCGTCCTAGCAGATCTTGAAGGTCGGCACGCAGATGGCGACCATTGAGGCACACAGAATTGGAGTTCTTGACGCAGCCCGTGCGGCGCGAGATCGAACCCGGTGTACCGATACCGATGCCCTGGGCGCGCCCATGCAGCTGTTCGGCGTCGTTAATCAATCGGATGATGGCCGCAAGCGTGGCGGCGTAATCGCCCGCCGGCGTGGGTACACGTGCCCGATGGATGATCGCGCCCGTGCTGCCCAGAACAGCGATTTCGATCTTGGTGCCACCCAGGTCGATACCGATGCGCATGCTTAACGGGTTCTGGTACCGTCTTTGGGCGCCTGCAAATGCCCGCTTAGCGTTTTTTGGCGGGGCGCTTCCAGCCCTCGATCGTGACCTGGCGGGCACGCGCCACCGTAAGCTTGTCGGCCGGCACCTCGCGTACGACCGTGGAGCCGGCGCCGATCGTGGCGCCCGCACCCACGCGAACAGGGGCTACCAGCACCGCATTGCTGCCCACATGCACGTTTTCGCCAATTTCGGTGCGGTGCTTATTGGCGCCGTCGTAGTTGGCAAAGATGGTGCCTGCGCCAATATTCGAGCGCGCGCCCACGTGTGCATCGCCGACATATGCCAGGTGATTGGCCTTGGCGCCATGTTCCAGATGGCTTGCCTTGACCTCGACAAAGTTACCGATATGCACCTGGTCATCGAGCTGGGCGCCGGGACGCAGTCGCGCGTAGGGCCCGATAAGCACTTCGGTGCCGATTTGCGCGCCGTCGAGGTGCGAAAACGCATGCAAAATGCTGCCCGCACCCACCACCGTGTCGCGCAAGACGCAGTGCGGACCGATCCGCACGCGATCACCCAGGCTGACCTTTCCCTCGAACACGCAGCCCACGTCAATGAACACATCGCTGCCTACCGACAAGTCGCCACGCACGTCGATACGAGAAGGATCGGCCAGTGTCGCGCCAGCCACCATTAAGGCTTCGGCGCTGCGGCGCTGCACGATGCGCTCCAGGTGGGCCAGTTGAGCCTTGCTGTTGACCCCGAGCGTCTGGTCCTCATCTGCGGCAACGATGGCGCTGACCGGCATGCCCTCGACCCTGGCTGCGATCACAACATCGGTCAGGTAGTACTCACCCTGCGCATTGGCGTTGGATAGGCCCTGGAGCCAGTGCTTTAGGCGCTGGGTTGGGGCCACCAGTATTCCGGTGTTGACCTCATCGATCTGCCGTTGGGTCTCATCGGCATCGCGCTCTTCGACGATAGCCTGAACGTGACCGGCAGCATCCCGCAAAATCCGCCCATAGCCGCTCGGATTAGCCATGCGCACCGTCAGCAGGCCAAGATGTCCGGAAGCAGTTTCGATCAGGGCAACCAGCGTTTGGCTCAAAACAAGCGGTACATCGCCATAGAGCACCAGCGTAGCCACGTCCTCGCGCAGCCACGGCACGGCTTGCAGCACCGCGTGGCCCGTCCCCAGTTGGGGCTGCTGCTCGACAAAATGCAGGTCCTGCTGGCTAGCAAACGCACTTCGCACCGCCTGCGCGCCATGGCCGATCACGACTACGATTTGCGCCGTGCTCTGGCATTGGCGTGCTGTCGCGCGCGCGGTGTCGATCACGTGGGCCAGCAAGGGTCTGCCCGCAAGTGGCTGCAGGACCTTAGGCATGGTCGAGCGCATGCGCTTACCCTGCCCAGCGGCAAGAATCACGATATTCATAGCAGCAATTATCCCGCACAATCCTCACGGCAAGGGCAGTCCGGAGAAGTACCAGGCCATCATCAGCGCCAATGCGCCTAGTGCGATCGCGCCGATGCCCAGAAGCTGGGCACTGCGCTCCTGCGCCCGTCGCAGCCGCTGCAGTTCGGATAGAACTTGGGCATCGACGTTTTCACGCGAGAGCGCATCGTGTACGAGCCGCGGAAGCCGCGGAATGAACTGGCTCCATGGGATCGCCTCTGCCTTCATGCGATCGGCAAAGCCTCTCCAGCCCACTTGGCGACGCATCCACTTTTCCAAAAACGGCTTTCCCGTCACCCAAAGGTCAAGGTCCGGATCGAGCTGACGGCCCAGGCCCTCGACGTTGAGCAGGGTCTTTTGAAGCAGCACGAGCTGGGGCTGGATTTCAACGTTAAAGCGCCGCGACGTGGCAAACAGACGCATTAGCACCTGACCAAAGGAGATTTCTTTGAGCGGTCGGTCGAAAATCGGCTCACACACTGCGCGAATGGCGCTTTCGAGCTCGTCCACGCGGGTGCCAGAAGGCACCCAGCCCGATTCGATGTGATTTTGCGCGACGCGCCGGTAATCGCGCTGAAAAAATGCAAGAAAATTACGCGCCAAATAATCGCGGTCCGTGTCCGTGAGCGTACCCACGATGCCAAAATCCAGGGCGATGTAGCGACCCAGATCCGCCCCGCTAACGCTAACTGCGATGTTGCCCGGATGCATGTCGGCGTGAAAAAAGCCGTCGCGAAACACCTGCGTGAAGAAGATCTCGACCCCGTCGCGAGAGAGCTTCTTTAGGTCCACGCCCGCGCGGCGCAATTCGTCAACACGACTGATCGGCACGCCGCTCATGCGCTCCATCACCAGGACGTTTTCGCAACAGTAATCCCAATACATCTCGGGAATGCGCAGCAGGTGGGAGCCCTCGAAATTGCGTCGCAGCTGCGAGGCGTTGGCGGCTTCGCGCATGAGGTCCAATTCGTCGTGCAAAACCTTGCGGAACTCCTCCACGACTTCACGTGGCCGCAGCCGCTTGCCGTCGCGCCAGACGCGCTCAACAAGGCTCGCCGCAACCTCCATCAGCGCGAGGTCGCGGTCAATGGCCGCGCGCATGCCCGGGCGCAGCACTTTGACGGCGACAGTTCGTCCGGCTAACGATGCGGATGGCGCACGTGCCGCATCGCCGTGGGCCGGCAAGCTGCCTTGCGCGGCTTGCGTTGCGCCCGAGGCTGCGCTGCGCACGCCTCCGGCGAGCACCGCAAAGTGCACTTGAGCAATCGAGGCGCTGGCCACTGGTTCGCGTTCAAAATGCGAGAACAACTCGCCGATGGGGCGCCCGAGACCTCGCTCTATCTCGCGTACCGCAAGATCCGGATCAAATGGCGGAACGCGATCCTGCAGCTTAGCCAACTCGTCGGCAAAATCCGACGGCAAAAGATCCCGGCGAGTGGAAAGCACTTGCCCGAATTTGACGAAGATCGGCCCCAGACTCTCCAGTGCCAGGCGCAAGCGCTCCGCGCGTGGGCTCTCGAACCTGCGCCCGAGCGCTGCCATTCGGACAAGTCGGACCACAAAGGGATGTTTCAGATTCGCAAGCGCGATCTGATCGAGCCCGTAGCGCAGGCCAACTCGCGCAATACGCAACAACCGCAGCAGGCGCCGCATGAATTAGCTGCGGGCAGAGCCGCGTTGATCCTTCGTTGCTTGGCTCGCGGGTTGGGTTTTTGTGGCCGCGCCGCAGTCGACGCCGCCACGGGCCGCCTCCTGGGCGGCAATGCGCTCCGCAAGCCGATCGAGGCGGCCCTGCAAGGTGGCCAGTTCGCTACCAAAGCGCTCCCACTCCTGCCGACCCAGTAGCGTCGGGTGTTCGCCGACCAAGTAATCGGCCCCTTGCCGCGCGGCGCGCTGCACCGCATCGCGCAGGGCATCGAGCATGGTGCGCACCGTGCGCACAATCCGCTCGGCTGGCGCATCGCCAACAAAGCGCGAGAGTTCTTCGGCGGGGTCAGGGCGCAACTTCGGCAGCACCTCGGTGAGTGCCTGAGCGAAGGCAACGTCGCCTTGCATGCGCAGCTTGCGCAGCAGTCCGGCCGGCTCAAACAAGGAGCTGGCGACGGACTCGGGCTCGATTGTTATGGTGACGCTTGGCGTTGCGCTGCCTGCTGCCAGTGTGCCCCCGGGCTCGACCGCAAGAAACACTGTCGTTAACCCTGCTTCGATACGTGCCGTGCGCCCCGCATAAGGTGCCAGAGCTGCGCGCGCCCATTGTTCGCGCGTCAGCAGCCGGTTGTACCAGGCGACCATGGTCTCGGTAGCAAGGCGATCAAGCACGTCGTGTCTCCTGCAGATTGCGTGGGTGTGGCGCGTGCTGCGCGTTATAGGCGAAAGCCGGTATGTAGTGCGCAAATGCCGGCCGCGAAATTAAACCACTGTACGTGCGCAAGACCCGCGGACTGCATCATCGTGGCCAGTTCCTGCTGTGTGGGATGCATGCGGATGGATTCGGCCAGATACCGGTAGCTGGCGCCGTCGCCAGCGATGCGCTCGCCCAGCCAGGGCATGAGCTTCATCGAGTAGGCATCGTACAAAGGAGCCAGTGGCGGCCAGATGCGCGAGAACTCCAATACGAGCAGCTGGCCCCCCGGGCGCAAAACGCGTTGCATCTCGCCCAGCGCCCGCTCTTTGTGGGTCATGTTGCGCAAACCAAAGGAAACCACGACCCGGTCAAAGCTGCGATCGGCAAAGGGCAGCTGCTCAGCGTCGCACTGCACGACCGCGATCGCCACCCCGGCATCCATCAGGCGGTCACGGCCCTCCGCGAGCATCGCCGCGTTGATGTCCGTGAGCACAACTTGTCCGCGTACCCCGACCTTGCGAGCAAAGGCGCGCGCCAAATCGCCGGTTCCGCCCGCCACGTCCAGTACCTTCATTCCCGGGCGAACCTGCGCCTGCGCAACGGTGAAGGACTTCCAAAGCCGATGCATGCCAGCCGAGAGGACGTCGTTCATGAGGTCATAGCGCGGCGCCACGGAGCTAAACACCCTGGCGACGTGTTTCGCTTTTTCCGGTTCCGGCACCTCGGTATAGCCAAAGTGCGTCTTTTCGGGCTCAGCCATGGCGCTTTACCTCCCGGGTCCCGTCGGGCGCCGCAGCGCCCGCTGTGGCGCTATCGCGCGAAGCTCCTGCCGCTTCGAGGCGGCGAAGATACTCTGCCCACATCGCATCCTGATTAATCCCCAACTCGTAGAGGTAGTCCCACGAATACAGACCCGTATCGTGACCGTCCGAGAAGATGGGCTGCAGGGCGTAGTGCCCGACGGTGTCAACCGAGCGGATCGTCACGTCACGCTTACCCACCTGCAAGCGCTCTTGCCCCGGCCCATGACCTCGCACTTCCGCTGAGGGTGAAAAGACGCGCAGAAATTCAAATGGAAAACGAAAGCGGCGGCCGTCGTTAAACGCTATCTCGAGCACCCGAGAGGCCGAGTGCACCGTGATCTCGGTGGGTAATGGCGAATTGGGACTCAATCCGTGGGTCTGCGTGCTCATCACTTGCAAGCATAACGCGAGCTGCCCAGGACCTGTCCTGTGCCCTCATCTGCAGCTCCACACCCCTGAGCCTGCCCAAAATGCACGCGCCCCGCTTCAAGCCGACCAGGGCGCCGACTGCGATGCGCTAAGCCGGCGCCGCATAGGCCGCGCAACCAATGGACTTTCGCGCAGCCAGCGCGGGGGTTGCTAGATCACACGGCTGCACGCAGCGCAGCGTGGATTCCGCTGCGAAATCGCTGGGCCATATTTTCGATCGTGAAATGCGAGGCAACGTGCTGCGCATTAACGCCCAGGCGTCGACGCTCGTCCTCATACTGCAACAGCGCTACCACCGCACGAACGTAGGCCTCCATCGAGTCCTCCGTCATCAATCCGTTTTCTCCCGAGCGCAGGTACGCGATCTCGGGTCCGTGGCCTGGGCAGCTGGTTGTGACGATCGGGATACCGGCCGTGAAGGCGTCCAGGATTCCTAAGCCGACGCCGCCTGGACATAACATGAGCTCGGATTGGCGCAGAGCCAGGGCCTTCTCGTGGCCCTGCCGCCGGCCAAGAAAGCGCAACCACGGCCGAGACTGCGATGCCTGTTCAATCATCGGGCGCAGAGGGCCGTCACCGGCGACAAGCAGACGAAATCCGGGGACCCGGTGCAGCACCTGTTCGGCCGCCTGCAGCAAAAAGGGCAATCGCTTCTCTTCACTGAGCGCGCCTAAAAAAAGGGCTACTCGAGCGCCCTTTAGGCCCATGCGACGACGCCCAGAGTCGATTTGCGCGGTGGTCACTGCATGCAGCCGCTGCGCCAACGAGACCGTGTCGCTTGCATTTTCTAGATTCGTGATGCGGTCGCGGGCAAATCCCTGGCGGCGTAAAAGGTCTGCGCCGCCTTCCGTGCTCGTGAACCACCAATTGGCACGAAATGCAAGCGAGCGACAAAAGCGCTCGCCCCAACTTGGCGGTGTATTGCCCAACTCTGCGACGCCCGGTCCCCAAAGCGCATAGCGTTGCGGCCTGCCAGGCAGCATTGCCCAAAGGTTATAGCCCGGGCGATCCTGCTGTCCGATGATCAGTAGCTTTGTCGAGCGCGTCCGAGCGGCAACGGGCTGCCAACACAGCCGTTGATCAAAAAAGTAGCGGGTGGGCAGTTGTTCGGCCCACTGTAGACGGCCTTCATCGTCCCTGCTTGCCTCTTGCGCGCTAGGTTCGCCATGCAAAACGCGCAAATCCACCCCATCGGCCATCAACAGCTTGCGCAGCGCCTCAAATAATGCAAGTCGGTACTCGGGCAGGCGCCGCATGACGATGGCGACCTCGCTACGCGCGTCAGAGCTCATTGGCAATAGGGTCGAAGAGGCACTTGCATCGCGATTTTGGTTAAGGGGCCGAAATATCAGGGCGCGAAGGTAACACAATCGGGTTTTGCGCCTTAAGCCCTCAGGGCATGGCGAAAGGCCCTAGCGCCTTGTCACCGTGCGGTCACGCCGCCTCGCCACTATTCGCCCCGCCCATGCTGGTGCTCATCAACCTGGACTCGGCCGTGCAGCGGCGCCAAGCGATGGCGCGCCAACTCGAACGCTGCGCCTTGGCGTTTGATCGCGTCGGCGTCGACCTGCGCTGCGTTCGACCCTACGAGGTCCAAGCTCAGATTCAGTCAAGATTTCCACGACTGCGTTTTGACCGCAAGACGCTAAGCGATGCAGAAATCGGCTGTTGGCTCTCTCACCTTACGGCCTGGCAGCGCTTGCTGCAGAAAGGCGATCAGGTCAGCTGCTGCACCGTAATCGAGGACGATTTGACCTTGCTGCCGGGCTTTGCCAATGTCGTCAAAGCGCTGTGTGGTCGCAGACAGCAAGACGCGGCCTTTGGCGCCCATGAGGATTCAAACCTTGACCTAATTTACTTGGGCACCTCATCGCGCAGTGTTTCCCAGCGCTGCCGAACGCAAATCAACGGACTATGGGTCCATAAGCCGCTCGGCATTATCTACAACACTTGGGGATACACGATCAGTCGCGTGTATGCGACGCGCTTTTTTGCCAGCGGACCGCGCTTGATTCGCTTGCCCATCGACCACTTTCTGGGTGGCCGTGGAGGGCGCGCCGGGCCACGCATCGGTGTTCTTCAGCCACCTATCTTGGTCGAGGACCCAGTGCTTGGGGCGGCCTCGCAAATTGGACCCTACACGCGGCGCTTGGACCGCTCGCACCTAATCGAAAACGTGCGCCGGCGCATCTTGGCCAGTCCTCTTAGCGAGTTCTATTACACCTTGTATCGCTACCTTTAGGCGCAGGAGTAGGATCGGCGGCGGACAGTGCTTTTGCGCGCTTTCCGCACCGACATGAACCGCTTGCTCATTGCCATCGGCCTGATATTTTTGGTGCTAGGAATCGCCTGGCCTTGGCTTTCGCAGCTTCCGCTCGGAAAGCTGCCCGGGGACATCCACATCAAGCGTGACGGCGTAGATTTTTATTTTCCGCTGGCAACGAGCCTGGTTGTCTCGATCTTGCTTTCGCTGCTGTTTTGGCTCTGGCGGCGATGATCTTGCAAAGAAAAACCCCGGACTGGGCAATGGGAAACAAAGTCCCGGCGCCGGGCACAATCGCACAAACGCCTGCACCATCAAGGAGGATGATATGAACGTACGCTTTGCTTTGAATCGCCGCGTCCTTGTTACCGTGGCCGCACTTCTTGCCGCGGCCGCATCGGTCCCCGCGACGCTAGCAATGGGCGCTTCGTCCGCGCGCGCCGACCTAGGCCCGGCCTCGGGCAGCGCGGTAAGCGGGGCGGTGTTGGTGCGCGCGCTCCCTGGTGGCGGCGTGCATCTGGATGCGAAGGTCTCTGGCTTGACGCCGGGCGTGCATGGCTTTCACGTGCATGAGGTCGGAGATTGCAGTGCTGCGGATGCGAGCAGCGCCAAGGGGCACTTTAACCCTACCGGCAAGCCCCACGGCAGCCACGCTGGCGATCTACCCGACCTTACGGCCGATGCCTCCGGTAGTGCGGTGTTGTCCGCAGATGTACCCGGGCTGACGCTCGACGACAGCGCGATGAGCATCATGGGCCGGGCCTTTGTAGTGCACGCAGACCCCGACGATCATGTCTCGCAGCCCGCCGGCAACTCGGGCAAGCGAGTGGCTTGTGGGGTCATCAAGGCGATGTCGTAGAACAAAAGCGAGCAACCGAACACCAAGGCCATTTATCGCCTGAACCGCCTCGCCCGATATATCCAATTCGCGACCACAGAACAGATGCGGTCTGGTCTCGGCCGGTTGCAATGCCGCGGCCATTTGCTATCTTTGACCAGCGCTTTGGCTACAGCAGAAAAGGACGCGCTCCAACAGCCAAGCAGTTATATAAGAAGAGACGAATAAACCGACAAGGAGGGTTGCGCCATGAGTGAAGGCAAGGACCTAAAGACCAACAGCCGGCGCACGGTGCTGCGCGCCGCTTTAGCGGCAGGTGCCGTCAACCTGGCGCCCCCATTTCTTCGGTCGGCCCGCGGCGAGCAAAGCGTGAAGATTGGGTTTTGCGACCCCTTGACGGGAACCTATGCGGAATTGGGCAAAAACGAGCTAATCGGCTCTCAGCTCGCGGTCGAACAAATCAACGCCAAGGGCGGCATCTTGGGACGGCCTGTCGAGCTGTTGGTTGAGGACTCTACCAGCGGGGAGGCGGGCACCGCAGTGCAAAAGACGCGCAAGTTAATCGAGCGCGACAACGTGAGCTTTATTCTCGGCAACGTCAATTCGTCGCTCTCGCTGGCGATGGCGCAGGTCACCAACGAAAAAAAGGTGTTGCACATTGTGCAGGGTGGCCACACCGACGCGGTAACGGGAACTAGCTGCCACTGGAACGTGTTTCGGGTCTGCAACACGACACAAACCGAAACGGCAGCGGTGGCCAGCGTGTTAATTAACAAGGTAGGCAAGCGCTGGTACTACATCACAGCGGACTATTCGTTTGGCCACACGCTACAGTCCGGGATGGAAAAAGCTGCGGCGCCACTGGGAGGAGTCAAGGTTGGGGCGGACCTTTTTCCGCTTGGCTCTACGGATTTTTCTTCCTACCTCATCAAGGCGCAGGCGGCCCGTCCCGACGCAATCATCTTCATGTGCGCGGGCGATGACATGATCAATGCGCTCAAGCAGGCGGTGCAGTTCGGGCTGGACAAAAGCCTGCACTTAGGGGGCGCTCAGCAGGAGCTCGAGGCGCTCGAGGGCCTGCCGCCCGAGGCGCGCGTCGGCTACTGGGTGTTCGAGTGGTACTGGAAGCAGCCCGGCGTGCCGCACGTGGCCGAATTCGTCGATGCGGTCCGCAAGAAGACCGGCAAGGTGCCCACGGCACGGACCTGGTTCGGGTTCGCCTCGACCTGGAGTTGCGCGCTCGCCGCTAATACCGCGAAGAGCCTGGATGCGGTCAAGATGGCAAAGGCGTTAAGTGGCATGACACTGCCGCCGGAAATTGGTCTGATGCCCCATCTGCCCTATTACCGCGCAGGACAACACCAGTCGATCAACACTCTGTATGTGGGCAATGCCCAGTCCCAGGGCAGCGTTCCGGAGGACCTGTTCAATGTAACGGACCTCGTCAAGGGAACCGACGTAGCCGACAGCGTGGAGGCAAGTGGATGCAAGATGACGTGGCCCACCTAAACACATCGGTGGTCGTTGCGACTTGCGTAAACAAGCCCATCGGCTTTCTTGCCTGCCCAGCATTGGAACGGCCGACGAGCTGCCTTGGCCGGCGATCGTTGGCTGCGTCGCCGCCGTTACTAACGCATGCAGCAGCTCATATTATTTAACGTCTTTAACGGGCTGATCGTCGGCGCGTTTTATGCGCTCATGGCATTGGGCCTTTCGTTGATCCTGAATTTAAGTGGGGTCATCAACTTTGCGCATGGCGGTTTTCTCGCGCTTGGGGCTTATCTGGCCTATACCGCGATGCCCTACGTCGGCTTTTGGGGCGCACTGTTGCTGGCACCGTTTTTAACCGCCGCCATAGGCCTCGTGGTTGAGCGGTTGCTCATTCGCCGCTTGTACGGACGCGATCCGCTCTACAGCCTGCTGCTCACCTTTGGCCTAGCCTACATAATGGAAGATGCAACGCGCTTCCTCTGGGGTGCGCAGAGCCTTCCCTACCCAATTCCCGACTGGCTGGCGCGGCCGCTAAGTTCGCAGTTCTTCTTTCTGACGGGCTACCGCCTTTTCATGGTTGCGCTCGTTGCCGCAGCCGTGTCCGCCCTATTCCTGATCCTCGGGCGCACGCGCCTTGGCATGCGCATCCGGGCCGGAACGCTGGACCTTGAAACCGTGTCGGCGCTGGGCGTGAACGTGCGCGTGCTGCGCAACCTGAATTTTGGTCTCGGGATTTATCTGGCAGGACTCGCGGGTGTGCTCGCTGCCGGCATGCTGGGCTTGCAGCCCACCATCGGCACTTCTCTGATCATGCCGAGTTTCGTTGCGATCATCGTTGGCGGCTTGGGCAGTCTTGTGGGCACGCTGCTAGGCGGAATTCTCATTGGCGTTGCCTCTGGACTTGCCACCGTGTTTTTGCCCGCGGCCAGCGAAGCGATCATCTACGCGATGATGGGGTTGGTGCTCCTATTGCGTCCGCGCGGACTGCTAGGCGAAGAAGGACGGCTGTCGTGAAGCATGGCCATCTTGTCGTTGGAGCGCTGGTGTGGCTCGTGCTTCTTACGATGCCGTACTGGGTCGGCGCCGTCGGAGGCTATACCGAACTTGCCAGCCGGGTCGTAGTGATGGCGCTGGCGGCGATGGCGCTGAATTTCCTGTTGGGCTTCACCGGTACCCTGTCCTTTGGCCACGCCGCCTACTTCGGCCTGGGCGCCTACGGTGTGGGCATGACTTTGAAGTACCTTGCGCCCAGCACCGGCCTTGGCATGCTCATCGGAATTGCCACCGGCACGCTGGCCGCTGCGGTTATTGGCGCACTCATCACCCACCTGCGCGGCGTGTACTTCGCCATGGTGACGATCGCCTTTGGCCAGGTATTTTATTTTCTCGCGTTTCGATGGAATGAGGTCACCGGGGGCGATGACGGACTCACCGGCTGGCAGCGCCAGCCCCTGGAGTTTGCCGGCTTGCGCCTTGACATCCAGTCGCAGGACACGGCTTTTTATTACTTTGCATTGTTTTGCTTTGCGCTCGCAGTAGGTGCCATGGCGCTCCTATTGCGCTCGCCGTTCGGCCGCACCCTGGTCGCGATTCGAGAAAACGAACGACGGGCGCGCTTTTTGGGAATCGCTGTCGAGCGACACGTGTGGCTATCGTTCGTCATATCATGTGCCCTCGTCAGCCTGGCCGGCACCCTGTACGCGTTGCTGAACAATTTCACCGATCCGCGCGCCCTGCGCTGGGACATGTCGGGCAACTTTGTGATCATGGCCGTGCTGGGCGGCATGCGCACCTTCTGGGGTCCGTTGGTGGGCGCCGCAGTGTTTGTCGTGCTGCAAGACTTCATGTCCAGCCACACCCAAAACTGGATGTCGATTGTCGGTCTGATCTTTGTGCTGGTCGTGCTGTTCTTCCCGCGCGGCGTCCTTGGTGCGCTGCGCAGCGGAGGCTCATCGTGAGTCTTCTGCGCGCCGAGCGGGTCTCGTGCTTTTTCGGCAGCCTGCGCGCCGTGCACGAGATGTCCGTTTCGATCGCACCGGGCGAGCTTCGCGCCCTGATCGGTGCAAACGGCGCCGGCAAGACGACGTTTTTTAACCTGCTCAGCGGCTTTGTGGCGCCAAGTAGCGGCCGTGTCGTATTCGACGGCCTCGACATCACGTCCCACGCGCCTCACGAGCGCGTGAGCATGGGAATTGCGCGCACCTTCCAAATTACCGAGATCTTCCCTGAACTCAGTTTGCGGGAGAACCTGCGCATCCCGGTGGAGGCGGCAGCGGGTCTTCGATTGCGGCCGTGGCTTACACGCGCCGCTTCGCGCGCGATCGTATCCTCGATCGATGAACTGCTGGAACTTGGCAAACTGACCGAAAAGGCGAACCGCCTGGCCGGCGAGCTCTCCCACGGCGATCAGCGCACCACCGAGATCCTGATGGCGCTCGCGCTGCGCCCCCGCTTGTTGCTCCTAGATGAGCCCACTGCTGGCATGGGCGACCAGGAAACCTACGACATAACCGAATTGATCCGGCGTTTGCACCGCGAGCATTCGCTATCAATATTGCTTGTAGAGCATGATATGCGCGTCGTCTTCCGGCTTGCCGATCGCATTATGGTGATGGCCGAAGGCGCGCTGCTGGCCGAAGGTAGCCCGGCGCAGATCGCAGCCGATGAGCGCGTGCAAAAAGCATATCTAGGTGACGCCCAGGCATGAACAGCCTCGAGGTGCGTGACCTCAATACTTTTTACGGCAAGAGCCACATATTGCACGCGGTCAGCTTGCAGGTCGCTGAAGGCCAGGTGGTCGCCTTGCTTGGGCGCAACGGAGCCGGCAAGACCACTACCATGCGCAGCATCATGGGACTGACACCCGCGCGTTCGGGCAGCGTCCGAATCCTCGGTCAAGAGTGCACGTCCTGGATGCCATTTCGGATCGCCTCGCTTGGTGTTGGCTTTGTGCCCGAAGGGCGTCGTGTCTTTGCCAACCTGAGCGTGGAGGAAAATCTGCTGGTGCCCCTCCAACGCCCCGGTCCCTGGACCGTGCGAAAGATCTTCGAGCTCTTCCCTCGCTTGGCCGAGCGACGCCAAAACAAAGGGCGCCAGCTCTCCGGTGGCGAGCAGCAAATGCTGGCCATCGCCCGCGCCTTACTTATCAATCCAAAACTGCTGCTGCTCGATGAGCCGTCGCAAGGGCTTGCTCCGCGCATCGTGCAGGAAGTCTTCCAGGCAATTGTTCGGTTGCGCGACGAAGGCATATCCGTCCTGCTAGTAGAGCAAAACGTGCGCGCTACGGTGAACATCGCCAATGCCGCGTATGTGCTTGACGATGGTCGGGTCGTCTTCGAGGGTCCTGCCGGTGAGCTTGCAGCCGATGAGCAACGGTTGCGTTCGCTCGCCGGGGCGGCCGCCGTGGATTGGGAGCACGCTTAGGCAACGCATCGACCCGCCATGCGCGCTCGCGTCCGAAAAATCGAATATGGCAGCGCCGCGCTATGCCGTCCAGAAGCTTGGCGTCAGGCAAGCTGGCAGGTCAGCTTTATGAACTTCAAGATCGGTTACTTCGATCTTGACAGCCGCCGTGTGGAGCCGGCTGACAACCCCTTCGGGGCCAAAGCGTTAACCACGTGATCGGAACAGAACATTGACTTTGTGGCGCGCCCGGCAGGAATCGAACCTGCGACCCTTGGCTTCGGAGGCCAATACTCTATCCCCTGAGCTACGGGCGCTTGCGGGCGAAGTGTACCCGCTGACCAACCTTTCGCCCCGTTGCCCCAATGTCGCCAAGTTTGACACAGTGCAAGCGCGCGAGCGGACGGCCGCAAATATAATCGCGCAAAACAAAGTGCCACGCGTTCTGGGAGGGAACCTTCGATGAGCAACAACAGCACACTGGCAAGCTTTTTCCCGCCCCCGCTGCTGCGTATTTTGGCCGCGGCGGTACCGATCGTGATCATTTGCTATTTTCTTTCGGGGCTGCACGACTTGCGTGCCGCCGCAGGTTCCATGACAGCCGAGGCAATCGCGGAGCGCCTGCGGCCAGTCGCCCACTTGGCAATGGCGCAAGCCGCGTCGTCGTCTGGCGCCGCGACCACAGCGGCGCTAAAAAACGGCCAAGCCGTTTATCAAGAAACCTGCGCCGCCTGTCACGCCGAGGGCATTGCGGGAGCACCCAAGTTTGGTGACAAAAAAGCATGGGGTCCGCGAATCGCACAAGGCTTTGACACCATGGTCAAGCATGCAATCGAAGGCTTTACTGGCAAGGCGGGGACGATGCCACCAAAGGGCGGCAGCAGTTTTGAGGACGTAGAGGTGGCCCGGGCCGTGGCTTTCATGGCCAATAAGGCCGGTGCTTCGTTTAGTGAGCCCGCAAGCATTGCCAAAAAGTAGTGCCCGGGGCGTCGGGCGAGCCTCGCTTAGCGCCGCCTTATTGCTGCCAGCATTTATCAGATACGGTGGGAGCAGCAAGCACGCCGCCGATTATGGCCTGCTTTGTT
>Ga0187769_10001100_pt1 | contig 15165 bp, 20 predicted proteins | sample 0116_SJ02_MP02_1_FD_133140 | JGI IMG/M metagenome (GOLD analysis project Ga0187769, IMG submission 133140) | Tropical peat soil microbial communities from peatlands in Department of Meta, Colombia - 0116_SJ02_MP02_10_MG | ecosystem: Environmental > Terrestrial > Soil > Wetlands > Peat | place... | reverse complement strand
GTGCTCGGCTTCTCGGTCCTGAGATGAAGGCGGAGTACGACCTGCTCGACATCGCCGAACGTCACCGATAGTCCTGACAGCCTCTGGGCCAGGTGTTCCACTATTTTTCCTCCGGTCTGCTCCAGGGACCTCGTTGCCTTCTCCCAGTCCTTCTTCAGAAGCCCGAACATCCACAGGTCAAACTCGTGCTCGACCATGGTAATGTCACCGACCGGGTCGTGAGAGCCCGCCGGGACCTTCCTCCCTTCCAGGTCGGTTGAGCCCGACGCGTCAACCACCTGAATCAGCGCGTCAGCCTGCCTTATGTCGTCAAGGAACTGGTTGCCGAGCCCCTTCCCCTTGGAGGCGCCCTCGACCAGCCCGGCCACGTCGACGAGCTTGACGGGGATCAGCCTTGTCCCATCAACACAGACCGAGTTTCGGGGGGTGTCGGAGACTCCCATCTCCTTGCAGACGCACTTGGTGGTGAGGTGGGCGACGCCCACATTGGGCTGAATGGTCGTGAAGGGATAATCGGCTATTGGCACGTCTTTGAGGGTTGCTGCGGAAAAGAACGTCGACTTGCCGACATTAGGTTTGCCGACGACCCCCACCAGCATGGGCCTGCCAGCTTTCAGGCCCGTTATAACCATCTCATGCGGCATGTTCGCAGATGTCGAGGGTCCTGGTCATCGGGGGCGGGACCGCGGGCACCGAGGCCGCTGCGGAGGCCGCCAAGTCGGGAAACGAAGTGACTGTAATTGAAATGACAGAGGCCCCGGAGCCTTCGTGGAGATGCTGGCCTGATTTGATCGGGCCACCAATGGGAGCCGCGTGTGCGGCTACGCCGCAACGGCCTCAGCGCGACTGCTCAGCCTCGACCTTGCGCGGGACCGAGGTGAAATCAGTGGGCCCTGGTGTCGCCTACGGCGTCCGCGGTCCGGTCGCCGAGTTCGACTTCGTCGTGGTTGCGACAGGCTCCAGGTTCGAGCCCACCCGCGTTCCAGGCCAAAAGAAGCCAGGGGTGACAATCCTCGACACAGTGGGCCGATACGCCGAACTCGGTCGCATGCGCGACCTGATCTCGGGAGTGGTTGTCCAGGGGGAAGGCGGCCACGCCCTGCAGGTCTCCGACAGACTCTGTCATGGCGGCGCGAAGGTCCACCTGCTCATCTCCTGCTGGCAGCATGACGCTCCGAGCCCGGCGGTGTACGCTGCAATCAAGGAGGCTGCACTCCAGAACGGCGTCTCGATCCTCCAAGGGGATCTGAGCAGGGCTGTCGGGTCGGGGGTTGTCGAGGCCGTCGTGGTCGGAGGAGAAGTGATCCCCTGTGACTGTCTCGTCCTCGTCCCCAGGCGTGTTCCTAGGGTAGTCCCCCTCCGGGCCAAATCCGGCCCCACAGGGGGAATTCTAGTCGACGGCACCCTGAGTGCGAGCTCTCCATCGACGTACGCAGCCGGAGGCTGCGCTGAGCTGGGAACGGGCCTCCCGCCTTTCTCGACCCTCGAAGCGGAGACCGTCATGAGCGGAAGGATAGCGGGAGCCAATGCGACCGGCCAGCACATCACGATAGACCCCTTCAGATACAGCGAGGTGGTCGCCTTCGGGCAGAAGTGGTCAAGGAGCGGGGTAGGAGCCTCGTTTGCGAGAACGTTCGGGCTGGTGGTTGACGTTGTCAGTCGAAGATGGGGTCCCACGTCCGCATGCACGATCGTCTTCGAGACGACCAGCGGGCGGGTGGTCGGGGTAGAGACAGTTGAGGAGGTAGGAGCGTCCTCCGCCGGAATCCCGTCCGGCTTGTCGCGTGTCGCAAGCCTCAGGAGACTGGCCTACGAGGGTTTGGCTGGTTCAAGTGATATATCCATGGTCGCCGACACCGCGAGGCTGGGACTGAACCAATGGTCAAGGTATTGATCTGTGATCACGTCGAGGTGGAGAGGCTCCTGCTCGGCCCTGGGTTCGATGTCGACTACAGGCCGACAATCACCAAGGAAGAGCTGCTGGGAGTCGTAGGGGATTACGACGCTTTGATAATCCGCAGCAGGACGAAGGTCGACAGAGACATACTGAGCCGGGGCGTCAAGCTGAAGCTGGTGGCGAGGCCAGGAACGGGGCTCGACAACGTCGACGTCGAATATGCGAAGTCCAGGGGGATCGCGGTCGTCAACAGCCCTGAATCGCTGGTGGAAGCGGTCGCGGAGCACGTGGTCCTTCTAATGCTCGCCCAGAGCAGGAAACTGGTCGAGGCGGACCTTGGCACGAAGTCGGGTAAGTGGGAGAAGAGTGCGCTGATCGGCCGGGAGCTCAAGGGGAAAGTCCTGGGGATAGTCGGTCTTGGCAGGATCGGCACGCGAATAGCTGAGATTGCGAAGACCGTGGGGATGTCTATCCTGGTCTACGACGTGATCGTCCTCCCTCCCGACTTGATTGCTGAACTCCGAGCAAAGGTGGTGTCGCTCGAGGAGCTCTTTGCCTCCTCGGACTTCATTACGCTTCACGTACCAATGACACCGGAGACCTCGCATCTAGTGAACGAGGCGAGGCTCGCCCTGATGAAGAAGGGGTCAGTCATCATCAACACGTCGCGAGGGGGAGTGATTGACGAGAAGGCGCTCGCTGCTGCCCTGACAGAGGGCCGGATCGGAGGTGCGTCATTGGACGTCTTTGAGAAAGAGCCTCCGACAGGCGCTATCATGTCGGCCCCCAACACCATACTCACCCCCCACATAGGCGGTCAGACCGAAGAGGCGCAGACTAATGCCATTGTGGTGATAGGGGAGAAGGTGAAGGCCTTCTTCTCATCGGGCTGACTCTTCCAAGAACGTTTATTTGCCGACTGAAAACGAGGCGCCCCGATGCCTATGTACCGTCAGATTTCGAAGACCTGGCAGGACATATTCCACGAGAAGGGAGGGGACATGAGGGCAAGAGCGGTGGAGCTCCGCAAGCAGCCTGCGGCCGTCAGGGTTGACCGGCCGTGGAGGCTCGATAGGGCCAGGGCTCTCGGTTACAAGGCGAAGGAAGGAGTGGTGGTGATTCGGATGCGCGTCTCAAGGGGGGGCATGAGGAGGCAAAGGCCCACCTCAGGAAGGCGGCCCAAGCACATGGGTGTTCTCAAGATCAAATCTGCCGTGTCGTCGCAATCGGTGGCGGAACGGAGAGCGTTAGAGAGGCATCCCAACATGAAACTCCTCGGCTCCTACCCTGTCTGGGAGGACGGCATACACGCCTGGTACGAATGCATACTTGTCGACCCTATGCACCCATCAATCAGAAACGACTACAGCTACAGGCGTGCGCTGGGAATCGTCGACTAGGTTACTTCTTCATTTCACTGCTGTGACCTGGGAAAATCTTGGAGTTCGGGTCGACGTAGGCCTTAGCCACGTTGACGGCAAGGGCAGCCTGGGCGTAGCCAGTGGCGATTAGGTTGAGCTTCACACCGTCGAGGGGACCTGCTATGTCTCCTGCCACATATACGCCTGGAATGTTCGTCTCCATCTTCCCGTTGACCCTGATTTCCCTTCCGTCAATCTGGAGGCCCCAGTCCTTAATGGGGCCCAAGTCTGCCCTGAACCCTATGTTGACCAGTATCGCGTCCACATCCACCGTGGTCTCAGCCTGGGACCTGTTGTCGAATATGACTGCCTGGGTGACGTTGGAGCCGTCCCCGGAGACACTCCTCACCTCGTAGAACAGCTTGATTTCGACGTTGGACTTCATCAGCTCGATCACGCTCTTCTCGTGCGCTCTGAACACGTCGCGTCTGTGAACCAGTGTAATCTTCTTGGCGATGTCTTTGATGGTGAGCGCCCAATCTACGGCGGAGTCCCCTCCGCCCACAATCAGAATACTTTTGTCCCTGAACACGGCCTTGTCTTTCACGAAGTAGTACACCCCCTTCCCCTCGTAGTCGGCCGCCCCCTTTGCTTCGAGCCTGTTGGGAGAGAAGGCCCCCACCCCCGCCGCGACCAAGACTGCCTTCGTGTAGTGCTTTGTCCCCTTATCCGTCTCAAGCTCGATGACCCCGTCGTTCTTGTGAAGGGTCGTGACCCGCTCCCCAAGGACCACGGTGGGGTTGTACTGAAAGGCCTGGGCGACCAGGTTCTTCACTAAATCCTTGGCCAGGATCTTCGAGTAACCAGGGACATCGAAGATGTACTTCTCGGGATAAAGGACCGCCACCTGCCCTCCGGGTTCTTCGAGGGCATCGATCACCTTTGTCTTCATCTGCCGCAGGCCCGCGTAAAATGTGGCGAAGAGGCCGGCCGGACCCGCGCCTATGATGGTCAGGTCATACACGTCGGCGGACATGGGTGCTCTGGCTGCCCATCTTCAATCAATGTATAAGGGTTCCCGGTTTTTAGGCGATTCCTGCACCCGCCGGGTCAGCTGCTTTCACAATCTCTCTGAGGAGGATGGTGGCGTACTGCCCCTTGCCAAGCATGAACTTCAAGGCTGCGGTCGTCCCCTCAACATCCCAAGAGCCGTCCCTAAGCGCCAGGTGAGGCCGCCTGAACCCTCCCTCGGCTGACACCTCCTGCATCTCTTGAATGTAGAATTGCCTGGGGAGGATTCCCTCTGTTTCGAGGGCTTCCATGACGCAGGCGTCGAACCTCGAGCCGTAGTCCCTGAAGGCATAGCCTACTATCTGCATCATTGGGACGACCCTGGCCCCTGGCGGGTCCCGCACACCTCGAATTCGCGACGTCACCAGCCCGTCCGCAGAGACTTCGGCCCAGTTGTCTCCCTCCCTGAACTCAGAAAGTTCCTCCCCTCTCGTCAGTGCGATGCTCAGACTCTTGTTGAAGATCATCGACTGATAGGCCTGGACGTAAAGGCGCCTCAATCTCACAGGGACCCCCCTCATCGCGCCAACCCAGTCCCTGGGCCTGCGGCTCAACTCCCTGGCTACCAACCTTTCCACGTCCCGGCCCCTGGGGAGGAGCCGGACCCCTTCCTCGAACCTCCCGGAAGTCATGGCCTCCCTGGCAGCTCGGGTCGTCTCGTCGTCTGCCGAGCTCTCCCCGAACAGCATCAGGCGGACGGCTTCTTCGAACTCTCTCTTGACCAGCGCCCTCCCTATTCTGTGCGTCCCGGCGTCAGCAGTCCCGAACCTCTGCAAGCCGTAGAAGTTGGGCAGGCGCCTCGCTTCAGCAAGCCGGAAGACACTTTCGATGGCCGTCTCGATTCCGGGGCAACAGTCCCTGAGAACGACCTCGAACCGGTTGCCTACGAGGGCGGCCCTGGAAAGGGGGCTCGGAACATACCCGACGAGACTAGCGGTGAACTTCGCCCGGGTGACCTGCGGCGGCCGTGCCGACCTCAAGCTGGTGGGGGTGGCGTACTGTACTGCGAAGGCCCTCTTGTCCTTCAGGCCACCATAGCTGACCTTGCTCCTGAGGGCCTCGGAGAGCTCGTGGGCCATGTGAAGGGTGTCAAGCGAGCGCTTCTCTACGCGGTATAGTGGATAGTAGTCGTCCCTCGCCTCCGTCACGAGCCCGCTCAGCTGAACCAGCTCCTCGACGGCGAATTCGTCCACGGTCGACCTTGCCCGCGCAGGGCAGGGGGCCGAAGTGGTAGCATACCAGTCGATCCCGACGGCTCTTTCGGCGTCGGCCGCAGGCATCAAAGGAGCATGGGGGCGGGGGACAAAGCACATTTGCTTTTGGGTAGCGTGGGAATCGAGAGGAAGGCGGAGCAGAGTCTGGCCAGCGAGCTCCGCGAAATGCAGATAACTAATAACCGGACACATGGTTGCCAACCCTGGCAATCATACCCTACAGTTAGAGGCATGTCAGGTGGAGGTGACGGCTGAATAGAACCATGCCCAAGTTTCTAGCAGTCCATCCATTACCTACGCCCATGGCTTTTGAGGAAGGCGCGCCTGGATTAAAAATGGTAAGAGCCAACTGTACAAAGGACACCTATTGGGTAAGAAGTTGGGTCCAAGGTAACGAGGAGGGCAAATTTACCAAGCTATTCTGCGAGTGGAACGCGGCAAGTGCCGAAGATATCCGAAACGCCCTCAAGAACATCCCCGTCCCGACCGAAGGAATCTATCCGATGGCGATAGTGGATTCGGAAGATTTCAGATAGCTCAACCTAGTTCGTAGGCTCCATCCGTGGAGCGCTTGCTAGTGGCGACTTTTGCGAGAGAGGGTGTTAGCGGCTCATGGGCCTTCTAGCCGCCCGGCTTCCGAGCGAATAGCATTCTTCTCAAGAAGTGAGAAGAGCGAGTGAGTGCAAAGGGTGACTCTGTCAGAGGAATCAAAGGAGCTTGAGCTTCCCCGTTATGCCGTCTATCTCGCTATCCGGGCCAGGACCTATCCCTAGGCAGGTCACGGTCCCGGGCTCCAACTGGGTCAGCCCCCTGTCCTCGACCAGAGCAGCCGGCAGCCCTGCGCTCTTCGCCTTTAGGAGCAGGTCTCTGAGCGCATCCTCGGAGCCGACCTTCAGCACTATCTTCGCCTGACCTTCATCCTTCCACTTCTCGTACCACCCTGACCTCCTCTCGTGTGCCCCTTCCGCAGCAGAAAGCGACGCATGTGCGACTTGCGCCGCCACCTTCCCCTTGCCCATCTTCAGGTCCGTCCTCACGACTATGGCCTGTTTCATGTCGGATTGTTTGTCAATGGTTAATACGAGTCCGGTTAAGGCTTTACAACAGTCCAGTGATTTGACTCAGACCTACGACGTCCTAGTGGCAGGGGGAAGCATAGCAGGCCTGACCTTCGCAGCCGAGGCGGCAGGGAGGGGAGCGAGCGTCCTGGTGGCCGAAGAGCACTCCGAGGTCGGGGAACCTGAGAAGTGTGACGGCCTCGTCAGTCTGCGAGGGCTCAAGAAGTACGGGTATCAACCGCACAGCGACGTCGTCCAGAACAGGATCGCTTCTGCCCTGATTCACTCCCCTGCCGACGAGCACTTCAGCATCAATGCAAGTTCCCTCGACGTCGTCGTCCTGGACAGGAGTGCCTTCGACAAACAGGTCGCGGCGGCGGCCTCCTCAGAAGGTGCGAACGTCGTGACCGGGGTGAGGGTGACCTCGTCGGTCGAAAAGGCAGACCACGTTGAATCAAGAGTCGGTGAAGATGTGTTCCGCTCGAGCTACTTCGTGGATGCCACGGGACCAGCCTCCAGCCCCAGGCGGGGCATCCTCCCTGCAGCGAAGTACGAGGTCGAGGGGGACTGGGTGAAGGAGCACGTCGTCGAAGTGTTCCTGGACGCGGTAAAGTATCCTGGCTACTTCGCGTGGGTGATACCTTTCGGCAGGCACAGGGCAAAGGTCGGAGCAGCAGGCTACGGAATCAGCCCGTTCAAGGCTCTCGACGCATTCCTTGCGGACCGAAGGAGCACCATCCTGCGTCGGGTATCTGCCCCCATCTATGTAGGGGGGCCAGCGCCGACGTTCGTCCGGGGCAGGCGAATCCTTGTCGGAGAGTCGGCGGGGCAGGTCAAACCGACGACGGCCGGGGGCATAATGACTTCTGTGGCAGGAGCCGTCACGGCGGCCAAGTGGACTTGCGAAAGCCTCCGGAGGAACGACCCCGGCCTTCTGGCCAACTACCAGGCAGAATGGGAGTCCGCCTTCCTCAAGGAGATGAGGACCATGCTGAGGCTGCGAGGAGTCCTGGAGAAGCTCTCGAACGACGACCTCGAGGCCATAATCACAGCCCTGGCGGCACCGAAACTGACCAAGAAGCTCAGCCAGTCCGACTTCGATTTCCATGCCACCGCCCTTCTTGGGGCGCTCGGCGTTCAAGGATTGCTGAGGGTGGCGAAGGTCGTTGCTTCTGCCGAGGTCCGCTCTCTGCTCACCGAGGGTCAGGACGGCCCCTAGGTCAGCAACCTATATCAGCCAGCGCAGAAGGGGCTCCTAAGAAATGTCTCAAGTCACAGTCACGTTGCCCCAGTGCAATTCCTGCAACAGACCGGTAAAGCCCGCAGAGAGGGCAACGCACTTCAACTGTCCCAACTGCCATGAAACACTGATCTGGCGGTGCGAGAAATGCCGTAAGTTCTCTAGGCGCTACAAGTGCATCAACTGCGGATTCGAGGGTCCATAGGCGATATCCCCCGTGGGCTCCTACGTCATCAGGCTCAAGCTCCTTCCCCAGGACACGAGTACAGACCACCAGAAGATAATCGACTCCGTGGCTAGCCTGCTCCCCAAGCCAGCTCAGATTAGAGGTCAGAGGATAGAGCCCATCGCGTACGGACTCTCTGCCATAATTGTAGACGTAGTTGCCCCGGAAGAGGAGGGGATGATTGACAAGGTCGAAGAAGTAGTGTCGAAGGCCCCGCTCGTCGGACAGTACGAATTGATTGCGGTCAGCAGGATGTCGAGCAAGCTGCCCCCCCATTAGCGACAAGAGTGCGGAAGTCCCCCGGGATTCCACGAGGATGAGCGGCATGGGGTCCCTGTGGCGCGCATGAAGGCAACTACCTTTGCCCCGGTCGCGCCGCCTTCCTCCTAGAGTGGGATTCGGCATACCTTTTATACCTCCGAGAAAGAGCCGACCCTGCCGTTTCTTACACGATGTGGAACTGATGCGATATCCCCTCAGATACGCTGCCTTCGAATGGATCAAGGAGAAGAAGAGCGCCACAGACGACGACCTGTTCGAGGCCCTGAACAAGAACGGGGGAAAGTGCTCTCCCGACGAGCTCGACAAGATCCTTATGCAACTCGAAATCCTCGGGCTGATAACAATCAGATGGGTTTCCAAGGACAAGCGCAGGATCGAGTTCCAGGAGAAGCCACCCGAAGAGCCCCGAATGCCCCGCATGAGCGAGTAACCGAAGCGATAAATCAAGCGGACTCGGGGTGCCCACACCCATGGGAGTAGACTTCGGAGATTCCATCCCAAGGGAGAAAATACAGCTAGAGGACTTATCGGGGTGGAAGCTCGCCGTAGACGGCTACAACACCCTGTACCAGTTCCTGGCAATCATTCGCGGGATGGATGGTGGGCACCTCAAGGACTCGAAGGGAAGAGTCACCTCTCACATTTCGGGCCTCTTCTACAGGAACATCAACCTCCTCGAACTCGGCATGAAGCTGGTCTATGTCTTCGACGGCAAGCCCCCCGAGCTCAAGACTGAAGAGATTAGGCGCCGTTCCGAGCAGCGCCGGGAGGCCAAGGACCAGTACCTCCGGGCTCTCCAGGCTGGGGACATGGCCCAGGCAAGGAAGTATGCCGAGGCTTCGACAGTGCTGAGACGTGACATGGTGACAGACGCAAAGGACCTGCTCGAAGCGATGGGAATCCCTTGGGTGGACGCGCCATCGGAGGGGGAGGCTCAGGCTTCGAGGATGGCAATGGAGGGAACCGTCAACGCGGTGGCCTCCCAGGACCACGACTCCCTGGTCTTTGGCGCACCAGTCCTTGTCAGGAATGTCACCATCTCGGGGAAGAGGCGGCTCCCGAGCAAGGGCATAGTCATCAACGTGCAGCCGGAGCGTATCCGTTTGTCTTCCGTGCTGGAGTCAACGGGGCTCTCGAGGGAACAGCTCGTGGACTTCGCAATACTGCTGGGAACCGATTTCAACCCTGACGGATTCCAGGGAGTAGGACCAGCAACGGCTCTTAAGTACCTAAAAAAGTACGGGCGCCTCGAATTCATCAAGGAGCTCGGGGAACAGCTCCCGACGGTTGATTTTAAGGAGATTCGCGACCTCTATCTGAACGCCCCCTCGACTAGGGGAATCCAGCCAGAATGGAAGCCGATGGACAAGCAAAGGCTCCTCTCCTTTCTTGTCGACGAGCATTCCTTCTCGCATGAGAGGGTCGAGGCGGCCATAGGCAGGGTCCAGACGAGAAGGGACACCCAGTCGGAAACCCTGGAGAAGTGGTTCGGCTGAGCGGCGCCCGGCTCCCGACCTTGAGGGACATCGAGCTCGCCGAGGAGAGGATAAGGCGGTACATCTATCCGACCCCCCTCGAGTACACGAAGGGGGTCTCAGAGCTCGTCGGCAGAGAGACCTACCTCAAGCTCGAAACCTCTCTCCCGATTCACGTCTTCAAAATGCGCGGCGCACTCAACAAACTTGCATCACTGCCAGATTCCGAACTGAGGAAAGGCGTCATCACGGCCTCGTCGGGGAATCACGGTATTGCCATCGCTTACGCCTCCAGGCTGTTCGGAATCAGGGCTACAGTCTGCGTCCCTGAGAACGCGAACCCGCTGAAGGTCAGGGCCATCGAAGAGCAGGGGGCCGAAATCCTACGCTACGGCAGCAGCTACGACTCGGCCTACGAGCTTGCTTTGGCAACCGCCCGGAGGAGGAACCTCACCTTCATTCATGCCTTCGACGACCCGGACATAATCGCGGGACAGGGAACCTGCGGGCTGGAGATGACGCGACAGCTGCCTGGGATGGACGCGGCCGTGGTCGCCATAGGTGGAGGGGGACTGATATCGGGCATCTCCATCGCCGTGAAGGAAACTCTCCCCAAGGCAAGGGTCTATGGTGCGGAGACGGTGGCAATCCCTTCGATGTACGAGTCAATCAGGACGGGACGCCTGTCCAGAATCAATCCCAAGCCAACGATCGCCGATGGAATGCAGGCAGCTGTCCCGGGGGAACTCACCTACGAGGCGGCGAGGAGGTTCGTAGACAAGATTGGGCTCGTCACCGATACAGAGCTCGAGGATGCGATCTACGACCTGCTTTCGCTGGCAAGGATCGTCGCGGAGCCTGCCGGCGCCTCTCCCCTGGCGGCCATGAAGGGGCCGCTGAGAAGCGAGCCTGGCTCCAAGGCAGTGCTCGTCATCAGTGGAGGCAACATCTCCATTGACTTGCTGCGCTCTATCCTCATGCGAAAAGGGAAAGGAAGCTCCTGAGGTCGCGAGTCATCAGGAAGGGGTTCGTTTCCCTCTCGTCCTCCAGGCTCCTGAAGGGCGCGTCGCCGTAGTCGTGGCCTGGATACACGATGGTGGCGGGAGGTAGTTTCAGGATTACGTTGTGCAGGCTGTTGTACATGGCCTCTGCCCTCTCCTGGTCGAATTTGCCTATGGTCCCGACGAAGAGCGTGTCTCCCGTGAAGACCTCCCTGCCGTCATAGAGGCAGATGCTGTCCTCTGTGTGACCCGGAGTGTGGAACACTTTGATGGATCTGGCGCCGAGTCTGAGCTCATCCCTGTCCTTGACCCTCAGGTCGCACTCCAACGGGGAGTTCTCGTGGGCCACGACACTTGCCCCGAGCCTTGTCGCGAGCTCGGGAAGCGTAGCAACGTGGTCGAAGTGCTCATGGGTTGCGACTGCGAACTTCACCTTGGCATCCAGCATCCGGGCAGCTTCCTCGATGGGCCTGATCTCCCAGCCGGAGTCGACCACCAGCGCCTCCTTGCTCGCCTCTTCCATCACCACGTAGACGAAATTCGCCATGGTCCCCACGGGAATCTGTTTGACTATCAACCGGGCACCGCTTGCGCGAGCTGTGGCTGGATTCACCTTTATCAAGTTCCGACCGGGCAGCGTGCACGCCAATGGAGAAGCTTCGCGGCAAGAGACCTTCCGAGTCAGAGATGACCACCGCCAGGCTGATGACACCCACCGACGCCAACATCCTGGGGAACGTCTTTGGGGGTGCGATCATGAAATACATGGACGAGATCGCGGCCATAGTCGCCTGGCGCCATGCGGGCAGGAACGTCGTAACCGCCTCCATCGACAGAATGAACTTCTACGCCCCGGTTTATGTCGGGGACCTGCTTATCCTCAAGGCATCGGTCAACTTCGTCGGCACAACCTCGATGGAGATAGGCGTGAGGCTGGAGGCCCAGGACCTGTCGACCCGCAAGGGAACCCACGCCGGCTCCTGTTACCTCACACTAGTTGCCTTGGACGAGAAGGGGAGGCCAACCCCCGTCCCGCCACTCCTCGTTACCACTTCCGAGGAGAAGAGGCGCTTCAACGAAGCAAAGGCGAGGAGGAAGCTCAGAGAGGCAGAGACAGCGGTGCTGAAGGACTAGGCCGTTGTCGGACCCTTGATACTTGGCTCAACAAAACTAGAGCCGATTGTACATAGACAATTCCGAGCCGGGTTCAGCCGATGCGTGACTTCTCCGAAGGATTCGGCTTCAGCAAGATGCGTAGCGGCAACGCTGCGATCTACGTGCTGAAGGAGCAGTTCGAGAAGTTCTCCTCGTCGCCGCAAAAGGTCGAAACCTGCGAGTCCATCGCGACCTGCTTTTACCAACTCGAGCAGTACGACGATGCGGCCGGCTGGTACGAAACTGCGGGGAGGCTCATCCTCTCCGAGCCGAGCGGGATCCCTACAATCAAGGCCCTCAACGCACTGGGGGACTACGAAAAGGCCCTGGACTGCTACAAGGAGGGGAGCGACGACGAGAGGTTCACCGAATGCTCGTCACTAATCAGAGAGCTGAAGCGTGCCTGCGCCTCAGCCTGAGCTCCGCCTCTTCTCTTCTTCCGCCTTTGCGTTCCGGCGGTTGACCGTCTTCATGTGGCACTCCTCGCAGACCGGCTCGTCCCGCGGGCCTACCCTGAAGGTGTAGGCAACCAACTCCAGCTCTGCGTCGCAGAAATAGCACTTCGACCTCACGCGCCAACACCCCTTGCTGCAAAGACCCTCCTCTTCACCACCTTGCTGCGCCCCTTATAGTACCACACTTCGGCGTCCCCGTTTGCGCTCTTCCCCCACTTCACAAGCTCCTCGAGCTCCTCCTTGCTCGCACGCGCCTTGCCGCTCTTGACCTGCACGAGCAGAACCTTCCCCCCCTTGGCCGCGAACACGTCGACGGCCCCATGGGATGCCGCGCTTCTCGACACCATCCAGCCGTCTTTCTTGAGTGCATTGATGGCCCTGTATTCCCTAGACCTTCCGGACTGGTAATTTCGGTTCGGCACTTGTGTTGAGCCTCGTCGCCGAGCAATGTAAACATGCTCCGACCGTTCTGAAAGCAAGGCGGTGACTGTGCTTCGAAACTCTTCCCGAGAGTAAGCTTATCACGTCCAGGATGACGGCCAAAGCCTACACTTGGAAGAGGTCAGGCGGTCGCTGAAGGCCTCGGAGTCTCACTTCTCCGGCCTCTTGGAGAGGCGGGACAGAGTGCTGAAAGAGAGCAGGGACGTCATATCTTCCTGTTCAAGGGCGATAATCGACGTCCACACGAGGAAGGTCAAGGATGCCGAGACAGAGCTTTCCAGGGCAAGGTCGCTCCTGCAATCCCTCAAGAAGTCCTCAGACGGGTCTGTCTCCCGCTACCTCGTGTCCCCGGAGGCCGAATTCGTCGAAGCCTCCGCTGTCATCGCACTGGCGAAGGGGAAGCCGGTTCCCTCGGCAGAAGCACTGGGGGCCTCCCCGGAAGCATACCTCCTCGGCCTCCTCGACGCTGTGGGGGAGCTAAAGAGGCTGGTCCTGGACTCGATACTCCAGCGAAGACTTGTGAAAGCGAGGGGTTACTTCGAGGTGATGGAGGAGCTCTACTCCATGTGCTCCCCGCTGGCTGTCTACGACCACGTGGTCAATGGGGCAAGGCGCAAGGTAGACGTCGCGAGGATGCTGGTTGAGGATACCAGGGGGTTGCTGGCTGAGGAGATGGGAAGGGAATCTGTGAGCAGCTCCATGGCGAGGCTTGAGAAGAAGCTTAGCGGAAGGAGCCGAGACTAAAGTTCTTTCAGCAGCCGGCTCGTCTTGATTTTCGGGTACGGCGAATCCAGCCTGACGACTTCAAGCTTCATCCCTCTTCTCGCCGCCTCTTCCTTCACATCCTCCTCCATGTGGTACTGGTCATAGCCCAGCGCGACAATGTCCGGCCGGATCCGTTGTAAGGTGACGTAGATGTCCCCCTCAACCCCCAGCACGGCCGCATCCACCTGCCTGAGCGAGGAGAGCAGCTTCACCCTGTCGTGCTCGTTGATGAGAGGCTCTCTCTTCTTCCTCCTTCTTATTGTGCTGTCCCGGGCCACGGCGACGACCAGGGCGTCTCCTAGGCTCCTCGCCTTGCCAATGGTATAGACGTGGCCATAGTGAATCACCTCAAACCCTCCACCGATGAACACCACCTTGATTGACTTCCTCCCCTTTGGAGTGAGCTCTGCCCCGGCTTCCGAAACTCTCACCAGGCCCAGCTTCGCGAGTTCATCGATTTCTTCCCTCGCCTCGTCCACCCGGAGCCCCAGCCTCTCGGCGAGCGCCTCGGCGTCCGCCCTCTCCCCCTTCACTCCCAGCGAAAAGAGGGCGGCAAGCGTGTGTTTGTTGTCCATGCCCTACCAGTCTATCCTAACCACGCCCGCGAACGAGAGCGAGTCCAAAAGTCCTTCGGCGTAGCCGATGCTGAGCATGGCCATCTCGTCTTCGCCGTTTGCCAGGAATCTCTCTGCGTCCTTCATATATAGCTCAGCGTTTTCCAAGACATGCTCGTACTGCGGACCCAGCTTGTCCTTCACGGAGTCAAGAGCTCGCTTCGTCTTTGCGGCATACCTGGGGACCAGCGTCTGGGCGGTTCTCAGGACGACGTCCGAGTTGCTTCTCACCCTGGACTCCTCGATGGAGAAGATTGCCGAGATCGCCTCCACCTCGGTGAAGTGCAGTTTCCCTGGGACGATAAGGCAGTGGGGAGGCCCTCCATGCTCCCCTTTCGACAGCTCGGAGAAGGTCCCGGCGGCTGTAGCCGCGTCCTCCCTCCCGAGCCGTGACAGCAATATCGCGAAAGTGTCCCCGCTCACGACCCCTCGCCTGAAGTTCCCCTCCGCAAGGAGGAGGCCCGCGATGGCGTCGGCAGGGGTCACCCCTTCCCCGCCCTGCACGTCGTACTCAAGCAGCAACAGGGTGTGGGCCCCCTCGAGGAGGTTCTCGTGCAGGACATGGTAGGCCTGGGTCAGCTTCCCGACCGCTTCCCTGGTAACGGTCACCGTCCTCGAGAACTTGTAGGAGTGGAGCCCTGATGCGCTGGCGGCCGCCGATGCAATGGTCGCTGAGTGAATCACACGCGTCTCCACCCCTTGCCTGATCGCCCGGACGCGAAGTTCGTCGTGGGTGGTGGCTATCATCGGATCCCCGAGGACGGCCAGCACCACTTTCTTCTCCTTCGCGTCAGATAGGATGGCGGTGCCGTCCTCCACGAACTCCCTGTCGACGATGGTGAGTCGCTTCCCCGTCACCTTCTGTACGTGCGTCAGCAACTGCGGCTCATGCGGGGTGGTGTAGTACTCC
>Ga0187769_10001099_pt1 | contig 15167 bp, 13 predicted proteins | sample 0116_SJ02_MP02_1_FD_133140 | JGI IMG/M metagenome (GOLD analysis project Ga0187769, IMG submission 133140) | Tropical peat soil microbial communities from peatlands in Department of Meta, Colombia - 0116_SJ02_MP02_10_MG | ecosystem: Environmental > Terrestrial > Soil > Wetlands > Peat | place... | reverse complement strand
TGGCGACGTTTCAAGACCCGCCATCTGGCGCGACGCGGCTGAGATCTCCACCTGTTCGTACGTTGCTATGACAGACCTGCAATAGTAGAGAAAGAACTGCGACAACGCCGACGCCGAAAGCACAAGGATGAGTATTGAAATCATTTAACAGGCTGGGCCCTTCCCGTACACCGTTCCACGTGTTCTTACGAGGACAGGTTTGAACAACACGGGATGGCCGAAACTTCCTCCAAGGTCATGGTTATCCACGTAGAGGTAGAGCAACCCGCGGGCCAAATCGACCGAGCGGCAGCGCAGCGAGCAGTCATTTTCGGCAGGCGGCTTACCCCGAGATACGACTACGCTGGAGCCAAGCTAACCATTTACGATTCAATAGCTTGCGAGGTCTTGCGAATCTCTTGCGAGTCTTCATGCCGGGCACACCGCGCCAAATCGCGCGAGGCACAGGAAGTCTCGAACGCCGGGCGTGTGTACCGCGGCGAAACTGTTGTTCAGCTCTGGCGCGCACAAGGAGACCTGCGCGGCAACCGCGGCACCTTTCCAGGCCGTGCGAACCGCACCGCCGCGGGCCGGCCCCCTTCCGCGTTTCTTCTTGCACGGTGTCTTGGGCATTTGTAATTCATTGGCCGGATCAGCTCGAACCGCACTAGAATGTCCCTTTGCTCAGGGGTGTGAGTTGATCGAGAACCAGGCATCGCCGCCTGCGCACGCCGAAGGCCCCGTGTTGACGTCCCTCCAGAGAGGGCTCGAGAGCATCGTGCGCGCCGAACACGCGGACCCGCACAGCGTGCTCGGGCCGCACTACGTCGAGGGCGAGCCGGGGCGCGTCGTGGTTCGCGCGTTCATCCCGCGCGCCTCGCGCGTCTGGCTGCGCCTCGAGGGCGCCGCTGAATGGATTCCGGCCGAGAAGATTCATGCAGCCGGAATTTACGCCGCGACGCTGCCCGGCTCCCGCGAATTGCCGTTGCCGCCGAGTTCGTATCGCTGGGTCGTGCGCGAAGAGGGTCTGCCGGATCGCGAATTTTTCGACCCGTACGATTTCCCTCCCCTGCTCAGCGAGCTCGACCTTCATCTTTTTGCCGAAGGCACGCACTACCGCACATTCGACAAGCTCGGCGCAAACGTGCGCGAGGTCGAAGGCGTCGCAGGCGTGCAATTCGGCGTTTGGGCGCCGAACGCGCAGCGAGTGAGCCTCGTCGGCGACTTCAATCAGTGGGACGGCCGCACGCATCCGATGCGCAATCGCGGCGAGACCGGGTTGTGGGAGCTCTTCGTGCCCGGCCTCGATTCGGGAGCGATTTACAAGTTCGAGATTCGGCCGCGCAATGCCCCCTTGCCCATCTTGAAGGCCGATCCTTACGCCTTTCGCGCCGAGTTGCGCCCCCGCACGGGTTCGGTCGTCGCGCGGCTCGATCAGCACGTGTGGGGCGATGCCGATTGGATGGACGCCCGCAAGAAGCGCGATTGGTTCGCATCGCCAATTTCGATTTACGAGCTGCACCTCGGCTCCTGGCGCCGGAAGGCCGAAGAAGGGAACCGCTGGCTGCGGTACACCGAGCTTGCCGACGAATTAGTTCCCTACCTGCAGAAGATGGGCTACACGCACATCGAGCTTCTGCCGGTGATGGAGCACCCGTTCGACGGCTCCTGGGGTTATCAGACGGTCGGCTACTTCGCGCCGACGAGCCGCTTCGGTCCGCCGGAAGACTTCATGGAATTCGTCGATCGCCTTCACCAGGCCGGCATCGGCGTGCTGCTCGATTGGGCGCCCGCGCATTTTCCCCGCGACGCCCACGGCCTCGCCGAGTTCGACGGCACGCACCTCTACGAACACGCGGACCCGCGCCAGGGCGAACACCCGGATTGGGGCACGCTCGTATTCAATTACGGGCGCAACGAAGTCCAGAATTTCCTTCTCGCCAATGCGCTGTTCTGGCTCGAGAAATACCACGTGGACGGCCTGCGCGCGGACGCGGTGGCCTCGATGCTCTATCTCGATTATTCGCGCCGCCCCGACGAATGGATTCCCAACGAATTCGGCGGCCGCGAAAATCTCGGCGCGATCTCCCTGCTCAAACGCCTCAGCGAAATCGTTCACGAGAAGTTCCCCGGAGTCCTCACTATCGCCGAGGAATCCACGGCCTGGCCGGCCGTTTCCCGCCCGGTCTATCTCGGCGGGCTGGGCTTCGATTTGAAGTGGAACATGGGCTGGATGAACGACACGCTGAAGTACATGTCGCTCGATCCGGTCTTTCGCAAATTCCATCACAACCGCATGACGTTCTCGATGCTCTACGCATTCACCGAGAATTTCGTGCTCCCGATTTCGCACGATGAAGTGGTCCACGGGAAAGCCTCGTTGATCAACAAGATGCCCGGCGATCTGTGGCAGCAATTCGCCAACTTGCGCCTCCTCTTAGGCTATCTGCACGGCCATCCCGGCAAGAAAATGCTCTTCATGGGCTGCGAGTTCGGCCAGCGCGAGGAATGGACCGAAACGCGCGGCCTGGAGTGGCACCTGCTCGAGTACCCGCAGCACCAGGGCGTGCAACGCCTGGTAGCCGATCTGAACGCGCTACACAAGCGCGAACCCGCATTGCATGAGGTGGACTTTCACTGGCAGGGCTTCGAATGGCTCGACTGCAACGACGCCGATGCAAGCGTCCTATCCTTCGAGCGGCGCGCGCGCGATCCGCGCGACCTCGTGGTGGTCGTCGCCAATTTCACGCCCGTCGTGCGCGAGGCGTACCGCGTCGGAGTTCCCGAGCTCGGACTCTATCGCGAAATCTTCAACACCGATTCCGAGATCTATGGCGGCACGAATGTGGGTAATCTCGGCGGCGTCAACGCCGATCCTATCCCGTGGAACGACCGCCCCTGCTCTCTCAGCCTGCGCTTGCCTCCCCTCGCCGTCGTTTTCTTCAAACCGAGCCGCTGATCGCCCCGGTCAGCCTGCCAGCCATGATGGGCTCGCGCGCGGTCGCGTGCGAGATCTCTTCGCCCTGCATGATCGGGTGAAGGCTGCTGTCGATCGGAAGGTGGTTATGTGAATCTTTGTTAACTGCTTGTATGAATCGTGCGCGCGTACTATTGCCACGTGTAATCCGCCAGCGCACGCTCGAATCGTGGGCACCTTCCCTACAGAGGTGGAACCATTACCTGGCTAGTATGAACACGGAGGTAGTTCGATGCGTCGCATTGTCCCCGTAACCTTTCTGTTAGCGCTTTTCGCAGTAGCGGTCACTCTTCCGGCCGACGCCCCGCCGAAATACAAGACCATAGAAGTGAAGCACCTCACGAAAGCCGATAACGTGGAACTCACGCAGGAGTACATGAATTACACTTACGCCCACCTGCTTGAAGATCTACAAAAGACGAAGCTCTTTGGCGCTGTGGTCGACGACGGCGGCACGGTTGCCGATGCGGACGCTGCCGACTCAGTTGTCTTGCAATGCAAGGTCACAGACTTTGCCAAAGCCCACTTCCCCGTTATTGCCATGGCGCACGTGGATATGACCATCACGCGTCGCAGCGACAACACCGTCCTTCAGCACATCACGACCAAGGTCGGCTGGCAACCCAATTCGAATGACGACACAAAAGGAAAATTGTCGAGCGGCCAGATGACGGCCGAGATCAAGAAGATGCTGAAGTAGAGCGCATCTTGAGCGCAGCAAGCCAACGGGTCTGCAAGTCCGCTATCACACGGGCTTGCCGGATGGCCGGCCCGGGAGGAACGACCACAATCAATCGTAGCCGCAGAGAGTGACCGTCCCGATGCAATTCCCCGCGCCCCCACTCCTCCCCTCGATTCATAACCTGGTCGCACGTTGCTTAGTCCTCAGAAAAATTGGCCCGATACTGTCGCTTTGAGGATTGCACCCCGAGCGGCTGAAAACCACCACATCCGCTCGAAAAGCACCGCCAGCCCGCATTTCGAGAGCGCCGTGATTCCTGGACGAGTCGGTTATCACGTTGAAAAATAAGCGGTTAGGAGGCACCTTGAATGCGCCCGTTGTTTGGCAATGCCATTGCTACCTCTAAGGTGGAGTTCGAGATGAGCTTCTAGGAGTTCAGAAAGGGGCTCCAAATGCGATACCTAAGACTTCTCCCTCTGCTTGGCCTTCTTCTGGTGATCGCACCCGCCGCGCACGCACAAAGAGTCGTCATCGGCGTTGGAGTCGGCCCTGGCTACTATGGCCCGCCTCCTGTGTGCGCCTACGGCTACTACGGGTATTACCCGTACGCATGCGCCCCTTACGGCTACTATGGCCCTAGCTGGTTTTACAACGGCGTTTTCATCGGCGCAGGTCCGTGGCGCCACGGCTTTTACGGACGCGGCTTCTACCGCGGCCCCGGTTATTATGGGCGCTGGGGCTACCACGGCGGATGGGGTTACCGCGGCGGAGGCGGGTTTCGCGGCGGCGGTCGTAGCTATCGCGGTGGCGCGGGTTACCACGGTGGGGGGGGCTATCACAGTGGCGGCGGCAGGCACAGGTAAGGCCAATTGCTAAGAAAACGATTGGGACGGCCGGCAGTAACCGCTGCCGGCCGTTTGCTCGTTTCCACGGTCTTTTTCCGTCTTCGGGGAACTTTCGCGAGCCCGCTTGCGTAGAGGAATAGTGACCGGCTGAGGAGGGTCAAATGAAGCGTTCCAATAGGGCAAGTCTATGGGCGGCGGTGGGAGGCTTGGTGCTTGCGATGACGGCTGGCGCGGCTAGCCTTCGCGCACAGGGGCAATCCAGCGCGGATGATACCTGGCTGCACGTCCGCGTTGAAAGCCACGAGGGCAAGGGCGGAAACGTCCGCGTGAACATGCCCCTCTCCCTGGCCGAGGCCATTATTCCGTCGATCCACAACGATAAACTCGATAACGGCCGCATCCGGATCGGCAACCTAAACGTCAACGGCGTGGACGTGCGGGCGATTCTGGCCGCCGTTCGCAACGCCAAGGACGGCGAATTCGTCACGGTCCAGACCGCGGACAGCGACGTCAACGTGAGCAAGAAGGCCGGCATCTTGATCATTCACGTCGTGAACCGCGAGAAGAACAAACCCTCGCCGACGCAGGTCGAGGTGCACGTCCCGATGCCGGTCGTGGAAGCCCTGCTCTCCAGCAACGGAGACGAACTCGACGTGCTGGCTGCGGTGAAGGCGCTCGCGCAGCAATCCGGCTCCGAGTTGGTCAGCGTCGAGGACGGCAACGAGCACGTGCGCATCTGGGTGGACACCAGCAGCACCTCGGACTAGCGCTCTCGGGTGCACAGCCAGTCGGGCCCGCGCGCATCTTGCTGCGCCGCCCGGTCCACGAGGGTGCCGCGCGATGCAAACGCGCAACGACCTAGACATTCTTAACCGCGCTTCCGCAAGAAGGAGAATTCGATGCTCGCGAAGATTGCTGTCGGCGCGCTTCTGACGGTCGCTCTTCTCACAGCGTACGTTCTGCGCGACGGTTTTCTCATCGTGCGCGTGGATGAAACCTCGCCCGAAGTTCACCACGTTCATCTCTGGCTGCCCGCGACCTTCGCTTCCGCAGCCCTGGCCTTCACTCCCAAGGATAAACTCCGTAAAGCCGCCGAGAAGGCAGGCCCATGGCTCGAAGTCGCTCGCGCCTCCTGCCGCCAGCTCGAGCGAGCGCCCGATTTCACCCTCGCAGAGGTCACGGACCCGACCGACCACGTGACCGTCCAAAAGCGCGGCGGCAATATCGAGGTCTCCGTGGACGACCCCAACGATAAAGTTTTCGTCTCCGTACCGCTGGTCTCGATCGAAGAGGTCACGAACCAATTGCAATCCGTGCGGCCGGCGCTCTAAGTTTCCGTTCAAAAAAAGCAGAGGCGTTCGCCCAAGCGAGCGCCTCTTCAGAAAAAACAGTTGCATCGCCGGCGCAACACCGGCGAAGTAAATCTACCGCTGCGGCGGCCCGCCACCCGGCCGCATCTGGCTAGGGTCAAACGTTTGCGGCGTGCCGGTGATCATGTCCTTGGCATCGGTAACCACTTTGAGCAAGGTCATGTTGGAATTCGTGCTAGTCATTTTCACCAGGCCCCACGGCGAAACTTTCGGTGACACCCAGACGTCGGCGCCGTCACTAGTTTTGTAGTGTTCGGTGGTAAAGGTCCCCGCCGGCACTGTGACGCTCTCGCTGCCGAGATCCTGCGCTTCCCTACTAATGTCGGCAACCTGAGGCTGCGGCTGGCGATTCCCCATCATGCCGCCAACGGGCATTTCAATCGGGCTGCGGCCCGGCGGCTGTATGACCATTCTCACGATCTGCATATTGTGGCCGTCGAGAACGTAGAGGAACTTCGAGTACATGGCGCCTCCGCCACGGGGGTTGTCCATCGTCATCTCAAGCCAGTAACCGGTTTTGCCGTTCACAGTTTCCTGTCCGACGATCGCAATTTGCATTTGCGACGTTCCGCCACCCGGTCCCTGCCGCTGATTCTGTATTTCGTATAGACCGCCGGCTCCGACGACTGGATTCCAGACGCCGCGAAACCCGCCGGCCATGCCCATCCCGCCCATCCCCATCTGCGCGGAAGCCGTCACTGCCAGAGCCAAAATCGCGGCTGCCGCAAACCACATTCGGATTGATCCCATCAAAATCCTCCCCTCATCCTTAGCCTGACGGAACTAGAGGTCGAGTCCTTGTTGTGCCACCATTTTCGTGAAATCGAAATGAACCTTGATCTCGTCCTTTCCCGCCGAACAAACAAAGTCTACACCCTTCAAACTGGGCGCAAACACCGGAGAACCATCTGCATTCTTCTTGGGGAAGTGGAACGTCACGGCGGCTATGGTCTTGCCATCCGCATCAAAGCGCGGTTCCACCTTGATAGGCGTGACATGCAGATTCGTCCCCTTGCTTTCGATGTACACCTTCTGGCGAAGCTGCTCGATCGCGGCATCGGTGGCTAGGGGCCCGAACGGATACATGTCATGTCCAATGATGGCAACGTCATAGGTTGCCGGAATCTGGTTGGCATACTTATCAGCCTCATCGGCGGACTCATTCTGAGTCAGCATGCCGTTGCGAGCAATGGCACGATGCATCGTCACCGATGAAACCCAACGTACAAGAAACGTGGCCTGGGCAAAGTCGTCAGAGGCCGGCCCCTGAACCTCGGACGACGATCCGGGCTTCGGAACGTCCGGCCAGTATTTGGATACGGTGGCCGTTTTGGCCCAGGGAGAATCGTTCATAATCTTTGAGACGTCTTTCGCATCCCATTGCTTAAAATCCTTGGTCATCCAGGCGTCGGCAGCCAGAACTGAACCCACCAACCCGAGGAAGACGAACATTGGAAGGATGCGTCCCACAACTTTGGACATCCTGACCTCCGGAATCACACTCACTTTAGTCTCCTTCAGCACTTCGCGATCGAATGAAACAAGGATAATACGCAAATCCATGGCCCGAAGCTAACAATTCTCAGGGCGCGCCTGTTCCGTCTTGGTGCGATCGCAGCATCTCCCAGACTTCCGGCTTCACTCATAGGCGAGGGCGTCCACAGGATCGCTCTGCGCTGCGCGGAATGCGGGAAAGATTCCGCCGGCGACGGACCCGAGAATCGTCAGCAGAATCGCGCGCACAATCCACGCGGATTCGATCTCAATCTGAAGAGTCGGAGAAGTATGGTGGAGCAAGCGGCAAACGGCGAAAGTAATCACGAGTCCCGCGAGGATGCCCAAGACCGCCATCACCAGCGTCTCAACGAAAATGAACCAACAGATGTCGAGCTTGGAGGAACCCAGGGCTTTGAGAATTCCGATCTCGCGCGTCCGCTCGAGCACCATCGTGTGCATCGTCAGCAGAACCACAAGAAAACTGATGGCAACTCCCAAACCGATGAAGGATCGAATGAACGGCCTCAGCTCGGGCAGGTTTTGGGAAGTCATGAGGGTCAGGTACTCGGCCATGGAACGGACGCGATAGCCGGGGAGCAGCTTGACGATTTCCGCGCGCACGCCATCCGTGTTCCCCGCGCTCTTGACGTAAATCCAGGAGACGCGGCCGCTGGAGCCGGCGATATCCTGCGCAGTGTCCATCGGAATGAAAAACCGGGCTCCTTTGCCATGGAGGACGATGCCGCAGATGACGAACTGCCGATTGATCAAAGTAACCGTGTCGCCGACGCGCAAGTGACGTGATCCCGCCGCCAAATCGTCGGCGATGGCCTGGTTTGGCGCCTGGAACGGGCCTCCAGAGAGAAACCTGAAGCCATCGCTGAGGGCCGTGAAGCGATCGTATTGAATCCCGTAGATAACATTGAAACTGCGGCTGTCCACAACAATCAAGACAGAGGCGACGCCGGCAACCCCCGGCAACCTCGCAATTCGGTCGCCGACGGATTCGGGTACGACGGCGCTCGTGAATGCAGGGAAAATTGAGGAGTTCGGCGGCTGCACCAGAATATCCGCCCCGACGCCCTGTGTCCGTGCGCGCCAATCAGCCAGTACGCCCGAAGTCAGTCCGACAATGAGAAGAATCAGAAAAACTTGCAGTGAGATGGCGATGACGCTCAATGTCGAGCGAAGCGGACGCACACCCAAATTGTTCCAAACGAGCTGCAAGTAAACGGTACTGATGCGTTTCTTCTTCTTCTTCTTCTTCGGCACGCCTTCTTTTCCCGAAACGTACTTTAGCATCCGGTGGATTGCGGGTCAAAGGCGCAGGGGCAAGGGCGAGAAAGGACGCACTGCCTAGTGATCAACCCATGCGGCCAATGACCGGGCCACGGCCAGGCCATGCAGACACTTTCGGCCGCCCGTGGGCTGTTGAGCAGCATTCGGGGAAGAGGGCCGGCAATGTGCTATGATTCCTATAGGTAGGAGTGTTGCTCTTGAGGCAGCGACACGGAGTTCCGCGCCCGCCACGGTGGTGTTCGGCCCTTCAAGCGAGCCGTGGAGCGGCAAACACCTTAGCTTCCCTGCGCTGGTTACCGTGTGGCGCGAGGCGGTGGCATTTAGTACGACACGCGAACAAAAGAAGGTGCGCATGATCGACCTATCAAGCCTGCGCCAGGCAGTTCTCGTGGGAGATGCTGGGGCAGCCGCCTCCGCGACTCGCAAAGCTTTGGATGAGGGTGCGCAACCGATCGAGATTGTCACCGAGGGCATAGGCCCCGCGATGGCCGAAGTGGGCCGACTGTTCGAGGCGTGCGAGTATTTTGTGCCCGAACTCCTCATGGCGGCGCGCGCCACTAAGGAGATTTTTCAGATACTTCGTCCTCTGCTGGCGCAGACGGGACGGAAGCCCACGGGCCGTGTCGTGCTGGGTACGGTCCAAGGTGACCTCCACGATATCGGCAAAAATCTGGTGGCCGCGATGCTGGAGGGCGGTGGCTTCGAAGTGATCGATCTCGGCGTCGATGTTCCCCCGGCGAGGTTCATCGCCGCAGTGCAGAACAAGCAGGCGCAGATCGTCGGTCTATCCGCGTTGCTCTCAACGACGATGCCGGCGATGAAAACCACGATTGAGGCTTTCCGCGCTGCCGGTATCCGCGAGGGCGTCAAGATTATGGTGGGCGGCGCGCCGGTCACACAGAAATATGCGGACTCGATTGGCGCCGATGGGTACGGGGAGAGCGCAGCGGCATCGGTTGAATTGGCGCGCCGCTTGTCAGGCAGCGGCAACGGTGAGAACTCGTAGGTAAGGGCATGCCATGAACGATCAACAATGGGACACGCTCGTCTCTGCGATTCGCGGTGAGACGCTGCGTCCACTCCCTGCGGGTTTTGTCATCGATTCTCCGTGGCTCCCGAATTGGGGCAGCGGAACGCGCAGCGGACGTTCTCATGACGCATATCCGGCGCCATCTCCAAGATCACGAAGAGCTAACACCTCGCTACAGTCCCGGGTACTGTGGCATGGAGATTTCGCAACAACATATGCTGTTCCAAATCGTGCAGGCTGACTCCGTAGGCGTGAGACTCCTACCCTCGCTGCTCATGCATCCGTTGAAGTCCAGCTCGGGCATCGTTGGACTTGCGCCAAAAGAAGTCATCGGCAGCTACCACTCGCCGTGCGACGTCTGTCCCCAGGCCGGGTGCCACATGCGGCGATGAACGGCCCTGCACGGGAGAGATACTGGTGACCAAGGCCGTTCACGAAAAGTTCCACCGGTTGGAAGCGGAACACTGGGCGAAGGCGGCTCTTTACATGACGCCGAACGACATCACCGAGTTCGAGCGCCCGCCCCACAAGGAATGCCTATGATGCTCGACACGACTGCGCTTGCGGATTGGGAGATTGCCGAAGCGGCCGAGAAGGGCATGCCCACCCCGTCCGAGTGGCGGGACCGGCTGGGGCTCCGAGACGGCGAAGTAATCCCCATGGGCCGGGTGGCAAAACTCAACTTCCTGAAGATTATCGACCGGCTAAGGGACCGTCCCGACGGGAAATACATCGAGGTGACGGCGATTACGCCTACGCCGCTCGGGGAGGGCAAGAGTACGACCGCCCTCGGCCTCATCGAGGGTCTCGGGAAGCGCGGGCTGAACGTGGGCGCCTGCCTGCGCCAGCCCTCCGGCGGCCCGACGATGAATATTAAAGGGACGGCGGCCGGCGGCGGAAGAGCGCTGCTGATTCCGATGACGGAGTTTTCGATGGGCCTCACGGGCGACATCAACGACGTTATGAACGCGCACAACCTGGCGATGGTCGCGCTCACGGGCCGCATGCAGCACGAGCGGAATTACAGCGACGAGGAACTCCTCCGCCTCACGGGCATGCGCCGGCTCGACATCGACCCATGCCGGGTCGAGATGGGATGGGTGATCGATTTCTGCGCTCAAGCGCTGCGGGACATCATCATCGGAATCGGTACGCGGTCCGACGGGTACATGATGCAGTCGAAGTTCGGCATCGCGGTCAGTTCGGAGCTGATGGCGATCCTGGCGATCGTGCGCGACCTCGCCGATTTGCGCAAGCGCCTGGCTGAAATCACGGTCGCCTACGACAAACGGGGCAATCCCGTCACGACCGCCGATTTGGAGGTTGCCGGCGCCATGTGCGCGTGGATGCGCAACACCATCCATCCAACCCTGTGCAGCACCGCCGAATATCAGCCCGTAATCGTTCACGCAGGGCCGTTCGCCAACATCGCGGTCGGCCAGTCGTCGATCATCGGCGACCGCGTCGGGCTGAAGTTATTCGACTACCACGTGACCGAGAGCGGGTTCGCCGCTGATATCGGGTTCGAGAAATTCTGGAACGTAAAATGCCGGCTCAGCGGCCTGCAACCACACGTTTCCGTCCTGACCACGACCATCCGCTCCCTGAAGATGCACGGCGGCGGACCAAAGGTAGTGGCCGGTCTGGCCCTACCGGAAGAATACCAGCGCGAGAACCTCAAGCTGGTCGAGGGCGGGCTCGCCAACCTGTTGCATCATATCGGAGTCATTCGGAAGTCCGGCATCAATCCCGTGGTCTGCATCAACCGCTTCACGACGGACACACGGGACGAGATCCAGCTCGTTCGCAAAGCGGCTGAGCAGGCGGGAGCACGCTGTGCGCTTTCCGAGCACTGGGCTAGGGGAGGCGAAGGCGCCCTGGAACTGGCGGACGCAGTCACCGACGCGTCGCGGGACAAGGTCGCGTTTTGCTACCTGTACCCGATGGAGATGAAACTGCGCGACCGCGTTGAGTTGATCGCGAAGGAGGTTTACGGCGCGGGCGGTGTAGCCTGGGCCCCGGAAGCCGAGGCAAAGTTGAAGAGGCTGGAATCGGATGCGCAGTACAATGAGTACGCGACGATGATGGTAAAGACCCACCTTAGTCTCAGTCACGACCCCGCGCTCAAGGGCGCCCCGAAAAATTGGGTTCTTCCTATCCGGGACGTGCTCGTTTACTCTGGTGCAAAATTCCTGTGTCCGTGCGCGGGGACGATCAGCCTGATGCCCGGCACGGCCTCCAACCCCGGTTTCCGCCGCGTGGACGTCGAGGTCAACACGGGCAAAGTGACCGGGCTGTTCTGAAAAGGAGTCGCGCCATGTTGCTCCGCACGGCATATCTGTTCCAGGACCTGAGCGAGGCCTCCCTTGAAGCGATCGCAGGCATTGCGGCCGAACAAAGCCATACGGCCGGGACGTTCCTGTTTCGGGCCGACGACCCGGCCACTGGTTTGTACATCCTTGCGGAAGGCAGAGTGCGCCTAAGCGTCATCCGCGGCGGTGCCCTTGCCCACACCGTCAGCGAGCCTGGCGAGGCCATGGGATGGTCCAGCATGGCAGGCCTGCCCGTTTACACCGCGTCAGCCGAGTGCACCGCGCCCACGACTGTGATTCGGATCCCGAGCGACAGGCTGATGCATATCCTGGAGCACGACCCCGCGAGCGGATTCAAGTTCTTCCGCCGTCTGGCGATGCATATCGGCGTCCGGCTCGTCGAGAGTTACGGGGGCACGCTCTCCCTGCATGGGCAGAAGGGAGCGGGCTCCTACGGTTAGCCCGAGCGTCCCGGCGCACAGCTAGTGTGCGAGACTTCACTGGCGCTCGCCGAGAATCGGGCCAGATTCGCTCGCATGCTGATTCCACGCCTCATCGGGTGGCTCGACCGCACGAACGCGCTCGTGAACTGCCCTGGTGGAACCTACAATCTCGCCAAGAGGGTCGGCGCTTGCGCGGAAGAACAAGGTGCGCCCGATAGGTCGCACCTCAAAGAGGACCCATGCTGGTCATCGGTGAACTGATTAACGCCACACGCAAGAAGGTCGGGGCCGCCATAGAGAAAAGGGATGCCCATTTCATCCGCGACCTTGCACGGCGGCAGACGGAAGCGGGCGCGGACATCATCGACGTTAACGGAGGCATTCCGGGCCGCGAGGTGGAGTCGCTGGACTGGCTAATCAACGTGGTGCAAGAAGTGACTGACCTTCCTCTGTCAATCGACAGCTCGGATCCCGAGGCTGTGGGGCGCGCAATTCCGCTTTGCAAACGGCGGCCACTTGTGAACTCAATCACGGACGTGGCGGAATCTTCCGACGCTTTACTGCCGGTCCTAAAGGAGCACCGTCCCAGGGTGATGGCGCTGTGCATGAGCTCCGCGGGGACCCCGTCGGGCGTGGACGACCGGCTGCAGACCGCCTCCCAGCTGGTAGAGCGGCTAACAAGCATAGGAATCGAGCTGGACGACATCTTTGTGGACCCGTGCGTGCTGCCCGTCAGTACGGGCTCGGTGCATGGTCCAGCCGTTCTTGAGGCGATCGCCTCCATCACGAAGCGGTTTCCTGGCGTGCACACGAGCGTGGGGCTGAGCAATGTCTCCTTCGGCATACCGGCGCGCAAGCTGGTGAACGAGGTGTTCTTGATGATGCTGATGGCGCGCGGCTTGGACGCCGCAATCCTCGATCCTTGCGACCGGCGGCTGATGGCCAACATCTTCGCCGCCGACGCGCTGCTGGGCCGCGACGAGTTTTGCGCGCGGTACCTTCGCGCGTTCCGTGCTGGCAAACTCGAGATGCCCGCCGCTTCCGGAGCCTGACCTGCCAGCCCTCGACTGTTCGCGGCCGTAATCATCTGCCAAGAATGTAAAGTACGGAAACAGGGCTCTTGTATTCTCCGGCCGACGCGCTCAGCATTGGGCAGACTGAAGTGTTTGCCCTGAGGGAGCCATGAGCGTCCTTGCGCTTCATACGGGCCTGCGCGGTATGGACCTTCTTGATACGCCAATCTTCAACAAAGGCACCGCGTTCACCGACGAAGAACGATCCGAGTTCGGTCTGCATGGACTGTTGCCGCCGCACGTCGAATCGCTGGAGGAGCAAACGTCCCGCGCGTACGAAGCGTATCGCCGCAAGACGGACGACCTAGAGCGTCACATCTATCTGCGTGCGCTCCAGGATACGAACGAAGTCTTGTTCTACAGCCTGCTGAATGCCCACATCGAAGAAATGACGCCCATGGTCTACACGCCGGTGGTGGCCCTGGGATGCCAGCAATTCAGCAGGATTTATCGCCGCGCGCGCGGCCTTTTCGTGCCTTATCCACTCCGCGACTCGATTCCCAGCCTCTTGCGGAACCGGCCAAATCAGGATGTGGACGTCATCGTGGTGACAGACGGCGAACGGATCCTGGGGATTGGCGACCAAGGCGTGGGAGGCATGGGCATACCGATTGGCAAGCTCTCGCTCTATTCTTTGATCGGGGGCATTCACCCGGCTCGAACCTTGCCGGTCGTGCTCGACGTGGGGACGAACAACGAGGACCGATTGAAGGCGCCCGAATACCTCGGTTGGCGGCACGAGCGCATTACGGGCGACGATTACTATGATTTTGTGGACCTTTTCGTGCAGGCCGTGAAGCAGGAGTTGCCGCACACCTGCTTGCAATGGGAGGACTTCGCCAATCGCCACGCCCGGCCGCTCCTCGAACGATACCGCGATGAATTGCTGACCTTTAATGACGACATCCAGGGAACTGCGGCAGTCGTTTTCGGCGCGCTGACACGTGCGATCAGGGCTTCCGGCGGAAGCTTGAAGGGCCAACAGATTGTCTTCTACGGAGCGGGCGCCGCAGCCATCGGCGTGGCGGATTATTTGCGCATGGCATTGGTGGATAGCGGCCTCACCGAGGAAGAAGCCGCGAGCCGCCTCTGGATTGTCAATCGGGGCGGCATCCTGCACGCGGATCGAACCGACTTGTCTCCGGAGCAACGCGTCTACACCCAGCCGGTGGAGCGCCTTGCCGAGTGGCGGCGGCCGTCGTCCGGCATCATTGATCTGGAGACCGTAATCCGGAATGTCAACGCGACGATTTTGATTGGCCTATCCACCCGTGGCGGCGCTTTCACCGAATCGATCGTGCGAGAAATGGCCCGCAAGGTCGACCGGCCCATCATCTTTCCGTTGTCCAATCCGACGGATCGGTGCGAGGCCCTTCCGGAAGACTTGTTGCGATGGACCGCCGGCCGCGCGATCGTCGCCACAGGTTCGCCATTCGGGCCGGTGGATTTTGCGGGCCGGAAGATTCCCATTGCCCAGTGCAATAACGTCTATATTTTCCCCGCGGTTGGTCTGGGACTGGTTGCCTCCAAGGCGTGGAGAGTGACCGATCGAATGATGATCGCGGCTGGGCGCGCCTTGGGCGAGCACCAGCCTCCGCAGTCTGAACCCACAGCGGCGCTGCTTCCCTCGCTGAAGGATCTCCCGACCATTGCGCCGCAG
>Ga0187769_10001098_pt1 | contig 15173 bp, 13 predicted proteins | sample 0116_SJ02_MP02_1_FD_133140 | JGI IMG/M metagenome (GOLD analysis project Ga0187769, IMG submission 133140) | Tropical peat soil microbial communities from peatlands in Department of Meta, Colombia - 0116_SJ02_MP02_10_MG | ecosystem: Environmental > Terrestrial > Soil > Wetlands > Peat | place... | reverse complement strand
GTGAACATTCTTAGTCTGCATCCCCAATCACGCTTGCATCATCCCGCCGGTCTGACGTAGTCCCATTGCTGCGGCATGGGAGGCCGTCGCCATGGGCAAACAAAGAATCAAGCCGAACTATCGGCAGCTCGGGCAACCCCGCCTGCTACTCGATCAACGAGACGGCAGGATCCAGTTGCGTCTTCAACGACATCACCCAGGGCGATAGCGACCTGGCCTGCAAGCCTTTCGGTTCTGAGTTCCGGGCTGACTGCTACCATCCATCCGGCCAGTATGGGGCGCTCGGCACACAAGCGATTACCAGCCTCACGCTCACATCCGGCGGATCGGGCTACACCAGCACGCCGACGTGCAGCATCGTAGCCCCCTCGAACCTGTCGCCGTACTACTCGCCGACGGGCGAAACTATTTACGCCGGCGGAACGCGGGCTACCTGCACCGTCACGATCGATAAGACTACGAGCACGGTCAGCAGTGTGACTTTGACCAATCACGGCGAGGGCTACACCGGCGTCCCGATATGCACGATCTCCGGCGGCGGAGGGTCGGGCGCAACCTGCTACGTAGTCATCGATCCCACCAAGCGTGCCGCGGCCTATCAACCGGCCTTCGGCGCCACTCCAGGCTGGGATATGGCTACCGGTCTGGGCAGCGTCAACGCCTACAACCTTGTGAACGATACGGCGTGGAAGCCATAGCGCTCTCGTCTGTCTTTTCTGATTTGCTAGTTAATCCACGTGAGTGGCGACGTGCGCGACCCGTGATATTGACAGTGTGCTAGCGCTCAGGCGCAAGCACTCATTTCCGACCCATTCTGCCGTACCGGGCTGGCCGGGCCGCCAGCCAGCCCGGGAGGGCAACAAAGTAATGGTTGGTGAAAAATCCCCATTACGCTCACCCCCCCTGCGGCAGCGTCGGGCAGAAGTTTCGCGGGCGCGGGGGCCGCTAGACATTCTACGGAGTTTCGACACATTGAACTCGGCTGTTGCCCAAACCTCGTGCCGAAACTTTCCCTGTGGGAGAGTAAGGCGTCGCATTTATCGAGCGGCTGTGTTTTGATTACCTTAACCTGCTCGGCGCGCCTACCGAGCGCAACATCCGCTTTACTGGAGGAGCAGCCCGCAACGCCTACTGGCGCCAGCTGCGTGCCGATAGCCTTGGGCGCTCGGTGTGCCTGCCGGAAAACACCGAGCCTGCTTTCGGTATGGCCGTGCTCGCAGCGGCAGCGGGACGGCGCGTGGCAGATATCGCCAAAGAAATGGTACGGATTCGGGAAGTGATCGATCCAAGGACAGACACCGCGGGCCGTCTGCGCGAGCCTTACCTTGGGCTGGTTCGAGAGCTTGCATCTCGCGGCTGGTTACAACCTGTTTTGGCCAATCATGCAGAACTGAGGGCCACGTAATGACGCACCTGCTGCTTGTTCGACATGGTGAAAGCATATGGCATGGAGAGAACCGGTACGCGGGGCGCACAGACATTCCGCTTTCGCCGCGCGGCCTCGAGCAAGCGCAACAATTGGGAGATTGGGCCGCATCCGCGCGGCTGACGGCGATTTGGGTTTCGCCTTTGCTGCGTGCGCGGCAGACAGCGGAGCCGGCGGAGCGCGCGACCGGGCTTAGCGCTGTGGTAGATCCGCGCCTGCAGGAAGTAAGCTTCGGTCGAGGTGAGGGATTCACGCGGGCCGAAATGGAGAGAGCGTTTCCCGAAGCGCTGGTTAGGTTTGAAGCTGATCCTGTTGCCAATCCTTTGCCGGGCGGCGAGAATCCGCGCGAAGCTGCTGAGCGGGCCGTGGCCTGCTTTCGGGAAATTGGGGGGAAACACCCCAATGGGCGCGTGCTGGTGGTCACGCATAAGACTGTTATCCGGCTTACGCTATGCTCACTGATGGGCGTGCCGTTATCACAGTACCGCAGGGTGTTTCCTTACATTATTAATGCTGCTCTAAGCGAAATTTGCATCGATGGCCGCAGCAGTTCACTTCTAAGTTTCAACGCTCGAGTAAACTCCACGGCAGCCGCTTCGGTTGAGGAAGATGAAAGCTGACGCCCCGCCGCAATGGGCGCCAATCATCCCAAGAAGAGCCCCTAGTAGTTTCATGCGGAGATGTTCTCTTTTCGGCGGAGAATTCCAGAGATAGACTTGTACTCGAACCACCATGATGCGAATTATCTTAATCGGTGCGGGCAACGGCGGAAGAACTTTGGTGGAGCTTTTCCACAAAGACCCCAATATCACAATCGTCGGGGTCGCCGACAAAGACGAAAGAGCATCGGGGCTGGCGCTCGCGCGGGAACTTGGTTTGCCCGTAACCACGAATTATCGAGAACTGCTGGCAAGCAAAGATGTGGACATCATTGTGGATGCGACCGGCGACCCTGCCGTCGGCAGAGTAATTCAAAATCTCAAGCCGGAAGGAGCCGAAATCATTGGCGGCAATGCCGCCCGTTTCATCGGACAATTCATCGAAGCCAAAAGCAGGACTGAGGCCCTGGAAGACAAGTATCAGTTGGCTCTCCGCGAACTAGAAGCGCGGGCCGAAGGAGAATTCATCATCGGCAACAACCCCAAGATGAAAGAGATTTCTGAATTGATTGCCAAGGTTGCTCCCGCGCCCACCACGGTGCTGATCCGAGGCGAAAGTGGAACCGGCAAGGAGTTGGTGGCGAGAGCCATTCATCGCCACAGCATGCTCAGCAACCAGCCGCTGGTGACGTTGAACTGTACGGCTTTGTCCCCGTCGCTGCTGGAAAGCGAGCTGTTTGGTTACAAACGCGGCGCCTTCACCGGAGCTTATAGCGACCGCAAGGGATTGTTCGAAAAGGCCGACGGCGGCACCATGTTTCTCGATGAAATCGGAGACATGTCGCTAGAGATTCAGGCCAAGCTTTTGCGAACTTTGCAGACCGGCGAGATTCGCGCGGTGGGTGATCTGCGGACAAAAAAAGTTAGCGTGCGGATCATCGCGGCGACGAATCAGGACCTGGAGAAGGCGATCCGCGACGGCGCGTTTCGCGAGGATCTGTTTTATCGTATTAATACCTTCACCATCACACTGCCTCCGCTTCGCGAGCGGACGGAAGACATTCCGTTCCTGGCGGAATATTTTCTTCAGCGCGCGCGTGCCAAAGTGAATAAGCACGTGGAGTCGATTGCGCCGCAGGCGACTGCGCTGCTCCGAAATTATTCCTGGCCGGGCAATCTTCGCGAGCTGGAGAACGTCATCGAAAGGGCAGTGGTGCTGACCTCATCAACTTTCATTGAGGCGGAACATCTTCCTATCCACGTGCAGGATCTTCCGTCGTTCAAGGCGCAAAGCGGATTTATGGCCGGCAAGTCAGCCGCGATCGACCAGTTCGAACGGCAGGCTTTGTCGAGTTACCTTTCTGAAGCAAAAGGAAACATTTCCCGTGCCGCCGCGTTGGCGAATCTTCCTCGCCGAACCTTCCATCGGCTCATGACCAAGCACAAACTTTCCGGGCGAAGGGCAATTGTGGGACATTGATGTCACGCTATGCGGACAGACATGTCTCTATAGCTGTAATATATTGATTTGTAAAGGTATATCATAAAACATAGTTTCTGTGCCTGAGACAGTCCTGTCTCGGGTTGTCATATGCAAACCGACCGGCCGGCTCCAGCCTCACGCCGCAAACATCTCTCTAAGCTGCTGGTTTGCTTGCTGTTTCTAGCCGTCGAGCGATGGCGTTTCGGCAGGCTTTTTCGATTGGTACGCGGCTTGCCTTTTAGAGAGACGAGGACAGACTGCAAATCGAGGAGGGCGCGCTCGCTGGAGCCGCGAAGGCAGATGAAGAACACATTCACTCTTGGTATCGCGTTGGTATTGGCGGTTGTCTTGTCGGCCAGGCAATACGCAAACGCAGCAGGTACACCGGCACCGGATACGGCCGCAGGAAACGCCAGCCTGAAGGGCACAGTTAAATTTCAAGGCGTGGTCCCGCCGCAGAAGCCGATCAACATGGCGGCTGACCCCAGTTGCGCCAAACAGCATGCCGCTCCAGTGGTGACGCAGGAGATCATGACCGACGCGAAGGGCCACCTGCAGAACGTGATTGTTTTCGTGTCGGAGGGCTTGGGAGACCGCAAGTTTGACCCGCCAACCCAGCCGGTTGTGATCGATCAGAAAGGCTGCATGTTCATGCCGCACGTTCTGGCCCTGCGGGCGAATCAGCCGCTGGAGATGATCAATGATGACTCGACCGCCCACAATATCCATCCCATTCCCGCGAACAATCGCGAATGGAATAAGGCTGAGCTACCCGGAAACACGATGGCTGAAACTTTTCCGCGGGAAGAAATCGCGATTCCCGTGAAGTGCAATATTCATCCGTGGATGCGGGGGTACGTGGCGGTGTTCAAGCACCCGTTTTTTGCGGTCACGGGGAAGGATGGCACGTTTGATTTGAGCAATCTTCCTGCTGGCACCTACACGATTAAAGCCTGGCACGAAAAATTTGGCACCAGCACGCAGACGGTGACGGTGGGCGCGAACGAGACCAAAACGATCGAGTTCGTTTTCAAGTCGATGTAACTGGAGCGGCCGCGGGGAGCCGGTCAACCAGCCAAAGCCTTCCCGCCGGCTTCGACAAGGCTTTCGGAGCCAGTCAGGCTGAAAGAATTTCGGAGAGAAGCAGCGATGAAGGTAAGCGAGATCATGGAAACCCGCGTAGTGGCGGCGAAGGCAAATGCGACCTGCACCAGCCTGGCGCAAAAGATGCTCTCCGGATTTCTTAGCGGCCTGCCGGTGACCGACGACGAAGGGCGAGTCATCGGCGTGGTGACGGAATTCGACATCCTGAAAGTTCTGCGCAATGGAGCGAACGGCTTGGTGAAGACCGCAAGGGACATCATGAGCGACAAGCCGATCTGCCTTGATGCTAATCAGAGCGTGGAGGAAGCGATCGAGCTGATGACGCGCCATCACATCATGCGCATTCCGGTGGTTTCGCGGAGCAAGCTGGTGGGAATCGTCTCGCGCACCGATGTTCTGCGCGCGTTTGTGAAGGAAGAATTTCAGGTATTCGAACCGAGTGAAGATCTGGAAAGTTAGCGAGATCGGAGGAGACCGCAAAACCGGGCGGTCTCCAAAGGTTGATCAAGCGGGCAGAGCCGGGCCAACCAGCCCGGCAATTCCGGCAAGGTTGTGAAATGCGCTATGCACACGCGGGATCTCACGATTATCGGTGGTGGCCCAACCGGTCTGGCGGCTGGGTTTCGGGCGGGCATGCACGAGATCTCGGCGCGCATTATCGATACCGCGTCGCAACTGGGTGGGCAGGTGATGGCGCTGTATCCCGAGAAGAAGATCTATGACGTTTTCGGCTTGCCAGAAATTGTGGGGAAGGAGTTGGTGCACAACCTGGTGAAGCAGGCGCTTCAATTCGGAGCAGAAGTTCGCCTAGGGGAAAGCGTACAAGGGCTGCGGTTCGCAGATGACGAGCAGAGGATTGACGTCGTCACCGATCAGGGCAGCTACCCGACGCGAAGCGTCCTGCTTGCTGGGGGTCTGGGGCTCATCACGCCGCGCAAGCACGATGCGGAGGGTTGCGACCGGCTGGAGGGCAAGGGAGTTTACTACAGCGTTCGCGACCCGGAGCTGTTTCGCGGAAAAAAAGTAGTGATCGTGGGTGGAGGCGATTCGGCGCTGGATTGGGCCCTCAACCTGCGCTCGATTGCGGCGCGGGTAACCCTGGTTCATCGCTCTCCGGATTTCGCCGGGCATGCTTCCACGCTGCGCGAAGTGCAGCGTCTGGCTGACTTCGGGCAGATTGCGCTGCACACATCGACGTTGCTCACCGCGGCCCATGGCAACGGCAGGCTCGAAGCGGTTACCCTGCGCAACTCGCAGGGCATGGAACATCGCGTAGAGGCGCAAGCGCTGCTTCCCATGCTCGGTTTTCACGTCAATCTGGGGCAGATGGAACGTTGGGGTTTGGAGTTTGAGGAGAAAAAGATTGTAGTCAATTCGCGGATGGAGACAAGCCTGCCCGGAGTTTTTGCCGCCGGCGACATCGTCACCTATCCGGGAAAGATCAAGCTGATTGCCACGGGCTTCGCCGAGGCTGCGATTGCGGTGAAAAGCGCGGTTGAATATTTGCGCCCAGGCGAGAAGGTCACCCTCAAGTACAGCAGCGTCGCCGGCCTGCCAAAAGCTACCCAACAGTTGGCAGCAGTTGTTAATTAAATCCGGCAAGATTGCCGGAGCACATGAAGCAAGTTTGAAGGAGAAGAGATGGCAGGCACTACGACAGCCAAGAACAAGAACCGCTGGGCGGCCGGAGTCACACCCTACGCAGAAATGGGCTACTACAACGCGGACTACGAGCCGAAGGAGACGGACATTCTCTGCGCATTCCGCCTTGTGCCTCAAGACGGAGTTGAACCGATCGAGGCTGCAGCAGCCGTAGCTGGAGAATCATCGACCGCAACCTGGACCGTGGTTTGGACCGACCGTCTCACGCCTTACGAAAACTATCAGGCGAAGTGTTATCGCGTCGACCCGGTGCCGGGCAGCAATCAGCACATCGCTTACATCGCCTACGATCTGGACCTTTTCGAGGAAGGGTCGATCGCGAATTTGACGTCGTCGATTATTGGCAACGTTTTTGGGTTCAAAGCTCTTCGTTCGCTCCGCCTGGAAGACATGCGGATTCCCGCTCACTACGTCAAGACTTTTCAGGGACCACCGCACGGGATCGTGATGGAGCGCGAATACCTGAATAAATTCGGGCGGCCGCTGCTGGGTGCGACCGTTAAGCCGAAGCTTGGCCTTTCCGCTCGTAACTACGGGCGCGTCGTCTACGAAGCGCTGCGCGGCGGACTCGATTTCACCAAGGACGACGAGAACATCAACAGCCAGCCTTTCATGCGCTGGCGCGATCGGTTCCTGTTCTGCATGGAGGCTGTGAACCGTGCGGCAGCGGCAACCGGCGAGATCAAAGGACATTATTTGAACGTCACCGCCGGCACGATGGAAGACATGTACGAGCGCGCTGATTTCGCCAAAGAACTGGGCAGCGTAATCGTGATGATCGATTTGACCATCGGGTACACGGCAATCCAGTCCATGGCCAAGTGGGCACGGAAGAATGGGGTCATTCTTCACCTGCACCGCGCCGGCCATGGCACCTACACGCGGCAGAAGGCGCACGGAGTGAACTTCCGCGTAATCGCCAAGTGGATGCGCCTGGCCGGAGTCGATCACATTCACGCAGGCACGGTGGTCGGCAAACTCGAGGGCGATCCGAGCGCCATTCGCGGCTACTACAACACGCTGCGAGAAAACAAACTGGAAGCCGATCCATCGCAGGGACTGTACTTCGAGCAGGACTGGGCTTCCCTGCCTGCGACCATGCCCGTCGCCTCAGGCGGTATTCACGCTGGGCAGATGCATCAGTTGCTGCATTATCTCGGCGAAGATGTCGTGCTGCAGTTTGGCGGAGGCACCATCGGCCACCCGGACGGAATTGCTCAGGGAGCGACGGCGAATCGTGTCGCGGTAGAGGCCATGATCCAGGCGCGCAATGAAGGGCGTGACTATCTGACTGAAGGGCCGGAAATCCTGGCCAAGGCCGCTCGCTGGTCGCCGGAGCTAAGAAAAGCGCTCGAGATTTGGAAGGACGTAAGTTTCGATTTCGAATCAACCGACGTGCCCGATGCTGTGCCAACGCTCACGCTCTGAGCCGGGCGAGCTGAACATCAAGAACCTGGCCCTCGCGGGCGAATGGAGATTTAAGAATGCGAATCACACAGGGAACATTCTCATACTTGCCGGATTTCACCGCAGAGCAGATCAAGCTGCAAATGCGCTATTGCCTCGACAACGGCTGGCCGATTTCCATCGAGCACACGGACGATCCGCATCCGCGCAATTCGTATTGGGAGATGTGGGGCCTGCCCATGTTCGACGCGCACGATCTCGACATCCCCATTCAGGAGCTCGAAAACTGCAAGCGGGAGTTTCCCAACCATTACATCAAGGTGAACGGCTACGACCGCAGCAAAGGAAGACAGACCACCGTGCTGAGCTTTATTGTGCATCGCCCGAAGCCCGAGCCTTGCTTCACGCTCGAGCGGACGGAGAGTGAGGATCGGAGAATCCGCTACACGATCCGATCCAAGGCTCAAGTCGCCTGAATCACTTGCAGATTGCGTAAATGACGCCAGAAGAACAGTCATGACAGAAACTGAAACAGCACCGGTCAATGCACCCGTGGAATCGCAGGTCGGCATTGCAGGAAGCAACGAAAATGTCGTTGACATTTCTGCAGCTCATCGCGATTCCAATCTCGACGAGATTCTGGATCAGCTCGACCGCGAACTGGTGGGGCTGAAGCCGGTGAAAGCGTACATTCGGCAGATCGCTTCCTTACTGCAGGTGGCGCGGCTGCGGGAAAAAGTTGGACTGGCGACCGAACGCCCGACGCTGCACATGTGCTTCACCGGGCATCCGGGCACCGGGAAGACCACGGTAGCGATGCGCATGGCGAAGATCTTGCAACATCTTGGCTACTTGCGGCGCGGTCATCTCGTGGTGGCAACTCGCGACGATTTGGTCGGTCAGTACGTCGGTCATACCGCTCCCAAAACCAAAGAAATTCTAAAGAAGGCGATGGGCGGCGTGTTGTTTATCGACGAAGCGTATTACCTCTACCGTCCCGAAAATGAGCGCGACTACGGACAGGAAGCAATCGAGATGCTGCTGCAGGTCATGGAAAACCAGCGCGAGGATTTGGTCGTAGTGCTGGCGGGATATCAGGAGCGGATGAATACGTTCTTTCAATACAATCCCGGCTTCCGTTCGCGTATCGCGCACCACATCAACTTTCCTGATTACACGCTGGGGGAGTTGACGGCCATCGCCGAACTCATGTTGCAGCAGCAGAATTACATCTTCGACGACGAAGCGCAGCGCGCGTTTAGCGAGTATCTCGAACTGCGGCGGAAGCAGCCTCACTTTGCCAACGCGCGCAGTGTCCGCAACGCCATTGACCGCATAAAGCTGCGGCAAGCCAACCGGCTGGTGGAGGAGGGTGGCTGCGTTGCCAAGGAGGAGTTGCTGCGCATCACCGAAGCGGACATTCGTCAGAGCCGCGTGTTCAAGGGTGGCCTGGAGATGGAATTCGAGGGTGCGGCCAATTGCAGCGAATCAGAGGGGCGGCGTGGAGGAGCGGCGTGAGCAGACGAAGACCAATTGTGCTTGGAATTGTGGGCGACAGCGCGGCGGGAAAATCAACCATTACCCGCGGACTGGCGGAGCTGCTTGGCGAAGACCGGGTTACGCACATCTGCGCCGACGACTATCACAAGTATGACCGCATCGAGCGGGCGCAGCGGAAGATCACACCCCTGCATCCCGACTGCAACTACCTCGACATTCTCGAGCTTCATCTGGAGCGCGCCCATTACGGCGAACCGATGCTCAAGCCAGTGTACGACCACAGCACGGGCACGCTGGTACGGCCGGAATACGTCGTCCCCCGCGAGTTTGTCATCGTCGAGGGCCTGCTTGGCTTTCATACCCAGGCCATGCGGCAGTTTTACGACGTCAAGGTTTTTCTTGATCCACCCGAAGAGCTTCGGCGGGAATGGAAGATCAAACGCGATACGACGAAGCGGGGCTACACGCCGGAACAGGTACTGGCGGAGATGGACCGGCGTGAAGCTGACTCGCGCGACTTCATCCGGCCGCAGCGAGAGTTCGCCGACATCGTGGTGCGTTTTTATCCCGATGGCAACCGTTCGGATCAACCGGACAGCCATTTGAACGTGCAGTTGGTGCTGCGCCCCACGATTCCTCATCCTGACCTTAGCTATCTGTTCGATCAGGACGAAAGCCGCGGTTCCAGGGTGCGCCTAGAACTGGGGCGTGACAAGGGCCGTCCCGTGGATTTTCTCTGTGTGGATGGAAACGTCAGCCGTGAACATGCCGCTGAGTTGGAAGATGAAATCTGGAAGCATCTTCCCGATCTGCGGCCGCTGCGTGCCGACCAGTTCGGCGAATACAGCTACGGCAGCGAAGTAAGGCATAGTGATCCGCTGGCGCTCACGCAACTGCTCATCACGTATCACCTGCTGCGGGCCTACAGCAAAGACGCTCCTATGCCTTTTGCGCGCCCTATTGCCGCGCTGAACCGGCTGCAGTTCATGCCGGAGAGCGCGCCGCTGGAAGCAGTCACGGAAAAGTGAAACGAACATGGCGATTCTATCGAGCACAACTTCATTGACGACAACCGAACTGGCGCGGCTGACGGCGGATACTATTCGCTGCCTAGCAATGGACGCGGTTCAGAAAGCCAACTCCGGACATCCCGGCATGGGTTCAGCAAGGCTAAGACTAGTGGACGACGAGGAAGGAGTGCGAAGAAGATGAAACCGAAATCGAAGCCGAATTTGAGCGTAGTGCTCGTGGGCGGCCTGCTCGCAACCCCCGCGATGACCGTACTGATGTATATGCTCGCGCCGGTCTTCGGCATAAACACCGACATCGTTGCCATGTTGGGAGAAGTGCTAGGCGGCTGGAAGATGGGGATGTTGATTCACATTCTCAATGGCGCCGTCATCTTCCCGGCGATCTTCGCATTCCTGTTCTATCGTTTCCTTCCGGGACCACCGATCGTGGAGGGAATCGGATTCGGACTGGTGCTGTGGCTTACTTCGCAGGCCATAGTGATGCCGATTATGGGCGCCGGCTTCTTCAGCGCTCGTATTGGCGGACTCAAGGCTGTCATCGCTTCGCTGTTGGGACACGCCGTATACGGCGGTTTGCTTGGCTTAGCTTGCTTGGTCCAGTTTCTTGCGCAGGAAGATTCGGCAGGAAGAACTGTGCCTGCTGTTGTCCCACTGTGCCCCAATACGGCCCGGTCTGCGCCGAAACGCAGTAGATTTTGAAAAGGAAAAACAAAAGACTCCAAGAGGACTTGACACATTCCGTGCTCTTTCGAATCGAGCAGCGACGCGCCGAGTCTTCCCAATTTCGAGAGCTCAAGAAATCGCAGCGTGCCCACTCCTTTGATCTGTTTCAGCAGCGCCACCTGCGGATAACTCTCCTGCGCCAGTTTCTCGATGCGCTGGTTGTACTGGCTGATCTGCTCGCTCAGCGACTGTCTGCTGAAAAAAATTTCTGCTCTGCCGTACCGCTGCGGTGCTAACCTTCTTCATTGCCGGTCTCCTTTTTATCTGTGCCTTGAGCACGTCGATAACTTGGGAGCGTACAGCATCCCGTCGGAGACCGGCCTTCTCATCCCATCTGATTGCATCAGTGGAGATGGAAACGGTTATCGCAGTTTCGCATACTCGGCCTTGGCCTGCTTCAGGATGGGGATGTCGGGGTCGGCATCTTTCCAGAGGGCCAAAAATCTCTTGTAAGCGGCGAATGCCCGCACCCGTGCGGCATCAGCATCGGCTCCCTGCAAGGATTTCGACTGCAGTGCATTGGCACGCGCCACGCCTAGATGCGCTAAGGATCCCGTCGAGCAGTTCCACACGACGCCGCTATGATCAATAATCTTCTGAAACTCCGCCGCAGCTGCCGCACCCTGTCCGGCGTACAAATATGCCTCTCCGCGCACATAGACGTGGTAGAGGCAGGAAATATTGGAAACGAACAGAATCTGCCCAAACTCGGCGGCGGAAGCAGCGTGTAGGAGTTCCAGAGCGGAGCCCGGATGCTTGTTGTCGAGCGCCAATTGCGCCTGAATCGCAGGCAGCCAGAGAGACTGCACCTGCGTATCCAGCGGGTAGCGCTTGTTCAGGTCCTGTGCGAGGGATGTGGCGCGCGTGGTATCGCCGGCCATGGCAAAGGCAAGGGCCGCTTCACTCTCCACACCCTGACTGCCGGAAGCCAGTTGCAGAGCCCGAGCCGCCGATTGCCGGGCTTCTGCGGTCCTGCCATAGGCCGCTTGTTGGAGAGCAGCCGTAGCCAAATCAACGGCCGCGACTTCTTTGTTATCTGTCAGGACCGCGGAGTCCACCGCTTGCTTTTCTAATTCTCGCGCCTTGCCCAGGTGGCCGGCCTGTGCCTCGGTGTCGGACAGGAGTGAGAATCCATAGGTCTCGTAGTCGGGGTGCTCGCTAAACCACCGGAGTTGTTCCGTCATCGCGGCGGAGTCAGCTTCGAGAAAGGCACGAGCGTACAAGGACTCGTGGAGTATGAAGTCATCCAGTTTTCCTTCCTGTGCCTGGTGGATGATCTGCAGCGCTTCGTCGAAATGCTGCAAGGCAAGAGCGTAGTTGGCAAGATTCTCGTATAGATACACGTGATCGGGCGCAAGATTTAGCGCTCGCCTCATTGTCTCCGCGGCTTTCTCATACCGCCCTTGCTGGGCGTACACCAGTCCCAGATTGTCGTAAGCGTCGGGTTCGCGGGGGTAGCTGTCGATCCACTCCTGATTTACCTGCGCCGCTTTGTCTAGTTCTCCAGTTACGTTGCGATAGTAGTAGGAGCTGATCTCCAATTTTTCGCGTTCGCTGGCGTGGTCGCGCAGCTGGAAGGCCTTGGTGAGATATTCGTTGGCTCGGGCTTGCTGTCCCAGGCTGAAGTACTGGATGCCCACTTCGTCGTAGCCGATTGCGAAATTGGCATCCAGTTCGATGGCGCGTTGGAAGTAGGTCAGGGCTGCAGAGAAGCCTTCCGCTCCCTCAGACTTCTTACCAATGCTGTATGCTTTCAAAGCCTCGAGCGAAGGCGTCGTGGCCTGTGGCAGCGGTACGTCAAACCTTTGCAACGTAGCCAGCGATTCACCCAGCTCGCTGCGCAGCTTAGACGCCATTTCGCCGACGGCGCCCAGGACCTTATCCTTGGCGGCTACTGTCGTTTGCTCCTCGGCCAGCGTGCCTGCGCTCAGGCAAGACACGGCCTTCAATTGCAAGACGTATTCGCTCCCGAGACTGGCAATGGCTCCGGCAACATAGACTTTGCTGCCCGCTCGCTGGCAAAGCTCGCGAGCCAGATCGGGTGTGAGTTTCGTGCCTGCCGGACGAGTCATCAGTTTCAGGTTCTTCACAACTTCATCGTCCGACAGCACGTTCAAGAAAGGCGATTGGCGAAGAGAAACCATCAGCGCCGTTTTCAAACTGTCGTCGAAAACCGGATCGCCGGTGCTGTTCGCAAAGTCGGCGATAACGATGGTGTCTTTCTCAGTCAGGCGCGTGTTTTGCTTGGGCGCACGATAGTAGAGGCCGCCGGCAATCAGAGCTGCGATGAACACGGCGATAAGGGCTGGCAGCGCAATCTTCCAAACGTTTCGGCTCTTTCCCACAGGGCGCGTCGGTGCCGCAGGTCGGGCACAAGCCAGTGGCGAGACGAGCCCGCTCTCGGTGTTGCGCTTCAGCCTTTGCAGGTCCGCCCGCATTTCCGAGGCGTGCTGATAGCGGAACGTGCGATCCTTCTCCAGAGCTTTAATAATGATCGCCTCGAGCTGAGGCGGTAGCTGGGGATTCCTTTGCCCTGGCGGTTCTGCAGTTTCGTGGAGGATAGCCCCATAAGTCGCTCCATCGGTGTCTCGATCAAAGGGCAAGCGGCCGCTGGCCATCTCGTACAGGGTTACGCCGAAAGAAAAGAGGTCGGTACGTTCGTCCAGAGGCTTGCCGGAGACCTGTTCGGGAGACATGTAGCTCACCGTACCCAAGGCCGTGTTTGTTCTAGTGAGATCCATGTCGGCAAAGGTGGACTTGCCGATTGTGGGATCATTCGAGCCTGAGCCCGATTCTCGCTTGGTGCCCGAATCCGTCCTCTTGGCCAGCCCGAAATCGAGAACTTTGGCGTGACCACGCTTGGTGATGAAGATATTCGCGGCCTTTATATCTCGATGAATGATCCCCGCCGCATGTGCCGCATCGAGCGCATCGGCGATCTCGATCGAAAGCGACAAGAGCGACTCGGTTTCCAGCGGACGTCCCGCGATGCGGTGCTTCAACATTACGCCATCCAGATACTCCATGGCGATGAACGCCTGGCCGTCCTGCGCGCCGATGTCGTAAATCGTACAGATGTTGGGATGATTCAGTGCGGATGCGGCTTGGGCTTCACGCTGAAAACGGGCGAGGGTCAGAGGGTCGCGGCCAACATCTTCCGGCAGGAATTTGAGAGCGACGAAGCGGTGCAGCCGCGTGTCTTCGGCCTTATAGACGACACCCATCCCGCCGCCGCCGAGCTTTTCGATAATCCGATAGTGCGAGATGGTCTGCCCGATCATGGGATGAAATGTTAGGATTTGACGTGGGGCAAGTCAATGAGAGCGTGGAAGTTGGCAGTGTCTGAGTCCCATGGTTGTTGAAAGATCGCGATTTCACTCATCATCGGGTCAATGAGTGCTATCGCCTGGTTTCGTAAACTGACTACTGCAGGCTTCGCGTACTGGGCTTTGGCCTGCTTGAGAACGGGGATGTCGCGGTCGGCGTCCTTCCAAAGCGCAAAGAAACTCTCGTAGGCAGTGCGGCTCTTAGCCCGAATCGCTCGCCCGGAGATAGGCGCGTGCCGGACCGAGTTGCGCCAAGCAGGAGGCCGGATTATAGGCGAACAGCGCTATTAACTTGAGAATTCTGCTGTACTCGTCGATGGCTTCGGGTGCACGCTTGGCTTTCAAGTAAGCATTGGCGCTCGCCGGGTTCATCCCATCAGGTCAGACTTAGCTCTCTTTAGTGCGCTCGGGTTTCCTCAAGGGCACGAGTGCACTCAGCCAGGTCTGCAGAAAGTTGCTGTGGGGCATCCACCTCATTTCCATAAAGCAAGCCACGGGCCTTCGCTCGCCAACTAGCGGAGAATTATCGGGAGGTACCGGCGGCATATCCAGTTCTCCGTTGGTTACGACGTACACTTACGACGCACTCGGCAATTTGACGGGAGTCACACCCCCATCACCATCAACGCCGGCCAAAGCGTTACTGCGGATGCATCTTTTGCGCCGAGCCAGACTGGCACAGCCTCGGCCACGGTGACCTTTGCCAGCAACGCCTCGAATCCGACCAGCAGCGAATCTTTGAGCGGCACGGGTATTTCTCCGCAATATAGGGTCAGCCTTTCTTGGAACGGCAGCACTTCCTCCTCAGTCGTCGGTTACAACGTCTATCGCGGAAACACTTCTGGGGCTTATTCCAAGATCAACTCTAGTCTGGACGCTAATACGTCATATACCGATGCCACGGTAGTCTCG
>Ga0187769_10001097_pt1 | contig 15176 bp, 14 predicted proteins | sample 0116_SJ02_MP02_1_FD_133140 | JGI IMG/M metagenome (GOLD analysis project Ga0187769, IMG submission 133140) | Tropical peat soil microbial communities from peatlands in Department of Meta, Colombia - 0116_SJ02_MP02_10_MG | ecosystem: Environmental > Terrestrial > Soil > Wetlands > Peat | place... | reverse complement strand
CGCGCGGCCATCATCCGCGCGGTCTCGAACTGTGCAGTTCGGGACGGAGGGCCGGCCACCTACAACCCGGGCGCCAACCGCCCGGGCCGCCGGGGCCGCCCGCCCCTTCATGGCATCAAGGGGTTAACGCCAGAAGCCCACCCCGGTTGAGGTGGGCTTGTTTGTCGGTCGGGGGCGGCGGGCTGGCCTGGTGCGCGACGCGCGGTCAGACTCTTATACGCGGTTCAACTGCCGCAGGACCGGGTTTCGTCGTGAGTGGTTATGGCCCGTCGTTGACGGCCCACCGGGGTCGGATGAAAATGGTGCCGGCCGCCCCGGTCGAGGTCGTGGCTCTCTCGTGCCCGAACCCGTTCGTGAGTGTGGCCTGGGAGCCTCGGGCACCGCGAACTGTTGCTTCGATGCCTCCGATAGCGCCGCTGCCGCGGGAGCCCGGCGGCTGGGTTTTGGTCGTGCCGGTAGAAGTGGTGTAGCGAGCGCCGGGTAGGTCGACTTCTTGCGGGGGTCGGCCACCATGGCGCCGAACTCGTCGGCCGTTCCCGCAGTCGACGTGAAGGAGACACCACGATGGCCGATGGTCAGAGCATGACGACGGTTGCCGATGTCGTCGCGCAGGTGCGCGATGGTCGGCTTGAGGATTTCGTCAAGGAGGCGGTCGCGCTGGTCGCGCGCGAGTTGATGGAAGCCGAGGTGAGCGGCGAGATCGGCGCCGAGCTCGGCGAGGTCGCGCCTGAGCGGCGGGTCACGAGCCGCAACGGGTATCGCCCGCGGGCGTGGGAGACCCGGGTCGGTGAGATCGAGCTGCTGATCCCCCGCAAGCGCTCGGGACCGGCGTACTTTCCGTCGTTTCTGCAGCCGCGGCGCCGCAGCGAGCAGGCGATCGTCGCGGTCGTGTTGGAGGCGTATGTCAATGGCGTCTCGACTCGGAAGGTCGATCGCCTGGTGGAGCAGCTCGGGATCGACGGGATGACGAAGGATCGGGTGTCGGCGCTGTGTCGGGCGTTGGATGAGCAGGTCGAGGCGTTTCGCAACCGGCCGCTGGAGGGCGCCTACCCGTACCTGTGGCTTGATGCCAAGCACGTGAAGGTCCGCGACCGGGGCCGGGGGGTGTCCAAGGCGCTGGTGCTCGCCTACGCGGTGCACGAGACCGGGTTGCGCGAGGTGATCGGCCTGGATATTGGCGAGGTCGAGTCCGGCGCGTTCTGGGTCGAGTTCCTGCGCTCGCTCAAGCAGCGCGGGCTGGAAGGGGTTCGCCTGGCGATCTCAGACCAGCACGAGGGGCTCAAGGCCGCGATCGCCAGGGTGCTCGCCTGCTCGTGGCAACGCTGCACAGTCCATCTCTTGAGGGATATGGTCATGCACTGCCGCCGCGACCAGCGCAACCTCGTCGCCGCCGCGCTCAGGGAGGTGTTCAACGCCGAGAGTCACCAGGACGCCCGCGAGCGGGTCTCCCACGTGCTCGAGCGGCTCGCGACCGTGGCGCCGAAGGTCTGCGGGCTGCTCGAGGAGGCTGAGGAGGACCTGATCGCTTTCTACCAGTTGCCGCGCGAGCACTGGACCAAGCTCCGCTCAACGAACCCGCTGGAGCGGGTCAACAAGGAGATCGGCCGCCGCACCGACGTCGTCGGAATCTTCCCCAACGACGCCGCCGTGATCCGTCTCGCCGGCGCACTCCTCTCCGAGCAGAATGACGAGTGGCTCGTGCAGCGTCGCTACCTCTCGGTCGAGTCGATGGCCCTGATCCTCGCTGCAACCGAGCCCGCCGACTCCGTCGCCGAGCCGGAGGTCGCCCGCCTTGCCGCATGATCCCACCCGACCGGCGCGCACGCGCGTGTCGGCGCTCACCTCCGCCGCGCACGGCTCGGCAGAGCCTCGCCCTGCGCGGCTCCGGGTCACGCCAACACGCGCGTATCCCACCGCCAACCGGCCGCGAACCAAGGAGGTGACGACGCTCCACCCGGCCTGAGCCGCCAACACCCCACGCCGACGGGCTCACCGCGTTACACCACTACCTACGACTTGACTTGGGTTTTGTGATGAGCAGGGGACGGCGAGATCCGCGGTCGAGACCGTGTTGTCGAGTTCGGGCGGAGATGGGTAGTGGGGTGGTGTCCTGCGATCCGTCACGCTCTCGATTTGTCCGCTTTAGGTTGTTACCGGATGGCTCCTCGCCTGGCGGGACCGCGGTGCGACTCCGACAGGTCCACCGACTCGGCGCCAACGTCCCTGTGGTGATGGGCGAAGGCATCGGGTTCGAGCTCGATCGGCGGAGAGGTACTGATCGAGTCGCGGCTCGCGGGCGATTGCCCGTCGGCGACCTCGTACGAGGCGCTGATGGTTGCGGGGCGGGAGCGGCCCGGCTATTTCGGGCAGAAGGGGCGGGCGGTCATTCGCGCTCGAGGTCGACTCGCTGGACTGCTCGCGTCGCGTCCGGGGGTGGATCCTGCGAGCGTTCGAGTCGGCCGAGCTCGCGCGATCCGTCCGGTGCCAGCGCCGGGGCGGATGCGTGGTGGCGCCGGCGATCGCCGTTGTGTATCAGGACGCGAACGTCACGTCTCTCTTAGTCGGGCTCCGGAATCCGAAACCCCGGAGGGGATTGTCGATCATGCAAGAGACGCCGGTCAAGCCTGCTCAAGAGATAGACCGGGAAGGCCTCTGGCATCCGCGCAAGAACTGGCGGGGTGTCAGCGCGCGACGGGCGGCTCGGGGGGCCGATGCTGAATCCATCCACGCGTTCAAGCTCTGTGCCGCGGAGCAAGGCGTCTTGCGTGCCATCGACCGGTGGGCCTGCGGCGAGTTCGGCACCTTCACGGTCGCAGATGTTGCGGACGTACTCCGGCCTCGATTACGAGCACTCGGGTTCCGGCCGGTGCTGCTGTATTTCCGAGGTCTCGCGCTGCTCTTGGTCGGTCTCTCCTTCCTGTTACGAGGCCTGCGGCGACCACTTGGCATTCGTGTCGCCATCTGGTTGACGCCGCCCGTGGCGGTCGCGGTATGCCTCTTCTATCTTTCCTTCACGCTCGCGAACGGGATCGGGTGGCAGATCGGAGCAGCCCTGGTGTTTCCGCCGCTCAGCATCGAGGTGCTGCGTTTGTCGCTGGCGGGCGCAATCCGTAAGACGCTCGAGGATGTCATCTGGATAATGATGTTGATCGTGCTGGTTCCTGCGCTCGGTTTCGCGTGCGTGGAAGCGGTGCTCGTTATAAACCACGTCGCGGCGGTAGATGGGATCTCGCCGCACGATCCTCTGCTCGTGCTCAAGATAGTCGATCTGCTGATCTGGAACGTGGTCAACGCCATCCCTCTGGTTGATGCGACGAGCACCCTTCACTGGGATTACCCATTCGAGTACACAACCGCCGTGGGGGGCGCGCTCGTGCTCGTCTACAAGCTCTTGTTCCTTGTACCGCTGAGCCAGTTGTTGGCAGCAGCGGTGGCGCGCCTGTTCGGTAAAGACTCAAGCCGTCAGACCTAATCCGGACCAGTCCCCGATCCGTGTTTGAAGTCTGGGACTGACGATCAGGTCACGGCGCCGTCCGTCCTTCGATGGGACGGATGCCGTGGACGAGACGGCAACCGGCCCTGAGTGCACCCGGCTCACACACTGTCGGCGCGGAACGGTGGTCGACCTCTCCTCTCACTCGTCGGGGACCAACGATAGACACACCGTGCCTGCTGCGGCTGCGGGTATCCACATGGGTGCGCTACGCAGAGCACAAGGCTCGGCTGGCGCCCGCCTGTGATAACCAACGCGTCGGGCTCGGCTCGGGGCGGCCATGAAGTTGCAGGCCACTCTCGAGCCGCGGTCCCTGGCACGTTGCCCAAGCTGACGATCGTCTCCGCCCAGTCTGGCTGTCCGGTCGACCTGGTCCGGACGATTGCATCCGTCGCTGAGCCTGCCGATCTCGTGCGACTCCTTTGGCGACGGAGCGCAACTCCGCGCTGGGTCGCGTTAGCCGCCGACCGCGTGGCCAGCAAGCGGACGCGGGCGCGGAAGAGCGAAAGCGTCGACGGCGCTGAAAATCGTCTGTGCTGCTGCACACGAGGAGTATGAGCGCGGTTCGGCCGTACCGGCCGGCGGATTGCATAGGCAAGAGTCGACACCCGGTTGCCGTCGCAGACGGCTCGGGTGTCCCGGCCGGATGGACCTGCCGCGGACCCTAGGAGGACCATGCCGGGTCTGAGATCGCATGTACCTCGGACGCCCGTAGCCGTCGGAAATGCTCGAGAATCAGAACGCTGACGATCGCGACGTACACGCACCACAGCGAAGTCAGTTCGTCGACTCGAACCACTGCGGTCACGATCACCCCGACGAGACTGACCAGGCCGAACCATCGCAAGTATCGACGGCTCGAGATCAGCGCCGGCCCGCACGTCACGGCGATGTACAGCAGCCCGATCAGGGCGTCGTTTGGGGTATGGGTCGTGTAATCGATACAGCGAGCCTGCTCGTGTGCTCCGACTGGATACGCGGTGACCTGCCACAGGAGGTACACCCCCATCAGCGCGCCGACGCAAGCCATCGCCATCATCACCCGCGATCGCCTCCGGTCTGGCTCGAGCAGCATGAATCCGAGCGGGACAATCGCCGGTAAGACGGCGTGCGCGAAGATGATGTAGGCCTCCTTCGCAGCGTCCCCCAGCCCACGCGAGACCTGACCGCGAAGCCCGAGCCAGACAAAGCCCTCTACGAGCTGATGGACGCCGAACAGCAGCGGTAGCGTGCCGACGATCAGTTCGCGTCGCGCGCGCACGCGGCGCAGCGTCTCAACTCCTACGCCGGCAACGGCCGCGCCAACGACGAAGTCAGCCTGCGGCGAAAAGCACACGCGCCTGACCCTAACGCCACGCCACGCCGGCCATCCATCAAGCCATCCGGGCGAGGGCCCATTGCCGAGCCCGGCGGCGCCTTCCGTCGCCGTGACCGCTTCAGGTGCACCAGCGATGCGCCCTCGACGAGGTACACGCCGCCGCGCTCGGTGGACGGACAAGAGTCCGCACGAGACGGCGCGCTCGAGCCCCAAGACGGACACTAGCCGGCGCCCGGGTCCAGCGATCGCTTTCATTGCAGCGCCGGACCTCGGCGTACGAGCGCTCTTCGGCGACGATGCGCGAGCTCGGGGACGACCGAGCGCTTGGGGGACAAGTCGAGCCCGCGCTCGCGTTCCGCCCCGAGCCGGGCCGACGGTCCCATGGGTCGGTAGAGCGCTGGCGCGCTGTGCGAGCGGCATGAGGACGAAGCGAACGTGCGCGCGGCTACAGAGGGACGCTTCCAGGATCGCTTCGGTCAGGACGCCTTCCTGCAGGCAGGACAGACGGGCTTGCCCTTCTGTTGCCTCCAATTCGGAGGAAGAAGGATCCGCACCGCGGTTGCCCCCGATCGGAGCGCGATCGGCTCGCCCTCGCGAGCAGTTCCCAGCTCACCACAGAACGCGCACCGCCAAAGCATGCATCCGTCTTCGTCGAATTCGGGGCCCCACTCTGCTCCGAGGACGCTTTGGCCGCGAACACGTCGTTTCGGCGTCCCCCGCGGGGGCGCGACCTCAACAGCTCGGCTAGAACGGCAGCGAAGTCCCGGCGGAACTGCTCCACGCTCACGGGCTCGCCGGCAAGCATTGGGAACAGCTCGCCGAGTGCCCAGGAGCACTGAGTGCGCCACCGCAGCGCGCTCAGTCCAACGGATCGGATCCGGTAGTCACCGTCAGTGTCAGCGAGCGCATACCCGCACAGCTGCCAGATGTCGATCGCGCTGCAGGTCCTGGTCGTGCTCGTCGATTTGAAGTCGATGAGCTGCCCAGTGTCCGTGATCAGGTCCGCGTCGGCGCCGCCGAGAGCAGCGGACTGCGCAAACACCGGATTGCAGATGAGCTCCCGCCCTCGTATCGACCCGTGGTCCTGAACTGCCGCCCATCCGACCATGGCGACATCTTCAAGCTCGGCGTCAGCGCAGACGAGGTCGGCCCACTCGCGCCATCCACTCGGAACAGTGTTCAGGTCCTCGAACTGGTCGGGCAGGATCCCCGATCGGAAGCACTGCTCGAACACGGCGAAGAGAAGCGCCACGCGAGCAAGGCCCTCCCACTCCCGATCGGACACGTTTCGCTCGAACGCGGCGGTCGCTTGGACGACCTGGAGGCCCCGCTGGACCGCGTCGCGCGCAGCGGGAGCGAGTCGGCCTTCGAGCATTCCCGCACCGAAGGCGGCCGCCCCTCCACCCCGCGGACACGGTTCCGCGGCGAGGCCGAACCGCACCAGATAGTCGATAGCAATTCCTGCGCGGCCTCCGTTTACGCCGGGCGGGGCCGCGAGCGGCCAACCCTGCGGCCGTCGCGTAGCCGAGCTGCCGCGACTCGGACGACGGGGTCCGTGTACGGAAGCCGCGACGCGAAAAACACCCGAACCGGACCGTCCCTCGCGCCCAGGTGAGAGCGGAGACTCACGAGCACATCATGAACGCGGCGCCAAGGCAGCGCCGCCCCGAGCAAGGCGAATCGAAGCACACTGAATCCCGAGTCGCTCGGTCGTCCGGACCGGCCCCGACGCTACCGCCGACTGCGGCCAACCGTAGCCATCGGTCCACCCGAGTTGCTACCGGACGCCGCGAGCGAGGCACAGAGCCTGCAGTTGCTCCATCGCTTCGGAGGGCTGATCGGGAAGCGTGTCAAGAGCGCGTGCGGCAAGCCGAAGCTCGGCGATCGTAACGCCACGGCTCTCCAGCGCGAACCTGCCGAGCCATCCCACCGCGGCACGCTCGTAGCGATCGGCATCACCCTCTCGCAGCACCAGGCAGATGCGCAACGCGTCGTCAAGGGCGACCTGCGGAAGCTCACGCGCCGCGGCGAAGACCAGCTGCGGGTTGCCGGTCGCCAGCGAGCGGCGGAAGCGAACGCATGCACCGCCGGCCCCATCCATTGCGAACGTATGTTCGCACGGTGGTCAAGCTGGGCGTCAATGCGCGCCACGCCGCCCAATTCCTCCTTGTCGCGTCGGCGGGCCGCCGTATCGTCTGAACCCGTGGTGGCTTTAGACCGCGTTCAGGAGCGCCGTCGCGCGGTCGCGCTCGCCCGCCACTACCGCGACGAGGAGGGCCTCTCGATCGCCGAGACCGCGCGCCGGCTCACTCGCGCGCAAGCCACGGTCAAGGCCTACCTATACGACCCAACCGGCGAGAAGGCCCGCGCCGTGAAGCGTCGCTACCGGGGAGCGTGTCGAGGATGCGGCGCTCCGACTGCCGCTCGCGGTGGCAAGGGTGACGCGTATGACTACTGCAAGCCCGCCATCCGGGAGCGATCGGACGCAAACGCACGCGACCGTGGGTCCGCGAGGCGATGCGCGCTTGGAAAGACCGGTACGGCGCGATCCCTTCTTCGACGGACTGGTCCCGCACGCACGCGCGTAGGCGAGGCGGGCAAGCGCTCCTCCGCCTGCAGGACGGTGACTGGCCCCCCACTTCCACGGTGATCGATCTGTAACGGGAGCTGGGCGGCCGCGCGGGCCGACGCCTTCGCTGACGGCGGAGGCGATCGGTAGGGGCCTGGACACCACCCGGTAGCGCTCTACGACGTAACCGTCCCTGCGGCGGTAACGGCCGTCCCCGAGGACGAGCTCGCCCCGTTCGAACAGCATTCGGGGATCGTGGCGCCGGCGGCGCGGTCCGCGCGGGCGAGCAGATCGCAACCTTCGCGCCGCCGGGCGCAACCGGGTGCATCGAAATCGGGTGGGCAGCCGGACCCGGCTCCCCGTCACCGATCGCGCTCAAGGACGGCGGCTTTCCAAGACGGCCACGGATGCGCCGCCTGGCGCGCTGCCGCCGGCAACAACATGAGCGACCTCATCCACGCCCTCGGAGGCCCCTACGGCACCTGCCGCAACCAGCCCGTCGAAGGCCACTACCCCTAGGCGCTACATCACTCCGTCCAGGAGCATCGGACAGCGACAGCGCGTCCATGCTGCTCGGTCGCGTCGTTAGGCGGCGAAGGAACGCAGGTAGGCGTATGCGGCGTCAAGCGCGATGCGGAGCTGCTGTGGGTCGCGTCGGGTCTGGGTGAGGACGAGCCCGCCCTGGATCGCGGCAAGGGTCGCGGTGGCGAGACGGGCGGGGTCTGCGCCGCGGCGGACCTTGCCGTCGGCCTGCATCTGTCGAAGCCCCTCCCGTATTGGCGCCTCCCAGCGGTCAAACCCGGCGGCGAGCTCCGTGCGGGCTTGTTCGTCTGTCTCGGCGAGTTCGCCGGCGAGGCTGCCGATCGGGCATCCCCCGATGGCCTGACGGTCGACCTGTAGCTGGACGAGGTCGTCGAACCAGGCGGCGATCGCCGCCCAGGAGGAGAGGTCGATCAGCCGGGGCTGGGCGTCGAGGACCTGCTGGACGGTGCGGTCGATTACGGCGTGGACGAGGTCTTCCTTGTCGGTGAAGTAGTGGTAGAGCTGGCCCTTGCTCACGTTCGCCGCGGCGCGCACGTCATCGAGGCTGGTGCCCGCGACGCCGTGCTCGAAAATGAGCGCGGCGGCCGCGTCAAGCACGCGATTACGGGTCGCGCGGCCCTTATCGGTCACGGGTTCAGCAGCGGGCATGTCCTAAAAGCATAGCTTGTTTTGGACTGACAGGTCCATTCTGCTGCTATGCTCGACCAAATGGACTTGAGGGTCCAAAAATCCAAGGTAGACCGACAGGAGGAACAGATGACGGTTCAGGGCAAGACCGTGCTCGTAACCGGCGGCACCTCGGGGATCGGCGAGGCAATCGCCCGCGCCTACGCGGCGGAGGGCGCCGATGTGGTGATCACCGGGCGCAGCGAAGACCGCGGCCGGAAGATCGCCGACTCGCTGACGAAGGGCGGGACACGCGTGCGGTTCATCCGCGCCGACCTCGGGAACTTCGATGACGTCCAGCGCCTAGCCAATGAGGTAGACCACGTCGACGTGCTCGTCAATGACGCCGGCGCGTTTCCGTTTGGCGCCACGCATGAGATCGACAGTGACGTGTTCGACTCGACGTATGCGCTCAACGTGAAGGCGCCGTTCTTCCTCACCGGCGCATTTGCGCCTCGGATGGCGGCGAACGGCGGCGGCGCGATCGTCAACGTCTCGGCGATGGTCGCGAGCTTCGGGATGCCGGGGATGGCGCTCTACGGATCGACGAAGGCCGCGCTCGAGCTGCTCACCAAGGCGTGGGCGGCTGAATACGGGCCCGAGGGTGTCCGGGTCAACGCCATCGCCCCCGGCCCGACGAGAACGCCCGGAACCGAGCCGATGGGCGAGAACCTCGACCAGCTCGCGGCCACGGTCCCACTCGGTCGGCCTGCCGCGCCCGAGGAGATCGCCAACGCGGCGCTCTTCCTCGGCTCCGACGAGGCTTCTTACGTCAATGGGGCGGTGGTAGCGGTCGACGGCGGCCGAACCGCCGTATAGGTGCGCTCGGCTGACCATGACGCCGACGGCCGGGGCCGGACCCGTGAAGCACGTGTTGCTCCTGATCAGGGCCCCGGCCGAGCCTTTGCAACACCCCGTGAGCGCGATTCCGTCCTAGCCGAGCAGTACGAGCGCCTGGCCGTTGAGCCGCGGCAACCGCACGACTGGTCCGAGAAATCGGCCCGTGGAAAACTCGAACGCGACGACGAGATCCTCGCCTACGCAATACAGACGATCGTCCGGTGCCAATCGCAATCCTCGCGGCCTTCGGAACTCGATCGAGGGGTCGGGCGCGAGCACCCGAAGAAGCCGTCCGGTGTGTCGGATCGTATTCGCGAACGCTCGTCACGGCGTCGGAAGCGCCGAAGGGGCACTCTCTGGCGACGACGATGTGGCCATTGTGAGCGAGCGTCACATCAAGGGGCTTAGCTCGGGGTCGGCGACCAGGCGACGCGTGCGGAGCCTGCCGTCGCGATCGAAGACGACCATCGTGTTGTCGCCTCTTCCGGAGGGACCGACGCCCGACGCGAGGTACAGCCGGCCGTCGCGGGCAAGGCCGAACCCCCGTGGGACCGGGACGCGCCGGCTGGCAGAAGAGGCTGCGCAGGCCCGTCCAGAGCCGCCGGCATGGCCAGGATCGTCCGCCGGCGGCGCAGGCCGACGTAGTAGCGGCCGTCCGGCCCAAATGTGCCCCGCCGGGGCCGATTCCCGGTATCCGCCCGGATTCGCGCACGACCTCTCCGCCGCGGTCGAGCGCCAACACCCGGTCGTCTCCACTGTTGAGGTAGATGAGTGCGCTCGCAGGGTCGAGCGACAGACCACGCGGATCAACGATCCGCGGATCGCTGCTGAACGCCCCGATCAGGCCGCCGCTTGAGTCGAAGCTGAGAAGCGCGCCGTGGCCGCCGCCGTTGGCGCTCCCCGCGCTCGTCACCAGGATCGTCGTCACCGTGGTCGGTGCAAGGTGGCTTTGAGAGGTGAGCTTAGACTGCGTCATGCTCGGTCGGGAACCGGTGCCGCGGCTCCGAGGGTCTAAGCATCGTGATTGCTCGACCGTGGAATGGGGGTGCGGTTTAGCGAGGTTCTCGCTTGCCTCGCCGTGCCCTCGGCCGTGCCTCAGCCTGCTCCATCCGGAACGCGCTCGTGTCGACGCGCAGCTCGCGTCGAATCGGGACGAGGACCATGACGACGTTTGCGCAGTGGCGGCACCGAACGACCGTTCCGGGAGCGCGCGCGGGGACGACGAGCTTGCCGATCTGCGCGCGCGTCCCACAGTGAGCGCAGGTGCCGAGCGCGGTTGTCATCTCGCTGCCGAAATACTCCAACAGTGGGCCGGCGATCGCGTTTCCGTCCAGCGCCTCCATGGTGCGGTTCTCCTCGTTTCAGTTTTTCCGGGGTCCGAGTCACTCGGTCTTGATCCGCCCGGGCTCGTGTCCGGCATCAACCGTTGCGTCGGCCACCGTCTCGACGAAGGCGGTCGGCCGCAGGCGTGGACCAGCGGCGGCCGCCGGGTGGCCACGCGACCTCCGCGACAGCAGCGTCCGTGACATCGGAGCTAGCGGTGCTGCGCGGCGCAGTGGGGGACCTCGCCCCAGACCGCGAGCTCCTGACACGGCGGAGCCTCGCCACGGCCGACACCGGAAACCCGAACCTGGTGGTGATACTCCTGACTGCTCATCCTCGCGCGCGGACGGTGAAGCCAAGCTTGCCGAGCACCTTTACGGCGCCGGTCTTGCCGCCCTCGAAATCACCCGAGGCAAGTCGCTGGCCCGTGGCGAGCTCATAAGCCGTGCCCAAGATCGCCTTCGGTGGGTAAAGCCGTTCGTTCCAGACCAGGTCGTACGTCGTGGTGGGACCGAAGCCGTGCTCGGAGAAGAATCGCTCAGGCCCCAGTTGGTCGTACTCCTGTAGAGCGCGCTCCACGTCAGCGTGGGTCACGTGGTCCCACCCGGGTGAATGTGTCATCTGGTCCTCTCATCATCGTTGTGGTTTGCACTACCGGGCCCGTGAGACCGTCGCGGTCGGTGCGGCACGCGACCGCACCGAACGAGATGCACCGCCATGGCGCGGCTGGCTGTTCTTTGGGAAGCTCGCTTCCGCGACGGTGGTCAGCGCGCCGGCCTCGCCGATGTCCAGGTTGCGATCGATGCCGTGCGAGGCGACGTTCTGCCCCGGCTCGAGTTCGAGGCGCTCGCCGTCGAGCGTTACCTCGACCCGGTCGGGCTCGAAGGAGACCAGGTCGCCGACCGCCGCCATGTCGTCCAGCGGCGCGCGGTAGGACCACGCGGCGTTCTGCGCGCCGTCGATGTCGTAGTACGAGGCGATGCCCTTGTACGGGCAGAAGGTCTGAAGGTCGGCCGGCGTCAGCGCATCGGCGACGACGTCGTCTCGGGGCACGTACCAGCGCGGCGCGAAGCCGGACTCGAACAGCGCGACGGGGCTCGTCGTGTCTGCGATGACGGTGTTGCCGGCGCGCACGACGAGGTGGCGCGAGCTCTGGCGGATGTCGATGCGGTGGTAGGGGTCCGCGGCGTGGCCCAGAATGCGGTCGTCCTCCTCGTAGAAGGCGTCCATCGCGCGCCAGGCGAGCGCGATGTTACCCTCGAGGATGGCGGCATGGTCTTGCAGCCCGACGTGTTGCCAGGCGCCCCGGGCCGCGTTGCGAGTGTCGCCGATGACCTCATACCAGGCGGTCTCGCCGAGCTCGGGGTGCGTGGTTCGATGGTCGATTGGCCGGAGGGCCCCTTCAGCGAAGTCCGCGGTCGGGAAGTACGCAACCGGGTAGCGGCCGGGCTCGAAGAGCAGGACGGCGCTGTCGCTTTGCACGACGGTGCGCCCGCCGAGCTCGGCCCGCATCCGGCGCCGTAGCGGCTCCGCGTACAGCGCGCGGTGCGGCATGCCGGGCACAAGGAACTGACCGTTGGGGTTACGGCCAAGCGGCCCTTGCTGCCATGAGAGACCCATGTCTGGCTCCTGTCTTTCTGATCGGACGACCACCAACGGAGTTGGTGGCGCCTTGGATCGCGGTCTTACCCGCGACGCCTCAGCACGACCTGACCGCTTGGTCCTTGTCCTCGGCACGGGCAGGGACGACGGCGATCGCCATCACACGCCCACACGCCGACGACACGAGAGCGCCCGGGCGCGACTCGCATCTCGCTGGCGCCGTCATCGACGTCCGACGCTGTGCGGTGCCGACCACACAAACCGCAGCGGGACCTCACACGGCTACCGGCTCCCAAGGCGCTGACCAAGCTCGAGGTGTCCGCGACGCAACCGCTGGTGGAAGAACCGGAACACTGGTGGTCCGGCCTTCCGGAAATCGGCGAAGCACAAACCCGCAGGACCAGCAGGCGTCGCGCTCGATGCAGAGGCACACCGCGACGTCGTCGACCGCGCCGGCGCGCGTTCGTCGCAGCTCGGGCATCTCGTTCGGTCATTGACGGCGCACCGCTTGGCGTGGAATGAGCGTCGCGCAATCATTGGACTCCGTACCTCGGTGTGGTGGCTGAAGACGTGGCCTGGAAGGTTGGCTATGCGCCGAGGGTCTGTGGGATGGCGAGCTTGTTCCGCGCTCGGCGCACCGCGGTGCTGACGGCTTCCGGATCCAGCCCTGCTCGTCGGCGAGCTGCTGGTGCGATTTGTCGTTGAATACACCCGTGAGCGTGGGTGCGCTCCATGTCGTCAGAGCACGCATGGTGGCGAGAATCGATGCGAGATCCTCTCGTGCCAGAAGTACACGTTCGGGGTCCGCGTCCCGCCGCGGCAGGTCAGTTGGTCGCCGAGCGTGATCCGGAGCGCGCTCTCGGCAACATCGCGAGAGGTCATCAGGAGGACGGTCTGCACGTAGGCGCGGGGTCCCGGGCGCCAGCGTGGGTGGCAGGAGTTAAGGGATCGCGCGCGGCTGAGGAGCTGTGTTTGGCAGGCGCCGGCGGTGTCGAGCGTCGGGAGCGGCTCGAGCTGGGAATCTCCGGTTGCATCGGCGGCTCCGGTTCAACTCGCCGACACCATCATCCACACGGTCAGGCCAGGGGCACATCGGCGAGCGTAGCCGCGACTAATGTCTTGCGCTCGACGGATCGTCTGGACCGTTCGGTCCAGAGCTGCTATGCTTCCGAACCAATTGGACTGTGCAGTCCAATCTGATCGAAGGAACACAGGAGGCTCGTTTATGTCCACCGCGTCACCCCGGGTCGCCCACGGCGTCCGGCCCCATCAGCACGCGCCCGACCTCACCGTCCCGCTCCTCTCGGGCGGGACCTACCGGCTTGCCGACCAGCACCCCGACGGCTACACGATGGTCGTGTTCTTCCGGGGTCTGCACTGCCCGGTGTGCCACGCCCAGCTCAGTGAGCTGAACCGTCGTCTGGACGACCTACGAGACCAGGAGATCGAGGTGATCGCAGTTAGCGCCGAAACCCGGGAGCGGACCGAACGGCTCGCTTCAGAGTGGAAGCTCGACCGGCTGCCGCTTGCCTTCGGGTTGACCGAGGAGCAGATGCGGAGCTGGGGGCTGTTTGTCTCCCACGGGATCAACGACGATGAACCAGCCGTATTCAGCGAGCCCGGTCTGTTCCTGATCGCGTCGGACGGCACCGTCTACTACGAGTCGATCCTCTCGATGCCAGCCGGCCGGCCGCGACTCGACGACCTGCTCGGGGCCTTGAAGTACTGGCGTGAGCACAGTTACCCGGCTCGTGGTGAGGCGTAGAGCATGCGCTCTGACATCACAAACCCCGAGCAAGTTCCGATGGCCGGCTTTCCCGCCGCGATCACCGAGGCCAACCACATCGAGCCCGTCCCTAGGCGGATCCGCGCGGTCCTAGCGGACAAGGTGGTATTCGACACAACGCGCGCCTGGTACGTATGGGAGTGGCCGTACTACCCGCAGTACTACATCCCGCTCGCCGACGTCCGCACCGGAGCACTGACCGGCGAGAACCACACGAAAGCGACACGCCGCGGGCCGGTCGAACTGCACACGGTGAGCGCGGGCGAGGTCAGCCGCCCGGGCGCGGCGCAGGTCCTGCGCGACTCGGCGCGGCCGGAGTTGCGAGACACCGTCCGCCTTGACTGGGCCGCGCTCGATGCGTGGTTTGAGGAGGATGAGCAGGTGTTCGTCCACCCCCGAAGCCCGTATGTTCGGGTCGACGCGATCCGCTCGGCAAGGCCGGTGAAGATCACGCTCGACGGCCACGTCCTAGCGGAGGCGGCGGCGTCTGTGATGGTGTTCGAAACCGGCCTTCCGACCCGCTACTACGTCGAGCGCACCGCGGTCAACTTCGAGCACCTGATCGCAACCGACACGGTGACCGCGTGCCCCTACAAGGGCGTCACCAGCGAATACTGGTCCGTCCGCTCCGACACAGGCGTCCACCCCGACCTCGCGTGGACCTACCACTTCCCCACGGGGGCGATGCTCCCGATCGCCGGCCTTGTCGCGTTCTACAACGAGAAGGTCGACATACACCTGGATGGGGTCCTGCTCGAGCGCCCAAGGACCCACTTCTTCAACCACTGAGCACGACGAGCACAACCGGGCCTGCCACCAGCAAGGGACGCGCGACCCGCGAGCGGATCGTCGACAACGCCGACGCGCCCGCGATCGAGCACGGCGTCGCCGGGACAACCCTCGACGATGTCCGGCTACCGGGAGGCGCGTCCGTTCGCCGCCGCCAGCCGCCGCCGCGCCTTCTGCACCGACGGAAGCGCCGCCTTGGCCTTCGCCAGCGGCCGGGCTCGAACATCGACGCTCGCGGGCTTGGCGG
>Ga0187769_10001096_pt1 | contig 15179 bp, 14 predicted proteins | sample 0116_SJ02_MP02_1_FD_133140 | JGI IMG/M metagenome (GOLD analysis project Ga0187769, IMG submission 133140) | Tropical peat soil microbial communities from peatlands in Department of Meta, Colombia - 0116_SJ02_MP02_10_MG | ecosystem: Environmental > Terrestrial > Soil > Wetlands > Peat | place... | reverse complement strand
TATAGCGGCGGTTACCGAGAAAATCAAACTCGGCACCGGCGTCATAAACAACTGGACTAGGAACGTGGGGTTGACCGCGGCCTCCTTCCTGACGCTGGATGAACTATCCAACGGGCGCACGTTGCTGGGTGTTGGTGCTTGGTGGGATCCGCTGGCGTGGAAGGTGGGGATTGAGCGAAAGAAACCGCTGAAGGCGATGCGGGAATACGTCACCGTCCTCCAACGCCTATTCCGAATGGAGAACGTGACTTTCGAGGGGGAATTCGTCAATGTGCGGGACATACGCCTTGACGTGGTTTACGGTGACCCGAACACTCCACGCAACATTCCAATCTACATAGGCGCCACCGGGTGGGATATGATCGAACTCACGGGGGAAATCGCCGACGGCCTTCTTCTGAATTACTTGGTGTCACCGGACTACAACCGTAAGGCACTGGAACACCTTAAGGCGGGCGCTAAGAGGGCGGGACGGAAGTGGGAGGGCATTGACCGGCCTCAGCTGGTCGTGTGCTCATTAGATGATGATGCGGACAGGGCTCTAGATAGCGCTCGACCGCTAGTAGCTCAGTACCTTGGCCAGCAACCGCACATAGCCAAAGCCAGCGGCGTAAAGGAGTCGTTGATTGAAGAAGTGAAAACTGCCCTTGGCGGTTGGCCAGCTAAACCGGGCGGACTAGAGAAAGCGAAACAGTTGGTTGACGATGGCCTCGTTCAGTTGATAACTGCGAGCGGCACCGCAGACGATTGCATAAGGAAAGTGGAAGAGTATAACGTCACGGGCTGCACCTGCCCCATCCTATACCCATTAGCAGACGATGTCCATGCAATGATTGACTCCTTCCAGGTTCCATCGCCGAGATCGGGCTCTTCATAAACAATCGGATACGTCTGGATCATTAATGATACAGGTGTAGGTATCGGTCTGACTGGCGCGTATTTGGTTAGTTTTATAGGTTAGTTTCATAAGATTAACTTGAACCCCAAATCACTTGGAGTGCTAATTCTTTGAGCGGAGATACTTCACAGGCGCCAGCGTATGTTCGAAAGGCTTCTGGTCTTGTTCGTGAACTGAATGCGAGAGATTTCGCGTTCTTCAACCTCGCCGGATTCGGACTCTTCTTCTCACTCTTCTACTGGTTGAGTCTCACACCACTCATCGGCGGCAACTATGTAGTAGGATTCTTGTTGTTCGTGCTCGCAGCCCTCTGCGTTACTCTAATCTACTATTGCTTCATGGTTATTATGCCCAGGAGCGGCGGCGATTACGTATTCGTCAGCAGAGCCCTGCACCCGGCGATTGGATTTATCGGGAACCTGACGTTCGGCGTCCTCTGGTTACTCTTCGTTGCCGTAACGGCCGTTACGATCACTTCGACCGGCGTGACCACATTCTTCGGTTATGTCGGAGTTGTATACAACCTCCCAGTGATGACAAGTATCGCGACCACCATGAACACGCCCGTCTGGACTTTCATTCTGGGTGCGATATGGATGCTTCTTGGAGCATTAATCGCAATCCCATCGCTGCGTGTCTATCTTAGAATTCAACAGGTCATCATAATTATTGTCGTGGCGGCCTACATTATTGGCCTAGTATGCCTAGCTTTTGCAACGCCCTCCAGCTTCACATCTACCTTCAACAGCTACACGGCCCTGTACACAGGCAACGCGACAAACCACTACAATGCTGTGATCTCTGCTGCTGCGGGCGATGGCTGGACCATCCCTGACCAGACTTCTCTGTGGGGGAGCATTCTTCTGCTGCCAGCATTCGGCGTAGTAGGCTTCTTCCAGTGGAACGCAAACGTTGGAGGTGAGATAAGAAGCCCCAAGAAGACGGCGCTGTATGGCCTCGTAGTTGGCGCTATGATTTTCCTCGGCCTACTGGCCGTAGCCACGGCTCTACTTTACCGCGTTGCGGGATTTAATTTCCTGTCTTCCATCGATTACCTGCTCTTCAACGATCCAGGTAAAGTTCCGTTACCAATGCTCCCGTACGCTGGCATACTCATCGCCTTATGTGGGACCATGCCGCCGTACATTGGAGCGATATATTGCCTGGTTCCCGCCATTCAGCAATTTCTCTTCAACCCCAGCGCATACCTCGTCTTCTCGAGAGGATTATTCGCTTACTCGTTCGACGGAGTATTGCCGAAATGGTTTGCGAACGTGAACAGCAGGACGAAAGGCCCGCTTAATGCCATTGTGACCTCCGTCATCGTTTCATTCATACTCTTCGTCATCGTCGAACTGCCCTCAAGCTCTCCATACGCTTTCCTATTCAGTTCGGTCTTCACTTGGGTAACCACGATTCTCCCGACATTCTTCGTGGCGCTGTCCGCCATATTGCTATTCAAACTGAGACCGCAACTGAATGAGCTATCCCCGATAAAGGGAATCAAACTAGTCATCCCCGGCATCATCAGCATAGTATTCATCTTCATAATCACCTACCTGTGCCTCACGAACCCAATTTACGGAGCAAACTCGCCCATAGGAATCTACACGGCCATCGGAGTAGTGATCGCAATCGCATGCGTATACGCGGTGAGCAGGATTAGAAGAGGCCGTCTCTTGGAGCTAAGCTTCAAAGAAATACCGCCAGCGTAGACGATTTTGACCAGAATCTTTTTCGCAACGGACGTTCACGGATCAGAACGTGCGTTCAGAAAGTTCGTGAACGCCGGGCCATTCTACAAGGCCAGCATAGTGATACTGGGAGGAGACATAACCGGCAAGATGATGACTCCCATCGTTAAGAAGCCCGACAATACATACCTTGCCTACTATTATCAGAGGAACGTGGAGTTACGTAACGACAAAGATCTTGAGAAATTTGAGAACGAAGTCAAGAACAGTGGCTACTACCCATACCACTGTTCTCAAGACGAGCTGACCACGGTTACGACCGACAGAGAGAAGGCGAATGCGCTCCTATTCAAATTGATGAAGGAGCGTCTCGAGGGCTGGATGAAACTAATCGAAGAGAAGCTCCGCGGGACGGGAGTTCAAGTCTACATTACCGGTGGAAACGACGATCCATACGAAGTCGAAAACATTCTTCGTAGTTCAAACTTTATCATCGATCCGGAAGGTGAAGTGATCAAGATCGATGAAAATAAGGAAATGATCAGTTCTGGCTACAGCAATCCCACACCGTGGAAAACTCCCAGAGAGGTAAGCGAAGAAAGGCTAAAGGAAGAAATCGAAAAAATGATCTCCAAAGTTCAAGACATGAAGAACTGCATATTCAATATTCACGTGCCACCGAAAGACTCTCAGTTAGACACGTGCCCACAACTGGACGATTCAGTATACCCACCGAAACCCGTCTTGAAGGAAGGAAGACTTGTAGAATTTGGCGCCGGAAGCTCCTCCGTCCGCATCGCCATAGAGAAGAACCAGCCACTCCTAGGCCTCTTCGGCCACATTCATGAAAGCCGTGGAGCAATAAAGATAGGACGAACCGTTTGCATCAATCCCGGAAGCGAATACCAGGAAGGAATACTGAGAGGCGCAGTAATCGAGCTCAAGAAGGACAAGATAGCAGATTACCAGCTAACATCAGGCTGACCACACGGCAAGTGGCAACTAGATCTACGCTTAATTCAAGACTGAACTACAGGCGGCCGTGAACCGGGCCCTTAAGTACATAAATCTGAAAAGAAAGGAAAGTGGTCTCGCGTTCAATTCAGCGACTTACTTCTTCCACGTCCCTATACCACTTATTTCTTGGACCCACTTTCGCTCTCATCTTCCAAGAGAATGGTTTCGGTTCATCTTCTATCCGTTTCAACAATCCTCCGATCTTCGTGGTTATGTCGTCGCGGTCTTCAACGGTCAGCTCGCCATATTGCTGAAGACGGTCCCGTACTTTACCAAGATTGGTCGTAACCGTGTAGTAAAATCCCCACTCCGAGGCGAGTAGTTTAGCTATGTATCCAGCGTCGATTGTTTCCGGTCTGTTGCCGTTCTCACCTATCGCGTGTTCTCGAACGAGCATCATTGTATCGATGTAGTCCTTCTCGTTCAGGTGGACTATCTGCATTTTCTCGAGCAGCATATCTGCAAGAGAGATAGTCAATTCGTCCAGGCCTAACCGATCCTTAAACGGGATATCGTGGTTCATCTCTAGCTTGTCCAGGAAAACATCAATGTGAACTCCGTTTTTCTTATTGTCCCAAATCAAACGTTTGTGGCCGAAGAGTGCAGTGATCGATGGTTCGTCTTCATACCCAAATTCTTTCATCATGCCCATCATTGCATCCTTTTCTTTGCTATATCCCGCGAAGTCAATGTCGGTCAAGACTCGGTCTAGCTTCGTGCTTAGGTAGTTGAATTTTGAACAGTGAAATTGGAACGCTATTGCGCCAAGAAGACGTAAGTGTATGTCACGTTTCTTCGCCTCCTCGACGAGCCGCGTGCCTTCGCTCATCATGAGGCCCAAACGTTCCTTATCTGCTACTGTGCCTGACATGTGGAACCACAGTTTAGCTGCCGTCTCCAATCGTGGGTTCATTTAAGCTTTGACCGGTTGCTCCCAAGTCCGATGCTCCCAATTCACACATTGATCCATCTTCGACCGGGCAGAATCTCCTAGCATTGATGACTTACTGACATTAGTAACCTCGCACACTAGATGCGGCTGGCAGATTAACGTGCGGCGATTGGTGAAGATGGTTAGTTCGCATCTCTGAGAAGTGGTGCGGTAGAGCAGTGCGGCCCTCCCAGCATGTCTAAGTAACTGTCACTCCACTCCTTTACGCGAATTCCGTTTTGCTTCAGAGCTTGGAGAGTTGCAGTAGTTCGTGCGTACGAAATGACTGTTCCTGATTTTATGGTCACGATATTGTTTGCGCCACGACCTTGTTCCATCAGCGCCTGCATCAAGTGCTTCACGTCATTCTTCTCTTTCGGTTCGCCGCCCACGTAGATCAATCCGTCCTTGTCGATCTTGTCTTCCTTAATCAGAAAATCTACGAGGCTAACCTCGCGCCTCAGCAGTTTGGGTTCGTTTTGTGCACCTCTTGCGTACACGTAGCATTGCCCTGATTTTTCGAAAGCGGCTGGGCCGACGACTTCGTTCATTGGTCTGGCGTCGCGTTCTGATTGAGCCCTTGTGGCGGCAAGCAGCTTAAGGAGCAGTTTTTTCGGAGGCATATCCTTGACTACTTCGCTTTCGAAGTAGTAGGGCATGATGAGAGCCCTTCGGTTTGCTGGAAAATTGATGACAACGTCTAGGTGCATGTAGTCGATTGCCGGATAATCCGCGTTGAATACCGCACAAACATACTTAACCTCCTTATTCACATCCGTCGAGAATATTCTCTTGGCAAACTCAAAGAAGCCTGTGAATGTTGATCGTTGCCCGAGGCCGACTGTAATCGTTTCCTCGTCGATTATTTCGGTGTCTCCGCCTTCAATGTTTGGTGGTTCCGTGTTCGCCATGGTCAGATCGTTTGCATCCCAGATCAGGTTGACCTTTTCCCTTAGAACCGGGTCGGACTCGTAGGCGAGTTTCACAACTTGCGGCTCATGGAGTCTGCTGTACCTGCGCATGTTGCAGATCACCGTTCCCAGCTGAGTTGTGAAGGACGTGTCCCTCGTGTACGTCCATGCCGCCCTCTTGAAGTCGGGAAGTATGACTTGGTCGGTAGCTTCATCATAGAACGGCGTGGGCGGGTAACCATCAGTTATGTGCTCGATCTTTAGCTCAGCCGGAGATGGAGCGTGAGGGTTTTCGCCCCAAAACCTTCTGATCATTTCTCTCCGTTCCACCTGAGATGATCGTTCGATAGCCTTCCTCAGAATTGAGGTGACCTCGAATACTTGCACACCTTCTTCCCTAAGGAATTGCTCGAGTTTCAGCCATTGTTCATGTCCGCCAGCGTCATAGTCCGCGTGTGGACATCGGTGAAGGTATTGCAGGTTTGATTCTCCGCCGACAAAAGGCAGCTTATTTTCCCAAAAATTCAGCGTTGTGTCCTGTATGAGAACCGCGTGCAGCGTCCCTGATTCAGATTTGACCGTCCACATGACTAGATCAGTCACTCTTGATTTATTGCGCCATCGTAAGGGCTAGCACGGCTTTCTCAGTGTGCATTCGGTTCTCGGCCTGGTCCCAAACTGCAGAATGCGGGCCTTCGATTATCTCCTCAGACATCTCTTCTCCCCTATAGCCGGGAAGACAATGCATGAAGATATAATCCGGCTTCGCGGCTTCTGCCACATTGTGGTTTAGCTGATATGGAGCGAAGTCTCGTAGGCGTTTTTCTTTCTCCTTCTCCGGGCCCCCCATGCTATGCCAAGTGTTAGCGTATAGAACGTCAGCATCTTTCACCGCCTGTTTAAGATCATCAGTGATCCGGATTTCCGCTCCCGTGTGTTGCGCTTTCTCAACTGCAAATCTCATAATCCTTTCGTTAGGCTCGTAGCCATTTGGCCGTGCGACATAGAGTTTGAAGCCGAAGATGGAAGCGCCCACAATGAGGCTGTGGCATACGTTCCATACATCACCCGCATAGCACACCTTGAGAGTATCAAGCTCTCCCTTGTATTCGCGAACAGTTAGTAGGTCGGCTAGTCCCTGGCACGGATGCGTGAGGTCAGTTAAGGCGTTGATGACAGGGTTTCCCATGTAACGAGCAAATTCCTCTATTCGATCCTGTCCAAACGTGCGCATGACCAACGCATCGCAGTACCTGTCAATCACGCGCGCAGTATCCTTCACCGGCTCTCCCCTGGCAAGTTGCATCTCATCGGGCCTCATGTAGAAGCTTTGGGCGCCCAAATGAGCAATAGCAGCCTGAAACGAAGTCCTCGTCCTTGTGGAAGGTTTCTCAAACAAAACCGCCACGCTTCTACCCCGGAGATATTCGTGCGGCTCATGCCGCCGCAATTTCTGTTTCAAATCCTTCGCGGTGTCAAGAATCGTTTCTATCTCAAGCCTCGAGAAATCCATTAAAGTTAGGAAATCACGTCCACGGAACATTCAGACCAATCCTGTCTTCGTGTACCATAACCCCTCGCCACCTGATATTTACAACTTCGGCGGATGTCAGAATCATGTGCGCGAATTGTGATGGCTGAATGTGTCAGTTCTCGGAGCGAAAATGGAGTCCCCAACCTGCGAGGACAGCTTTCACGTAAAGGTTGCCGTTCATGGTCTACATACGATCGCCATAATAGTGCGCGGCCCGCATCGGTATCAGTTGAGTCTTACGATGACAACCGTCCAAGAATTAAGTTATGAAGAAGCCCCCAGGATCCTTGTTAAACCTCCGGGTCCCAAGTCGCAACAACTACTTGCCAAACAACGTGCCCTTGAAACTCGAGCCGTAACTTATAGCAAAGCGTTCCAACTGGGCATCGACTCAGCCAAAGGAGCCACAATCAAAGACATGGATGGAAATCTATACGTCGACTGGGTCAGTGGAATATGTGTACTGAACCTAGGGCACAATAACCCCGTCGTGGCCGCCGCCGTGAAAGCCCAACTCGAAAGGATTTGGCATGCCCTAGAGATTCCGACCGAGAGCAGGATTAACTTCCTAGAAAAGATGCATTCTGTCCTGCCCGGGACACTTCAAGGCCACGCAAAGGTTCTGGCGACTGTTACAGGGGCAGATGCCTGCGAGGCCTCCATAAGCCTAGCCAAACATGTGACTGGAAGGAATACAATCATCGCTTTCGGTGGCTCCTACCACGGAGTACATCAAGGAATTGTCAGCCTCACCGCTAGCCGACATTACCTCGAATACTCACACACAATCAGAACAGGCGTCTTCCATCTCCCCTACCCATATTCGTACCGTTTTCCATTCCCCGTACAAAAGAAAGGCGACGAAGCCAAGATTATCCTAACCTACCTAGAGCATTTGTTGTACGATGAACACTCAGGTCTGGACAAACCGGCTGGTATCATAGTTGAACCGATCCAGGGGGAGGGAGGATACATTATACCGCCAGACGATTTCCTACCCGGCCTAAGAGAGATCGCGGACAAACATCAGATTCCGTTGATCATCGACGAAGTTCAGACAGGATTCGGAAGAACCGGAAAGTTCTGGGGTTGCGAACTCACAGGGACATCCCCCGACATTATGTGCGTATCAAAATCTGTAGGAGCCGGAATCCCACTATCCCTCATCGCATACCGCGCTGAATACGACGAAAAAGTCCCAGAAGCATTCCACTTGGGCACGTACCGCGCAAACCCGCTTGCCACGGCCGCTGGCGCCGCCAGCATCGACTATATCAAGAAAGAGAACTTGCTTCCAAGAGTGGAGAAGCTAGGACAGAAAACCAAGGCAAGCTTCGAAAGAGTCGCTGATGCAAGCGCGAACGTAGGAGAAGTAAGGGGAGCAGGTTTCATGATTGGAAACGAAATCGTAGACTCCAAACAAAGCAAAGCCCCGTCGAAGGACTTGGCTGGCAAGTTTAGGAAGACCATGTTCGAGAACGGATTACTCATGCACACATGCGGACACTTCGGCAACGTGCTCCGATTCATGGCCCCACTCACAATAAGCGAGAACCTACTCGAGAAAGGGCTCGCAGTATACGAGAGAGCGATAAAGTCCAATTAAGCCCGGAGTAACCAGAATCCCGCGTTAGTAAAATGGGCAATTATCTATCGCGATAACTTCACGAACTGAAACGTTAACGTGAACCCTACGCCAGAGGGCAGTCTTCATACTGACTGAACGCGCCCCACTTTATCAAACTACATGATTTTCGACGCGCCGATTACCGTGACTCCTTTCCTTCTAAGCTGTGCTAAATTTCCTCCGACAACTTCCCTTAGCTCAAATGCGTCAATGAAAGCATTCACTGTTGTCCAGTCGACGTGATGGATGTGTTTGATGAAACGGTTCAGTCTTGAAGCGTTGGAGGGGGTCACTCTTTCTGGTGGTCTAAACGCCAGCCTAGTTGCGATTATCGCCTCCGGTATGGGAACTTGCAACTCCAGTCCCCATCTGTTCTTCAACGTAAGGTAAGGGTTGAGCCGATTCGATTCATAGCCAAGAAAATTCTCGAAGAATTCTACCGCGAAGGGAAAGCCGCTCACATGCCTGAGGTAGATGTGACTGACTGGATACGCCCTTCCTACGTATTCGCCCACTACGTGGTCGTAAGTGGGCGTTTGAACGGCAATTGGTCTAAGGGCGTCCCGCGCCTTTTCTAACGTGCCCTGGGTCACATTTGGGGCAATCAGATCGATATCCTTGCTGCCGAGCGCTCTTTCCATGTAGGCACTCATCGCTTGGGAACCGAAAAGGATCATGTCAGTGACGTGCGATGCAACGAGTATCGGTGTGATTCTGGCGAGCGCGTCAATCCAAATCTTAGCTGGGACTCGCCGATTAGTCAACGTCACTTAACTCCGAGCTGCTTGCCTATGACATCGACCATCTCATCTAGTGAAAGCAGAAATTGGCGTTCATTAAACGAGGTTGACGTCAGTCGGCTGTTAGCAAGTTGCTTTCTAATCTCGAAGAGCGTTCGGATATCATCGACGTCTGGCTTGGGGGAATATAGGACGTAACCGATTTCTTCGAGCAGTCTTTCAACAGTATCTCTGACATTACTCTGTGTCGCTCTTTTGAGCAGATAGTCTCGGTCGAATTTCTTAGTGGCTAACAAGGCGGCACAGAAGTTTAGGGTGAGAAACAGACGTGGTTTCTTACTCTTCGCCAAGGTCTCCACGATCGCGTCTTCAAGTGAAGCATACGCTACCCCTTGAGCAATTCGGGCGCGCGCTAACCCTTCAAAGTCGGTCTTCAACTTGATTGACGATCTGGCGGGTATAGTCCAGTTTAGACCATGAAATAACATGGCTTTTTCACCGGCCTCAACGAACGGCCAATCACTCTTTAACGAATAGACCTGCTTCAGTCGTACGTTCGGTTGCTTTGCAGGCTCTTTCTGCAGGCTCAACATACCTGAACTTATCATGGCATCAAGGTAGGCTCGCAACGATCTGTGATTGGAGAGAACATTCCTAGACCTGAGGTAAGCAAGGATCGCGTTGAACGTTGGTTCAGTGCCCTCCTTCTTCAGAGTTTCAACGGACTTCAACACGCCTTCCGCTACGACAGCACTTTTGTTTCTCTTGTTCTCGGCTAGTTGCTTACGCAACGTCACTAGGGTCCTATGTCTAATTATACGTAGGCAACTAAATATTAAAGGATTCTCAACAACCTCGAACGATCATCACAACCGCCGACGTCGACGATATCTAAGGATCGTTAACACTGTTAGGCCTGCAATGATGCCGGCTGCGATTGACTCAAGCGGAAATTCACCGGCAGTCGTTAAGGTTGTGCTCGTAATAGTGTTTGCTGAAGGCGTCGTGTTTGAAATCGGTGCGGGGCTTGTCTCTTGAGTGGGACCTCCCAGCATCGAGATTACGCCGTTCGATGCCCCAGTCAAAGTTAGGGTGAGATTTGCACCTTTAATCGAAACTTGACTTGCCGGAAGATTCGTCCAACTTCCGTCTTGGTTGAACGACCAGCCCACGGTTGGCGGCAAGGCGTTTGGGAAAGTTATCGTGAGGGTTACTGGTTCGGTCGAGTTCAAGCCTTGAATTGTGAAGTTGAACAATCCGTCTGGAAATGCCAGTGATCCTACGTGATCATTTGGAATGAACGACAAGGGCGCAAGCAGGCCTTCGTGGTTCTCGAAGTACACCCGACCCAAGCTCGTTGTTACAGGGTGGACTTGAGCGTCGTAACCCGCAACGCGACCAACGAGGCCTATCAGCCAAGAGGAACGCGTGTCGACAACCCAAAGGTTCCCCGCCGAGTCAAAAGTCAAACCTTGCGGTAACACGAGCACGCTCGAAAACGCCTTTTCACCTGATAACGGATACGGGGACTGATTTGTATCAGGCCCGCTCACGATGAAGTCCGGATTCGAGGCATTTCCGTTCTCCCATACCATCCTGCTCCCGTTAAAGGGTGGACGATACCCAACTACGCTTCCGCCTGCGCCACCGTAACAGTAGCCACATGTTAACCAGAGATCTCCGTTCGAATCGAAAGCTAGGTCTTCTGAGTAGACCGGTTGGATGAGTAGGGACTTGTCAATGCCTGACTTGAAGGGATGTTTGAATTCTAGTAACCGCCCATATTCATCGACCCAGAGATTACCTTGCGGGTCGAAAGCGATTCCTTCCGGACCGGTTAGAATGCTGTGATTGCTGCACGATGAACTGTAGCCTAGATACTGTGGTTGACAGTACTGATGGGTAAAGTCCGGTTCCCCAATTACTAGAGAAGCATTCATTCCGGTAGTGAAAGGGGGCTGGTATTCGAGCACGCGGCCGTTCCCCGCGTCGGCTACCCACAAGTCACCCTGCTCATCAAAGGTCACTTGCGCGGGCACATCCAATCCATTCCTACTCAGAGTGGGCAACGCAACAGATGCGTTCCGCTGGCCAATCACAACCGATACACACACACCATTTTGAAACGGCGGCTCAAATTCTAAGACCCGGCTATTCCGAGAATCAGAAACCCAAAGGTCACCAGCACGATCAAACGCAACGTACCCAGGAGAGTTCAATCTACAGGACCCGACACCCGCCGCTGTTCCATTGAGGTCTCTTTGACCAATCACGACCGAGGCGCCCATACCATCACTGAATGGCGCCGTAAACTCTAGGATCCGATTGCCCGTAGTGTCCGGCGCCCACAAATTGCCTCCGGGGTCGAAAGCCAGTCCTCCCCAAGGGTCCATGACTCCGTATGATGGGGAGGGCGATTCACCGATCGATATGACAGGGGATTGAGTCCTTGAAAAAGCGACAACATGTGGAGCCGGCAGCAGACTGGAGAGGACTAAGAGCACAACGGTCGTTTCCGCAATCGTCGTCCTATCGGACAAGATTTTCCAACAGACTTGTGAAAGACAGTGCCGGCCTAACTATTTTGGATATCTGCGATATCTAAATGACGAGCAACCAAAACTACAATGTGTGAACACATGCTCACTAGAGCTAACGCCCTTGACTCTAACCCATGAGATAAAGGGAGACCGGATGCTCAGCAGCGCGCGCTACCAGACTGACACTCACGGAACCAGGATGAGTATGAGTTAGAGCGTCACTGCAATTGCGGCGTCCAGTTTCCTGTAATACCGCTTAAGCTCACCGTATCTCGACTGGAAACGGTCGATCACCCCCGCAAACTCCTGAGCATCCAACACCTGTCTAGCTTCACCGCGTACCTTCATTCCCCTTACTGACAGCTCGATTTGGGGATTGGCGGTAGCGTACTTGTACCATTTCGTGTCGCTACCATACATAGGCAGCAAGTAGACTGTGGTACCATTTACCGCAAACCACACCGGCCTCGTGGTCCATTTCCCCGATCTCTTGACGGATAACTCAACCTCAGACGACGATTTCAGCGCCTCAAGAAATTCCATAGTCACCATCCCTGCCCTCTTATTCTGAGCCTGTTGCCGCCTGATAGAGTTCGTCGGTGACTTTTTCCATCCAGTCGGCGGTCTTACCGTCGAATTGTTCCTGAATGGCGATGTGAGTCATTGCGGTTGTTGCAGCAGCTCCGTGCCAATGTTTTTCACCGGGCAGGATCGTAACCACGTCGCCAGGCCAAATCTCCCGCACAGGGTCGCCCCAGCTCTGTACAAGGCCGCAACCAGCCGTCACGATTAGAATTTGCCCTAGCGGATGAGTGTGCCAAGCGGTGCGCGCGCCGGGCTCAAAGGTGACGCTGGCGCCGACTCCACGCGCAGGGTCACTTACCTTAAACAACGGGTCGATGCGCACAGCGCCCGTGAAATACTCAGCTGGTCCCTTGGTGGAAGGCTGTGAACCACTTCGTTTAATGTCCATTCTCCACCCTCAGGCCTTAAGCGACGTCATGTCGACTACAAATCGATATTTCACGTCATTTCTCAGCATGCGTTCATACGCTTCATTGATATCCTGAATCTTGATCAACTCGATATCCGCTGTGACTCCATGTTCGCCGGAGTAGTCAAGCATCTCTTGCGTCTCTGGAATCCCGCCAATGTTTGAGCCAGCGATGCGCTTGTTGCCATGGAGAAGCGCGAACGGTTCGATCGGGGTGGGTGGCAATCCAACGAGGATCAGAGTGCCAAAGTTCCGCAAGAGAGCCAATTGCTTGTTGAGGTCGTGCGGCGCGCTCACCGTGTCTAACATAAGATCGAACTTCCCTGCGAGCGCGTCAAGCGCGCCCGGCTGCTTAGTGGCTACGAACCGTCTAGCACCGAGCCGGGCGGCGTCTTCCTCCTTCCCGGGTGATGTGCTGAGGACGGTGACGTCCGCACCCATGGAAGTCGCGAGCTTCACCGCCATATGACCTAAGCCTCCTAGGCCCACCACGGCGACTTGATTGCCTGGGTTGCATCCGAATTGGTGCAAGGGAGAATACGTCGTAATACCTGCGCACAGCAGCGGAGCTGCCCGCGCAGGGTCGAGTTGTTTCGGGACGCGCAACACGTAACGCTGATCGACGACTATCCTGGTGGAGTAGCCTCCGTGCGTCCACGTCTTCCCGTCCTGTTCAAGGCTGTCGAACGAGAACGTGACTCCGTTCTCGCAGAACATCTCGCGGCCTGTTCGGCATTCCGGGCACACTCGACAGGAGTCAACGATGCAGCCCACGCCGACGAGTTCGCCTTCACGGAAGCCGTGCGCATTGGAGCCCAGGGAGGTGACTCGGCCAACGATCTCGTGACCAGGCACGACCGGAAAGTGCGTGGTGCCCCAGTCGTCGTTCACTTTGCGGACGTCGCTGTGGCAGATACCGCAGTAGAGAATATCAATAACCACATCATCCGGACGCGGATCACGGCGCTGGAACCGATATGGAGCTAGGGGAGCCTTGGCCGATTGCGCAGCGTAACCGAGAACTTCCATAATACTTCACATCAAAGAAAAATCGGTGTCCAGTATTTCATTTGCACGTATTTTCTGCAGCGAATGGCAGCGATGAAATCTGTGGTACGGCTCTAGAGAGTAATCGTGATGGAATCCTCCGTCAGGGTCAATTTCGGATTCATGGCAAGCTCGTCGAAGAGCGATTTCGTGTAAGCTTCCATGAAGATTGAGAACTTTTCCCCCAGACTATGGGTCAAAGTGATCACGCGTTTTTTTTCAGCCGTAACCCCCTCGTTGTACTCAAAGAAGTAGGCATAGTCAGCGAGATTCTTCAGCCAATCAAGTACGCCCGAGAGTGACATTGTTCCATATCTCGCAAGTATGATGACCTTCCCACTGTTTCGAGCCACCTCTCTCGCCAGTTCTACAATCTCCCTATCCTGGGCAGCCTTCAGAGTCTTCCGATACGCTACTTTGGATATCTTTACCATGCCAAACCTCTGAAAGTACCGGTCGAAGTTGGCGTACGATAGAAAGAGTTGGTTCACGAGAGTGTTGACGCTTATATTGCGCTTCTTGGCCTCCTCCTCCAGAGCTAAGAAAGCCGTTTCGCTAATTCTGAACGACCTCGTAACCGTTTTTTCGGGCACGTTCGATTAAACAGTGGAACCTCAGTCCTGATTCTTCTCTATTTCTCTCCTTCTTCGTAGTATGAAGAGGGCATTCTTGATTGGTATTGTTGCAATTCTCCGCAGAACATGCCTCATAATGAACCAGACAGATTGGGCACCGAAATCAACCGTCAGCAAACCTTTCTTAGGCTCCGCAAAGATGCGTCTCGAAGCGTCAAAGTGATTTTGTATTGGATGAAGCGACGGAGATAATCGTACTGACTTCGCTAGTTCAAACGGTCGTGATCACGCTTACCCTATTGGTCTTCATCTTCCAATTCCGTAGTCAAGAGAAAGCGATCAAGGAATCTACCTATCAGAACCTGATGGGGCGCTACAACGACTTCATGATGATGCAGGCCGAGAGGCCCGAACTAAACAAGCTATTGAGTGACCAACTTCATGGCCCCGATAGGAAGAGGAAAATGACGCTGGAGGATACCTCGGTCATTGTTAGTCTATTGATCGCTTATGGCATAATCGAAGAAGCATTCCTCCTCTACCTTAGGAAGTGGATCGATAGAGAGACTTGGGAGCAATGGGCCGTGTGGCTCAGAGATCTCACAAAGCATCCGCACTTCATTCACATCTACAAACGAATGAGAGGGCAATTCGACAAACGCTTTGAAGAG
>Ga0187769_10001095_pt1 | contig 15180 bp, 13 predicted proteins | sample 0116_SJ02_MP02_1_FD_133140 | JGI IMG/M metagenome (GOLD analysis project Ga0187769, IMG submission 133140) | Tropical peat soil microbial communities from peatlands in Department of Meta, Colombia - 0116_SJ02_MP02_10_MG | ecosystem: Environmental > Terrestrial > Soil > Wetlands > Peat | place... | reverse complement strand
TCAAGCGCAAGATCGCCGACAGCGAACCCGTTTCGGCCTACGTCTTCAAGACGGTGGCCGACCCCTTCGCCGGTCGCGTCAGCTACTTCAAGGTGATGTCGGGCGTGGTCAAGAACGAAGCCAATCTCAGCAATTTCAACCGGGGATCGTCGGAACGCCTCTCCCACATCGGGGTGACGCAGGGGAAAACGCAGTCCGCCGTCGGTGAGCTCCACGCCGATCCCGTCGTCTTCGGCGGTGACCGACGTGACGCTCTGGCCGCTCGAGGTCTCGATCCACACCCCGACGGAGGTATACTCCGAATCGTAGCTGGTCGAGAGCACGTTGCTCACGGTGTTGGCGGACCCGCCGGAGTCGATCTTGACCCCGGTGGAACCGTACTCGCTTGTGACCGTCGTAACGGTGTTGCCCGTGTCGTTGAAGAGGGCGACACCGCCACCGTAGTAGTCACCGTCGCCCGTCTCCTCGGTGGCGACCACGTTCTTGACGGTCGCCGGGTACGAGTTGTAGAGGTTGAGGCCGATGTAGTCGTCGGTCGCCTGGACCCCATTCACGGCGATCGTCGCGGTGTTGAAGTCGAGCTCGTAGGAGAACTCGGATTCTTCGGAGGCGAGGTTCGTCCCCGTGAAGTCGCTTCCGTAGACGAAGATGATGCCCCCGAACATGTCGAAGACATACGGGTCCGTGACAGTGATCCCGGTGTCGTAGAAGCCGATGACACCAATCCCGTACCCTGCGTAGTAGTCCCACGTATCGTAGACGACCGGGTCGTTCAGGGTGATGTCCGTTGAGCCCGAGATCTGCGTGTTCCAGTAGTAAGTGGTCTCGTTCTCGAGGACCAGCCCGTTGACAACAAGGTCGGTGGTGTTCCACGCGACCAGGCCGCTCGCGTAGTTCGCGACCAGGCTGTTGACGGTCGTGTCGGGCGCCCCATCGAGGTCGAGGCCCTGGGAGTCACCGTACTCGGGGTCGTACGCGGCGACCGTGTTGAAAGTCGTTCCCTCTGAGAAGGTGATGTTCGCCCCCTCGGAGTAGTAGGTGACGTTGAGCTCGTTCACGGTGAGGTCGACGGAGCCCGCCGGGTCATAGATCGACTGGGCTGTTGGCCCGTAGTCTTGGCCGTCCTCAATACCCAAGCCGCCGTCAGTGACGTTAATCCAAGAGTAGACACCGTCACTGCTTCCCGTCGTGCTGACACCGAGGGCGTCCTCCGCGGACAGGTTAGTCACGGTCGTACCCGTGGAGCCGAAGTCGGACACTCCGTACCCGTAGATGGCGGTGGTGTTCGTGACCATGGTGCCGAAGGAACCGCCGACGAAGACGCCCGGGTAGTCGAACTCCGCGAGCGAGTCGTTCACCAACGCGTCGGTATCGCCCCAGAGGGTGACTTGGGCCCCCTCGTCGCCGAGACCCATGCTGAACTCTTCGAGCTCCTGGTTGAGGACCTGGTCATTGTGCCCGAAGTACACATCGATTCCCGAAGTGTAGTACGGGATATCGATGAAGACCGAAACCACCGGGACGAAGAACCCGGCCAGCGCCCCGCCGGGGGCACTGTCCCAGATGTAGCTGTTCCCGGAAGTGTACGAGTCGGTCCCGAGGTAGACATTGTTCACGACCACATTGTTGACACCGGCGGTCTGGAAGACCTCGAATGTCGGGAAGTCCCAGTCGTTCAAGTGGTCGAACGTGAAGTTCACGTTGACCGTCAGGTAGGAGAACGTGTACGGGGAACTCGCTGACCCTCCCACGGCGTGCGCGAGGGCGGAGGCCTGGGCCGCGGTCGACATGTAGAGTGGCGCGCGCAGCACTCCCGGAGCCGCCGTCAGGGTAATCGTGAGCGCTGATGTCGATGCGGTAACCGTTCCGTTGTACTCCGCCGAACCGGAGGCGAACGCCTGGACGTAGTACGTGGTGGTCCATGGCGCGTGAAGCGGCGGCAAATACGTGCTGAAGGTGCCGGTGGATGTGGTCGGCAGCCAGCTCATGTTGTCCTGCTCGGTGCCCGACCAGGGGTTCAGCACCGGCGGGGTGTTGCTCACGAAGACGAACCCGTACGTGGGCGAGATGGTTCCGCCGATGTGCACGTCCCCGGAGGCGACCGAGACATGGGGCTCGGCGTTCCACAACCCGTAGAGCATTGACGGACCCTGGTTGATCTCCAGAACGTGGCCCGGGGTCCAGTAGTCCGCAATTCCGGTCGAAGTCTCACCGGTGTCCGAGCCGAAGTTGTACGCGGAGGGGACATTCTGCCAACCACCGGTGCTCTGGTTCGAGTACTCGGGTTGGACGGAGCCATTGATGGCGCTGAAGACTCCGTTGTCGCCCTCGATGCCGCCGACAATGTCGATCTCCGAATCCTGCCAGAACCCGGAGCCGACGCCGAACGTCGGAGTCGGCGCGAAGGGATTGATCGTGTTGCCCGGGGAGTTCGACGGCGCTACACCTACCGAGTTGTTGAAGGTGACCGTGTCGGCGACCCCTGAGATGTCGGTCCCGACCCCGGCCTCGTAGACATTGTAGCCGTAGACCAGCTGGGACATTCCCGCCGCGTCGGTCGTGAAATTGTTGTAGATCGACAGCGTGACCGGGTAGTCGGCCGCCGTGATGGGGATGTTCCCTTCGGAACACTGGAAGACCCCGTAGATGTAGAGAATGTAGTTCGCGTGATCCTGGTTGCCGCCGCATCCCGAATAGATCGAGTTGTACTGCCAGCCAGCGTTCGAGTCGAGACTGAAGTTCCAGGTATCCTGGATGAGATGGATGCCCGAGTCGTTCCAGTTCACCACATTCTGAGCCCATACGTATCCGGACCACTGGTTGGTCGTAGCGTTGTAAGTACCCGGAATGGTCAGGTTGTTGCCAATCGTGTTCAGTTGGATGCCGAATTCGTACTCGCTACCGACGTAGCCGAGGCGCTCCTGCGCCTGGGTCGTGCCGATCACGTTCGTCGCGGCCGGCTGCGTAACGTTCGGCGGCGCTGTGAAGGTGACGACACCGACCATGTGCGAGGTGTTGTACGAGTAGGGGGTCGCCCCCAGGCCGTAGTCGGTCAGCCCGAGAGGAGCGGGCTGAGTTGAATAGCCGGGGTAGACGAGCCCGTTCGTGGTGTGCGCCGGGTGCTCGAGGGCCCCTAGGTTCGGGAGCGAGGCGAGGGAAGCCGCGTTAGAGACTCCCGGGTGGAGGAGGTCCTGCACCCAAGGAACGTTCTGCAGCGACGCCGGGATTTCCGAGGCGAGGTCGGACCGGGTCAGGACGGAGGAGAAGGAAGGAGAAAGTTGGTTCTTGGAGGTAGAAGGGGGGCTGGTCGAAACGGCTGAGGCTCCGGGGCTCGAGGGCGCCAGCGGGGAGTTGGAAGTGAAACTGGGAAGCTTCGGAGCGGTCGGCTGAGCCGACGTGGCGGCATTCACTCCTGCCGAGGTCGCCATCGGGTTTCCCGCATGGGAACTCGAGGCGACGAACGTCCCCCCAGGGAGGACCATTACGGCGCAGATGGCGATGACGATCGGCAGTAGCCAGATTGCCTTTCGACCCGGTGGCGACGGCGACATAGCGGACGGCGACGAGGCCTCGGAGTATAGAAACCTTCCGAGTTCGCTAGGCGCTCTCTTCGTCGGAGCGCGCGGAACTGCAATCCCTCACGGTTGCGTAGAATCCGTCCTGACTTACGCAATCCGGGCGACGGCCGGGCGCGGCGTGCGCTCTCAATCTTCTCGAGGGCCCCTCACTCGACTGCCTCGAGGAGGTCACCCGCCCGTACCCGCCCCTCACGGACGACCTTAGCATACCACCCACGCCGGTCAAGCATCACCTTGAGGAACTCGGGACCTCGAACCGGGCCCACGTAGGGAAGCAGATAGAGATTGTCGCAGGGTGTGCACGCCTTTGTTACCTCGACCACCGCTTCACCGACGCGGAACTGGCGACCCGGAACGAAGGCATCGTACGAAATTCCTACGGTCGTTATGTTCTCTCCGAGGTCCCCCGGCCGAACGGGCCAGCCCTCGCGCTCGAGCTGAGAAAGGGTCTCTCGGGGCATGATGAGGAGGGCCATTGCCGGGTCGTCCTGTTTCTCCTCATGCCGGTACCGGTTGAAGTCCCCCGCCAATCCCGAGCGGGTCACGAACGCCTCGGGAACCGACGGCTTCGGTAGACCGTGCTCGCCGGGAACCTCCGGCTTGCGGTGAATCTCAAAGACGCGACCCACGACGAGCGCTTCGGGAGGCATCGGAGGTTCCCGGTGCGGCGAAGGGAATGTCCCGTTGAAATAACTTGAGGCGACCTCCGAGCGTCGACGCCTCCGGTGTCGACCGAAAGACGCGTCCTTTTCTGCTCGCGTTCCTGTCACTTCTCGATGCCGCGACCCGTAGGTGCCGGAGTGCTGACGATCCTCGGAGGACTGTTCATCCTGGCCGGCGGGCTGGTCTTCGCCCTCGTGGGGGTTGTCTTCGCCTTGTTCGGGTTCCGGAGCGAACTATTCCTGTTCGGTCTCCTTGACGGATTACTGACGATTGTGGTCGGCATCCTGATGCTGGTAGTGCCCTCGGTGCACAGCCTCTGGGGGGTCCTCGCGATCCTCTTCGCGCTCGTGAGCCTTCCCCTAGCCTTCGGCGGGTTCCTGATCGGATTCCTGCTCGCCTTGATCGGAGGGATCCTAGCCCTCATGTGGAAGCGCCCGGTCGACCAGTTCGTTACGGTGGAGGCACGCACGGTCCCTCCGCCGACCCAATAGCGGCGCTTCAGAGCGGAGGCGGCGCTCGGTCGGGCCCGACGCCCACCGAGGCAGGGCGGCCTCCATGAACTCGGTCCTCTTCGACCTCGCTTTCGGGCTCGTTCTCGGTTTCTCGCTCACGATTCCGCCGGGGCCGATGAACGCCTTCATCGTGGCGCACTCGGTCCGGTCGTTCCGAAGCGGCGTGACCGCCGGCCTGGGAGCAATGAGCGCCGACCTCGTCCTCGGTGGAGTGGTCTACGCGCTCCGCTCGGTGGTCGACCTGTCGACCGAAGTTCGGTGGGTCTACCTGCTCGGGGCGGCGGTGATGGTCTACTTCGGAGCAGGTCTCCTGAGGCCGCCCAAGGACCTCTCGCCGGCCGAAGTTGCGGGGGTCCGGACCTATACGAGCGCCCTGAGCCTTGGGCTCTCGAACCCATTTCAGATCCTCTGGTGGCTCACGGCCGGTCTCGCCTTCGCGTACTTCGGTGGCTGGGTTCTGTTCGTCGGGCTGTTCGGGGCCATCGCGGTCTGGATCGTGGTGTTCCCCTGGGCGGTCCACCTTGGAGCCGGTCAGCGTCCCCGACTAGGCCGAGCGTTGGTGGTCGCTTCGGCGATCCTGATGTTCGGGTTCGCGGGATACTTCCTCTTCCTCGCGCTCTGAGGGGGAAGACCCTGGTTGGTGTCTACTCGGACTTCAGCCGTGCGGCGAACTGTTTTCGGAATTTCGCCACTTTCGGCGCGATGATCGCGCGGCAGTAGCCGCTCGCCGGGTTCCGACGGAAGTAGTCCCGGTGGTACTCCTCGGCGGGATAGAACTCGGTGAAGAGAGCGATCTCGGTGACGATCTTCCGCTTCCAGAGCTGGGCCGACTCGAGCTCGCGGACGACCTGCTCGGCGGTCGCTCGTTGGGCGGGCGAGTGGACGAAGACCACCGACCGGTACTGGGTCCCCACATCGTTCCCCTGACGGTTCAGGCTTGTCGGGTCGTGGGTGGTCATGAAGACCGTGAGTAGGTCGTGGTAACTCACGATGGAAGGGTCGAACGTCACCTGGACCACTTCGGCATGTCCCGTCCGGTCGGTGCAGACCTGTTCGTAGGTCGGATGCGGGACGGTGCCGCCGGCGTACCCCGGGAGCACTCGGGACACGCCCTTGAGTTCGGAAAGGATGGCCTCCGTGCACCAGAAGCACCCTCCTCCGAGGGTGGCGGTCTCGCTCGCACCGGCCGATTCCTTCGCGGGTTCCGACATCGTGGCCCCAGTCCCCGTGACGTCGCGGGGATCGGCCCGCGCACTCCGGGAGACTTCGCCCAGCACACTCGCCGATTTCAATTCGCCGGTGGGGGTCCTCCGACGATCACTCGGAGAGCGGACCGCTCCCCCGATAGACAAACCAGGGAGCCGCGAGACATACGATCGGCACTACGAGGAGAAGGTACTCGACCCCGGGGAACGAAACGACCAGGGAGACGAACGGGCCGACGAGCGCGAGCAAGAGAACCGCGTAAAGGGCCGCCCCGACAGCCATCGACCGGTCGTGGAAGCGAGAGGAGCTGGCCGATAGCCCGAGGACGATTCCGACGCCACCCACCCACCCCAGCCAGAACCCTGCGAGGCCGGTGTAGGCGCCGAGGGGGTTGCCGGAGCGCAGACAGGTGAGCGCGTGCGTGGGATGGCCGCTCGTGCAGGAGAGGAGGGAGTTCGCCGACCCTACGATGAGGATCGCCGCGACGAGGAGCAGCAGAAAGCCGATGGAGCCGACGAGGCAGAGGATGGAGGCCGCGGTGAAGCGGGAGTCCACTTTCCGGAGCTGGGCAAACCCTCGGCGGTAGAGAAAGAGGCAGAAGAGGAAGAGGAGGGCGCCCGCGAGGATCAGGAGCGCGGTCGCTTCGATGTACGATCCTTGATTGAGAGACAGGAACCCGCCCGGGGCGTACGAGGCGACGAGGAGGAACGCGATGGGAACGACAATGGTGAGGATTGCCGCGGCGAGGCCGACTGCCGCACCGGTGGCGATTCGATAGAGACCGTCCTTCTCCTGAGTCGTGGGCGTCACGGAGATGGTCGCCATGGTTTTCCCCCGTTCCGAGTTCAGGTTCGAACGACGAACTGCACTTCGGTCTTCGACCAGGCTCGGGCGTTCGTCCAGGGATTTCCGGAGTAGATCTCGCGGGTCGACACCACCGCTCGGACCTTCTTCTCCTTGCGGCGCCATCGAAGCCAATCGGAAAGACCGTGGTAGACGACCCTCGGCGACACGACCTCGGGGTCGAAGGTGACGCTCGCTACCGTCACGGCCGGCAACGTGCGTACCTGGACGCGGCCCGCGGAGCTCGCCCGTCCCTTGACCTCGATACCGACGTCCCACGTTCGGGTTCCGGGCTCGCGGAAGACCCACCGGCCCGCGCGAAGTCGATGGGCGGAAACCCACTTCTCGAGCTCCCCGAAGTGCTTTCGGATCTGCGCTTCGCTATAAGGGCCGGTCCATCGGATCGAGGCGAGGCGGACGCTCGGCGTCTTCTTCAGCACAAAATCCACGGTCATCGGTCGGGTCCCCCGATGGCCGAGAGGTAGGTCTTCCTTGGGATAATCTCGTCGAAGGAACGAATGCGGTTGGGGAAGGAGGAGTTCACTTCGCCGGACTCGTCTCCCGAAGAACGGGGAGTTCGACGGGGAGCTCGGCCGGTGGGGGCGGCCGGGGGATGGATCTCACGAAGGCTCCGTAGTACGGCACCCGGGTCGTGATCACGCGACGGAAGGCCGCCCGGAGCGCGGCATCGTCCAGACCGCGGGTCGGAATCAGGTCGTCGTTGCGATTGAGGCATCCCTTCAGCTCGCCACGATGCGTGACCCGGATCCGGTGGCAGTGGGAGCAGAACTCCCGGTTGTACACCGGGTCGACGACCTCGACCTCTGCGCCCCGAACGATGTAGACGCTGCGGTGGTGCATTTCCCGCAAGTAGACGTGCGACGAGTGCTCCGCGAGCCACTGCTTAACGTGGTGCATATCGACGACCCATTGCCGGTGGTCGACGAGTTCCGGCATGAATTGGATCAGTTGCAGCTTCAGTCCATCGGTCGACCCGACGAAGTCGATCATTCGGGGGATGTTGGCGACCGTCCGGCGGAACACGACGGTGTTGAGCTTGACCGGCTTGAGCCCTACTCGCAGCGCCTCGCGGACGCCGCGCAGCACGGGTGCGAGGGAGCCCCCTCGGATCGAGCGGAACTCCTCGGGGTCCGTCGTGTCGATCGAGACGTTCACCCGCTTGAGTCCGGCATCGCGGAGAGCCTCCGCCCGGCGCTCCAGCATTGAGCCGTTCGTGGTGAGCGAGACGTCGGGGATCTGCCGAACGGTCCGGTCGACGATCTCCTCGAGGTCCTCCCGAACCAGTGGCTCACCCCCGGTGAATTTCACCGACCGTATCCCCAGCTCGCGCGCGACGATGACGAGCCGCTCGATTTCGGTCGGCGTCATCTCCTCCTCATGGGGCGCGCGAGGGCGCGCCACCGGGCCGAGGCCCTCGTCGTGGCAGTACACGCAGCCGAAGTTGCACCGCTTGGTCACGCTGATGCGGATGTCCGTGACCTCCCGGCCGAACGCGTCGGAGAGCATCGCTCCACTCACCCAGCGCGTCCCCCCTTATAGGCGATGGAGGCCGTTCCTAGACCTCGCGGCAGCACGACCTCCTCCGGGGAAGGAGTGGGGGCATCTCTCGGCTGCGCGCAACCATTCCCAATCAAGGTTGGAGGCGGGAAAGGGTTCGGTCCCTCGGGGCTTCCCCGATCCGAGTGGGGCATGGCCGAGACCGGCCGGCCCCAGGTCCGCCTCAGTGACGGGGGCGACCGGGGACCATCGGCTCCGGCCCGGCGGGCGGACCGGGCATCGGATGGAGTGGAAGCGGCATGGGGTTCGACTTCATTCCGAGAGGAGTTTCTCGAGCCGCTCGTACAGCTCTTCGAGCTCCTTCTCCTTCTTCCGCCCGCCTTCCCATCGGGCGTTGACGACCTGGACGAGCAGGTCGGCCACCTTGTCCATCCACGGCCCCTCCTGGGCGTCGAATCGCTGCTTCACCTTCTCGCGGAGGAGCTCGTTGTAGGCACGGTACGCGGACCACACCCACGGTCCGAAGTTCGGTTCGCACGACACGCACTCTCCTTCGTTCTCGCTCATTCTCTTCGTCCTCGGGAACGATCGTTCCCGCCCCGTGCACTTCTCGGTGTAGGATATTGACCGGGTCTTCGGACGGCCGGTCACCCTCGGCCCCAATGCGGCACCCCTCGGTGAGTTGACCTAGTAACGAGCGGGTTACCGACGGGCTAAGTGCCGGAATCCCCGTTTGGAAGTCGATGTCCGGCGACCGGGAAGACGTCTCCTGGGAGCGCTCGAAGGGGCTGGACGAGCGGGTGCTGTCCACCCTCGAGGGCCTTCAAGGACGAATCGCCTTCAGCGGCCTCCGCCGCGTTCTCCACGCCCATCCCGAGTCGCTCACCCGGTCGTTGCGTCGTCTCGAACGGGAGGGGCGCGTCGAGCATTCGGCCGAGGGTTATCGAGCCGTGGGAGCGGTCCCGAACCGCTTCGCCGCGGGCTCGCCGGAACTCCGGCCGATCGCGCAGGTGGAACTCCCTCCCGGGGCCGTCCCGGACGCGGTGTTGGGTCGCCTCTCCGGCCGCTGGTTCGGGTCCCTGCGATGGGTCGGAGTCGTCGACGGGGCCCCGGGTCGGCTCCTCGCGTGGGCTCGTCGGGATGGCGCCGGGTACGTTCTGCTCGGAATCCAACGGGACGTTTTGCGGGTGTTCGTCCGCGCTGATGGTTCAGGGGACGAGGACGGCGACACGGAGGATTCGGCGTACGAGCTCTTGACCCACGCGGTTGGGGCCCTTAGGCCCGCCGCGGCCCCTTCCGTGGGATCGCTCAGCTTTCTCTCCGCGGGGCCGGACCTTTCAACCCCTCTTCTCGACAACTGAACGGCGAAGCGACTGCCCGGCACGAGCGACCGTTCCGCCGGAAAGCCTCCAGTCGGGACCCCGGCCATCGTCCGTCGGGACCCGGGGGGGTTAATGAGCGGTGGACCCCATTTCGGTGGCACGGATGGCCGCCATTCCTTCGGGCGCTCGTACACCTTCGGGAGCGCGAGAGGTCCTCGGAGAGACCTCGGGGTCGATGCTCCAGGTCGACTGCATTTCGAAGTCGTTCGGGGAAGTCCGGGCCCTCTCGTCGGTGAGCTTCTCAGTGGCGGCGGGTGAAATCGTTGGCCTCCTCGGGCCGAATGGGGCCGGTAAGACGACCACGATGCGGGCGGTCCTCGGGCTCATCCCAGCCGATTCCGGGGAGATCCGCTTGTTCGGGCGTAACGTGAACTTCGACCCCGAGGAGGCGAAGCGTATCTCCGGCTATGTCCCCGAGTCTCCCGCGCTGTACGAATTCCTGACCGCCGCGGAATACCTCGACTTCGTGGCGGACATGTACGGGCTTGACCGAGCGACCCGGTCCGAGCGGATTCGGCAGTACCTCTCCGCGTTCGAGCTCGCGGGCCACGAGAACTCGCTCATCAGCGGCTACTCGCAGGGAATGAAGCAAAAGGTCGCGGTCATCGCCGCGCTCTGCCACCACCCGAAACTCCTGATCCTCGACGAACCCTTGAACGGCCTCGACCCGCGGTCGGCCCGCATCACGAAGGACCTGCTCCGGAGCCTCACGTCCCACGAACGTGTCGCGATCCTGTTCAGCACGCACGTGCTCGAGATCGCCCAAGCGATCTGCGACCGCATCGTGATCCTCGACCGGGGACGCGTTCTTGCGTCCGGAACGGTCGCCGCGATCCGGGAACGCGCCGGCCTCACCGGCCGCGACCTCGAGGAGGTCTTCCTTGAGCTCACCGGTACCGGCGACCTCCGTGACATCGTCGATGCGTTGAGCCGATAGAGGCGCCATGAAATTGCACCGCGTCCGCCGCATCGCGACCACCCTCATTTCCTCCCAGCTCCGCTCCGGCCGAAGTTCTTCCGACCCGGCGAGTGTCCTCGGTCGGCCCGAACTGATCCTCGTCATCGACGCCGTGCTGTTCGTTGCGGCGATGGTCGTCGCGACCGGCATCGTCCGAGCCACGGCTCTTCCGCAACACGTGCTGGCGGCGGTCGGGGAGGTGTGGCTGCCGTTCGTCCCGCTCGTCTCGGTCGGGGTCGTGCTCGTCGCGGGGCTCATGTTCGAGCTCACTGCGACAGCCAAGTTCGCGGGGAGCGACTCCGCGAACTGGCTTCCCATCTCACCGTTCGAGTACATCCTCGCGTCGGTGACCGCCATTTCCTACACGTACTCTCCCACGGTCGCCATCTTGCTCGGGGGGCTCCTGCCTCTCGCGTTGCTCGGCGGAATCGGCCCGCTCTACGCGGCGACCTTCGGCTTCGCCATCGTGGCACTGTTCATGGGGGCGACGTTGGTCGAGATGATGCGCGCCGAGACTCAGCACGCGGACACCGTGAGCGCGGGCCGCAGTGGTCAGAGGAGCTTCGTCCTCCGTGCCGTCGTGCTGATCCTGGTGATCCTCCTTCTTCAGTTCGCCTTCAATCCGGTCTTCCTCTTCGGCATCGCGCAGCGGCTCTCCTTGGTGGCGGTCGTGACCGTCCTGGTTCCCTTCTTCTGGTCGACCGAGGCCCTGAGCCTCTGGGCTATCGGGAACAACGGAGCGGCGAACGGGTTCGCGGCCGCTCAGATCGTGTTCGTGGCCCTCCTCTTCTACTTCGCGACCGACCTTCGGGAGCGATACTGGGTACCCACGACGACCGAGGTCCGTCTGGAGGCCCACCGTTACGCGACCTCGAACCCGGTGCTCGCCCTTTTTGGTCTCAATGCCGCGGAGTCGGCGCTGGCAGGAAAGGACCTGAAGGGGCTCGTCCGCCGACGGGAGATGCTCCCGACGCTGGTGATCCCCATCGCGCTGATCGTCCTCGTTCTCGTGGAAGGCGGCACGCTGGGCGGGCTGGTTTCCGTCCTGTGGATCGGTTGGGTAGCGGGGTTCTTCGCGCTCGTGCTGGGCGCCACTTCGGTGGGCCAAGAGCGCAAGGCCGTCCAGTCGCTCTATGCGTTCCCGCTCTCCGCCGAGAACGTGCTCCGGGCGAAGGTGGCGTACGTGCTCGCCCCTTCGCTCACCGTGGCCCTCGGTCTCGCGGTACTCGTGGGGCTCTTCTTTCACCTCTCCGTCGGGACGTTTCTCGGGGTGACCCTGCTCGTCGTCGCCGCGGCGGTCGTGCTCACTTTCTGGGGACTCGCGTTCGCCGCCCGATTCTCCGATTTCCAAGAGCGACCCCGTCCCCAGTTCCTCCGGCCGGCCGGGATGCTGGCCGCGACCGGTTCGGGGATCGCGCTCCTCTTCGGCATGCTGGTGACCGGGTCGATTGCCCTCCTCTCGCCGTCGTCGGCCTCGCTCTCACTCGGCCTCGTGGCGGCCGCGCTCGCGGTCGTGACCGGGGCCGTGGCCGTGCTCTGGACACGGGCCGGATTCCGACAACTTTTCCGAGAACTACCGTTCTGAACGAGACGCGGCGAGCTAAAGCGGAGCCCCGCACGAGGGACACCGTCCGTCCACCTCATTCCCGAGCGACCCGCAGAACCGACACCGGACCTTGACGACCTGACGCTCGATCGTGTGGACCACTCCGCCGGGAGGTACCGGTGGGGGGAGGGACCGCTTCGCCTGGGCGATCGTCCCGGTCCAGCGCTCGGGCTCGAGCACGTCGAACGAGGGCCGCCCCCGGGGGAACTCGAGCACCAGGCGCGCGCGCCCTACCCGCGCGCGGCGCACCGAAACGTTTCGGAGGTCATGGAGGGAGACATCGAGCTGGGTCTCGGTCTCGCCAAGCGAACGGCGCGCGATCCGCCCACGCGCGACGCGCGCTTCAAAGACGACCCGATGGTTGGTCACGTAGAGCACACCGGGACCTTTTGGAGGGTCGTCGGAGCTGTTCCCTGGTTCGGCCACGGCGTAGGCGCTGCGAAGGACGACCTCCCCGTGGCCCAACAGCATCGACTTCCCTAGGCGGCTTGGACTCTAATATGCTCGCCGGACCCGGCTCGTCCACGGGAGTTCCGACGCGCTCGACTCGACCGGCGCAGCTCTTCGCGAAATCGATTCGGCGCCCGCTCGGTGGCGACGGTGACTGTCACGGGTGCGAGCCGCGCGGCCTCGCGGCGGAGAAACCGCTTGGTCCGGGGCGGGTCCTTCTTCCAGCACTCGCGGAGCCATGTGCCGACCGCGCGCTGCACCCATCGCTCAGGGTCGTCGAGCAAACGTGCGAGGAGCTGGAACGGCCGGTCGAGCTCCCCCGAGCGGACCCATTGCCGGAGCGCATAGGTCGAGGCGCGGCGGCGCCAGAAGTTCTCGGACCGGGTCCACTGGAGGAGTTCCGCGAACCGTTCCGGGCGGGCAGCCGCCTGCGCGGAGATCGGACCGGAGGCGAGGCTATCCGAGAGCGCCCAACCGGTCGCGTCATCGACCCAGCGCGCGGCCAACGGCCACGCGAGGGGGTCGTCGACGAGCGGCTTCCGTCCGAGCAACTCGATGGCCACGACCTTCTCTTCAAAGTGCGAGCCCTTCCACAACGACCGTACGAGCACCCTCCATTCGGCCGCCGAGGCACCCGAAAACCGGCGAACGGTCTCCGCGACGACCCGACGGAGTCGGGGCGTGCTGACCCCCCGAACGGGTACCGGGGAGCCGAGATAGGACCGGAGGAACTCCGAAGAGGCAGGCGCCGCTACGGCGCTGAGCGACCGGACGATCCGCCGGTGCTCCGGCGCTGCCGCAAAGCGCGACCGAGCGCTCACCATCCGACCGGGCTCGATCGGTTCTGCTCGTCGAGCCAGCGCTGGAGGGGGGCGAAGTACTCGAGCAGGCCCCGCGACTCCATCCGGCGGTCGCCCGTCAACGCCTCGAGCGCGTCCGGCCACTCGTGACTCTGACCCATTTCCAGCGTCGCAGCGAGACGACGTCCGGCCTCCTTCGACCCGTAGATCGAGGCGCGGTGGAGCGGCCCGCTGAGGCCGGCTTCCCGGGCGAGCGCGCGATGGAACTGGAACTGGAGGATGTGCGCAAGGAAGTAGCGCACGTACGGAACGTTCGCGGCGACGTGGTACTTCGCCCCCGGGTCGAACTCCTCCGAAGCGCGGGCGAAAGGTGGGGCGACCCCCTGGTAGCGTCGACGCATCTCCCACCAGGTCGGGTTGTAGTCATCGGGCGCGATCTCCCCGGAGAAGACCTCCCACCGCCATTTGTCGACCACGAGACCGAACGGGAGGAACGCCACCTTCTCGAGCGCTCGCCGCAGGAGGAGGGCGGTGTCGCTGCTCGAGTCGGAGGGGCGGTCGAGCAGCCCGATGCGAACGAGGTACTCCGGCGTCACGGAGAGCGCGACCGTGTCGCCGATCGCCTCGTGAAAGCCATCGTGAGCGCTATCCCGGAACAGGAACGGCTGTACCGCGTACGCCCGCTGGTAGTAGTTGTGCCCGAGCTCGTGGTGGACCGTGTAGAAGTCCTCGCCGGTAATCTCGATGCACATCTTGAGGCGGAGGTCGTCGACCGCGTCGACGTCCCAGGCGCTCGCGTGGCACACGACCTCCCGGTCGCGCGGCCGGACGAACATCGAGCGCTCCCAGAACGTCTCGGGGAGCGGAGCGAAGCCCAGGGACAGGAAGAACCGTTCGGCGGTCCGCACCATCTCGGTCGCCGTGAATCCCCGGCGGACCAGGATCGAGGTGAGGTCGACGTCCGGCGACCCCGGTGGCAACGCGAGGATCGGCAGCGTCCCGTCCCACGACTGGGCCCACATGTTCCCGAGCAGGTGGGCCGGGATCGGGCCCCGCGCCGGGACTCGGCTCTCTCCATACCGTTCGGCAAGGCACCGGCGAACGTAGGCGTGGAGCGACCGATAGAGAGGCTCGACCTCCGACCAGAGGCGGTCGACCTCCCGGGAGAACGCTTCCGGTTCCATGTCGTACTTGGACCGCCACATCGCTCCCGTGTCCGCGAACCCGAGCTCGGCAGCGCCCCGGTTCGCGAGTTCCACGTACCGCACGAAGTTGGGGCGGACCTCCCGCCCCACCCGATGCCAACCGTCCCAGACGTCGGCGAGGAGTTCCGGGTCCCGGCTCTCGGTGAGGATCCGGGAGAGGCCTTGGAGGTCGAGCGGTTCCTTCCACGTTCGAGGAGTGTATCGGCCCTTCGCGAAGGTCCCGCGCATCGCGGTCACCCTCCGAGAAAGTTCCTCGGACTCCGTGGGGTCCGAGGGCGCGATCAGCGGAAGGCTCAACCGAAGGAGCTTCGCTTTGCGCGCGTCGATCGGGGAGAGCCCGCCGGCCGGGAAACGGGTCGACTGCTTGGCGAGCTCCACGGTGGCGGCGATCAGCCGGGTATAGGCACGGGTGGCAAGGAGCTCGCTGTCCGGGGTGATGTACGTGTCGTAGACCCAGTC
>Ga0187769_10001094_pt1 | contig 15181 bp, 14 predicted proteins | sample 0116_SJ02_MP02_1_FD_133140 | JGI IMG/M metagenome (GOLD analysis project Ga0187769, IMG submission 133140) | Tropical peat soil microbial communities from peatlands in Department of Meta, Colombia - 0116_SJ02_MP02_10_MG | ecosystem: Environmental > Terrestrial > Soil > Wetlands > Peat | place... | reverse complement strand
GGCTGCGGCCAGGCAATAGGCGATCGCGACAGCGAGCGATTCCCGCGGGCCTCTGGGAGCGGGTTATGTGAGGCTCATTCACGACTCGCTAGACCGCGGACGGCCGATTTTAGGAATGGGCGATTGTTCTCGGTGACGGGAGGGACTTTCTCTCGCAGGAGCTAGTCTTTCCTCAGCCGCGCTACCAATTCGGCCGGCGACTCATGCAACAACTCCAGAAAGACCCCATTCGTCCATCCAAACCCCGTTACGTTTTGACCGTACCCGGCGACAATATGCGTCGCGCTCGAGCGCGTGACGACATCGTATTTTTCACGCAGCGTGTGATCGATGCGAAAGTTCTCCAGCACCATTGACAGAAAGCTTTCTATGATTCGGTCTGCGTCGCGGTTGTATCCGTAGCGGCGCAAACCCTCGATGGCGAGTAGTTGAATAGGCGCCCAACCGTAGGGGTAATCCCACTGCGCCTGGCTTTCGTATCGGCTCATCGCCAGCCCGCCCGGCTCCTCGAACAAACGAAGATTCGCCGCCACAGCGCGCGCTTGCTCTTTCGAAGCCGATCCCGTCCAGAGGGGATAAAACGTCGTCGCGTATTCATACGAAGAACGCGTGTGCGTCTTGAAGTTGTAATCGAAAAAGAGCCCCCGACGCTCGTCCCAGAAATACTGCAACATTCGTTTCCGCCGTTCGCCCGCCTTGGTTGCCCACCTCCTTGCATCATCGTTCTGTCCGAGTGCCTGGCTCATTTCTTCGAGGTCTTTTTCGGTTTTGTAGAGCAGGCTATTCAAACAGACGGGCGCAAAATGATGCGTCTCAACGCCGTAGGGACCAAATCGAAACGACACGTCGAACCCGGATTCGCGCATGGCGCGGTCGCCTTGGTAGGAGTCGGCGGACAATCCCAAGCGGTCCTCTGGCGGGCAGCTTGCGCTGTCACCTCGATCGGATCCGCGATCGCAAATCCAAACCTCGGAACTCAGTCCCGTGAGTGAGCTTGCTTTTGCAAGATGCGGACTCTGGGGGCCTTCGTGCAGCAGGAAAAAGTGAGCGGCGCCGCGATAGTAGTCGCTGGGGTCGCCCATGATCTCCGGCACCGGCCCTTTGCCCTCATCGAAATAGCGCGAGAGTCCCGTGTCTCCGGCGAGATGCGTCGGTCGACTCCATTGTTCGTAGTCCTGAACCGCGAATCGATAAGCTCGTTCGAGCCATTGAGAATTTGCCTCACCGGCGAGTTGATCTGCCTGATATACGGCGAGAATCATCGAGCTCAGAAACGGGGGTTGTGACCGGCCGAGATAATAAGTCCGGTTCCCGTTGAGAACTCCCCCATAGTGCTGTATTTCGTAAAAGAAATTTTCGACCATTCCCTTCGCCAGGTCGCGGCGGTGGTCTCGGAGCAGGCCCCGTATGATGAAGTAGCTGTCCCAGCCGTACATTTCGTTGAATTGGCCGCCCGGCACGTCATACGGATTGGGGAGATACAGCAGACCGTACGGCCGGATTTTGCCCGCCTCGTCTTCTGTTATGTTCGCTGGAAGGCGCGCGATGTGAACCCTACATTGCTTCTGCATTTCGCCGACCGTAGTAGGATTTGCTCCTTCGGCCGGAAGATAGAGGACCGCCTCCTCAGAAATCTTGGCATCTTCGTACGTTTTGCAATCCAACAGCGAGCGCTTCAGATTGTCCCAGTCCTCTGAAATGTATTGCAGGATGTCGTCCAACGACTCGAAAGATTCTTGCCTAGCTTCCGCTTCTCTGGCTTTCAACGGGTTACGAGACCAATGGTTCATGACTAGAATTCCAACGATAGACAAGCTCGATAGCAAGCAAGTGGCTGCCCGCAGCATGATCGCCTTCCGCCCAGACCCTTTGTAGCAACGGATTCGCCGCGGTTCTGGCACGAGCCAAGACCCCTTGTCCGTGCTTCATCACTTCCAGAATATGTTACCGCCATCGAGCTTACGTGTGACGCCGGGAGAGTGGAAATCGGCGCGAGGCTCCCGCCCAGCCAATCCAACGTGGCAGGTCCGCAAAAGGAGATTGTTCAAGGGCCAGCAGCCACAAGGTGTGGGATGCGCTCAATCGCGTCTAGACTTCGAGGTTCTCGGCGCGCTCAGGCAACCTGTCGCCTTCCCTCGCAAACCAAACGTACAGTGTCGGCAAGATAAAAATGCTCAATGCGAGATTGACGATCAGGCCTCCAACAATGACGATGGCAAAGGGCCGTTGCGAATCGGAGCCGATGGCATGTGACGTGGCTGCGGGTAACAAACCTAATGTCGCGACCAGCATCGTCATCATGATCGGTCGAAGCCGAAGGACGGCGCCCTCCACGGCGGAATCCTCTATCGAACGGCCGGCTGCACGGAGCTGATTGATGTATTCAAGCATAATAACGCCTGTTTGAACGGAGACGCCGAATAGCGCCAGAAAACCGACGCCCGAGGAAACGCTGAAGTTCGTTCCGGTGACGAGTAATGCCCATAGTCCACCGATGCTTGCCATGGCCACAGTAGCGAGGATGAGCAGGGCCCATTTAGGCGAGCGAAACATGGTATAGAGAATGATCAAGATAACCAGGATTGTTAACGGCACAATGATGACCAGGCGCGCCTGCGCTCGCTTTTGGCTCTCGTATTCGCCTTCCCAATCGATGTGGTACCCGCGCGGCAGGGGAATCTCTGCACTCACCTTGCGAATCGCCTCCTCCACTGTACTCCCCAGATCGCGTCCGCGAACACTGTACTTGATGGCAACGTAACGCTCGTTTCCTTCACGATAGATCTCTGAAGCGCCGTCCTCTTCCTTGATCTTGCACAACTGAGCGAGCGAGACTCGTTCGCCGGAGGGCGCCAGCAATCGAATATTCTCCAGGGCCTCCCTCGTAGTTCGATATTCGGGCAGATAACGAAGAACCACATCGTAACGGGCCTCGCCTTGGAGCACTTGCGTGAGGGCGTTGCCCCCGGCCGCCGTTTGGATTGCGTCTTGAACGTCTGCGACGTTTACCTGGTGCCTGGCAGCAGCATCGCGGTCGACTTCAAAATTGATGTTTGGCTGACCGAGAACCTGAAACACTCCAAGGTCCTCGATGCCTCTGACCCCGCGCATCACGTTAACGATTTCGTTTGCCTTCTCCTCCAGGACCTTCAGATCGTCACCGTAGATTTTGGTGGCGAGCTCCCCCTTGACTCCGCTGACCGCCTCCTCCATGTTGTCTTCAATCGGCTGCGAAAAACCCCAGACCACACCTGGGATCTTGTCGTTCAGTTCGCGATTCATGGCGGCGATCAGTTCCTCTTTGTTCTCGTGAAACACGGGCCGCCACTGTTCCTTTGGCTTCAAATCGACGAAGTACTCCGTGTTGAAGAATCCGGTGGTGTCGGTTCCATCGTCTGGCCGCCCCGTCTGGCTCGTACATTGGGGAACTTCCGGAAAAGAACACAGGATGATGCGAGCCTGATTGGCGACCTGAATTCCCTCACTCGGACCCGCACTGGGAGCCAACGTGCCGCGCACCCATAGTGCGCCTTCGTCTAAGTGCGGCAAGAACTCAGAACCAATGACGCCGCTGTACACAAGGAAGGCGGCCAGGCACAATCCAGCCACTCCAATTCCCACCATGAGAGCGCGGCGGTGAATCGCAAACCGAACCGCCGTGCGATAGTGACGGGTCAAAAATGTCATCACAGGGTTGCGCCATTCGCGAACACCTTTGCGGAAAAACAGAGTGGAAAGGGCAGGCGCGACGAGCATCGAAAAAATCAGCGCTCCCAGAAGGGCGAACGCGACCGTCCAGGCCATGGGCTTGAAAAGCCGCCCTTCGACGCGCTGCAGCGTGAAAATAGGCAGATAGGCCGTAATAATAATGGCGATGGCATAGAACACCGGGCGCTGAACCTCGTGCGCGGCCTCACGAATCACTACCCGTATATTGCGTTCGTCATTTCCACTCTGGCTCCTGTTAATATGGCGGACAATATTTTCCACCATTACAACCGCGCCATCGACAACCATTCCGAAATCGAGAGCGCCGAGAGATAGAAGATTCGCAGGAATCCCCTTCAAGTTCAGGCACAGTGCGGCGAATAGTAGTGAAAAGGGGACCGTCAGCGCGACAATGATCGCTCCTCGGACGTTTCCGAGAAGCAGAAACAAAACGATAACAACGAGGATGATTCCTTCCGTGAGGTTGTGAAGCACCGTGTGGGTCGTGAAGTGCACTAAATCGGAGCGATCGATAAACGGTACGACTTTGACGCCGCGCGGCAGGATGCGTTCGTTTAGCTCCTTAACTTTTTCATGCAGGCCTTGGAGCGCACCCTCGGCGTCGGCGCCCTTACGGAGGAGGACAATGCCCGAAACCACATCGTCATTGTCAATAACTTTGCCTTCGGGAAGATGCGTCGCGCGAGCAAACTGTCCCAAGCGGATTTTGGGGCCTTGCGCGACCACCGCGATATCACTCATGTGCAAGGGAGTTCCGTTCTTTGCGATGAGCACAGTTTTTTCAATGTCCTGTACGTTTCTGAACAGGCCTACCTCGCGAAGGTTGATCTGTTGCAAGCCAGACTCGATGAAGCTACCACCCGCATTGGCGTTGTTGTTGGTAAGCTGCTGCTCAACCTGCCCCAGACCAACGCCGTAAGCGATCAGCTTATTGGGATCGGCACGAACCTGGTACTCTCTCGTCGGTCCTCCGAAACTGGCCACATCCACAATGTCCGGTACGGCTTTAAAGTTCTTTTCAACGACCCAGTCTTCGAGAGACTTCAGTTCCATCACGTCATACTTGGGATTCGTGCTGCGCAAGGTGAAAAAATAGATTTGGCCAACAGGGCTCCAGTCGGTACCCATCTGAGGAACCACTCCCGGCGGCAGGGTGACCTGTGAGAGTCGTTCCAGGACGCGTTCGCGATCCCAAGCGTTTGCTTCGACATCGTCAAAGATCAATTTCAAATCGGAAAGTCCAAACAGAGAAAACGAACGTAGATGGACCACATGTGGGATCCCGTTCATCGCGATTTCGAGCGGGATGGTCACCTGCTGTTCGATCTGCTCGGCAGAAATCCCCGGCCATTGCGTGATGATCTCGACATAGTTGTCGGCGACATCCGGGTATGCCTCAACGGGAAGCTCGTGAAACGCGATGGCGCCCCAACCAAACAGCAAGATGGCAGCGGCGAGAACAAGAAGCCGATTCTCCAGTGCAAAGTCTACGAGTCTTCCGATCATTGCGCGTTTCCGGCCCTGGACGTGTCATTCATTGTCGACCGCATTCTGGAGCGTCAGGGCGTCCACCACGACCTTTTGGCCTGGTGTGAGGCCGGACAGAATCTCTTGCATCTGGTTCGGCAGCGTGGATCCCGCAACGACCTCGGTACGGCGAAATTGCTTGTTTGTGTCAGGGAGGAATACCCAATCGCGGTCGTGCAAATGCATGATCGCGGTCGTTGGAATGGCAGCATGTGCTTGCTTGTTACGACCGTAGAATGTTGCCGTCACGAACATGCCGACGCGCATCAGCCCTGAATTCTTCACCTCGATGCGCACCTTCGCCGTCCGAATATTCGGATCCAGAACCGCTCCAATGTTGCTGATCGTCCCTTTGAAAATCTGATCGGGGTATGCGTTCAGGCGAATCTCGGCGTCTTGCCCTACGTGCACGGTGCGCAAATCGTTTTCATATACGTCACAAACGATCCAAACGTAGGACAGATCGGAGATCGTGAATGGGTTCGCCGAATAGCTCTGGATGGTGCTTCCGTTTGTCACCTCCTGGTCGGTAATAACACCTGCAACCGGGGCAGTTATGTTCACGAGCCCCGACGGATGGTCAGGGTCATTCCCGAGCAACCGAAGGTGTTCGGCGGTCGTTTCGAGCGTGACTCGTGCGTTGTCCTCCGCGTCTTGGGCAGCTTCCAATTCGGACTCTGGCACTGCTCCATGGGCATAAAGATCCTTGGTGCGATCGAGTTGCTTGTGGGCCAGTAGTTCATCGGCAACCGCCCGGCGATATCCCGCGTAGCCTCCCGAAACATCGTCGCTGCGAACCTGCAACAGCAGCTGCCCCTTCTCTACCGAATCTCCCAAACGAGCACGGATATCGACGACACGGCCGGAAGCCAGAGTCACGACTGGCACGGTCCGACTAACATCCGGGTTCACAACGCCAGTGACGACAAGCTCAGATGCCGCATCGTGTTCGACCGCGGCTGTTACGGGAAACTGCTCGGGATGGTCGACTTGAACGACACTGCCGTCCTGCTCATGTTCGACTTGCGTTGGCTGGGATGCCTCCGACGCGGCATTGCCCGGGTTCCTGCCGCAGCCTGCAAGAATCAGTAAGACGGCCAATCCCGCTCGGACTACGTGGTGTTCTGTGAGTCTCATGACAAACCTCATCTACCGCAAACGATTGCAGTTGTTCGTTGAGTCCCAGGGGTTCCGCTGGGAAATAGTTTTGATGGTACGCGACATCGTTCGGTAATCCTGCCGAAGGCACTACGCAGTGGGCCCTTTACCAAGCGATGGGTAGGCTGACTACCAGTAGACCTCGGATGGTGGCGCGCGACCCGCGTGAGAGATCAAGAAAGGGCTAGCAGTGAGACCATGGCTCACCGGGCGAAGGAATCCCTCCATCGAGCCGCCGTGACGTGCATTGTTTTCCGCAGCGCAAATCCCACTGCCGGGCTGGGGTGGTATGCAAACGACGTCCGTGCTTTGGCTCGTCGTAGAAACACAATCCCCGTTGGAGCTGGCGAATGCTCCGGGAAAAGCATTCGGTTCGGCGCGCGAGAAGCTACCATGGCCGTCATTCAAAAACACCGCCACGGGCTGTCCCGACCAAGCAGTGACCAGTACCAAGTCAACGGCATGGTCTCCATTAACATCTCGAGCCTCGATTACCAACCCGCCTCGAGGCGCAGTGAGTTGAATAAATTGTCGCCCAACGGAGCTGAGTCGCAGCTGAATGCGGTAATTAGCGCTGTCGGACTTGCTGCCGCCAGCTTCTATGCTGGCCAGATCTGGGTGAAGGTCGCCATCAAAATCGGCAATGGCAAACTGTGAACCGGGTCCGACTACGTTGGCGGCGGCATTCTGAAGGCCAGCGGCGTACGCTGGAACCTGAGAAGCGAAACTCAAGGCCAATATCAAAGAGCTGTACCAAAGCGACGTGCACGCCGCCTGGCCGCAATCCTTTGGACCTTTATGCTTCCACCGCCGCCACATATGAGAGCGTTATATCTCCACGAAAACAGAGCATATCATTTCAAACGCTCCCCATGAACAAAGAAGCCGTACCTAGCCGACTCATGATAAACGCCGTCAGCTGGTACGAAGAGGAAGTGATTTCGGGTCCGTCGCTGCTACTCGCCTCATCGGGCATGCCCGGATGGTGTGCGAGACCGTTGGTCGTACTGGGCTAGCCCGCCCAGATAATTCTGACTGCTGGCACCCATCCTTCCTGGAGCTGTTCGCCTCTAGGTAGTGCCGCGGAAACTCGCGAGGGCGCTTACCTCGTCCGCATAAGTGGCAAGGGCGGTGTTCACCCGCGTCACTTCCAGAACTTCGAGGACCTTCCCGGCAGGATTGAAAAGCTTCAGACTGCCCCCGCTGCGGGTTAGCATGACGTACGACTGGACCAGGGCTCCGATTCCCGAGCTATCCATTTGCGTGACTTCTGCGAGATTGATGAGAACATCGCCCGGCGTGCTCTCTGCGAGCCTGCGAAGCTCAGCGCTAAATGCGTCGCCCGTAGGCCCGCTCGTAATACGACCTCGCACATCGACAATGGTAACGTTGCCGGATTTTCGCAAGGAGATTTGTAAATCCATATCTCCCTTCTTGTCCGCTGCTCACCACGGCGCGGTCGCTGTCAACCTTTCCGTCGACGCCTTTCACGCTCTCTTCTGTCGAATCGTGCGTCGTGTTAAGAAAGCCCCGCAAGGTAGGCGCGAGGTGCGAAGGCTCTTTCTCCAACGAACTGCCCGCCAAGGATTCGGACCTTACAGCCAAGGGCCGGGTTAGTTGCGTCGAGAATTCTTACTTTTGTTCCGCAGTCGACCAAGAGAAGTTTCTCTGCAGCGACCAGAAGAGAGATTCCGAGATCGTCCTGGGCTGCTTCGCAACCACACACTTCATCATGAACCTCCTCCGTGATGGGGAGGAGCACATAGTTGCGGCCTGCGTTGTCGCGGATCGCTGCAACTCGTCCCACCCAGTCAGGTCGAGGCGCAGCATCCCCTTGCCGGTCGTGGGGAATCGGAGAAACAGGCATCGTGGCGCCCCTCGACTGAATCTTTTCTACAGCAGCGATGAAACGGTAGCCGCGGCGTGGAAGAGTCTCGATGAAGCGAGGCCTCTTGTGCGAATCGCAAAGGGCGCGCCTAAGTGTTTGGACCGCTGTGTTCACGCCGTGTTCGAAATCGACAAAGGTATCGGCAGGCCAGAGGCGAGCCTGCAATTCCTTCCGCGTGAGTAGCTCGCCGGGCTGTTCAAGAAGCAACGCGAGAATCTGAAAGGGCCGCCCGGCGAGACGAATCCTTCGACCGTGCTTGCGGACTTCCCCCGTCCGCAGATCAACGTGGTAAGCGTCAAAGCGAAGCTGGCTGTCAGGTAGAGGCTCGTCGCGCATCGAAAACCTGACGAGAGGCTAAGGGTACTCTGGAGGCGATCGAAATTCAAGTTGGACGCTTCAAGCTACCTAAGTCTTCTAGCATCAATTCATTACTGCTTTACCCCGGTTTTACAAACAAAGGACTCGCGTTGCATTGAAAGGATTGCCGTCTGGTAGGAAACTGCGCCTGCACTGAGGAACGAAATGCAAAATTCGTACTCACAGCAATCGATGATGAAGGAGAGGACGATGAAAGTCACTACTGTGGTAAAGGTTTCGATGCTTGTAGCCGTACTGGGATTTGCCTGCTTGCTGCCGGCGAAGGTCTACGCTCAAGTGGATGCGCAGCCTGACCCTGACCTCTACGAAGGTCCGAACACGGAGGCGATTGCTGCCCACGCGGTACCGACGACTAGCGCGAAAGAAGCGAAGGCCGATTTTGCGGGCAAGTTTTCGTTGCCGTATAACGTGCAGTGCGGCGGCAAGAGTCTGAAGCCGGGACAGTACTCGATTTCGGTGAAGTCGGAAGGAACGAATCGAGTCCTTAACATCCACAGTAACGCAGCGAACATGAACATCCCAGTGCGCGTGGTGCCGGTGAATGAAGGAGCGAGCCGCAGCGCCGTACTCGTGCGAACGTCGGACGAGGGGCACAAGCTGGAAGCGGTGTACGTCGAAGGGCTCAACGCGACGTTGTACCTGGAGGCGAACACAAGTTATGGCGTCCTGGAGCGGCTGCCGATCTCGTAGCCCAACTGATAGGAGTGCAGACGCCCCGTCGGCGATTGGCTCCGACGGGGCGTTCGTGTTTTTGCACCCGTGGCCGAAGCACACTCTGCTCGAAGTCCGAGAGTTCTGGTCGCTCTCTCGTCCATATCGTGTCTCGCCGCTCGCAGCAGGATTTGTCAACAGATGTTAACGTTCGTCACCAAACGGCGATGCTAACCTTGCTCCTCAAGGGACGCCCGGAGATCCCTCTCCGGGGCCTGTGCAGCGGGCGCTTAACGCCTCCCCCAAGATCGTTAGACGCCCGCTCTCCCCCCTCACTCTATGGAATCTCGAATATGTTGATGGTGTAGGGAGATGCCAGTTGCTTTGACACCCTCCGGGCCTGGCCCAATTCCCTCTGATAATCGCGTCCAAGGCCCAAAACTCCCATCAGGGCTATGATGCTCTCTTGGTACTTCCACAGTTGATCGGTGCTCATGTTCAGCGTGGCACGGCAACTCTCGTTGATACAATGACTGCGAAGGTCATGAATCGTGTGAAGGGTATATGACATACCGCACTTGCAGGTCAGACCAACTCGCTTCTGTCCTTTCCCCGTTCCCATGGGCCGAATGCTTCGACCACTCGCGCGATTCGTTTCCGCGGCTCTCCGTTAAACCACTGAACATGCCTAACCGCGTACACACTTTCGTATTCGCACAGCTTGCATCTGACGACGAATGCGTGGGGCGTGTGTAGCTCTCGTTGGGCGATCTGATCCTGTAGGCTGGCAACCCTTGCGGAAACCGGAATCGGATCACCGCATCGAACACAGAACACTCCACGATAGCTCTTTAGCTCCGCAATCACGGGTACTCCTTTAGGATGCGCTTTTGCGAAAAAAACGTACGCCGCCCCTTTTATAAGCCGCCCCTTCTCCCCTGTCAATTTTAACAGGGGTCAAAGTTCAAATTCTTTATTTATAGCGATTAAAATCGGGCAAAATCACAGAGCGACTTCGATCCGTCACTCTGGGACGGCGAATGCGGCGGGCGCCCACCAGGGCAAGTGCAGCGCCCGCCTGTCTCTCGCTTCGGCTCGCAATCGGCCTCGGCGACAAACAAAATTCTAGCTCCGGACCCGCCCATCTGTCGTTGCCGGGGAGCAATGGGCGTTTGTTGTGATCCCATTCCGTGTCCAGCGGTTCTAGGTCTGCGTGCGAATCGCTGGTCTGCACCAGCTAAACGCGGTGTGGCGCGGGCTTCGAGACCGCCGATAACAGATTCCTTTTCAGTGCGGCGGAGGCGGCGATTACGCCTCCAAATAGCGCGCCGACCACACCTAGAGTGGACACATCCTGTCCGGTGAGATAGAGACCTCGAATCGGAGTTCTGGCCCCGAGATCGCGTATGCCGAAACGCTTCGGTGTAGAGGCGAGTCCATAGATCTCTCCGTGGCCATAGTTCATGAAGTGGCGAGTTGTGACCGGCGTGGACAACTCTGTGTATGCGATGTTGCCCACCACTGCCGGCACCTGACTCTCCAGTTCGGCACGCAGGCGGGCGGACAGCCGCTGTTTCAGGGCATCGTATTCGCTTCCGCGCCTCTTCCAACGCGTCTCTCCCCAAGGAGCAAATGCCTTATAGGGCACCATGGTGATCACCTCAATGGTGCCCTTTCCCGGATGACGACGCTGAAAATCGGGATTCTTGGCCGATGGAAAGGAGATGTAAACGACCGGGAAAGGCGAATCCATCTCCCGCGAGAACTGCTCGACGTTGGCATCGTGATCAAACGAGGGATAGATCCAAAGATTGGTCCCTGTTAACCCGAGAGAGGCATCGTTCTGCGACAGGCCGACATAGAGGCTCAGATGAGAGGTCGAGGGTTCGAGCGTTCGCAGTTGTCCGCGCAGCGAGTTCAGGGCGGGCAGTTCCGGAGGCAACAGACGCTCAAACGTGTTAGCAGCGCCCGCATCGCTTAACACGATCGCCGCCTGAAGCTCGCGCCCGTCGCTCATGCGAACCCCTAGGGCCTTCGTGCCTTTCAACATGATGCTGGTGACCTCGGCGCTGCTTACTACGCTGCCGCCGCTGCGCTCAATCTGAGGCACGATCGCAGCAGCAATCGCGCCTGCACCTCCTACAGGATAGCTGCCGCCCGCAAAATAGTGCTCCGCGATGGTGGCGTGAACGGCAAAGCTGCTCATTGCCGGAGGCAATCCATAGTCGCCCCATTGTGCGGTCAACACTCCGATCAGTTCACGGCTACTTGTAAGGCTTTCGAGAACTTCGCGCGTCGTGCATTTTGCCCAACGCATGTACGGCACGCGCATCAGAGCGCCCACGACCGCCGCCGCTAGCTTCGGAATCGCCTTCTCCGCGTAATAGAGACCGCTGGCGCGGTTGCAGGCCTGAACCGCTGCAATATACTGGTCGATGGCTCTACTTTCGCGGGGAAACGATTGCTTTAGACCCTCTCGAAAGCGCTCCAGTCCGGCGGAGAAATCGAAACTCTGGCCCTCGAAGATGAAGCGATCGTATATGTCGGGCATGGCCTGCCACTGTACCCGGCCTGCGGTAACGTGATCGAAGGCGCGGCGGACCCTGGAGCCATCATCCTGGACCTGGCCGATATAATGCAGCCCTACGTCCCATTCGTATCCTGGTCGACGAAAGGTGTGGGTGAAACCGCCTACTTCGTAGTGTCTCTCCAGCACGAGGACGCGCTTTTCCCCGTGTACCGCAAGCAATACAGCCGCTGTGAGCCCACCGATGCCGGAGCCAATCACGATGGCGTCCCAATGGTCGGACAGCTTTGCCTGCCTATAGGGGATTCCGCTCACCATTCTCTGCTCCTCGTGAACCGCCCGCAATCGATCTTGACGCTAAGAAGGTAGCTCCGATTGCCACGTTTCTTTCTCCTGTGCATTCACCCAAATCGAAGACGGACGGCGGGCCGCTGCACCTCATTCATCCGCCTCCGATCGAGGCGGTACATAACGTGCCAGAGATTGTATGCAGCGAGCAACGCCGAAAAATTCCCACCGCCTGCCAAGCTGCGCTTTAGGACGAAGATTCGCTCAGACTATGCCGTTAGCTTTACGACGAACTAGGTAAGCAAGAACGGGTGGCTGGAAGAGGGTCAGCCGGCTTTTTCGCAACCCTCCGTTGGCCTTGATAGCCTGCGCACTCGCCTGAGAGCTGTGAGCGAACCAGGAACCTATGCTCGACGGCGCTACTTTTCCGAAGGCGTCTATCCCTGCCAGTCGAGGTTTTGAACGCCACCGCTCAAAGAGGCAAGGATCCGAACAAGACTCTTGCCTGCCACAGTTCCTCTACGCCAGAATCGGCAATCGTGGGATTTGTGCGGTAAACTACGTCGAATCAACGGCGCCCGGGTGGCGGAATGGCATACGCGGGGGACTTAAAATCCTCTGGCCCTTACCGGCCGTGCCGGTTCAAGTCCGGCCCCGGGCACCAATGAAACATTGGCTATTTTCACTTTTGGCATTTCCCTCCCTGACCGACTGTGCTCAATTTTTTCGTGAGTTCGCCCGCACCGATAGGCTGAAACGAAAATCCTTTGGCCGAAGTGGGCTGCCAGAAATGCTGGATTTTTCGCTTTACACGCGCGGATGCCTTTGCCAGAATCCGCCGCCATCTTGGGGGAAGGAGTTCTGCCCAAAATGGCTGCTGGACGCACGAGAACCACGCGCAGGAAGACAAAGCCCACAGAACAGTCGGTTCCGGCTCGCAAGAAAACAAAGCCTGAGTCGCTCCCCGGCTGGATGCGCTGGCTGAGCATCCCGAATCTCGCTCTCTATCTGAACACGAGCGAGACCGCCGCCAGCAATCTGCTGCACAAAGGGGAAATTAAATCCACGCGTTCGGGCCCGGGCGCCGGTTACGTCGTCGATCGCCTCGAAGTGGACCGATACATGGAACGCAGGCTCTCCTTCGCACCGCCGTATGCGCGCGGAACCCGGCCGTGGGTGAAGAAGGTCCAACCGTGGAATCATCGCAAGGATCGCCAGCAGCAGGCGGAAGCATCATGAACACGAAGGCGAAGGGGTCGCGGAACGAGAGGCGCACGATCTTGTTGCTTGAGAATTTGGGCTACCGCGGGCCGCTGCAAGTTTGGGCATCTTCGACGTCATCGGGATCTCAAGAACCGACATCGCCCTGGTGCAGGTGAAGACGTGCCTCGGCCCGCATTGGCGTTGCGGCGCGAGGCGATTCGAAGCGTGAAAGGGAGAAACGAGGTGAAACTGAACATGGCAAAGATAACACCGCAGTTCTGGCTCGGTGACGATTTCCTTCGAGCATGGCCTCGTTGTCTCCCTCGAGGAGCACAAGCGGCATCCGCTCTACGCACCGAGGCCGCCGCGAAAGATCGAGACGCGCGGCCAAAGGGATTCCTGAGCAGCAGCTGTAGGAACAGAAATTTGGTGGAGGGCAATATGTGGTTTCGATCGGTCCCGAGAACCACAACAATGTAGCAGGGGAGCCATGCACTTTCCGAAAGGTGCATGACTCGTGAGCGTGAAGTGGATGAGCTCGGTCTTCGAGCTGGACCTGAAGCACATGCCAAAGTTTGTGTTGTTGGTTCTGGCCGATCACGCCGATGACAGCGGCTCGAACTCGTGGATCGCCAAGAAAGCAAGTTTAAGTGAAAGTACCGTTCGCCGCTGCCTCAAATTCCTGCTCCAGAAACAATACATCACGGTAGAGCGTAAGTCCGCGCAACACCGGCCCACCACCTATCGGTTGGCTTTCAGACATCCAGTACGTGGACTCCTAGAATCCAGAGGTGTCACGCAGACACCTCTGAGCAAAACTCCCAGGGGTGTCAGAGTAACATTCAGGGGGTCAAGCTGGGACACCCGAACCGTCCTTATTGAACCATCCTAAAGAGAACCGTCCTTTCGAACCTTCTCGCGTTCGAGCAAACGGCGGGCGGCGGTTCCCGGCGGAGCATTGGCCGTGTCCGACCTGCCAGAATACCTATCACTCGAAGAAGAACCTGGAAAACCATCAAGGGCGATGCCGCACCGATAAGGTCGCTCGTTTGCAACGGGCCCTCGATAAGCCGGACCTTCGTCCAGCAGATCGGGCGAGACTTCAGCGCGAACTCCAGCGGCTGGAGGCCACCGCATGACCATCGAGTCACACCCTTAAGGAATTGAGCGAGCAGCATAAGACGCCTCGCACGAGCAACTGAGGGAGAGAGAGAGGAGAAAGACGGATGAGTAACCATATTTCAGTACGCAAGTGTCCAGCATGTGGGCATGATGGTACGGCCCTGTTCAAAGGAATCAACAACACGACCAACTTCAAATGTAATAACCAGAGCTGTCAATTTGAAGGAAACGCACCCCTAATCGAAGAGATTCTAAAGACCGCCAAGAAAAAGAAGGGCAAGCGGGCTCGGGTAATCACGCGCCGATCGGCGCCAGGTGACTACTTTTAGTAGGCATGATGAATCACCACGCGCCTGTCCGCATTGTGCGCAAGGGGCTTTAATCACGAAGCCGACGACAGCACCATAGCCACAAGCAACAGGTGCACGAGCATGAACATCGACACCGTGGTGACCCTACCCATACGGGGTATGGAGGGGATTTTTATTTCGGGACCTTCGCGCCGACCGCGCGTGAGTTCTCAGGCAAAAAGTCGAAGAAAATAAAAAACTTAGAAAGCACCTCGATAATCGACAGGTTAGCTACCATCGGGGTAACCAAGGGGCAGGTACGTAAAACACGTCGTATATACTGTCCCAATTCCAACTAGCAGGTCCGGAAACCTATGGCCATTCAGTCTGGCACCCACTTGGGCCCCTATGAAATCCTCT